>SKER01000042.1_pt1 | contig 166576 bp, 138 predicted proteins | sample 4826961 | NCBI WGS metagenome assembly SKER01 (sample SAMN11008804, study PRJNA524170) | human gut metagenome | biome: Human fecal sample; material: Feces; isolation source: fecal sample from pouch patient p47 | host: Homo sapiens | place: Israel: Tel-Aviv | collected 2016-11-16
TATTATATGTTAATTTTTACGAATAATCCAGAACTATATGGATGTTAGTCCTGCAAAAAGGTCTTATTTTACCTGTGCCAATGTATGGTGGAAGTTACTTTTTCATTCAACCATATTCTGTGAATTGTTAATTGAAAAAGTAAATGCAACCCTTAGATCTTTTGGGGGTGCGGACGTTTTCTTGGACTAAATTGCTATTCCTAAACTACGTCTATATTGAAATGGACTCATTCCACCTAACGATATTTTAATTCGAGTTTCATTATACCAATGTATATATTCGTCTAATTTATGTATAAATGAATCAATAGATGCATGGTTCCAGTCTCTTCCATAAAACATTTCATTCTTTAGACGACCAAAAAATCCTTCGCATGCAGAATTATCCGGAGAGCATCCTTTCTTTGACATAGAGCGGGTAAGACCGGCATTGTCCATGAGATTTATCCATTCCGGCCAACGATAATGACATCCTCGATCAGAATGAACTAGAGGATGCTCTGAAGGATCAAGTTGCTCAATAGCTTTTTGAAGCATGGTATTTGCAAGTTCGGAGTTTGGGGAAGTGCCAATTGTCCAGGAAACAACCATTCCATCAAAACAATCTATAATAGGGGACAGATAGATTTTGCCTGCTGGGATATGAAACTCTGTTATATCTGTAAGCCATTTTTCGTTTGGTTTTGTAGCTGAAAAATCACGTTTTATTATGTTATCAACTTCAGGAGTGATCTCCCCCTTATAAGAGTTATATTTTCTTTTTCTTGCTGCTTTAACGATTAATTGTTCCTCGTTCATTATACGACGGACTATTTTTTCAGAAACAATAATACCATCTTTTTTTAACAGACAATGTATGCGACGATAGCCATATATTTCTTTATTACATATAAAGAGCTCTTTTATTTGTTGGCGTAATTCTTTATATTTGTCTTTGCTCTTTATGCATTGTACCTGATAACAGTAGCTACTTTTAGAAAGCTTTAAAACAGGTAGCAGTTCATTTAATTTATATTTATTACGTAGGGCATCAATCAAGAAAACTTTTTCACGATTAGTCAATTGATCAAGATTGATGCCCTCCTCTTTTTTTAAGATATCGCCTGCCTTTTCGAGAACGTCACGCTCTAATTGAAGTTTATATACATCGTTTTCGAGACGTTTGACTTTAGCTTCCAGTTCTGCTTTCTCACGTATTAATTGTTCGATGCTTTTATCTTCAGCAGGAGGTTGGATCATTTTCAAAGTTCTCCCTTCACCAAGTAGTTCTTTTCTCCAAATAGAAACAGCAGATGGAGTAACACCATATATTTCGGCTATCTGTGCTATCTTTAAGTTACCTTTGCATGATTCCATTACTGCTTGTATTTTTTCTTCTTGGGAACATCTTACATGAGGTTTAAAAGATTTACAACGTCTATTACCTTCCTCTGGAAAAAGTTCTTTAACCCATTGCATAAGAAGAGGTCTGCTTGGGTATCCAAGTGCTTTTACCGTCTGCAATACATTTCGGTCACGAGCAAAGTAATAATCAACAGCGTCTCTCTTTTCCCTGTCAGAAAATTTACTGACCTTTTTGCGCCCCTTATGAAGATCATTCGACTCTGAATACTCTCTATACCAACGCTTGAGATTTGATGCATCAGGGTAACCTAATTTACTAACTGTGTATGCTGCATTATATCCACAGTTGATATAAAACTTTACAGCACGGATGCGTTCTTCGTAAGAATACATATGAACCTCCTAACTTTTAGTTGGTCCAAGATTTTGTCCGCATCTCCAACGCAGACATAGGGGTTGCATTTACCTCTGCAATCATACTAACATGAACTTACTCTCAGGCTCCAACATGAAAGGAGTTTCTATTTATGGTCAACTGATACTTTCTTTATTATTTATTAGGTGGTGTATAATTTTCCTCAAAAAATTTCAAATTATTAGAATTAAGGCTGACAGTCCTCTCACACGACTGTCAGCCTTAAATTCATCCAGACATATTCAATTTCATTATTACCTTATTTCGTCAGAACCCGATAATTTTCTTTCTTATCATAATCTTTATGGATTCCATCATCTTCATACAGAGTATAGCTGCTGCCTTCATATCCGATAAGCTGCATATTCTCTGTATCAATATCCTTCACGCACTCTGCTGCTTCTGCAACCGGGATGCATTTGCCGCTTCGAATGAAAAGAGGTACTTCATTGAGGGCAACATCCACATAATGGACTCCTTTTGCGAGGACTTCTTCGAAAATGCTTCCATCCGGCATGAACTTGATAAATTTCATTTCTTCTGGCAGGTAAACGTAACGGCCTCTTGCGTTCTGCTCATAAACCGGTGCGATCATGATCTCGTTGCCAAGCATCAGCTGGTCTTCGACGCGGATTGCCATCTTATCATCCGGATAAACGAAGCCAAGCGGTTTAAAGTACATATCGTCATTCAACGCAGCTTTCATGTATTCACTGTAAAGATACGGCACAAGGCGATATCTGGCGTTAATGACGCTGCGGAAATCTTCGATGTTTTCGAACTGGTAACATTCCTGTTCTCTTGTTCCTTCTGCCGCATGATCACGCATCAGAGGTGTAAACACACCGAGTGCAAGGAAACGGAGCAGAAGATCTCTGGTCGTGTCGTCACCAAATCCACCAAGGTCTGCGCCTGTGTACATAAATCCACACATATTCAGAGATGGAAGCATCTTCAGATTTAAAAGAATGTGTGACCACCAGGATTTATTGTCTCCCATCCAGATTCCTCCGTAACGATGCATTCCAATATAAGAAGATCTGGAAAACATCAGGAAACGTTTTTCCGGATCAATGCGTTCGAATGCTTCTCCGGCTGCTCTTGTCATGTTATAACCAAAAAGATTATGCACTTTGTCGTGGCGGATTTTCTTACCATTTACATTGTGATAGAATCTTTTGTAATCCTCCGGACTGTTAGCAATATCTTTCATCTTTGCCTGCATAGCCCACGGATGGATCTTGCCTTCGGTGTCTTTTGCAAACTCTCCGGCGAATTCTTTTGCTTCTGCAAGGCCTTCTGAAGAATAAAAGATTGCAGGCTCGTTCATGTCATTCCAGAATCCTTCGATTCCCTGATCGATCAGGAAACGATATTTATCTCCAAACCATTTCCGGGCTTCTGGATTCAGCATATCCGGAAAATGGGTATCTCCAGGCCATACAGCTGCAACAAAATCACTGCCGTCTTCTCTTTTACAGAAGTAGTTATTTTTTACACCTTCCTCGTAAACCTCGTAGCCTTTTTCCACCTTGACACCGGCATCAATGATCGGGATCAGGCGAAGCTCCTGGTCTTTCATTTCCTTTACAAATTCAGGGAAATCAGGAAAGTTTTTTTCATTGACTGTGAAGTCTTTAAAGTCCTGCATATAATCAATATCCATGTAGATCATGTCGATCGGGATATGATTCTCGCGATATCCTTTTGCCACTGCACGGAAGTCTTCTTTTGTTGTATAACCCCAGCGGCTCTGTCCAAAACCGAAAGCGAACTTCGGCGGAATGTAGCTGCGGCCGATCACACGACGGAACTGTTTTACGATGTCGTAAGCATTTTCTCCTTCGATGACATAGATATCCAGATCTGCATTTTCGCAGGATACCTGGAGTGTGTCCATTCTGGTATATCCAATATCAAAGGTCAGTTTTGACGGATAGTCAAAAAACAGTCCAAAAGTAGTTTTGCCGCTCACGACAATAAAATTGTGAGCTCCATACAGAGAACGCTTGCCCTCTGTATGAATTGCATCATCTGTACAGTTGCTGATATAGCAGTAACCTCTCTTATTGATTCCACGGTTGGATTCGCCCAGACCATAGACAATATCATCTTTGTCCATGATATAGGTAAAAGCAAATCCCTCATTCTGGCTGATCTCTCCATATGGAAAAGCGCCCTCAGCTATTTCGATTTTTTCGGTCAGTGCCTCCGTATCAAACGGAGTTCCATATCTGTATTTTCTAATCATCTCTGTGCTACCTCTTATTTTTTATAAAGTACAAATGCTTCATATGGTTTCAATACAATTCTACCTTCAAATACAGTTCTGTCAAGATTTGTGATCAGACATTCTGCTCCTTTGAATTCTTCCGGAATCTCCATCCCTGCATTTTTGTCACTGAAATTGCAGACTGTCAGAAGTTTTTCCTGTTTCTGTCTTCTAATATATGCAAAAATCTGCTCATCATCACGATAAATCGGTTCAAACTCACCATAAACAATAATGTCTTTTTCTTTACGCAGACGGATCAGTTTCTGATAGTAATGGAAAATAGAGTTCGGATCTTCAAGCTGCTGTGCCGCATTGATCTCTTTGTAGTTCGGATTCACTTTGATCCAGGACTCGCCATCTGTAAATCCAGCCTGTGCTGAATCATCCCACTGCATTGGAGTCCGGGCATTATCACGGCTTCTCAGCATCAGGCATTTCATCATGTATTCCGGAGTCATAAGTCCTGCTTCCGTAAGCTCTGTAAAGAAATTGATGCTCTCAATATCACGATAATCTTCCAGTTTGTCGAAGTAAACGTTTGTCATTCCAAGTTCTTCGCCCTGATATACATATGGTGTTCCCTGCATCATGTGAAGACAGGTTGCAAGCATTTTTGCAGAAGTTTCTCTGTATGCCGGATTATCATTTCCAAAACGGCTGACACTTCTCGGCTGATCATGGTTTCCAAGAAACAGGCTGTTCCATGCTTTGCCCTGAAGTTCTTCCTGCCATTTGATCATGATACGTTTGAACTCTTTGAAATCATATTTTTCAGTTGTCCACTTACCATAATCACCGCTTCCATTATCCACATGCTCAAACTGAAATACCATATTCAGTTCTTTTCCGGCTTCTCCCGCATATTTCTGTGCCTCTTCAATTGTTACTCCTGAGGTTTCACCAACTGTCATGATATCATATTTTGAAAGAACTTCTCTGTTCATTTCCTGCAGAAATTCATGAATTCTCGGACCATGTACGCAATATGGTCCAAAATCACCATAGAGGCTGTTATTCATTTCTCCATCCGGGAAAGTCTGGTCTTTGGAGATCATACTGATAACATCCATACGGAAACCGTCGATTCCTTTTTCACACCAGAATGTCATCATATCATAAACTTCCTGGCGTACTTTCTCGTTTTCCCAGTTGAGATCCGGCTGTTTCTTTGAGAACAGATGCAGGTAATACATCTGGGTCTGAGAATCATATTCCCATGCAGATCCACCGAATACACCGCCCCAGTTGTTTGGTTCTTTTCCGTTTACAGGATCTTTCCAGATATAATAGTCACGATATGGATTATCTTTTGACTTTCGGCTTTCAATAAACCAGTTATGTTCATCCGATGTATGGTTGACTACGAGATCCATCAGGATTCTGATATCTCTTTTGTGAGCTTCTGACAAAAGTTCTTCGTAGTCCTCCATAGTTCCATATTCTTTATAAATTCTGCGGTAATCAGAAATATCATAACCATTATCATCCTGAGGAGATTCCAGCATCGGAGATATCCATAACACATTTACGCCAAGCTCTTTGAGATAATCAAGCTTCTGTATGATTCCTCTGATATCGCCCACGCCGTCTCCGTTGCTGTCCTTAAAACTTTTAGGATATATCTGATATACTACACTTTCTTTCCACCATTTTTTCTCCATGTTATTAATCATCTCCTGTTTATTATTTTGTTAACGAAACCTGCGAATTACTCCGCAGGTTTCATTTATTACTTGACTGCTCCGGCAACAACACCGTTCATGATCCATTTCTGGCAGAAAAGATATACAAGCAGTACAGGAATAAGTACCAGCAGATAAGAAGCAAATGCCAGGTTATAATCTACAGAGAACTGTTTTTTGAAAACATACTGTGCAAGCTGTAAAGTCTGCTGGCTCTCATCGCTTAATAATACCAACGGCATGGTAAAGTCATTCCAGTTCCACATAAATGAAAGGATTGCCACTGTTGCTGTACAGCACCATTGATTTGGGAAATATCACCCCGGACACGTCTGTCCTGTTCCCTTTCGGTGACTTTATCATAAACCCTGCATCTCAGTAAAATCAATAGGTTTCTCGCGAAACTTAAAATCTTAACAAAATTTTAATTCTGTTTTTATGCATATTAAACAAAAAAAGAAGGACTCTGTCATTCTCTGACAGAATCCCTCTTTACTAAATAAACCGGACTTTTTATATTTAATTCCTTCAATTCTTCTCCCTGAATCAGCTTCATCAGACGTTTCAGAGCCATATGTGCTTTTTTCTGGACATCCTGATGAACTGTCGTCAGTTTTGGGCGGACCATACTCGCATACATACTGTCATCATAACCTGTGATGGAAATCTGATCCGGAACCCTGATCCCTTTATCAAAAAAGAAGTTCATTGCTTCAATTGCATCATAGTCTGACGAAAAAGCCAGTGCTTTTGCTTCAAGGAAACGCGGTAAAAGTTCTTCGTATTTCCTGAGACGGTATTTTTTCTCACCTGGAACAACAATGTATCGGGAACGACTGCAGAATCCGCCCTTCTTTTCCATTGCCTGCTTGAATCCCATCCATCGATAATAGTCGCTGTCTCTTTCAGTTTCCGCAATAAACAAAGCCTTTTTATATCCACAGGAATAGAGATATTCTCCTATCTGGTATCCTCCTGAGTAATCATCTACACCGACATTCGGGAAGGTATAGGCACCTTCAGGATAAGCATCGATCAGGATCATTTTCTTATTCAGCTTACGTGAAAGACTGCGGTATCTTTCTTCATTGTATCCAAGGATGATCAGTCCCTCAACATTCCATTTTGAAGCAATGTCTACTACATTCTGAATGTCTTCGCCACCGATGAGCATAACATAATATCCTTTTTCTTCCGTTTCCATACGGATGTTTCCAATAAGTTCTCCCACAAAAGGATCCTGAAGGGACTGCATGCCATGAGCATAGGTAAAACCCAGGACTACTCCTATAATTCTGGAACCATGACCAGAAAGCATCACCGAGCCCATATGCGGAACATAATTCTGTTCTTTAAGGATCGCTGTGATCTTATCAATCGTTTTCTGGGAAACTCTTTTGGTATTTCCATTTATGACATTTGATACGGTAGTGCGGCTGACACCAGCCATTTCAGCAATATCCTGAAGACGAATCATCTGTTATCACGCCTCCTTTGCACATCTTATGTATGTTTTTAGAGATACTGCGATTTTATCAGTTTAGGACCCTGATGGAATACGCACGATCAACTTCTGTCCATCTTTTTCTGCCAACACAAGCACCGGGATATGTTTTTTGCGCAGTGCATGTACGATTGGATATGCCGCGAAGAGATTTTCTCCGACAAAAACGGTCTCTGGCTTGTATTTCAGGATCTGTTTTACCTGTTCTTTGACTCTGGATTTCCACTCCTGTTTTTCCATGGTTACTTCTGCATAAACTCCCTGGATTTCAACTTCCGGAAGTGTTGGAAAATCTATATGAATGATTTCTGCTGCCTGTAATTTTGGAAGCTGATGGATGAGTTCATCGTATTCTGTATCTCCGCCAAAGCTTACGATCACAGGTTTCTCGTGAAACTGTTCCATGCTTAGCTTACATGCCTGTACTGCATCCACAAGTTCACCGGTTGTCATAAGGAAACCACCTTTGTGACAGAAACCGGCTGTTTTGAGCCCTGTAACCTCCTGCAGTTCTTCGTTCTCAAGGCCGAGCCATTCAGCTGGAAAACTGCATTTGTAATTCATGGAGTATTCTTTTTTCTGCGGCTGAATGCAGTAACCGCCTCTGTTAGACGGAAAGATCACAAATGCAATTGATGTCTCAGATAAAAATTTCTGACACGGCACAAACTCCGGAAGGATCAGAATCTTTGCATCCTCGCAGTGTTTTTCTCTGTCATGAAATGCCTGCATGTGTCTTTCATAAATTTCTTCTACTCGTTTATCGGCACGTTCGTTTCCTCTGTAACGGTCGAATTTGTTTTCCAGAATCATTCCGGCAACACTGACTGCCTGGAAAAAGGCTTCGTCGTTGCTTCCTTCGGCATCCCAGGTTGGATTGAAATTTCCGATCAGTGACGCAAGCTCGTTTTTCTCACCGGTGTTATCATTGTTATCCAGTGGCTGCACAAAGGATTCATCGAATTTATCCGCCAGTTCTTCACCAAGGATTTCTGCACCAAGCTCCTCCCAGAGAAGCCCAAATGCCGCATATGCAATGCCATTCTCTCGAACTCTGCTGTCCTTCTGGTGATGATCGTATCTGCCTCTGCCGATATCAAATACGATACCGTCAAAATCTTCCGGTACTCGGTTACCACGTAGAATCGTGAGTTCTGGGTTTAAATATAGTAGTAACGCAGCGGAAAATACATCATCCGCATGGAATTTACCACTGTGGGTAAAAGCAGTTGCGTTTTGCTGGTGGATTTTATTTAGTAAGTTATTCATGTAGGTACTCCTTAACTGTATTCAATATCTATTTTAAGCTGCCAATGCATTGGCATTGACCTGTTCTATTGTTTTTCTGATTCCCATCCATACTGAAAGATCTGTAAATACTTCAACTATACTTCCCTGATCAGTAAACGGAGGTTCCTGTAAAACAGATAAATCTTTCATCATCCCATTGTGAACAATGAATTCTACAATTTGATTTACAAAATAGATCTGTCTGCTATCCAGATTTGTCTCATCCAAATATTCAGCAAATGCCTCTTTTGCAGCAGTCATATCAAGGCCAACTATCTCACGAACAAACTCACCTAATGGCTTCTCACCATACTCTGCTTCATAATCTTGTTTTGTTCCGATTTCACTCCACAGAATGTTTTCAAGATTTTTTATATCCTCTGATGTTAAGGGTTTGTTATTTTTTAATTTAGCGATTGCTTCATTATCCTGATGCTGACGTACATAATATTCTGCCTTAGCCTTATAGTTCTTAAGATCATCATTCTCCAATTCAGATTCTTTCCATTCCATTGCCAGAATTTCGTCAGCAAAGTTAGTATCATAGATAATTTTAGGACCTTTAGGAATGTACTTCATCAGATCACGAAGGTTTTCTCGGATATGTTCAAACTCATTAATCCCCGCATTTGCAAGATAGTCTGTATGAAGAATCTGATTAATCAATTCAGCCTGTTCCATAATTTCCGGAATATTAGCCACACCTGAGAGCGCAGATACTTTTGACATCAGATCCCGGTGTCCTCGAGAATGCTTCTTTCCAATCAAATAAGCTAATTCAATGCCATACATTAATGCATCAAATCTCAATGCTGTAACTTCATCATTTTCCGGCTCAATTAACGGAGCCAACTCCTCGCGTACCACAAGAGTATCCTCGTAAGTCAGCCCTACATAGTTACTTTCATTTGCGTAAATATCAACATATTTTAAATGTTGCCGCACTGCGAAATTTTCTCTATTAAGTTCCTTGACCTTTGTAGTCATATGATTAACAAGAGCTTTACGATAGGCAATTAATCGTTCCGTCTGATATACTATGTCCTGCAGTTTATAGGCAATTTCAAATTCAAGCTGAAAGATAGCACCCTGTAAGGCAATCATATTAGCTGTTGGACGTCCTTTACTCATTCGGAAGAATTCAAAATTACCACAGAAATCGAAGATATAAAACTTATCTTTGTCTTCTCCATCCAATAATCCAGGGCATAAACGTGTTCCACGGCCTATCATCTGCCAGAATTTTGCTTTACTCATCACCTTTTTGAAAAAAACAAGATTTACTACTTCTGGCACATCAATACCAGTATCAAGCATATCTACAGAAATAGCAATCTGCGGCATTTTCTTCGGATCAGAAAATTCATCAATAGCGCTCTGTGCATAATTCAGATAGTTGTCGATTACTTTTGCATAACCTACAAGATGCGGGTATTCTTTTCCAAATATCTCATAAATTTTTTCTGCATGTTCATGATTTTTGGCAAATATAATACTCTTACCGATTTTGTTGCCATAGTCCACTTTAATTCCATTGGTCATGAAAATATGAAGAACTTCTTTGATCGTATCCTCGTTGAATACCCAATCATTTAATGCAGATGAGTTAATGCTCTCAGGCAACTCACCATTTTCATCTGTAAATTTGTTTTCATATTCTTCTTTTTCTTCCTCTGACAATTCATCATATACAATACCCTGATCAATGAATTTCAACGTAGTTTCCACGGAAACAAAGTCAACAAGGTACCCATCTTTTACTGCCTGCGCCAGTTCATAGCCATATGTCGGAACACCATTTTCCAGTTCGAAAATCTCGTATGTATTTTTGTCAATCTCGTCTTTTGGTGTTGCTGTTAAACCAATTAATGGCGCATCAAAATAACTGAAAATGTCTTTATATTTATTATATATTGATCTATGCGCTTCATCACAAATAACCAGATCAAAATGACCACAGGTAAACAGTTTTCCTTCTTCGTCATGAATGGAATCTATGCAATTCATCATGGTCTGGTAGGTTGCGAACACACCATGAGCCGTATAATTATCCTTCTCTTCGCAAAGATTTGTAACAGACAAATCCGGGAGAAGATTCACAAAGTTCCTCTTTGCCTGCGTTACAAGTGAATTACGATCAGCAAGAAACAGGATGTTTTTAATCCAGCCCTGCTCTAATAATACCTTGCACAGTGCAATAACTGTTCTGGTCTTTCCTGAACCTGTAGCCATAACAAGAAGTGCTTTACGACGATTTTTTATGTCAAAACTGTCACACACCGCTTTAATTGCAGCTTCCTGATAATACCTTCCTGCAATATTTTTATCCACAGTAATGTATTTCAGACTGGATTTCATTGTCTGAAGATTAAAAAGCTTTTCGAGATCTCGTTTAGAATAAAATGCTGATACTTTTCGTTCCGGATATTGGTTATCAATAATTTTTGTTTCGAAACCATTTGTAAGAAATACCACTGGTCTTCGTTTCTGTTTTTCTTCAATAAGATCCGCATAGAGTTTTGCTTGCTGTCTTCCTTTAGAAACATCGACACACGTACGCTTTGCTTCAATAACTGCCAGTATACGCCCATCATTTCCCATCAGAACATAATCTGCATAACCAACTTCTGACTTATTTGGCATACCAGGGAGCTCATACTCATTTATCCAGTCTTCCCCTTCCGTCCATCCAGCGTCCTGCAGCATAGAATCAATGTATAATTTTCTTGTCTTATACTCTGATAAATCAAGTGGCTTAGGAACATACGCATCCTGCTGTTCTTCTCGTCTGGCTGACAGTTTCTCCTTCAAATCCGCATTTTCTTTTATTAACGATTGTAAGTCTAACTCTTTTTTTTCAAGCTCACTGATTTTTTTCAGAAGATTTTCTTTTGTGTCTGCAGCGTCTTTTTTCGATTGTTTCGCTCTATTAATTCTGTCTTCAATTAACTGCTTATCAAAAATATGTTCTGTATAATCCGAAGAATAACAACATGCAATAAAATCAAGATAAATTGCCAGGTTTTCCAGGCAAAGCATTGCCTCTGCCCTACCAGTCTTTTTGCTATTATGTGCAACATTATTGCCGCATCTTCGAATGTAATCCATACGTTTCCATATATCGTATCCGACAATATCCCTGAAATCTTCCGCATTAATAAGACTCTGCAGATTGTCCTGATAAGGCATATCCAGTTGCTTTTCAACAGAGTACATCCATTTTACCGCGAATTCCATCGCCCTGCGACAGTTTGTGACACATGCCTCCGGATCAATCAAAATAATCTTCTCTGCAGACACAGCTACGTCTGCAAATGCCTTAAATTTTTCTTCATTTTTTAAATAATCAAAGTTGGTTATCATAGAAACCTCCTTTTGTATCGAATACGTATTAATTTTATGAAAACAATTAATTGCTCAGCTTTATAACTTTTGATTTGTCGACTTGATGGACGAAGTCGGCAAATTGATTTTGCAATTCTATTGGTGGAACATGTACATAAATCTGTTTTAATTTTGTAACATTCACTCCTGCCATTATTGCTCCCGAACTCACTAATTCTATTTGCCTTGTAACCGATCCACTAAAATGTAACTGACACATCATAAATAATGGATTTATTCTTTTTCTATCTACTCTAATTCTTAAAACATCAGAATGAATGATTCCTTCTGGATAATTATCTGGAAAAAGTGCACATTTTCCAACATTTCCTTTTCGTGACATTGCAATATCGCCTGGAATAATTGTATATGCCTTTAATTGTTCAGCTTTCTCCTCTGTCAAGAAATGTGTTGGGTTAATCAAAAATGCTGCATTAATCTGTGGAATTTCCCACACAGCAATTCCTGATTCTATATATTCATCCTTGTTTAGTTGAGTACCAAATGGGCCACATTTTATGTCATCCTTATCTGTACAAACATCTATAAGTTTACTCTTATCCCATGAACACTCTGGATTAGCTAAATCCCCAAACATCTCGACAAATCGGGCTTTGATGAGTTCATTCATTTTATCAATTTCACTTTTTCTAAGCTCTATGATTCTTTTTACTCTATCTAAATTATTTGCAATTGTCTTTTGGTCGTTTTTGGGTGGCAGTAAAATTGGAAACTCTTTTAGCATTTCAAGTTTCAGATTGTCTCGTACACTTCCTGTTGCAACTGCTCTAATTCTTTGCAACGCAAAATCACTCTTTAAATAATAATATAAATATTCTTGATCCAACTCCTCAGAAACCGAAAAAACATTATAAAGGGGACTAACTATAACCCTTTCTTCATTACGTTGCCAGTCTACCGATCCCACATTAATTCTTGATGGATTATATGCGAAACAACCTTGAGGAACAATTTTGTAAGTAGTTTTATCTTTGCTAGCAACCTCTTTACCGAAATAATCTCGACAAAATCCTTGAGTACTTGTAACACTATATACTGGAATATCTTCGTCAGCTTTGTTTTTTTTCGAATATTCTTCTATGTAATTGCCTAATCTTACTTTCATATACATCATCCCTACAAATCCGAATTTATAATCCAAGTAACTCTTCTAACGCAGCCATCTCTTCTCCAATCTTCATTTCTATCTCATGAAGGTCCGTCATGATTTCCTGTGTAGAAGGATACTCAATAGGTACATATTCTACTTTCTTATACTTATTAATCGAAAGATCATAAGCATTTTCTACAATTTCTTCCTTGGGCACAAAGAAACTCTGCTCAGTACGTTCTCTGTCAGCTTCTGCTTCAAGATTTCGAAAACGAGCTATGATATCCGGAATATCGTTTTCTTTGATTTCGCTTCTCTTATCGTCTAAGCTTAATCCATCTGCTTTCATGTCATAGAACCAAACCTTATCAGTTCCACCATGGCCTGTCTTGGTAAAGATCAGGATTGCAGTAGAAACTCCGGCATATGGTTTGAACACTCCAGAAGGCATAGAAATAACTGCTTCTAAGCGATTATTTTCAACGAGTTCTTTTCTGATCGACTTATGAGCATTAGATGATCCAAATAAAACACCATCTGGAACTATGCAGGCACATCTTCCACCAACTTTAAGCATTCGAAGGAAAAGTGCCACAAACAGTAATTCCGTTTTCTTTGTTTTGCATACTTTTAGAAGATCAGCAGATACTATTTCATAGTCAAGTGATCCCTTAAATGGAGGATTGGCCAAAATCAAGCTGTACTTATTTTTATCTGGATTCTGATCAGACAAGCTGTCGCGGTATTCTATCTTTGGATTATCTACACCATGAGTCATCATGTTCATAGCTCCAATGCGAAGCATCGTTCTATCCATATCAAAACCATGGAACATCTCATTCATGTAATGATTTTTGTTCTGACGATTAAAAAACACATCTTCTTTTCGATTCTTTTTCAAATATTCACTGGCAGCTACCAAAAAACCGGAAGTACCGCAAGCAGGATCACAAATTACCTCATCTGGTTTCGGCTGCATCAATTCAACCATCATATTAATAATATGTCTTGGAGTTCTGAACTGGCCATTTACACCAGCGGTAGCTAATTTTGAAAGCAAGTACTCATATACATCACCGCGAGTATCTGCTTTCTTTAACTGTGCCATCTGCTCGTATATATCGTCTAATGATGTTACAATTTTATCCAACATCAACGGAGTTGGCACCTTAAAAATTGCATCGCTCATATACTTTGCATATGCACTTTCTTTATTTCCATGTAATTCTTTTATAAAAGGAAAAACCCATTCCTGCATAACAGAATACATCTTAGCTGCTGGAAAATCATGAAACACACTCCACTTCAACTGATTTCCATCAATTGATCTTTCTCCAATCTTTACTTCTCCAGCAAAAATACTCTTGTATGGCAGGCCAAGCATGGCTGCTTCTTTTGCATGCATATTATCACTGTCATCCAGATCTCGAATGAACATCATATAAGTCATCTGCTCAATAACATCCAAAGGATTTGTTAAACCACCAGTCCAGAAAATCTCCCACAAACTGTCAATTTTATTCTTAAGTTCACCTGTAATTATCAAAATTCTTTCCCCCTAGGTTTCATATTGAACAGTATATCACGATAAGGTAAGCATGTCATGAATTTTTCTGTACCACCTCCACCCATTTGACAGTCCACCTTGATTGTGCTTTAATGAGGGTACAAAAAATTAGGAGGCAATAACTATGGGACTTCTTATAATCAGTTCTATGATGGTCTTAGGCGGTATGTATCTGATCTTTGCTTTTGTATGGTGGATTTTGCAGATCATCGCAAACTGGAATATTTTTACCAAAGCCGGTGAGGCAGGGTGGAAAAGCCTTATTCCGATCTACGGTGATTATGTTTCCTACAAAATTGCCTGGCAGACATCTTATTTCTGGCTGAATTTTATCCTTGGAATATTACTTTCTTATGTATCAAATGCCAATCTTAATGAAAGCATGTTTCTCTCACTGATCGTTATTCTGCTTAAGATTGCGCTTACAGTGATCAATATCATGTATTGCGTAAAACTTGCAAGAGCATTCGGACGTGGTATCGGATTTGCGATCGGACTCATCTTATTACAGCCAATCTTCTTACTGATTCTTGGCTTTGGCTCTGACCAGTACTACGGTGCAGACAGATAATACAGACACATAGCTCTTATAATGAACGAAGGCATCTGAGATTTTCTCCCAGATGCCTTTTTCTTATTTAATATTCTGATTTGACTGCCCAGCGCATTTTGGTTGATCTGGCGCGTCCGTTCTGGGCGCATTCCTGTGCGGATGGACGTACGACATCTTTTGCATAATCGGAATAGATTCCTGCTTTGTATCCTGCCTTGAGGGCTTTTTTAACAAGCTTGTCCTCTCCGGAGTGGAAAGTCAGGATTGCCACACGTCCGCCCGGTTTCAGTGCATCAGGAAGTTTTTCCATAAATTCATAAAGAACTTCAAATTCACGATTCACATCGATTCTAAGTGCCTGGAATACTCGCTGACAAGTCTTACGGACGGTATCCTTCTTTTCTTTTTCCGGAAGGAAATCCAGTGTTTTTTCTATAATCTCACGCAGTTTTGTTGTGGTATCCACACGATTTCCCTTGCGGATCTCGTCAGTGATCGCTTTTGCGATTTCTTCACAATACGGCTCATCAGAATTCTCGTACAGCATTCCGGCAAGCTCCTCACGGCTGATCTTATCCAGTCGCTCTGCTGCACTGATTCCTTTCTCCTGATTCAGTCTGAGATCCAGCGGTCCATCTGCACGGAAGGAAAATCCTCTCTTTGGATTGTCGATCTGCATTGAAGATACGCCAAGGTCAGCAAGGATAAAATCGAATCCGCCTGCCTCTTTTGCAATCTCATCGATCGTGCAGAAATTCTGGAGTTTCACGGTCAGGATGTCCTCTCCAAAGCCCTGCTCTGCCAGACGTTTACGTGTCTTTGCAGATTCCTCCGGATCTACATCTGTCGCATACATATGCCCTTCTCCGTGCAGACATTCCATCATTGCCTTTGTGTGTCCGCCATAGCCGAGGGTTGCGTCAAATCCTGTCTCACCCGGCTGGATCTTAAGAAAATCCAGAATTTCATTTACCATAATGGAAATGTGCATTCCAGCCGGTGTGTTTCCCTTACTGATTACATGCTCGATCGTATCTTTGTATTTCTCTGGATTTAATTCTTTATATTTTTCTTCGAATTTACGAGGATATTTTCCTTTATATCGTACTCTTCGTTTGTGCGGTGTCTGTGTTTCCTGTTCCATATCATTCTCCCTGTTTCTGTATTTTTATTGAAAATTCGTGGCTGTTCAAAGTCTGTATAGTTCCAAATCTTCTGTATCAAGATTACATTTTTTCTTTTATAAATTCTTCTACTATATCAAGTGCTTTTTCGCTCATAAAGCCGCCCCAGCCATGTCCAGCATTTTTCAGCTTGACAAATTCTACTTCTTTATCCATCTGTTTTAATGCCTCATATAAAATGCAGGACTGATTAAACGGAACCAGTGGATCCCTGCCGCCGTGCATAATGAGAATCGGAGGTGTTTCTCGGTCAGGCTGCAAATGAACCACGGGATTGGTCGGATAAACATCTTCCGGGTGATCATGAAGTGATTTTCCCCCGATCAGAATGCCTGCCGGACTGGTACTTGAATCATGATCAATGACTGCGGGATGCTGTACTGCTGCCATAAGATCCGTTGGTCCAAACCAGTCAACAATGCAGTCGACCTCGGTACTGACTTCAGGATATTCCTCCGGAAGATACTTTGTATTACCTGTAATTCCTGCGATCAAAGCACTGTGGGCTCCACTTGAATCACCCCAGAGAGAAATCTTATCTGTATCAATATGATAACTTCTTCCATTTAAACGTAAGAAACGAATTGCTGTTTTAACGTCTATTACCTGTGCCGGAAATGGAGCCAGATCGCTTTCTCTGTGCTCTACGATCGCAATTGCATAGCCTCTTTCGCACATCCGTGCCAAAGTGGGAAGACTCTGAAAAAGATTCTGTTTGTGCCAGGAAGAACCCTGCACATATACGATCAAAGGCCATTTCAGATCCTGTCCGAATACTGTTGGTGTCATGATCTGAAGGTGTAATTTCTTTCCACTGTGAACTGCATATTCTACATCCGTATATAATTCTGTACAGTATCCAAAGGTGTCTTCTGCTTCTATTTCTCTGACACCCTCCGGAAGCTCCTCGCTCTCCGGAAAATCCATTTTTTCCATAGGGGACAGTATTTTTTTCACTTTATTCCTCCATATAAGAGTTTTTGTTAATGCTGATTTTAACATCCGCACTGATAAATAGCAAGCATGACAGAAAAAGCAGTATCATTCGCTTGTGGACTGTCCCCTTATTTTTTTCATAAATTGCCTCTTTATTAATGTACAGTTCTATTGTAAAGTATAGTCCAAGTAAAACATATCAAACAGGGATGTTAATTGAATTAACTCCCGGGAAAGGATTTATTATCATGGCAAACGCAAATGTACAGACAGCAGCAAACGATCAGGAGGTTTCTTCTGTTCAGTTTCTCACCGTAACAGCAATCTTCGTTGCACTGACTTATATCTTTACTGCATTCATCAACGTCCGTCTTCCAATCGCAGCAAATGGAGGACTCATTCACCTCGGCAACGTTCCTCTGTTCATCGGTGCGATCATCTTTGGCAAGAAAACCGGAGCAATCGCAGGTGGTGTCGGAATGGGACTGTTTGACCTGCTCTCCGGATGGACTTTATGGGCTCCATTTACTTTCGTGATCGTTGCTCTGATGGGCTTCACTGTAGGAAAGCTTACCGAAGATGAAAAACACCAGAACTTCAAATGGTATGTGATCGCACTTATCGCAGCCTGTGTGATCAAAGTCGTAGGTTACTATATCGCAGAAGTCGTAATTTACGGAAATCCACTTGCACCGGTTGCTTCCATTCCTGGCAACCTGGTACAGATCGGTGTTGCAGCAGTCATCACACTGGTTGTAATCGCACCGCTGAATGTTGCAGCTAAACGCACTGGTTTAAAGAAATAAGAATTTAATTAAGAAAAAGGACTTGATCTTATGTATAAAATTATGACACCGGGCCCGACACAGGTTGCTGAAAACGTACGTCTCGCCCGCAGCAGAGAATGCACAAACCCTGATCTCGATGAAAGCTTCGTAGAATTTTACAAAGAAACCTGCGAAGAGATCAGCCGCCTTCTCCACACCGACAATGAAACTCTCATTCTTGGCGGAGAGGGAATCCTCGGTCTGGAGGCTGCCTGCGCTTCTATGACAGAACCTGGTGACCGTGTCCTCGTACTGGATAACGGTATCTATGGCAAAGGATTTGCTGATTTTGTTTCCATGTACGGAGGATGTCCGGAACTTTATTCCAGAGATTACCGTGAAACTCTCGATGTGCAGGAACTTGAAAACTTCCTCAAAGAACATCACAATTACAAATATGCAACCGTTGTCCACGGGGACACCCCTAGTGGCATGCTGAATGATGTTTCTGCAATCTGTCCTCTTCTCAAGAAATATGGCATCATGACCGTTGTCGATTCCGTATCTGCTTCTTTCGGTGAAGCAATGCGTATCTCCGACTGGCAGATTGACATTATGTGCGGCGGCTCCCAGAAAGTTGTCTCCGCGCCTCCAGGGCTGACTTTTGTAGTCATCAGCGATGATGCCAAAAAGGCAATGGCAGAACGTAAGACACAGATTGCATCCTTCTATGCAAACCTGACTACTTTTGCACATTATTATGAAGAAAAATGGTTCCCATACACCATGCCGATCAGCGATATCTACGGACTTCGTGCAGCGATCGACAATATCGCCGCAGACCCGGATATCCTTGCACGACATGAAAAAATCGCCGAGGCTTCTCGCAAGGCAATCACAGGTGCAGGACTGAACCTCTACCTTAAGAGCGGATTTTCCAGTACGGTCACGGTATTCGAAGTACCAAAAGGAACCACCGCAGCCGCCATTCTTGATGGTGTCAAAAACGATTACAATATTATGCTTGCAGGCTCTTTTGATGTACTTGCAGGCAAAGTCATCCGCATCGGTCATATGGGAAACAATGCTGATTTCTACAATGTCCGCGAAGTCTTTGCAGCATTGGATGGAACACTCACCAAGCTTGGCGTTCCGCTTAAAGCAAGCATGGAGAAAATCTTCTGCGACAATATGAAATGAGGAATATTATTATGAACATCCCGTCAAACATCATTCAGGGTGTCGGCGGACTTCATCCATAATTCTTAAACACACCCAAAAAAGGATTTCAGTTCCATGGTTTGATATAAAATCTCCATGGATTCTGAAATCCTTTTTTCTATAATCAGATAAAGTACTCGATGACTTCCTCCGGCACGGTCTTTGTCTTTTCATTGAAAATGAGAACTGCTTCTCTCTCTTCCACCGGACCGAGAACATATATTATTTCTTTATTTTCCTGATTAAAGTACTGAAAAGGTACGATACGGTTATATTCCCTGGGATGTTTATCATCCATCAGAATATCTTTCTGTTCAAATGGTTTATCCCAGTAATAAGGATCAAAGAGAAGAATATTTTCATTCTGTATACCTGTCATCAAAACATAATGCTCTTCCTCCAGATACAGACGAACAACCGCCACGCCACCATGGTTCAATGCATGATTAATGCGGCTTTCTTCACTTATGTACACGCTTCGCCCTGACAGATACTCACTGCTCACGGACATGATTCCCAGCTCGCCGTATTCATTCAGCCAGTTGCTTAAAAACATCATTGCAGCTCTGGACGTCCCACGTTTCCCTGGGATGCCCTCTTTGCTGTGGCAGTCCAGACAGTAGAGCATCATATTTCGGACTGCCTCCGGTGGAATTTCTTCCCGTTCAAATAAATAGGCGATTGCATTCATCATAGATGTCGGTCCGCAGTCGTATTCGGATAACTGGTAATGTAATGGATTTTTCATCTTTTATTCCTTCGTTTGTGCCTATTGTCTGCGATAGTTTTCTATGTATGTAAGGATCTGCTCCGGATCATCCATAAACGCACAAAGTTCCATGTTGGCAACATCCATAAATTTCTCGTCAGCGGTATGTTGAAGCAGAGCTTTCATTCCATCATAATAGCCGTTGATATTATAAAGAACGATCGGGCGGTCCAGCCTGTGCAGACTTTTGAGTGTCAGAATCTCAAAAAATTCTTCGTAAGTTCCAATTCCGCCCGGAGTCACGATTGTTGCATCGGAACGTTCCTCAAGGAGTTTTTTTCGCTCGCGCATGGTTTCTGTAAAAATAAATTCACTGCAATTCTCATATAAAACTCCCGGCTTGTCGAAGAAACGCGGGGCAATACCGAGGATATAGCCGCCTTCGGAATCAACGCCCCTGGCTGCTGCTCCCATCATTCCGGTCGTGCCTCCGCCAAATACAAGTCCATGACCGCGCTTCGACATCATTCTGCCAAGTTCTTCTGTTTTTTCATAATAAATCTGCTCCAGTTCTGCACTGGAAGCTCCGTAAATACATATATTCATAATTTACTCCAGTCCGGCGAAAAACAGCTCATAGAAATCATCTTCGCCTTCCAGCATCGGGGAGTTTTCCCCGCCGCCATTGGTGCTTCTTCGCATGGTTGCATAGAATTCCTCTCCTGCTGTGATAAGATCCATATCATAAATCTCATATCCAAGCTCCCTGCATTTCCGGCAGAATGCACTAAGAGGCTGTGCGTCTTTCCTTGTTTCCAGAAGCTCTGCCCGCAGCTTTTCGTCACGGCGCGCTTTGCTTTTCAGTTCATCTAACATTTCTGTAATTTCCATAGTCTCACTTCTTTTCTAATTCTGTGGTGTCGTTTGAATATAAGATACCACATCCTGCTTATAAAGTTCAAGAAGAGTCTTTTTCTTTGCACTGACGGCAAATCCATGAATTTTAAGACCGTTTTTCTTTACGTAATTGATCATGTCCTGATATCTGTCCGGGGAATCGGTTGTCTGGCCCATCATCGAAAGAATCTCGTCATGATCCTGGATGTAGGATAGCATGCTGATAACGTGAGTCTGCATAGTTTCTTCATCATTTGCTTCTACCCGGTCGTACGAATCTGAATTGTCCAGAAGCGACAGATATGGATATGTTTCTCTGTCCCAGCTCATGCTCATTCCGGATGGAAGTGGGCAAAAGCCAATGTTTGGTTCCACGCAGTAACCATCTTTGTCTTCTGTATGCACGGCACACCAGAGAGTCCCCCATTCCAGTTCTTTCTGATCCGAAAGATTCTGAAACCACTCGATGAAATCTTTATAATCCATGATGTCATTGATGGAAACATAGGCAAGGTACCAGTCGTTGTCATTGTATGCTTCAATTGCTTCTTTAGAGTCCTGAATGCTTGCCTGTTTACGTGCTTCTGTATCCATTTTGGTTTCCTTACCGTTTTCATCTACTTCCCAGGCTTCCCAGGCGGTCTCGTCTCCCGGAATGTAGAACTGCATGATCGGGCGGCTCAGTACATTGTTATCATAGAGAGTAAGTTTTCCCCGAACCAGGCGTCCGCTGACGGAAGTAAATTTTCCCGTCCAGCTGGAAGTCTGTGGAATGACGATGTCATATTCCCCATAGCCCCTCGATACTGCATTGACCTGATCCCGGTGATTTCCCGGCAAAAACAGCTCGGAATAAACAGACATATCCAGTTCCATTCTGGTCGTGGTCATTTCTTCATATTTTCCTGCAACTTCATTCGGATCGTAATAAAATTTTGACACAACTTTAGGAAGAATAAAAACTGCACACAGGACAACTACAAGGACAGCAGCCCCTACAATCATTCCCATTTTGATGAAAGCTTTACGAATGGAACGCTGGATTTCCTTTATAAAGCGCCTGTTGAACTCATCCTCCTGCTCATTCCGGGAATCTCCGATACATTTATTTTTCTTTTCTATCTGATTCTCTGACTGCTCCTTCTGGTTGTTTTGCTGACCTGTCAGCCATTCTTCATTTTCCAGATTTCCTGCATTTTCACTCTCCAGATCTGAAAATCCTGGTATCTCGCCTTCTTCGTAGAGAAATTCACTGATTGCATCCTGTTTCTCGATTTCCGCTTCTATCTGTTTTTTTGCGCTGTCTTCCAGTTTGCCTTGCTTATATAATTTCAATAACTCACGATATGTCATTTGACGCCCTCCTTTTCCAGATATTTTTTCAGTTCTTTTTTTGCCCTGTATGCCAATACACGCACATTTTCTGGCGTGATATGTAGAACAGCCGCAATCTCTTTTTGCGACATTCCGCCAAAATACTGCATCTGAATAATTTCTCGTTTTTTTATCTCCAGTCTGCGGATTGCCTGATAAAGCATTCGCCTGTTCTCTTCCTCAAGGATTTTTTCAAACAGATCTTCGTCTGTTTTTTTCTCTGGAAAATAATCCTGCTCCTCCATCAATATCTCCCGGGATTTCTTTTTTTGCTGATTATAAAAAAGATTTCTCGCTACCATATAAAGCCATGCCCGCATATTTGTATGCCCATCCGGCAGTGCCAACAATGCTTTGAGAAACGTCTCATGAAGCAGATCTTCCGCCAGATGCCCGTCACCGCAAAGGGAATACAAATACAGATACAGCTCTTTCTGATAAAGGCCATAAAGCTTTAATAAAATTTCATTATCCACATCTGCCTTCCCCCTTTCCTGCATTCTGCACCGGATACTGCCTTTCTGTCCACTTTTTCCACCGGAAATTTTCTCTCTTTCAACAATATAACATCTGAACGCGGAAAATGTTACAAAAAAATCAGCACTCAAAAAAAGTGCTGACCGGTTTATCTGTTATTTATCTGTTATTTATCTGTTATTTATCTGTTCATTCCAAGCTTTGCCATCAATGCATCCTGAAGAATCTGAGAGAAATATAAGTTTTCACGTATGGCAGCTTCATTTCACTCTGTCCCTTGCTTCTTTCAGAACAACACACATCCCGTATAAGTAATCGTTCGTGGTCCGTAATAATATTTCAGGTTATTATCCCGGCAGACCTGCGTAACAAACAATCCATAAGCTTCCATAGAAGAAATAGCTTTCTCCGGGAAACGACATGGCTTCGGATAAGCACATTGCCCGCAGATTCTGCAGCCACCTGCTCCCAGCATCAGCATATCCGGAAATTCTTCCATCATCTGTTCCCGCAGAATTTTAAGATATTCTGTATGCAATTTCTCTGTCTCTCTGTATATTCTGGTATCAATATCCCGCCGCAACACACCTGTCGTCTGCACCAGAATACCTCTTTTATAGGCACGCATCCTGCGTTCACATTCATCCAGCGTTCCACAGGCCGGCGGGCAGGTCCAGTTGTGATTGTACGCATGACACTTATCTTCTGCACATGTCTCACGCACCAATGGCATTACCTTCAAAGTCTCCGGATTCAATACACCAGCTTCTGAAAATCCGATTTCTTTTGCTGTCCTTATCCATTTTTCTGTAATTTCGTCATCTGTCATCATCTGTTATCACACCTCCGAAAATGCCATATGCTTCGCAAAAGTTCTCTGGAATTGTGGCAGACTTGCCAGATCCAGAGGTTCAATTTTTTGCACCAGTTCGCCGGTCAGTGCAAACAACTTCTGGTCCATGGTAATCTGACGGCATCCCATTCCGGCAGCATTACCACCAGCGATCACTTTAGAAAGCAGCGGCTCTGGTATCAGGCCGATTCTTGCTGCACTTTTTGCATTCATATATGTGCCAAATGCGCCACACAGGATCACCCGGTCAACCTGCTCGTAAGTAATCTCAAGTTCTTCCATCATCAGTTCAATCCCCGCTGCAATGGCTCCTTTCGCCATCTGCACTTCCCTGATATCCTCTTGTGTCAGAGAAATCTGATCTGTAACTGCATAGATTCGATTCTTCTCATCCCCATAATATGCTTTCTGAATCCTTCCTCTGCAATTAAGTATTCCAAGATCCAGCATCACTGCAACTGCATCAATCAATCCTGAACCACAGAGTCCCTGTACTTCTGCATCTGACACAGGGGTTCCTTTTTTCAGAGGCTCCTTCCGGCCTATCACAGAACTGTATACCGTACTGTCTTCCATCCAGATATGATCAACAGCTCCGGGACCACCCCGCATGCCACAGCTGATTCTTCCTCCCTCTAATGCCGGACCGGCTGCGGTGGAACAGGCTACCATTCGATCTTTATTTCCCAGAACCATCTCTCCGTTGGTTCCAATATCAATCATCAGCGTGATATTATCTTCTTTATACATTCCTGTAGACAATACACACCCCATCGTGTCCGCACCGATGAATCCTGCTATATCCGGAACTGTCAGCAACACCCCGCCTGTCATATCCGCAAAATAATCAGAAAGCTTTTCTTTGACCGTTTTTTTGATTGCCGGTGCAAAGGGCGGGTGAGTCAGATTTTCCGGAGCAATTTTCAGAAAAATCTGCTGCATGGCCGGATTGCCGACAATCGCCATCGTTCCGATTTTTTCCGGTACTTTCCTGTATTTTCTGCAAAGAGTATGAACCAGATTTTCAATTTCCTGCCGAATCTTGCGGCACTGTACATCCAACTCTCCATTTTCTGCCGCCTGGATTCTGGATATCACATCCGCACCATAAGGATACTGTGGATTCAGCATGCTCTCCGAACCAAGGATCCTGCCACTTTTTCCATCCAGCAAATATACCACAACCGTAGTTGTCCCAATATCCACACTGATATGACAGTCTCCCTCCTTCACCGGAGAAACTGCAAATTCTGACTCCATTCCATTTGCAAGGATCCCAGTACTCTTTGGCGCCTCCGGCAGAATAACGGTCACATCCTTTTCCACCTGATACTGGCATGCCAGCACTTCCTGTTTTCCAACCTTTACTTTACATTTTCCACAAAGCCCATGCCCGCCACATGGTGCATCTAACAAGAGGCCGGCACTTCTGCCAGCCTCTTGAATGGACGTACCTGCGGAAACTTTTACAGAAACATGATTTGGTAAAAATACAATTTCCGGCATATGTCCTCCTTTGTCCTATTTAAAGATTCCCTTTCTGAATGCTCTGTTATATTTACGTCCGCCCTTATCTCTCTGAGATAAAGCTTCTGCTGCAAAGAGCGTTCCCATCATAAAAGAACTACACGGATCCATGATCGCGGAATCCAGTCCTGCTTCCACTGCAACCGTCATGCATCCTGCATTGACATATTTTCTTGCAGGCATGTTAAAACTTACATTTGACAATGCTCCCGTCACTTTTACTTCCGGTGCGATCTCATGGATCTTTTTAATACAAAATGCAAAATCATCCATGGAAGTCGGTGCGGTCGCCAGTGCCATTACACAGGGATCAATATGTAAATTTGACAGCTTCACACCAAAATGATCTGCTTTGTCAATAATACTTTTTGCAATCTCCAGCTTCTTATCAGGCTGCATAGGAATGCCCTGCTTGTCACAGGTCAGACCGATCACATTCCAGTCAGTTCCCGCGATCAGCGGAAACAGTGTCTCACATTTGGTTCCTTCTTCATTAACAGAATTGACCATGCCCGGACGTTTCAGCCGTCCCTCTTCAATGATGCGTTTCAGCAAAAGCGGATCTGGACTGTCAATGCTAATCGGAAGATCCGTGGTATCCTGAATCAGATCGATCAGCCATACCATCGTGTCATATTCGATTTCCGGCGCAGTACTTGGCGCACAGTCAATATAATTTGCCCCTGCCGCCGCCTGTGCTGCTACTCGCTCCCGGATCAGTTCCTCGTTGTGATCTTCAATGGCCTGTCTGATGGAAGGAATCGCACCATTGATTTTTTCACCTATAATAATCATACTGCTGTCTCACCTCTGTTATTTCTTATGCTGCATTTACCCAGTTTGTACATACCTGAACGGTCTTCTGTGGACTGTAAGCCCATTCGTCCGCGCCAAGTGCTTTGCAGGCCTCCTCACTTACCGGATTTCCTCCAATGATGATCTTCACATCATCACGCATGCCTGCATCTTTAAACGCATTGATCGTATCTTTCATAGAGTCCAGTGCCAGTGTCAGCACACCTGACAGAGCAACGATCTTGATGTTTTCCTGCTTGGCGACTTCTACTACCTTTTCAGGCGGAACATCGATTCCCAGGTCAACAACTTCAAATCCACCTGCTTCCAGCATTGCTTTTACAATATTTTTACCAATGTCATGAAGGTCATCTTTAACGGTGCACAGGATCATACGACCCAGTTTTTTGTGATCCGCGCCAGCCAGTGCCGGTTTGATGATATCCATGGCTTCCACCATGATCTCGCCTGCATAGATCAGGTCTCCTACGAAGTACTCACCTTTTTCAAACAGACTTCCTACCGCAGCCATTCCCTTCTGGCATGCTTCCAGTGCATCTTTGACGCCTTCTCCATTGTTATCCATAACTTCTTTCATCATATCAAGGACGGTATCCTCATCAAGATCTGCCATAGCCTGTTCTAATTCTTTATAATCCATACTGATTCTCCTCTTCATTTATAAATCTGACACTTCTGCTTTTTATAAATATAAAAGTTCCCAGGTATAAGTTCCCATCAGCCAGAAACGCAGTTCTTTTGGAAGCTCCCACTCTTCATCAGCGAGAAGTTCATTTACGATATCCTGTAAATATTCCTGATTGGTCTGTTCTTTTTTCTCTTCACTCATGACGAACCTCCTTATTTCTGTGTCCTGCTCAATGAATACTCATGAGCAAAATTATAGGCATCGATCAGATTCTGATTTACATCACCCGGCGCGATCCATGCTTTGTCTGTACAGAACAGGAAACCGTCGCCCGGCTGACACGCATCAATAATCTTCTTTACATCATCTTTGATCTTTTCCGGACTGTCTGTTCTGACAGAAGCCATCTTCAGACCGCCCTCAATGATCTGGTAATCACCAAGCACTTCTTTTGCCTTGATGATATCATCATCGTCAATATGAAGAATACAGCTGTCCTTCGGAACTTCCTTAAAGCATTCCCATACATTCTCCCAGCGACCTTCCAGCATGATCCATACCTTCGTTCCGGCTGCTGCAGCACGCTCAATCCAGAATTTTTCATATGGCCAGTAAAGCTCATAGAACTGCTTCGGGCTTAAATAAGGTGCAATATGTGTCATGTGGCATGCATATGGGAACGGTGCCGGTGTACCCTGAAGTTTCGGCAGGTTATAAGTCTCCCACAGTCTGTCGCAGGCAGCCTTTACTTTGTCCGGCTGACGTCGAAGATCTGTCAGTGTTCCCTTGAATCCACGTAAATAATCAAATAAAGTGTCTACTGGATTTGAAAATACATCCGCGAAATTACAAATTCCAGTAATACCATATTTTTCTGCCAGGACCTTATCTGTCATCCCAAACAGAACACCCATGGCATAAGCTTTGTCCGCAGCAATAGCTTTGATCGTCTTTTTCGCATATTCGCGATCTTCAAACAGTTTTGGATATTTTCTTGGAAGAAGTACATTTGCAACAAATCCAAATGGATCTTCGATCAGCTGATCGTACTCTCCGCGCTCCATCTGTGGCATTTGTACATGTTCCGGAGTGACTCCGTCCGGTCCGAATTTGTTCTGTACCGGTTCGATGATATCGGAGATAGCTGGTGTAAACAAAGTTCCTGAGAATGTATTCGCATCTCCCCACATAACTCCAAATACATCTGTCATGGCATTAACATATGCATTTGCATCACCGATCACATCGGTCACTTTCTGTCCTGTCCAGGCAACTTCCGCGCAGCTGGAAGCCAGCATTGTCGGAACGTAATCAGCGCCCTGCCGATTCAGTGCCTTCATCAGATTGCTTTTTTTCTGTTCAAGTAAATTTTTCTCTGGCATTTCGCACCTCCGTAATAGAAACACCTTTCTTTTTGCTACACCTATATTTTATTCAACTTGCATATTTTTTTCAATTATGTTAAGATAATTTTATCATTTTTGAACAATAGCGGAAACTGTTCAAATTTTGTTTATCGTCAAATTGGAGGGATTTGAATTGGCAGACAAAAAATACGAAACGGGAATCGAAACCCGAAAACTAATCCTTGCGGAATGCAGAAAATTATTTCTGGATAATGGCTTTCATGAAACCAGTTATAATGATATCTGCAAGGCAGCTCATGTAAACCGTGGATCGATCTATTATCACTTCAAGCAAAAAGATATGATCCGATATGAAATATTGTGGGAAATCTATACGGACAACAAGCGGACTGCCGAACAGTATACTTCTGTTTCATCCCATCAGTATGTCTTTGCTTTGTATCTGATGTGGCGGCAGATCCTGACCGACCCGAAGCTTGGACGTTTTCTGACAGATTACTACACGGACTATCCTGTCTATGTACCCCAGAAAGATCTTCCTGTCTTTATCACGACGCTTTACCGAAACAGCCTTGATGAGCTTCTCCCCATTTCGGATGTGGACGAATTTACCATGGCTTCTATGTACGGTTACATCGGTGTGATTTCTCAAATGGTCAAAGCAGCACCGGAACGTTTCTCGCTGAATACCCTGTTCTGGCAGGTTTTGCAGTGCTGTTTCCATATTCTGTGTATTCCTGAAGAAAGAACCCGGGAACTTTGTGAAGATCTGAAGCAGTGTATTGTAAATTTTTGCGAAAACAATACCTCTGCATAAAAAATTCCTCCTGTGAACCAACTCTACAGGAGGAATCTTTTATCTTATTTTATTATATAGGTGTAAGTCTCTGAGGAATTTATTTGGCTTCTTCTGCTTCTGCATCCTCAGCTGTTTCTGTTTCCGGTACAGCTCCGTTATGAACTGCTACAACTGTCAGTACAACAGCTTCCGGATCATCTTTGATGTCAACATCTTTGTCTTTGGCAAGACTCAGGTCTTTGACACGTACTGTATCGCCAACTTTAAGTCCGGCTACATCTACTTCTACTTTGTCAACCAGTGCTGACGGATAAGCTCTGTAATTTACTTCTTCCATGTTCTCCTGAAGAACACCGTCTGCTACTTTGTCATGGTTTATAATTACTATCTCAGCAACAGAATGTACTTTTTCATTGCTTACCAGTGCCTGGAAATCAATCTCATCAACTCTGCCTGCCAGTGGGTTGAAATCAACCTCTTTGATCAGTGCATCATATGTCTGACCATCTACTTCCAACATAACCTGACTTCCTTTGTGGTCAGTTTTTAACAGTTTGTCAACCTCGGTCTTCAGCATTTTTACTGGGATAGAACCTTCAATCTCACGACCAAATACATTACCTGTAACGTATCCTTCTCTTCTCAGTCTTTTTGCCTTAACGTCCATGCTTCTTTTTTCAGCTTTTAAAGTATTCATTTGTCTTTTCCTCCAAAAATCTGATGCTTAGCAGCCTTCAACTTTGTTTTGTGAAAGGAGGTTTTGTTAAGTTCTGTTTACTTTTTACGGTTAGAAGTATAGCACTGAGTGTCAAAACAGATTAACCAAATATCAAGTTTTTTCAGCAGAAATTTTGTTGATATTTCAAAATTGTATACATAATATAAAAATCTCAGACTTTTTTATATTTTTTCCTGTTCTATTTACTTTCCTTTACTTTCCTTTTCTTTCTTCTCCGCCAATATCTCTTCTGCCATCTCAACTTCCGTCTTTTCATCCTTCGGCAGAATGATATTCAGAATGATCGCAAACAATGCTGCCGGCACGATACCTGAACCACCGAAGATCAGATTAATGCTTTCCGGAAGCTGTGCAAGAACTGCAGAGTTAGAGCCAAGTCCGTATCCCACACCAAGTGCTACAGAAACGATCGTTACATTTCTTGGAGACAGTGGCCATTTTGTAATAAGCTGAATACCACTGATTACGATAGATGAGAACATCATAACTGCTGCTCCACCCAGAACACTCTGTGGCATGATGGAAATCAGTGCCGCAAGTTTCGGGAATAAGCCACATGCGATCAGGAAAATCCCACCAATACCAATCGAATAACGGTTTACGACTTTATTCATGGCAACCAGACCTACATTCTGGCTGAAAGAAGTATTCGGAAGAACGCCAAATACTGCTGCAAGTGAAGAACCAAGTCCGTCACACATAACGCCACCGGAAAGTTCCTTATCAGTAGCTTCTCTTCCAAGTCCACCTTCTGTGATACCGGAAATATCACCAACCGTCTCTACTGCTGTAACCACAAACATAATGCAGATCGGCACGATCGCTTTCGCATCAAACACCCATTTGACCGGCATGATCTTTGGAATTGCAAACCAGGATGCATCTGCCACTTTGCTCCAGTTGATAACCCATGATTTTGTCGCTTCGATCGTAGCGCCGGTCTCATCTACATAGGTAAATGTTGTTGGAAGGACCATCGCCATAACAGATACGAGAACATATCCAACAATGATACCAAGCAGAATGGAAGAAAAACTGGTAAATCCTTTAGTTCCATGTTTCAGTGCAATAATTACAACCAAAACTACCGTACCTACAAAAAGGTTCTCCAGTGAACCATAATCTGGTGCGGTATTTCCGCCACCAAAAGAACCGATACCAACAGAAATCAGTGAAAGACCGATTGACAATACAACTGTACCGGTTACTACTGCCGGGAAAAATTTACGCAATGGCTTCAGGAATCCGCCAAGCACTGTTTCAAACAGACCGCCAATAAAAGAAGCTGCAAGAATTGCTCCATAACCAGCCACACCACTTCCCATGGTTACTGCCACGCTTCTACAGACTCCGATAAATCCGGAACTGGTTCCCATAACAATCGGTAATTTACCTCCAACCGGTCCGATCGTATAAATCTGGATCAGTGTTACAATTCCCGCAATCAGCATAGCATTCTGAAGAAGTGCTACCTGAAGTTCGCTTCCTGACTCAATGCCACAAACTCCTGTAATGATCAGAAGCGGTGTCAGGTTTCCGACAAACATTGCCAGAACATGCTGCAGGCCAAGCGGAATTGCCAGCTTCAATGGCGGTTTTCCATCAAGATCATATGGCGTTGCAGTGTTTTTTTCTTTTGTTTCCATACTCTTTCCTCTCTTTCAATTCTCTTACCGGGCTTTTACTTTTCACGTTATTGGAACATTCCGGAATTATTTATTCATAACATGAAAAAGGAAACAACAGTTACTTCTTCTTTGAAGCTCTCTGCTATTTCCTTTGAAGGTGCGATTATACCGTTCTACGCACTGAATATTGCCACGATTAATTTATTATACCAAATCCATATGGCCTGTCAAACTAAAACTTTTTGTATTGTCATCAATATTTTTAATAGTATTCATGATCAATCTGAATGACAGCGAAATATTTACTCCCCGGCAGTTCATGAATCCTTTCTTTCAGCCAGTTCACGATTTCATTGTCTGTATAAGATGTTTTTCTCGGTACCTCCACATCAAAGATCAGATTCGTTCTGGTCGATCCCTTCACCATGCGGAAATCATGCATACTGAACGATTCATCCAGAAAATGTACCATCTCCTCAACTTTTGCCTTCATCGCAAGGACCTCTTTGTCATCGGTTACGATCGGATCCATATGAATCGTTGCCGAACAGTGCAGTTTTTCCTGCAGTTCATGTTCAATATGATCGATCTGTTCATGAATATCCTGAATATCTCCATTCACATCCACTTCAGCATGAAGTGAGATCATTACACGCCCCGGCCCATAATCATGCACGATCAGATCATGCACGCCATGTACCATTGAATGTCCCAGCACGATTTCCTTAACCTCATCGATAAACTCCTGTTTCGGCGGCTGACCAAGAAGAAGATCTATGGTTTCCTTCAGCGTAGAGCCTCCGGTATAAAGAATAAACAATCCTACCAGAATACCAAACCATCCATCAAGAAGTAATCCCGTATATTTACTGATCAGTGTTGCGATCAGAACCAGCGTTGTTGCAACTGTATCACTCAGGCTGTCCACTGATGTTGCCTTCATCGCTGCACTTTCTATCTTTTTGCTTAAGGAATGATTGTAAAAAAACATGTACAGCTTTACAAGAATCGATGCGATCAGAATGCCGAATACCAGTGCACTGCTCTCAATCGGTTCCGGACTTCGCAGTTTGCCGATGGAGGACCCGATCAGTTCAAATCCCATGACAAGAATTGCAACGGACACCAGAAGACCGGAAATATATTCCATTCTTCCATGTCCAAATGGATGCTCCGGATCCGGTTCCTGTCCGGAAAGCCGAAAGCCGATCAACGTGATGATCGACGATCCGGCATCTGAAAGGTTGTTGAATGCGTCTGCAGTAATTGCAATCGAACCACTGATCGTACCGGCAAGCCATTTTCCAAAGAACAGCAAAATATTCAGTCCGATTCCTACTGCCCCGCTTAATACTCCGTATGCCTGCCTTACCGATGGTTCTTTATAATTTTTACTGTCCTTGATAAAAAGTGATGCCATAAAAGTGATCATACACATTCCCTCCAAATGATCTGCCACTGTCTGCTATATGTGTCACTATTCACAGTAATCTTTATTTACGTACAAACAGCCGCTTCACTGCTTTGATGCCTTCATTCAGAATAATAACTGTGAAAGCAGTCAGAAGCATTTTGCCCCACATTGCTGCGGAAAGCGGAACTGTTTCAAATACTGCTGCCCCAAACTGCGTGATGATTCCCTGAAGGATCAATACCAGAAGGAACACACCAAGCATCAGCTTGTTCTTCAAAAGATTTTTAAACATTGGTGTGTCATCCAGTTCACGGCAGTTGAATGCATTGAACAACTGGAACAGTACAAACAGTGTAAATAATACAGTTGCTTCTTCCTCAGGTGCTGCACCAAGGAAGTTTTTGAAATGCTGTAGCATGAAGATCACAGAAATAAAAATTCCGTTTACAAAAATGCGAAGCAGCATTTTTTTAGAAATAATATTTTCGTTTCTTCTGGTCGGTTTATGTTTCAGAAGATCAGGACGAATCGGCTCCAGACCAAGTGTCAGTGCCGGCGGTCCATCCATGATGATGTTGATCCACAGAAGTTCGAGTGCGGTAAACGGCGCACTGAAACCGGCAAGGATCGAACAGATAACAACTACTACAGAAGAAACATTAACGGTCAGCTGGAACTGAATAAAACGTTTGAAATTCTCATAGATTCCACGTCCCCACTGCACTGCTTTGATGATTGTGGAGAAAGAATCATCCAGAAGTACCATATCACTGGCTTCCTTTGTAACATCTGTTCCGGCAATACCCATGGCAATGCCGACATCTGCATGTTTGATAGCCGGTGCATCATTGATTCCATCACCGGTAACCGCAACAACATTTCCCTGCTCCTTGAGAAGTTTGACAACTCTCATCTTGACAAGCGGCGTACTTCTTGCAATTACCTGAATCTTTTTCAAAGCTTCCTTAAGTTCTTCATCTGTCAGCTTTTCGATATCAGCAGCCTCTACTGCGATATGATCATCATCCAGCATATGCAGTTCATTGGCAATTGCTCTTGCTGTACGGATGTTATCACCTGTCAGCATTTTTACTTCAATTCCTGCACTGCGACAGTTTCGGATGGATTCATATACATCTGGACTCAGTGGATCAGAGATTACCACAAAACCATCGTAGATCAGTCCCTGTTCTACCTCATCCTGCTCCTCATCGTTATACTGACCTTCCAGCTCTTTATGTGCAAATGCAAGCAGACGGCCTGCTTTGTTCTGGAATTCTTCCATCAGATGGAAATTCTTTTCTTTTTCTTCTTCGGAAATGCCAGTACAGAGAGAAATGATCTTTTCCGGATTTCCTTTGACATACAAAATCTCTTTGCCATTTTCACGAACGATCGTACTCATGTCCTTGTTCTGAGATGAGAACGGGAATACACGGACAATATCGGCCGCCTGACGAAGTTCCTGATAATCCACGCCTGCTTTTGCAGCCGCTGCAAGCAGAGAACCTTCTGTCGGATTTCCGATAAAGGACCAGCTTCCGTCTTCTTCAGAAATATTGGCATTGCTGTTGATACAGTAGTTCTTAAGAAGCATCTCATCTTTTAACTGCTCCGGATCGATCAGCTCGCCACCTGTGTAGATTTTCTGAACAGTCATCCTGTTCTCAGTCAGTGTACCGGTCTTATCTGAACAGATGATATTGACACATCCAATCGTCTCGCATGCGATCATTTTTTTGACCAGTGCATTTTCCTTTGACATCTTGATAATATTCAATGCCAGGGAAACTGCCACGATCGTTGGAAGTCCTTCCGGAACAGCCGCTACGATCAGGACAATACTGGTGATAAATGCATCTGATACTGTGTCCAGATTAAGCTGTCCGTTCATTACAAACTGAAGGACCTCGATTGCAAAAACAATTGCTGCCGCAGAAGCACCAAGAACCGTGATCTGTTTGCCAAGTTTATCAAGTTTTTCCTGCAGCGGAGTCGTTGTTTTTTCAATAGAAGAAAGTTCCTGTGCGATCTGGCCAAACTCTGTATCGTTTCCTACACCGGTAACCAGCATCTGTCCATTTCCTGCTGAAACAAAGCATCCGGAATACAGCATATTGGCACGTTCCGCAACTGGTGTGCTCTTCTGACAGACAAATTCCGCATCTTTTTTGACCGGAAGACTTTCTCCCGTCAGTGCGGATTCATCTACGGAAAGATCATTGCTTGAAAAGAGTCGTCCATCTGCAACAATCTTATCACCGGTCTCGATCATGATGATATCACCCACAACAATCTCTTTCTGTGCGATCAGCTGTGGCTCACCGTTACGGATAACCTTGATCAGTGTATCCTCATTAATTTTATTTAATGCTTCAAATGCTTTTGCACTTTTTCCTTCTGTGATGATCGTGATCACAACAGACAGTGCGATTGCAGCAAAGATGCCAACACACTCCAGGAAATTATACTCTCCGCCTGTAAAATATCTGGTGATGTTGACTGCCAATGTAATGATCGCGGCAAAAATCAGCATAACCAACATCGGTTCTGTGGATGCATCCCAAATTCTTTTTGCCAGAGATTCATGACTCTGACGGACAAAAGAGTTTGTGCCGTAGGTGCTGCGGGATTTCTCTACCTGTTCCGGATTCAGACCTTTTTCACTGTCTGTACCGGTCTTTGCAAGGAGTTCCTCCCGAGACATCATAAATGCATCTTTCATTTTGTCTCCTCCTGTTTTCTTTGAGATTTGTGTGGCTTTATTATTCTTCGTACATACAAAAATGAGACTCCATGTACAGCAAACAGAACGTTACTTTTACAGTAACTTTGCCATACATGAGTCTCGTTATTTAAGACAAGCCAGACCAGCGGTCAGGATGTTGACTTGCCACGCTGTGCGCCACTACTCCCTCATATAGATATATATGATTGATTCCTGTTGATTTAATCATATACAGGTGCGGTTAGTCAAGGGAAACATCATCTGATTCAAAATTTCTTATCCGATCAGATTTTTCAGATCCTCTTCCACGGTTCCAATTCCGCTGATTCCAAAGTTATCCACCAGAATCTTGGCAACATTCGGGGAGAGGAATGCCGGCAATGTCGGTCCCAGATGAATATTTTTCACGCCAAGGGAAAGCAGCGCCAGAAGCACGATCACAGCTTTCTGTTCATACCACGCAATGTTATACACGATTGGAAGTTCATTGATATCATTCAGCTCAAAAACTTCTTTTAATTTCAGTGCGATCACTGCCAGAGAATAGGAATCGTTGCACTGTCCAGCATCAAGGACTCTCGGAATTCCACCGATATCCCCCAGATCCAGCTTATTATATTTATATTTTGCACAGCCGGCAGTCAGGATCACGGTATCTTTTGGCAATCCTTTGGCAAAATCCGTGTAATAGTTTCGGGATTTTGCACGTCCATCACATCCTGCCATAACAACAAACTTACGAATTGCTCCGGATTTGACTGCTTCCACAATCTTATCTGCAAGGGCAAGTACCTGTGCATGTGCAAATCCTCCCACAATCTCACCATGCTCGATTTCTTCCGGCGCCGGACATTTCTTTGCCTGTTCGATAATCGCAGAAAAATCTTTTTCTTCTCCGATAGCACCTGGAATATGGGTGCATCCCGGATAGGAAGCTGCTCCTGTCGTGTACATACGGTCCTTGTAGCTGTCCTTTGGCGGCACGATACAGTTTGTCGTCATCAGAATCGGACCGTGGAAACGCTCAAATTCTTCTTTCTGTTTCCACCATGCATTTCCATAGTTTCCAATAAAGTTCGAATATTTCTTGAAGGCCGGATAGTAATGTGCCGGAAGCATCTCCGAATGTGTGTAAACATCCACACCTGTCCCCTGTGTCTGTTCCAGAAGCATCTCCAGATCACGAAGATCATGCCCGGAAACAAGGATTCCTGGATTTTTGCCAACCCCAATGTTGACTTTTGTGATCTCCGGATTTCCATAAGTCTCTGTATTGGCTTTGTCCAGAAGTTCCATCACCTTCACACCGTAACTTCCGGTCTCCAGTGTCAGTGCAGTCAGTTGATCTGCACTCAGGGAATCATCCAGAGTCGCTGCAAGTGCCCTCTGCAAAAATGCGTCAATCTCCACATCGGTATGTGCAAGTGCCGCCGCATGTTTCGCATAAGCTGCAAGGCCTTTCAGCCCGTAAGTAATTAACTCACGAAGGCTTCGGATATCCTCATTGTCTGTAGAAAGAACTCCCACGCGAGAAGCTTTTGCTTCAAAATCCGCTTCCGTTCCTTTCCAGAGTGCTGCTTCCGGAAGTACTTCTCGATTTTCCACTTTCCGGATCAATTCTTCTTTTGTCGCCAATGTATTTTTAATTCGTTCAATGATAGAATCTTTATCAAAATTCGCATTGGTGATCGTCGTAAACAGATTCACTATGATCATCTCATTTACATAGGCCTCAATCTCTTTTCCATCGAAACGAAGCTCCGTAGTCACTGCGCTTAATCCTTTTGTCACATAAACAAGAAGATCCTGCATTGCTGCTACATCCGGCTTCTTGCCACATACCCCTGATACTGTACATCCACTGCATCCTGCTGTTTCCTGACATTGAAAACAAAACATTTTATTTTCTTTATTTCCCATGGTTAAACCTCCTTATTGCGTTAACGTATATTCTATTTTCTTTGCAAATCTAATATAATATACATTCCACCATAAAGATGTGGTTATAACCACGGATTGATATGATTCTACAAAATGAAATAAAAGAATTTTCCATAAAAAAAGACAGAACCTTAAGCCCTGCCTTGTTTATATGCATTCATTTAAATTTTTAATCAAAAAACTCAATTCCCATCAGTGTCAGTCCATGTGCGGGTGCAGTCGGTCCGGAAACCGAACGATCACAGGCATCCAGGATCTTCTTTACACGTTCCGGCGGATACTGGCCGTTTCCAACCTGAATCAGTGTTCCAGCAATGATGCGCACCATGTTATAAAGGAATCCCTCACCTTTGACACGGATCGTTACGATATCACCATCGCGCCAGATATCGATTCCCGTCAATGTACGGACCGTAGATTTCACCTGTGCTCCTGTTCCACAGAAGCTCGCAAAATCATGACGTCCGATCAGATAGGAGGTCGCCTCCCGCATCTTGTCCACATCCAGCTTATAATGATAGAAATAGGAATACAGACGTTCCGTCGGAACCGGAAATTTACGGTTCAGAATGCGATATTCATATGTTTTCTCGCTGTCACAGTATCTTGGATGAAAATCCGGCTCCACTTCTTCTGACAACTGGATCCGGATATCCTCCGGCAGTCTCTGGTTCAGTGCATAGGAAATCTTTTCGCCCGGAATGCGTGTATTCGTATCAAACACTGCTACATTTCCAAGTGCGTGTACTCCTGCATCTGTACGGCTTGCACCCATGATCTCAATCTTTTCCCCCAAAAGATCTGTCAATGCATCATTGAGTACACCCTGAATGGTAATTCCATTCGGCTGAATCTGCCAGCCACTGTAATTCGTTCCATCATAGGCGACTACAAGTCCAACTCTTTTCATGTTTCCCTCCATTTATGGTAAAAATGGTTCTCGCCCTTACAGCAAGAACCATCTATTCTTCTTATAACCCGGCTACACGAAATCCAATTGCTACCGCAAGATATGCAAACAGAATCAGGTATGCAATGTGATCTCTCTTTTTGTATTTCAACGGTTTCATCTGCGTACGATTATCTCCACCATGATAACAGCGGGCTTCCATCGCCATCGCCAGGTCATTGGCACGACGGAAGGCTGAAATAAACAGTGGTACCAGCAATGGAACCATGTTTTTGACTTTCTGGATCAGATTTCCATTTTCGAAATCCGCACCACGGGCAATCTGTGCTTTCATGATCTTATCCGTCTCTTCGAGAAGAATCGGTATAAAGCGAAGCGCAATCGACATCATCATCGCAATCTCATGTACCGGAACATGAATCTTGTTTAATGGACGGAGACTTTTTTCCAGACCATCGGTCAGCTGGTTTGGTGTCGTTGTCAATGTCATCAGCGAAGAACCAATTACCAGATAAACCAGTCGGATTGCCATACGGACTGCCATGGAAAGTCCTTCCTTTGTAATCTTAAAGATTCCAAAACTCACAAGTGCTTCCCCTGGTGTCAGGAATATATTAAACACCATCGTGATCAGCAGGATCATAAAGATGGCTTTCAGTCCCTTAAAGATAAACTTCACCGGAACCGTGGAAATCAGGATCATTCCTGCAAGGAACACCGTCGCTACCGCATAACCGGCAATTGAGTGAAACAAAAATACAGAAATGATAAAAACCAGTGTTCCAAAAAGTTTTGTTCTAGGATCCAATTTGTGGATCACAGACTTCGCAGGATAGTACTGTCCAATCGTAATATCTCTAATCATTCTGGACTCCTCCTTTCAGCAAGGATGAGTTCATTTCCCGAAGTGCATGCAAAATATCCTGCTTCGCTTCTTCCACCGTTGTATCTGCTGGATCTACAGGAAGTCCTTTTTCTTTCAGGGCATGCATAATATAGGTAATCTGAGGAGCTGCCAGCCCCATCTCTTCAAGTTCTTTATAATGTGCGAATACCTTTTTCGGTATATCGTCAAAAGCAATCTTTCCGTGATTGACTACGATCAGGCGTTCCACATATTTGGCTACATCTTCCATGCTGTGTGATACCAGAATGATCGTAATGCCGCGGACTTTGTGAAGTTCTGCAATCTGATCCAGGATCTCATCTCTTCCCTTTGGATCCAGACCAGCTGTCGGCTCATCCAGAATCAGGATCTTCGGATTCATTGCCAGAACTCCGGCAATCGCAACACGCTTTTTCTGTCCTCCGGACAGATCAAATGGAGATTTTTTGAAATTTTTTTCTTTGAACCCAACCTGAAGAAGTGCTTTCTTCGCCTCTTCTTCCGCTTCTTCTCTGCTCTTTCCCTGATTCATCGGTCCAAAGCAGACATCCGAAAGCACGTCACTTTCAAAAAGCTGATGCTCCGGATACTGAAACACCAGACCGACTTCACTTCGAAGTGCGCGTCGATTATAGTTCTCTGCCCATACATCTTCACCATTGTAGGATACTGTTCCTGAAGTCGGCCGGATCAGTGCATTCAGATGCTGGATCAGTGTGGACTTTCCACTGCCTGTATGTCCGATCACACCAATAAACTGCCCATCCGGAATATTCAGATTGATATCCTTTAATGCATGAATCTCATAGGAAGTTCCAGGACTGTATGTGTATGTTACATTTTTTAATTCTATTGACATAAGGCATTTACCAACTCTTCCGTAGTAAGAATTCCATCCGGAATATCCACTCCGGACTGTTTCAGTTCATGTGCCAGCAAAGTTACCTGTGGCACATCCAGGCGATATTTTTTCAAGGTCTCTACCTGAGAAAAAATTTCTTTCGGTGTTCCTTCCATCACTACATGACCGTCATCCATAACCACAACCCGGTCTGCATCAATGACTTCCTCCATGTAATGTGTGATCAGAACGACCGTAACATTTTCCTGCCGGTTCAGCTGATGAACTGCCTCCAGAACTTCTTTTCGTCCATTCGGATCCAACATGGCAGTCGGCTCATCCAGAACGATACACTGTGGGCGCATCGCCATTACTCCGGCGATCGCAACCCGCTGCTTCTGACCTCCGGACAGTTTGTTCGGTGAATGATGACGATAGGCCGTCATTCCTGTTTTTGCAAGACTCTCATCCACGCGTTTCCAGATATCACCGGTAGATATCCCCATATTTTCCGGTCCGAATCCCACATCTTCCTCCACTACAGTTCCGATGATCTGGTTATCCGGATTCTGAAATACCATTCCGGCTTTCTGGCGTACTTTCCAGAGTTCCGACTCTTTCGATGTATCGATTCCATCAATCCAGATCGTACCTTCTGTCGGGAGCAGCAGTGCATTGATATGCTTTGCAAAAGTAGATTTACCAGAACCATTATGACCCAGTACTGCTACAAATTCACCTGCCTGAATGTCCAAATCCACACCATCAACTGCTCTCTGCGTAGCTTCTACATTTCCGTCCTCGTCATATCTTAAATAGTCAAATGCAAGTTTTGCCGCTTTGATGATTCCCATCTTTCTAGTCCTTTCAGGCTTCTTCGGAAGGCTCTCCACCGGTCAGAGATTCGATCAGTTCCCAGATCTCCTCTCTGCCCTGCTTTGTCTCTGCTGAATAAGGGATAACTGTAGTTCCTTTTTTCAGCTGAAGGCCTTCTCTTATCGCTTTCAGATTCTTCTGAACCTGACTGCGTTTCAGTTTATCCAGTTTCGTTGCAATGATGATCGGCTCATATCCGTTATGAAGGATCCACTCATACATCTGTCTGTCATTTGCAGAAGGATCATGACGGATATCGATCAGGAGAAAAACGGCTTTCAGATTATGTGAAGTATGAAGATAATTTTCAATCATCTTTCCCCATTTTTCTTTCTCGGCCGGTGTAACCCGCGCATATCCATAACCTGGAAGATCCACCAGATCAAGTTCATCATTGATCTTATAAAAATTGATCGTCTGCGTTTTACCAGGCTGTGCGCTGGTACGTGCCAGTGCTTTCCTGTTCATCAGTCCATTGATCAGAGACGATTTGCCAACATTTGATTTACCTGCAAATGCAACCTCCGGCAGACCGGTATCCGGAATCTTACTGGTAATACCGCATACGATATCTAAAACTGCACTTTTTATGATCATAAAATCCTCTTTCGATTATCAGGCAAGTGCTTCATGCAGCACTTCATTCATATTATCTACAAAGGAGATTTTCAGTCCATCAAGAATCTCGGCATCCATCTCCTGAATATCCGGTTTGTTATCCTTCGGTACCAGAACCTGCTTGATCTTGGCATATTTGGCCGCAAGAAGCTTTTCTTTCAGACCACCGATCGGAAGCACATGACCACGAAGTGTGATCTCACCGGTCATAGCCACATCTGCACGCACCTCTCTGCCGATAATTGCAGAAAGCATTGCAGTTGCCATGGTAATACCCGCAGAAGGACCATCTTTTGGAACTGCTCCCTCCGGAATATGTACATGGATATCATTTTCCTGGAAAAACTCCGGTGCAATTCCATATTTATCTGCCACTGAACGAATATAAGAAATACCCGCCTGCGCGGATTCTTTCATAACATCTCCAAGCTGTCCTGTGAGAACAAGTTCTCCCTTACCAGGCATTACATTAACTTCAATCTGCAGCGTATCACCGCCGACCTGCGTCCATGCAAGACCTCTTGCGATACCAACCTCATCCTTTTTGTTTGCCATCAGATAACTGTATCTGGCTTTTCCAAGGTAATTCTCCAGATTCTTACTGTTGACAGTCACCTTTTTCTGATCATTTTCCATGATCTCACGTGCTGCCTTACGGCAGATCTGTCCAATCTTACGTTCGAGTCCACGCACACCGGCTTCTCTTGTATAGAGTGTAATGATCTTCCGAAGTGCCGGAGTCTGAATCTTGAGTTTGCCCTCTGGAATTCCGTTTACTTCCAGCTGTTTTGGAATCAGGTGATCTTTTGCAATGTGTTCCTTCTCATTCTCAGTATAACCGGAAATTTCAATCACTTCCATACGGTCAAGGAGTGGACGCGGAATACCGTCCATGTCATTGGCTGTTGCAATAAAAAGTACCTCAGAGAGATCCTGTGGAACTTCTACATAATGATCATTGAAATGATTGTTCTGTTCCGGATCCAGTACTTCAAGAAGTGCCGCTGAAGTATCACCCTTATAATCACTGCTTGTCTTGTCGATCTCATCAAGCAGCATCAGCGGATTGCTGACACCAGCCTGCGAAAGAGCTGCTGTGATACGTCCGGGCATAGCTCCCACATAAGTCTTACGATGACCTCTGATCTCAGCTTCGTCGCGGACTCCGCCCAGGCAGATACGTACATATTTCTTATGAAGTGCTTCTGCTACAGATTTCGCAATGGAAGTCTTACCGGTTCCAGGAGGTCCTACCAGACACAGGATCGGACTCTTACCGCCAGATGTCAGTTTACGTACTGCAAGGAATTCCATGATACGTTCCTTCACATCTTTCAGACCGTAGTGACCTTCTTCCAGGATCTTCCACGCCTCTTTAAGATCAGTGGAATCTTCCGATTTCTTATTCCACGGAAGTCCCAGAAGTGTCTCGATATAAGTACTCAGAACACTGCTTTCTGCCGCAGCATTATTCATACTCTTAAATCGGTCGATTTCTTTATTCAGCTTGTCTTTTACTTCCTGCGGTGCATCCAGTGCTTCCGCTTTCTGTCGGTATTCTTCCGCCGTATCCGCAGTATTCTCCTCACCGAGTTCTTCCCTGATCAGCTTCAGCTGTTCTCTGAGAATGTAATCACGTTGATTTTTGTCTACACGTGCCTTTAATTTACGCTGCAGGTCATGCCCGATCTGCAGAACTTCAATTTCATTATTCAGAATCGCAGCAAGAACTTCGTACTGATTTTCCAGACTGACTGCTTCCAGAATTTTCTGCTTATTCTGATAAGTCAATGGTACATTCACGGCAATCTGGGAAATCAACTCTTCCAGTTCTGTAATATTCATGATCTGTGCAGCCAGATCTTTGCTGATCTTTCCACTTTCCATGCAATATCTCTGAAAAAGTTCCTGAATGCTTCTAAACATCGCTTCTTTCAGAGACTTTGTATACTGCGCTCCATCCGGCTCAAAAAGTGCCGTCTCTGCTTTGAGAAACGGCTCTTCCTGTTCCAGACCGAGAAGTTCTGCTCGTTCAATTCCTTCTACCAGCACTCTGAGCAGATCATGTGGAAGTTTCACAACCTGCTTGATATAAGCAACCGTTCCCACCTGATACAGCTCAGACAACTCTGGTTTTTCTACTTCCGGATCTTTCTGTGTAACGAGAAAGATTTTCTGATCATGAAGCATTGCTGCCTCAATAGCCTTGATCGAACGTTCCCGGCTCACATCAAAGTGCACGATCATATCCGGAAGAATCGTTGTCCCACGGAGCGCAATTGCCGGAAGAATGCTAATTGGCTGTTTCATGTATCTTCAATCCCTTCTTTAAGCCGTCTCCGGCTTTCCTGTCTTTCTGGAACGGGAATTTCTTCTTGTGGTATTCTGCTGTACAGCAGGCTGTTCACCATGAACCACTTCCGGTTCTCCGGTTCCGTCTACTGCATCTTTTGTGATGATGCATTTGCATATCGTATTATCAGAAGGCGTACGGTACATCAGATCCATCAGGGATTTTTCCATGATGGAACGAAGTCCTCTGGCGCCGGTCTTACGTTCCAGGGATTTTCTGGCTACTTCTTTCAGTGCTTCTTCCTGGAATTCCAGCTCTACTCCATCCAGTTCAAATAATTTATGATACTGTTTGGTCAGAGAATTCTTAGGCTCTTTAAGAATACGGATCAGTGCCTCCTCATCCAACCCGTCTAATGTTACTACGATTGGAACTCGTCCGATAAACTCCGGAATCAGACCATATTTGATAAAGTCTTCCGGCATAACGTCCTTCAGAATTTCTCCGATATTTCTTTCTTCCTGCACAGAAACATCTGCTCCAAATCCAATGGATTTGGTATCCTGACGGGCTTCGATCGTCTTTTCAATACCATCAAATGCTCCACCGCAGATAAACAGAATGTTTGTTGTATCAATCTGAATAAATTCCTGGTGCGGATGCTTACGTCCACCCTGTGGCGGTACACTGGCTACCGTACCTTCCAGGATCTTCAGAAGAGCCTGCTGCACACCTTCACCGGATACATCACGGGTGATTGATGCATTTTCAGATTTTCTTGTGATCTTGTCGATCTCATCAATATAGATAATTCCATACTGCGCACGTTCAATATCATAATCCGCAGCCTGAATGATCTTTAACAGAATATTCTCTACATCCTCACCGACATAACCGGCTTCTGTAAGTGTCGTAGCATCTGCGATCGCAAACGGTACATTCAGAAGACGGGCAAGTGTCTGTGCCAGAAGTGTCTTACCGGAACCGGTAGGTCCCAGCATCAGAATATTACTTTTCTGCAGTTCCACATCAAGATTCTTAGATGCGGTAATTCTTTTGTAATGGTTATAGACAGCCACAGACAGAGCCTTTTTGGCTTCATCCTGTCCAATGACATAGTCATCCAGAATCTTATGGATTTCTTCCGGTTTCAGCAGATTGATGTCTGAATCATAAACATCTTCTGTATCATACTGAGCCAGTTCCTCCTCCATAATCTCTGAGCAGATACCAATACATTCATCACAGATAAAAACACCTTCCGGTCCGGCAATCAGCTTGCGGACCTGGTCTTCTGACTTGTGACAAAAAGAGCATCTGACTTTTCCATCTCTCATTTTTTCTGCCATAAATAGTTCTCGTTTCCTTTCAGTTTGATATGGCACAAAAGGAACCCCCTGAAAAGAGGTTCCTTCTGTCTGCTTTATTTATGCTCGACAACACCATCGATCAGTCCGTATGCCTTTGCTTCTTCAGCAGTCATATAATTATCGCGGTCTGTGTCTTTTTCCACTACTTCATAAGGCTGGCCAGTGTTCTCTGCCAGAATTTCATTCAATGTCCGTTTGGTCTGGGCAATGTGATCTGCTACGATCTGGATCTCAGTTGCCTGACCCTGGGCACCGCCTGACGGCTGATGAATCATGATGGTAGAGTGCGGCAGGGCAAATCTTTTTCCCTTGGTTCCGCCTGCCAGAAGAAAAGCACCCATGCTGGCTGCCATTCCGAGACAGATTGTGGAAACGTCACACTTGATATATTTCATGGTATCGTAAATAGCCATACCTGCAGTTACAGATCCTCCAGGGCTGTTGATATACAGCTGAATGTCCTTGCTCGGATCCTCTGCTTCCAGGAACAGAAGCTGTGCCACGATAACGCTGGCGCTCACATCATTTACCTCTTCTCCAAGAAAGATGATACGGTCTTTCAGAAGGCGGGAGTAAATGTCATAGCTTCTTTCTCCTCTGCTTGTCTGTTCAATGACATATGGTACTAAACTCATATATAAATGCCTCCATTCGTCGATTCCAGTAGTAATTCAGAACGAACGCTTACTTAGGCTTCCTTTGCTTCGTCAGCAACGAGAGTTACGGCTTTCTGTACAGCCATATCTTTCTTCATCTGCTCTAACTCGCGGTCACCAAGCAGTTCTTTGATCTTCTCCACTTCCATCTTGTATGCATCAGCCATTTTCTTGAATTCTTCTTCAACTTCTTCATCTGTTGGCTGAATGTTTTCAACTTCTGCGATCTTTTCAAGAACAAGTCTTGTCTGGATTCTCTTCAGAGCCTGAGGTTTCATTTCCTCCTGCATTTTCTCAAGTGTCATTCCTGTGAACTGGAAGTACTGTTCCATAGTAAGTCCCTGGGACTGCATTCTTCTGGAGAAATCATCCAGCATCTGACGAACCTGTGTATTCAGCATTGCGTCCGGGATTTCCATCTGAGCGTTTTCGATTGCTTTATCTACAGCTGCATTTTCTTTTGCAGCACGTGCTTCTTTTTCTTTCTTTTCTGTCAGGTTCTTCTTGATGTCTTCTTTGTACTCTGCAAGAGTATCGAACTCAGAAGCATCCTGTGCAAAATCGTCATCCAGCTCTGGAAGTTCTTTTGCTTCTACTTTCTTAACGTCACACTGGAATACAGCTTCTTTGCCAGCCAGTTCTTTTGCCTGATATTCTTCCGGGAATGTAACTTTTACTTCTACGTGATCTCCGGCTTTAGCTCCAACCAGCTGATCTTCGAATCCTGGAATGAAAGATCCGGAGCCAAGTGTCAGCGGATAGTCTGTTCCTTTTCCGCCTTCAAAAGCTTCACCATCAACAAATCCTTCGAAATCGATTGTTGTGATATCACCGTTTTCTGCTCCACGGTCTTCTACTGTAACTGTTCTGGAGTTTTTCTCCTGTTCTTTCTTCAGTTCAGCTTCAACATCTTCGTCTGTCACTTCTGTTTCAGACTTCGGAACTTCTACACCTTTGTACTCACCAAGAGTAACTTCCGGTTTAACAGCAACTTCTGCTGTAAAGATGAAAGCCTTTCCTGGCTCAGCCTGTGTTACATCGATCTCCGGCTGGGATACGATCTCAAGGTCGCATTCTTCCAGTGCCTTGCTGTAATGTTCCGGAATCAGAGCGTTTGCAGCATCTTCAAGGAAGATTCCCTTGCCGTACATCTGCTCGATCATTTTTCTTGGAGCTTTGCCTTTACGGAATCCAGGAAGAGTGATTCTTCCTTTTGCTTTCTGATATGCAGCCTGCATAGCTTTCTCTAAATCTTCAGCAGAAACCTCGATTGTCAGTTTCGCCATGTTTTTTTCCAGTTTTTCCACCTGTAAACTCATGTTTCCTGTTCCTCCTTAATTTTCAGGTTAGACTTCCTATAATCGTAACTGATCCAGTTACTTATATTCTACCTATAATCTTTATCCCTGCGCCTGTTTCCTATAGTCCAGGCCCTGTATCTTCTCATTAAGAGATACAATTACAGTCATTATCGTAGTATAGCACAACGTTTTTAAAAACACCAGTATTTTTTATGAAAAAGCCCTGTTTTTCCTTTACTTTCGGCTATAAACCACAGATTCGGCAATTTTATCCGCCTTTTTTTCTCCCAGAAGCTGTCCGATCAGGCTAAGTGCGAAATCTACTGCCGTTCCAAGTCCTCTGCTGGTTGTCACATTACCATCTACAACAACGCTCTCCAGTGAACGCTCTGCACCTGCAAGGCCCTCCATGCAGGATGGATATGCAGTTGCTTTACGTTTTTCAAGAAAACCAAGAGATGCCAGCACGGTCGGTGCAGCACAGATAGCAGCTACTTTACCGCCCTTTTTATAAAAGTCTGTGAGCAGGTCACGAAGCGGCTGATATTCATTCAGATATTTTGTTCCCGGCATTCCTCCCGGAAGTACCAGCATATCCGCATCCGTGAAATCTGTTTCTGCAAATGTAAGGTCCGTCAGCATGGTGATTCCATGTGAGGTTGTGATCTCTTTTGATTTCTTGATCGAAACTGTTTTTATATCAATGTCTGCACGTCGCATCAGATCCACCACGGTCAGACCTTCAATATCTTCAAATCCATCTGCCAGAAAAATATATACTTTTTTATTCATAGAAACCTCCTTATAAATAACATTTTTAAGCCATCCTTCTGTCATTCAGTATAGCATTTCCGTCCCAAAAGAGATATACTAATCCACAAAATAATAAATCATTTTTCTCAAAAAAGGAGTCCCCAAGATGGAAATCGAAAGAAAATATCTTATAGAAAAAGAACAGCTTCCAAAAAATCTCTCTGATTATCCGTTTCACAGAATCGAGCAGGGATATCTCTGTACTTCCCCGGTCGTACGTATCCGCAGACAGGATGATGAATATTTTCTCACATACAAATCAAAAGGCCTCATGGCCAGAGAAGAATATAATCTTCCACTGACGCAGGAGGCCTATGAACATCTTAAACCCAAAGCAGATGGGCTTGTTATCTCCAAAACTCGTTATCTGATCCCTGAAAAAGACGGGCTTACGATCGAGCTGGATGTTTTTCATGATGATTACGAAGGACTGCTGCTCGCAGAGGTGGAATTCCCATCCGAGGATGCAGCCAATGCTTACACCGCTCCGGCATGGTTCGGCCGTGATGTGACCTTCTCCTCTGATTATCACAACAGTACATTAAGTAAGGGCAGGAGATAATTTATTCTTTCTCATCTACATTCTCATCTTTATTCATATCTGCATGCTTTTTGACCGGAGCATGCGCCATATCGTCATCCTCTGTCATCAGAAACTTTCTGATGGCAAACAGGATTGCGATCGCGATCACACCGATCAGTGTTTGTGATGGTTTCATATGTTCCACTACCATCTGTCGGGCTGTTGCAAACATCAATACTTCAACAACTGTCTGTGCTGAATGTCTGCAGAGCATCTTTACAAACTCAACTCCGACTACCAGAGATAACCCATTTGCAAGAAATGTTGTAAAGAAATCTATGTCCATGTCCATGATCGGTATTTCTGTGATCGTAAAGATCAGGCGGATCCCAGCCAGCGCGATCACAATCAAAATAATAATTGAAAGTACGATTTCCGTATAGCGCGCGACATTGTATATCCCCTCGTTGAAACATTTACGAACCTTGTGGTTTAACTCTTTCTGCATAAATCCTCCTGTTATTTAGAATACCTTCGTTGTCCATTTACTCATATCCCAGACTTCATTTACCACATCCTGGTAGAATTCCGGCTCATGACAGATCAGAAGGATGCTGCCTCTGTATTCTTTGAGTGCACTCTTTAAGGCTTCCTTGGCATCGACATCCAGATGGTTAGTCGGCTCATCCAGAAGCAGTACGTTTGTGTCTCTGTTGACCAGTTTGCACAGACGTACCTTCGCCTGCTCCCCACCGCTCAGGACGCGGACCTGACTCTCAATGTGTTTTGTGGTCAGACCGCATTTTGCCAGTGCAGAACGCACCTCATACTGTGTATAGGAAGGAAATTCCTGCCACAGTTCTTCAATACAGGTTGTTTTGTTATCCCCCTTTACTTCCTGCTCAAAATATCCCAGCTGCAGATTTTCTCCACGTTCACAGTTACCTTTAAGTGAAGGAATCAGGCCGAGAATACTTTTCAGAAGTGTTGTCTTTCCGATACCATTTGTTCCGACAAGAGCAATCTTCTGTCCACGTTCCATTGTAAAGTTCAGTGGTTTGGAAAGCGGCTCATCGTAGCCGATCACCAGGTCATGAGTCTCAAAAAGCATCTTGCCCGGTGTTCTGCCATAACGGAAATGGAATTCCGGCTTCGGTTTTTCCGCTGCCAGTTCGATCACATCCATCTTATCCAGTTTCTTTTGTCTAGACATTGCCATATTTCTTGTAGAAACTCTTGCCTTGTTTCTGGCAACGAAGTCCTTAAGTTCACTGATCTCCTGCTGCTGACGGCGGTATGCCGCCTCGAGCTGTGCTTTCTTGACTGCATAAACTTCCTGAAAATGATCATAATCACCTACGTAACGGTTCAGTTCCTGATTTTCCATATGATAAATGATGTTTACCACTTCGTTAAGGAATGGAATGTCATGAGAAATCAGGATAAATGCATTTTCATAATCCAGAAGATAACGTTTCAGCCAGGCGATGTGTTCTTCGTCGAGGTAGTTTGTCGGCTCGTCCAGAAGAAGGATATCTGGCTTTTCAAGAAGCAGCTTGCCCAAAAGTACTTTTGTTCTCTGACCACCGCTTAAGTCTGTAACATCCCGGTCAAGCCCCAGATCCAGAAGTCCGAGTGCTCTTGCAACCTCTTCAACCTTGGAATCAATAACATAAAAATCATGCAGGGTAAGTTCATCCTGAATTGTGCCGAGTTCTTCCATCAGCACGTTCATTTCTTCCTCATCTGCACTTCCAAGAAGATCGCAGATTTCATTCATGCGCTGTTCTTTCTGAAGAAGTGGATCAAATGCAGATTTCAGTACTTCCTGGATCGTCATTCCTTTTTCCAGGACTGCATGCTGGTCAAGGTATCCTGCGTGAACATTTTTTGCCCACTCTACTTTACCTTCGTCCGGCATCAGTTTTCCTGTCACGATACTCATAAACGTGGACTTACCTTCACCATTTGCGCCAACAAGTCCGATATGTTCTCCCTTAAGAAGGCGAAAAGAAACATCTGAGAAGATTGCTCTGTCACCAAAGCCATGGGTCAGATGTTCTACATTTAATATACTCATATAGTATTCTCTCTTTCATTTAACTGATCTATACGGACTGCTGTGCGTATTTGCACTTCTGCAATCCTGATATCTCGTATTATAGCCGAAGCCATATGGCGAATGCAACCGATTTTATGTATTACAGAACAAAGCGGACAAGTCCTCTTCAAACTCCCTGAATTCCTCAATCTTTGAGGGACTTGTTACGCTTTGCGCGCCAGATGCAGTCTGCTTCAGCAGACATATTCCTCAGGCATCTGGTCGCATCCTCGCGGAGCGTTTTTATGTAATAGGAACATTACGGAGTAATTTCCTATTACATAAAAAAACGACCATACATCATGTACAGTCGTTTTTTACAGATCACTCTGCTTTTATTCTGTTTCGTTAAAGACCTTCTTATCCAGAGCGCCGTTCTGATGTGCAACGATCGTTGTGCAGACAGCGTCACCGGTGATGTTGACTGCTGTTCTTGTCATATCAAGGATACGGTCAATACCCATGATAAGACCAATTGCCTCAACCGGAAGTCCTACAGAGTTGAATACCATCGTCAGGGTTACAAGACCAACACTCGGTACACCGGCAGTACCTACGGAAGCAAGTGTTGCTGTTCCGATAACCGTTACATAATCCATCGGGGTTAAGTGGATACCAAATGCCTGCGCCGCAAAAACAACAGCCACGCCCTGCATGATGGAAGTACCATCCATGTTGATGGTCGCACCAAGCGGAATCGTGAAGGAAGAAATCTTCTTGGATACACCAACCTTCTTGGAAAGGGTATCAATAGACATCGGAATGGTCGCATTGGATGTAGCAGTTGAGAATGCAAATGCCATAACCGGGAAAAATTTCTTGATAAAACGAATCGGATTCAAACCGGTAAAGATCTTGAGCAGGATCTGGTATACACCGAAACACTGGATTGCCAGGGCAAGCAGCACACCGATCATATACTTCGCCAGCGGAATAAATGCACTGAAACCGATATTTGCAAAGGTACGGCTGATCAGACAGAAAACGCCGATCGGGGCAAGGCTCATGATCATCATGGTCATTTCCATCATAATGTCATTGAACTGGCTGAAAAAGTTTGCTACGGTCTCTGCACGCTCTCCCATCTTCGCGAGGATCACACCTACGATCAGGGCAAATACGATAACCTGAAGCATACTTCCGCTCGCCAGAGAATTGATCGGGTTGTCCGGAATGATGTTGAGGATCGTATCAGTGAGTGACGTTGCTTCCATGGTTTCCACGGATGCCGCAGAACTCTGGATTGCACTCATGTCAAGTCCGACACCAGGATTGATCAGATTTCCGACACCAAGTGCAACGCAAACTGCCATTGCAGTTGTTGCAAGGTAAAATGCCAGAGTTCTCACACCTACGGTTCCAAGCTTCTTGGTATCTCCGATTGCCATACTTCCGCAGACCAGAGAACAGAATACCAATGGTACGACCAGCATTTTCATCAGACGGATAAATCCCTGTCCGATAACATACAAAACGCCCTCAACAATGACATCTTTCTTAAAACTGCTGTCCGGCACCAGATAACAAAGCACAATACCGAGGATTGCACCTGCGATCAGCGCAATGAAGATCTTCGTTGTCAGACCAATGGCTTTTTTATTCGGAGCTTTTGCTTTTACGTTTTTTTCTTTCATATCAATCCTCCGTTCTTTCTTCCATATATTCTTTCAGTGATTCTTTCCAGTCCGGCATATCATACACTTCAATGATACGAAGGATAAAATTATCCAGAACCGCGTACGGTGGTCTGACTGCGGAAAGGTCTGACTGCTCTGTCGGAACAGCTCTCAGCTCTATATCCTTACCTGCAAGTTTTAAGATTTCCTGCGCAAATTCGTACCGGCTACATACACCTCTGCATGTTACATGGTAGGTTCCATATTCGTTGGTGCTGATCAGATACATGATCATCTTTGCCAGGTCTTTTGCACTGGTCGGAGAACCAAACTGATCGGATGCAACAGAAAGTCCGTTTCCTGCTTCTGCCGCTGCCAGCACGCGGTTTACAAAGTTGTGTCCACCATGTCCGTACACCCAGTTACTTCGGATAACAAAATGCTTGTGCGTAAATTCTTTGACATAGTTTTCTCCGGCTCTTTTGGATCTGCCATATACTGTCAGCGGATTGGTATCATCAAACTCTGTATACGGTTTCTTGCTCTGTCCGTCAAAAACATCATCTGTAGAAAGCTGCACGATCTTAGATCCACATTTACGGGCAACGATACTTAAGTTTCTTGCACCAAGGGCATTGACACGGTACGCATGTTCCGGGTTCGCTTCACACTCATCGGTGTCTGTGATACCAGTACAGTTGATGATGACATCCGGGCGGTTGACTGTACCGAAATTGATGACTTCATCAGTATCTGTAATGTCCAGTTCATCAAGATCCGTGTTCAGTGCTTCAATCTGCATTGGATCAAGCACATCATTCAGGGCGCGTCCAATCTGTCCGCTGGCACCTGCAATCCATACTTTTAACATATTATTCCTCCTTCATAAAAAGAGCGTTGATTCAGACAAAAAATCAACGCTTTCTCAATCTTTATATCCTTTAATATGTTACCAATTCAGCATTTCTCTGTCAAGAAAAAACACATGACAGTTCTGTATATATCATCATTTTGCTGTCAAAAATCTTCGAATTCCATCAGAAAGTCCTTTTACCATCTTTTTCTGATAAGAAGCACTTTGCATCTTCCGGTCTTCACCCGGATTGGACATATATCCCAGTTCGATCAATGTTGTAGGAACCTTGCTCCAGTTGTTGCCGCTCATAGTATCATTTTCCCAGATATATTCGCGGCGGCATCCGGTCGCCTTTACATAAGAATCCAGAACGGCTTTGGAAAGTGCATAGCATTTTTCAACCATTTTACTTCCTATAAAACGATTGCGACGGCTGACGCTGATAGTCAGTGCACCATTCGCACTGGAAAAATCAACAGCATTTGCATGAATCCTGAGATATGCATCAGCTTTTGCCTTATTTGCTTTTTGGGCACGCTGTGCACAGCTGATTGCAGTCTTATTGTCTTTGCGAGTCAGGATTACTTTACATCCCTGTTTTTTCAGCTCTGTCTGGAGTTTTTTTGCCACCTGCAAAGTGAGCTGGTATTCATTTACTCTCGTTACACAACCTATTGTTCCAGAAACATCCTTAGCTTTGCGTTCTCCTGATCCCGGTCCTATCGGTTCCGTTCCTCTGGCAACTTTTCCAGAATGCCCCGGATCAAGCACGATCACCGGAGTCCAGACGCCTTTGCTGTTGATCTTTCTTCCCTGGATCGTGGTGTTGATTCTCATCTTGCCGGTCTTTTTATCAAAATAGCGGTATCTTTTTCCGGTATACTGCCATCCCGTATGCATGTTCCCTTTTGTATCAAAGCAGTAATAATCGTTTCCTATTCTGGAAAATCCTTTTTTCATCCTGCCATTCTGATAATACCTGCGTTTTCCTGATACAGTCTTCCAACCGGTGTAGGAACTTAACTTCTGCGCTGCTGCCTGAACTGTAGATATTTTGAACAGGCCTTGTTTTTCGTTCATCGCTGTTTCTGAGAATGTCCCTGCTGTAAGTAGCAGGGTAAGTAAAATTCAGACAAATCTTTTGAACTTTTTCATACGTTTTCCCCTTCTTACTTTTATGATTCAGAATGCGTTCCAACTCGCTTGTCGGAATACTGCATAAGCTATATCAAGCGGAAGTCATCTCACATTTAATATATTTTCTCATGACACTTTATTTTTTTCAAGTTGATCAGACATATTCCTGGCGAAATCGTACGGAATTCTATTTTTTATGCTTCTGCACTTTGTCTGACCATAAATCTGTCAGCCAGTTTGTCAATTATCTTATTGCAAATTACGGTATAGGCCGAACCAAATACATTTGCTCCAACACGAAGTGCAACCGCAGCCGGCATTCCAAATAATCCTGCAGCAATGGACAATGCACCAAAAGTATTGAATACAGTCTGCCATGCATATCCTGCTGAATATCCAACTCCAATTCCGCCAATCATTCCAATATACGGATACATAGATTCTGGAAGCACAAGATACAATACGATAAATATTGCACAGCCAACTATATTAAACTGCCATCTGCTTCCTGATCTGGCAACACAGTCATTGGTAAATGGAAGGCATACTGACATACAGGCAATTCCTGCCCACATAGCTCTTGGAAGTCCAAGAAGATTCATAAACAGCATCGCACTTGATACGATGAATGTCAGTTTCAGATACCACCTGCCACGCGCTGAATGAAGATCAAATTCTCGAAACAGATCAAGAAAGGTTCTTCTGTACGGTCTGTTTTTCTGATTCTTGTAGAAAATGATCATACACAAGATCATACCTACCGCAAGGCCTTCCACTCGCTTTATGTATGATGCTCCTGTCACATCATAGCCAAGCAGAAGTAAATACCCCAGTACAAAAGTGGAATGATTGTACATGATCACATTGTGGCATCCAAGAATCATCAGAAGAAGAATTGCAATCACATTTACTGCAAATGCAGGTACTGGTGACAGTGTGTTTGCAAAACGTGGTGCCGTCATCAGAATAGCAAATATTCCGGCAATAGAGAGCAATCCATGTGATGTGCGGATTCCAAAGTCTGCCTGTCTGAGCACAAGCACCGCAAGCAGGACAGTTACACCTACGACACTGTTATCATTTCCAATAAACTTGCTATACAGCGATACCACCGCAACACAGAATATCATTACCAGATAGACTTTAAAATTATAGATTAAAATATGTCTGCGTTTTTCTTTCGGGTCAGTGGTGTTTTTAATCAGCTGCTTCGAACCGGTCGAGCTCAGCTGAAGTTCCTGATAAAAAGTCATAAAACTCGCTCCTTTCGTACACTAGCTTTCAAATTATTTTTAACAAAGTGTAGAGAACTATACCGCAAAAGTGGCGAAAGGTCAAGAGGGGATTTTTTAATCCGGAAACCAGAGAGTATTGGGGGATAACAACTCCTTCTTTCTGATATTGTTCCCTAATGCCTTGGCAGTGCATCTTGAGCTGCTCTTCAATAACTTTTGCGGATTACTTAATTCTCAGCAGTGCATCTTCATTCGCACTTTAATCACATTTGTAGATTACTTAGTTTTCAGCAGTGCATCTTCATTTACATAGTTAATTCGTATGCAGATGCCTTATTTCTGTCAACTATGAACAAACGCATCCTCAACTTGTATTTTCCATATTTTGAAGATGATCCCTAATAAGCAATTGTATCTTGTTTTTCTTTTTGGGGTACTTGAGGATGCTTGCAGCCTGGTGATTGAATCTTGCTTTTCTTTCTATGGCACTTGAGGATGCTTGCTGCCTGGTTATTGTATCTTGCTTTTCTTTCTATGGCACTTGAAGATGCTTGCAGCCTGATTAGTGTATCTTTATCTTGCTTTCTTTGCAAATTAAAGATACTTCCCTACAAATACTTGCATCTACAATTTGCTTTTCTTTGATCTGCAGATACCTTCTTATCCCAAATATCATCTTCATAGTAAAAATACTCATCATTGCAGATACTTTTCGTAGCAATTTAAAATTCAGCTACAGTAGTTTATAAATATTTCTCTACTAATTTTTCTAATATATTCTGATTAAGCATACTTTGTTCCGTCTCAAATGTAAGAATCAATCGTTCCCCAGGATAAATCCCATTTTTTTGATATAATTCTATTTTTCGAACAGCATTTCTTGCATATTCTTGCTTATCCATCATCCCCTCATGTTCCCAATATATCTCTTTCCCTGTTTTTGAAGACAAAAATGTAAAGTCAGGATAAACAGTGCCATACCCCTTCAAATATAATGGTTTTTCATACTTATACAAAATATTCTGCCTGTAAAAATAATCTGCCAGAATCTTCTCGGATTTTGATCGTACTCTTTCTCCATTTTCAGTTAAAATCATAGGTGCGCCCTCTTGAAATTCTTTCCCTTGATATGGTGCTGCAAACCATTTTTGAAGATTATTCTCCCAGGTATCCTCAATTGGATTTATTAATTTCTTTCTGTCAGGATGCAAGGAATCATACATTTTTTTCATTTCCTCATCCGCATCTATTTCCAACATTTTATTTATTTTAGCAAGCTGCTCTTCTGCTATGTTTATGATGGAGCTATTGTATGCCTTTTGAGCTAATTGCTCTCTTAATATCATATTTCTTTTCGGTATATAGATGCCATTTCTATCATGTACACAATGATAATAGCGGCATCTGTTTTTGTGCTTTGATATTCTGAGATTGCCTTCCGGCATATGCTCATTCTCTTTTTTTGCCTTTGCAATTATCTCTTCCAATCGTTTTTGCTCCTCACGTAAAGCATCTTTGAATTTTTGCATAAATCACTTTCTCCTTTATTGGTTTTATTTATTGATTTTATTTGTTCTCTCTCATTTAATTTACTGTTTTCCATTCGCAAATTTATAGCTTATTCAATTGCTATTTTATAAGACTTAAACTATGACTCAACTTGATAGTCCTTAAATTTAAAGATACTTTTTTGTATCCTGTTATATCTTCATTTGCTTCTCAATTCCTCATGTAGATACTTTTGTTAATAATTGTGCATCCTCAACTATTTTCTCTATACTTTTGCAGATATTCTTCATATATCAGATACCGATAAATGCATCCTTAATTCATCTTGCCCTAAACCCGAAGATGCTTTGCCATATTCAATTGCATCCTCATGTTATTTTTCCATTGTTTAAAGATGCTTTATCATTCTCAATTGCATCCTCATGTTATTTTTCCATTGTTTAAAGATACTTTATCACTCGCGATTGTATCCTTTTCTTACTATTACTATGGTCCGAGGATAACATCCGCCATTAGATTTTATCTTTATTACTTTAACTTCCCTTTTGAAGATACTTTTTTTGCTATTCTATTTTATTAATATAATTTAGGATTTTTTTTATTGAAATTTATTTTAACTGATTTGAATTGTTTGAATTATGAATGAATCAATGCTTTGAATATCAGAAGATATTAGATTAATTTTAGAAAAATCCCGGAAGCATATTGCTCCCGGGATAGATAATACAATATTGAACGATAAATTATCGTTTAGAGAACTGAGGTGCTCTACGAGCTGCTTTGAGACCGTATTTCTTACGTTCTTTCATACGTGGATCACGTGTAAGGAATCCAGCAGCTTTAAGAACTGGTCTGTATTCAGCGTCTGCTTCAAGAAGGGCTCTTGCAACACCATGTCTGATGGCACCAGCCTGTCCTGTGTATCCGCCACCTTTAACGTTAACGAGAACGTCAAATTTTCCTTCTGTTTCTGTTGCAGCCAGTGGCTGACGAACGATAACTTTCAGAGTCTCTAATCCGAAGTATTCGTCGATATCTCTTTTATTGATTGTGATTTTGCCTGTACCAGGTGTAAGGTAAACTCTTGCGATTGATTTCTTTCTTCTTCCTGTTCCGTAGAATTTTGCGCTAGCCAATGTCTCCTACCTCCTATTAAAATGTTAAGGTTTCCGGTTTCTGAGCTTCATGTTTGTGCTCTGGTCCGGCATAAACGAAAAGTTTCTTGTACATGGTTCTTCCCAGAGGTCCTTTTGGAAGCATACCTTTAACTGCCAGCTCGATAACCTTCTCCGGTTTCTTAGCCATCATTTCTTTTAATGTGGTTTCTTTCATTCCACCAACATAATCGGAGTGATGATAGTAAATCTTCTGATCCATTTTCTTACCAGTTACTTTTACTTTATCAGCGTTAACGATGATCACATAATCACCTGTATCAACGTGTGGTGTGAACTGCGGTTTGTTCTTTCCTCTTAATACGCTAGCAACACCAGATGCCAGACGGCCCAGTGTACAGCCTTCAGCGTCAACTACATACCATTTTCTTTCGATTTTATCTGGATTAGCCATATAAGTCTGCATGGTTTTACCTCCTGTTATTTATCAACGATAATTTGTGTAATTACGGTCATCCGTAATATCATGTATAAAATTCCTGGTGAACAGTGCAAATCTATACTGCGGAAATGTCCGAAACCGCTGATAAAAACACCTTTGCCGGGGCTTTGGCTCAGGAGTCATCGCACTATGTCACATTGGGTTATTCTACTATAAGGGCATTCATATGTCAACAGTTTTTTCCATAATTTTTACGATTTTTTACGCTGTATTTCATGTTCGATCATCCATGGCCACTTTCCACTGTTTACCACATAAATTCCAACACTTACAAGCAGAAGTGAAAGCAATCCCAATATTCCGGATGCCTGATCTGTTTCGCCCAGCAGAAGTGCCGAAAGAAGCACGCCAAATACCGGATTCATAAATCCAAATACTGTAACTCTTGAAACCGGATTATATTTCAGAAGAATGCCCCAGAGGGAATATGCCACTGCTGAAACCAGCGCCAGATAAACCAGCAGTCCGATTCCACTTGGTGTCACTTTTGTAATATGTCCGCCCATAACGCCTCCTGCTGCCATAAGCACGATTCCTCCGATAATAAACTGATAAGCACTGAGCATGACCGGATTAAATTTCTGAGAAAATTTCTTTACAAACACCGAAGAAAATGCATAAGCGATCGTAGAAAAGAAAATGGCTCCCTCTCCTGCAAGACTGAACTGAAAGTTCATTCCATTCAGATTAATCAATACTACTCCTGCAAATCCCAGAATACAGCCGGTGATTTTTCTTGATGTAATCTTTTCCTGATGAAACAAAAATCCGGCTACCAGAATCGCAATAAATACATTCACCGCTTCTATAATAGAAGCTTTTACTCCACTGGTATGTGCAAGTCCCATATAAAAAAAGAAATACTGAATGATCGTCTGAAGCAGACTTAACCAGATAATTTCTTTTGCTGCTTTTCTCTCCGGACGTAAAAAACGTCCCTCCATTACACTTCCAATCCCAGCTGCCAGAATTCCTGCCAGCGTGAATCTGCAGCCGGCAAAAAGAATCTGCGATGCCGTATCCGCTGCATCGACTTCAAACAGCCGATATCCGATTTTAATACAGGGAAATGCACTTCCCCACAACAGACAGCATAAAAGTGCGCCAAACCAGACAACAACTGTTTTCTGCATCCATTCCTGTTTTATTTTTAATCCACTCATATATATCCTGCCTCCGATGTTCATTATATCTGACCGTTCACAACAACTGAGTAAACAGTAATTGTATTCTAATTTTCTCACCAGCGCCAGTAACTGTCAACCTTGCAGACATTCCGTTATCCTATTATAATAATAAACAGTTACTGCTCACTGGCACTATCCCGTGAAGTGTTTTGTCATAAATATGGCAAAATCCTGAAATATGCACTTCAAAACCAACACACAAACGGAGGAATCCCATGTCAAACATTACCAAACATGCTCTGGCAGAATCCCTGAAAAAACTTCTTCTCAAAAAGCCGCTGAACAAAATCACGATCAACGATCTGACCACCGACTGTGGCATCAGCCGTATGGCTTTTTATTATCATTTCAAAGATATCTACGATCTGGTCGAATGGGTATGTCTCGAAGAATCACGTAAAGCTCTCCAGGGAAAAAAGACCTATGATACCTGGCAGGAAGGACTTCTGCAGATTTTTGAAGCAGTCTACGAAAACAAACCGTTCATTATAAATGCTTATAATGCAGTCAGTCGGGAACAGATTGAGAATTTTCTCTTCCAGCTGACCCACGACCTGATCATGAGTGTTGTCGAAGAGCAGGCAAGATCCACTTCCCTTACGCAGGAACAGAAAAGTTTTATCGCAGATTTTTATAAATACAGTTTTGTCGGCATCATGCTCGACTGGATCCGACAGGGAATGAAATCAGACTATACCGACATCTGGAAAAATATGTGCATTACACTCCACGGAAATATCACAAATTCCATTCAGAACTTTACAAAACACGACAAATGATAAGTTTTTACTCATTCCATATTTTTTGTAAATTGAATTCAAACGCAAATGGCAATACTATAAGAGACAGAAAAGGAAAGCTACACATCATCACAAACAAATGAAAGGTGGTTTTTTACATGTCTAAAAAAGGATTAAAACTTGGTGTTGCACTTGCAGCAGGAGCCGGCGCAGCAGCTATTCTTACCAAAACGTCTCAGGAAAATAAAAAGATCAAAGAAACAAAGGCAAAGAAAGCTGAAGCAGCCAGATCTGATTACCGCAATACAGAGCGCGGAAAATATGAAAAGAACAGCAAAGGTATTTATTATACAAACGGTAACTACGAAGCATTCGCCCGTCCGGAAAAGCCAGAAGGCGTCGATGACAAAAACGCTTATATCGTAGGCAGCGGGCTTGCTTCACTCGCAGCTGCCTGCTTCCTCGTTCGTGACGGTCAGATGCCTGGTTCCCATATCCACATTCTGGAAGCTATGGACATCGCCGGTGGTGCCTGCGATGGTATCTTTGATCCAACACGTGGCTATGTCATGAGAGGCGGCCGTGAAATGGAAAACCATTTCGAGTGTCTCTGGGATCTGTTCCGCAGCATTCCTTCTATTGAAACACCTGGTGTTTCCGTACTGGATGAATACTACTGGCTGAACAAACATGATCCAAACTATTCTCTTTGCCGTGCAACTGTAAATCGCGGAGAAGACGCTCATACAGACGGCAAATTCAACCTCAGCCAGAAGGGCTGTATGGAAATCATGAAGCTCTTCATGACTAAAGATGAAGACCTCTACGATAAGACCATCGAAGATGTTTTCGATGATGAAGTATTCAATTCCACCTTCTGGCTGTACTGGAGAACCATGTTCGCATTCGAAAACTGGCACAGTGCTCTGGAGATGAAGCTCTACTTCCAGCGTTTCATCCACCATATCGCAGGACTTCCGGATTTCAGTGCCCTGAAATTCACCAAATACAACCAGTACGAATCCCTGATCCTGCCTATGCAAAGATATCTGGAAGATGCTGGCGTTGACTTCCAGTTTAATACTGAAGTTACTAACGTTATCTTTGATTTCAAGGATGGCAAGAAGATTGCTTCTGCAATCGAATGCAAAGTCAACGGCGTAGAAAAAGGCATCGTCCTTACTGAAAATGACCTTGTATTCGTTACCAACGGAAGCTGTACAGAAGGCACGATCTACGGTGATCAGAACCATGCACCAAACGGTGATGCGGAAGTTCGTACAAGCGGCTGCTGGTCACTCTGGAAAAATATCGCAGCACAGGATCCGTCCTTCGGACATCCGGAAAAATTCTGCTCCGATATCAACAAGACCAACTGGGAATCCGCGACCGTCACAACTCTGGATGACAAGATCATTCCTTATATTACTGACATCTGCAAACGTGATCCGCGTACCGGCAAAGTTGTTACAGGTGGTATCGTAAGCTGTCAGGATTCCAAGTGGCTCTTAAGCTGGACTATCAACCGTCAGGGACAGTTCAAGGATCAGGACAAAGATAAGGTCTGCGTATGGGTTTATGGTCTGTTCACAGATGTACCTGGCGACTATATCAAGAAACCTATGAAAGACTGTACCGGTAAAGAGATCACCGCAGAGTGGCTGTATCATCTCGGTGTTCCGGAAGATCAGATTGATGAACTTGCTGAACACAGTGCAGTGTGCGTACCGACCATGATGCCTTATATCACCGCATTCTTCATGCCAAGAACAAAAGGTGACCGCCCGGACGTAATCCCGGATGGCTGTGTAAACTTCGCATTCCTCGGCCAGTTCGCAGACACACCTCGCGATACAGTATTCACCACAGAATACTCTGTCAGAACTGCCATGGAAGCTGTTTATGGACTCCTTGGTGTTGACCGTGGCGTACCGGAAGTATGGGGAAGCGTTTACGATATCCGTGAACTCTTAAGCAGCAGTGTGAAGCTGATGGATGGTAAATCTCCACTGGAAATTGATATTCCGGGAGCCGGCATCATTAAGAAACCTCTGCTCCACTTCATTAAGGGAACGGTGATCGAGAAAGTATTGAGAGACTATGATGTGCTGAAAGATGGAATGTAATTATCAAAAATAGAAAATGTATAATATTTCTATAATATGTGCTACTGCATCTGGGATTCAGATATGATATCTTAAGAATGCACACATATTCAGGAAAACACCGGAACAGATTTCATAACCTGCTCCGGTGTTTTTCTATAAAGTCACATATTCTGTCAGTAAATTTCCTCAAACATATTTTTTACAGAATCTTCTTCTGTAATCTCACAGATCACCCTCGCCGGCACACCTGCTGCAAAAGAATTCGCCGGAATATCTCCGGCTGTTCTATTCTTATGTTGATTCCCTGATCACCAGTTCTGTATCAAGTAAAAGCGATTTCATTTCCCCATGAGGATCTTCCATCAGTTCCAATAACATCTCACAGGCTGTATAACCCATCTGAAATTTCGGCTGATTCACAGTTGTGATCGAAGGTGAGGTCATAGAGGATAACTCAATATTATCAAATCCGACCACCAGAATATCCCGCGGTACATGCAGGTGAAAACGCTTCGCCGCACGGATCACTGCCGCTGCAAAAACATCGGATATGGTAAAAAATGCATTCGGTCTGCTGTCAGAATTCAGAAGTCTGCACACCGCTGCATAAGCCATCTCATAGCTTACTTCCGGCAGCTGCACGATCCACTGCTTCGGGATCATGACCTCCGCGTTACGAAGTGCATTCATAAATCCTTCCTGACGTCTTCTTGCATATTTGAAGTTTCCCGGTCCGTTGATCAGCGCGATCTTACTTCCTCCATTTGACAGAAGATATTCCGTTGCAAGTTCTGCAGCTCTGGCGTCATCAATACTGACATATGGGTAATCCGCATGGTCATTATATTCACAGCACTGTACCAGCGGAGCGATCACTCGTATCTGATTCAGGCCCTCTTCCGAAACACGATTCAGAAGAATCACGCCTGCTGCATCCACTCTCCGCAGAAGATTGCAGAAATCCAGCAGATTCCCTTTATTCAGATGTGATTCATGGATCAGCAGATGGCATCCATGTGCCTTTGCAGATACTCTCGCACCCCGGATGATCTCCTGATAAAATACATTCTCGATTCCCGGAATGTTCAGAACGATCAACGGCTGTGTCTCCTTCGAAACTGTGACTGTATTTTCTATCTGACAGCCCAGAGAACGCATTGCTTCCTCTACCCGTCGTATCGTCGGCTCTTTTACCAGTTCTCTGTGATTCAGGACTCTCGATACCGTTGCCGGTGATACCTGCGCTTTTTCCGCAATTAATGAAACAGTTATCTTCTTCATATTTTCTCTCTTTTTCAGGTTTTCTAAATTATTTTTATTATAAAGTATAAAGTATTTTTCGCCTGTTTAACAGAGATTTTATTCTGCTTTCTTAAATTTCTGTTTGATCTGCGGACCTACAATCTGCACCATGATGACGATCAACAGAATAATTCCTTTAATCGCGTTGTTAATAAGAGAGTCCATTTTAAGGGACACAATAATTTTATCAATAATCGTATAGGACATTGCACCAAACAGAATTCCCAGACATTTTCCTTTTCCACCCGACATACTGATTCCACCAAGGACTGCTGCTGCGATAGCATACATCTCATAACTGTTTCCTGTCGTTGCCGGGTCAGCAGAAGCATTCATTGCAATCCAGAGAAAAGCACCGATTCCAACAAGTGCACCCGCGATCACAAATACAGAAATTTTCACAACCGCGGTATTGATTCCCGCCATCTGTGCACCTTTCATGTTACTTCCTACTGCATAAACTTTTTTACCGTATTTTGTACTTGTTGTGATATATACAAAAACAAGTGTCATGATAATAAGGATCAGACCAACGATCGGAATCGTAGATACTTTTCCATTACCAAAATTATAAAGTGTCTGATAAGAGGACTGGCTGTTTGCCATCTTGTACACAGAACTTCCTCCCCCGATCAGTGCTTTATCCACATGCTGGCAGAAATACTGTGCAAAAGAACGATAAATCAGCATCGTTGCCAGTGTAACGATAAATGCTGGCATCTGGATCCATCCTACCATCACGCCATTGATCAGTCCGCAGAATGCGCCAAACAGAACTGCAAATAAAAATGTGAGGATAATGCTGTTTGTCATGTTAAAGATAATGACAGAAAATCCACCATCTAAAGCCAGCATAGAACCAACAGAAAGATCGATCTCACCGGTGATGCAGATCAGTCCCATGCCCAATCCGATGATGCCAATTACTGCAGAATGACGAAATACATTCATCATACCGCTCCAGGTCAGTCCGTTTGTTGTCAGTGCATATACGATAAAAATTGCCACAAAAACAATGATATAACTATTTTCTCCCAAAAATCCTGCGATACGTCCAGGAACTGCTGTATTCTTTTTACTCATCTTATTTTCCCTCCTCTGCCTGCGCCGCATTTGTTGAATACATCATGACTGTCATCTCATCAATTTCCTGATGTTCCAGAACTTTAATGATCTCACCGTTATAAAATACCGCACAGTAATCGGCAACCTTCTGAATCTCCGGTATTTCCAAAGTATTGATCAGAATCGTTTTTCCCTGTTTTGCAAGTTCCAGGATCAGTTTGTAGATTTCTGCTTTTGCTCCTACATCGATTCCCTGTGTCGGGTTGTCCAGAAGAAGAATTTCTGCATCTGTATTCAGCCAACGTGCAAGAAAAACTTTTTGCTGATTTCCACCACTTAATGATGTAATTAAATCTTCGCAGGAATTTGCCTTTATATTCAGCATCTCTTTATATTTTTTATATCTCTCTATTTCTTTCTTTTTTGAAATAGCTGGTTTCCATGCAGAAAGAGTATGTTCTGACAGATACATATTTTCCAGAATATTCATATCTGGAATCACAGAATTTTCTTTTCTGTTCGAAGCAAGCATCGCAATCTGATCTTTCATAGCTGTATGAATAGAGTGATCCCGCATAACTTTGCCCATTGCCCGCATCTCGCCGCTGTATGCTCTTGTTACACCAAACATACACTGCATCAGTTCACTGCTTCCGGCACCCTGAAGGCCGGTCAGTCCAACAATACTGCCTTTTTTTACTGCCAGATTGATATTGCGAAAACCTTCTCCACTGAAATCCTTCAGTTCCAGGATTATATCACCCAACGACCTTTTTTCATATACATCCTGATCCGAGTATTTCTCTCCAACCATCATACGTGTAACATCTTCTGGTGTAGTATCCTTTATATTTCCGGCACCTATAAATTCTCCATTTCGGAATACGGTATATCGGTCTGACAGACGGAAAATCTCCGGCATTTTATGTGAAATAAAGATAAAGGAAGTTCCCTTTTTCTTCAAATTATTGACAATGTCAAACAGATGTGCCACCTCATCATTGTTTAATGATGTTGTTGGCTCATCCAAAATCAGAAGTTTTGCTTTAAAAAACAGTGCTTTTGATATTTCAAGTAACTGTTTCTGGCTGGTTTTCAGTTTAGAAACCTGCTGCGTAGGATCAATATCCACTCCCAGTTCCTGGAACAGTCTCTCTGCCTCCTGAATCATTTTTTTCTTATCAAGACATCCAAATTTAGTCGTATATTCTTTCTGAAGAAAGATATTTTCATATACTTTCAGATCATTAAACAGATTTAGTTCCTGATGAACAAAAGCTATTCCCAGGTTTTCAGACTGCTTTATTGTAATATTTTTCAGTTCCTTACCATCAAATTCTATCTCGCCTTTATCACGCGGAAATACACCTGTCAAAACATTCATAAGTGTTGATTTTCCCGCTCCATTTTCTCCAAGAAGTGCATGCACCTCTCCTTTTTCTACTGTAAGCTGTACATTTTTCAGTACCGGAACCCCACTGAAGGACTTACAGATGTTCTTCATCTGCAGCAAACTCATAATTCTCGCCTCCCCGCCCGAGTTACCGGGCTTTTTGATACATTGCTCTGATACGCATTCATTTAATTATCTGACAGAAGGGAACTTTACAGTTCCCTTCGCCATTTCTGTCTTATTAAAAAGAATTATATCACGAAAATTACTCGATTTAGAAAGAAGGATAATCTTTTACGTTGTCCTTATTTACGATTTCGCAGGCAATTACGTGATCCTGTTCTACATCTTTTCCATCCAGATAATCAACCATATCCTGGATTGCTGTCTGGATCATTGCAGGACTGTAAGTTACAGATACAATACCACCAAACTGATCTGCGATATCTGTGAAGGATTCACCACGAAGTACTGCATAAAGCTCATCCAGTCCGCCACAGCCTGTCAGATAAGGTGCATTTCCGAGGAATTTTTCTTTTGTTGCATCGTCGATTCCGCCGCCCTGAAGAGCTTCAAGGATACCCATTGCAAGTTCATCGTCTTCTGCATAGAACCATTTGATATCTGCGTTGGATGCATCTCCGAGCAGAGATTCATAGGCTGTCTTTGTATCAGAACGGCTCCAGTTCATAGCACCTGAATATGTGATAGATTTCAGATCGTCTTCAGACCATTTTGCATCGTCTGCAATTGTTTTTCCATCGTATTCCAGTTCTCCGGTAAGGTACTTTGTAAATCCTTCATCACGGAGAGTTGTTACAGAAGAAGTATCTCCTTCGTATACATAAACTGCATCACCAGGTTTCATACCCTGCTCTGTATAGTAAGCTGCACATGCTGCTCCGATACCTTCGTTGTCACCTTTTACGTTGGATACTGCACTGTCAGCTACACCTTCGATGATACGGTCAAATGCTACATATGGGATCTCAGCGTCAACCAGCTGCTGGATTGCAGACTGAACAGTATCATCGATTGGCTGAATAACAACAGCGATGTTGTCTTCACCAGCTGCGATGATATCTTCGATGTTGACAATCTGTTCTGCTGCATCTGCAGATGTGATCAGCTCTGCACTGTAAGTTCCTGCGTCATTTACTTCTTCGATTTTTTCTTTTGCGAATGTTGCTACGGAACCAGTCCAGCCATGATCTTCCGGAGCTGTCAGTACATAAATGTGTGTAGCATCTCCTTCTCCGTCCGCAAATACAGGAGTAACCATACTACCCATTGTCATAGCTGCGATCAGCATGCAAACTACTGTTTTCTTCATAATTCATTTCCTCCTTTTGGAATATGTTTGTTTTTAATAAGCGGTTTTCCCCCGCATTATTTCAGCATTTTATTTAATAATTCAATTATTCAGAGCAACTTCTCAGATTACAAACTGTCTCATGTATCTCAGAGAAAGTTTCAGGCTGTCCAGAACTCTTTCTTCGGAACCTTCGAAAGATTTATCTTCAATTTCAATACAGGTATATCCTTCAAATCCAATGTCTGTTAATGCAGACACATATTTGCCCCAATCCACATCTCCCAGTCCCGGAAGCTTTGGTTTCATGTACTGAAGTGGATATGCCATTGTTCCACACTCTTTCAGTTTTTCTTTGAAAAGTTTAATGTCTTTGTAATGTACATGGAAGATTTTATCTCTAAACTCGTAAAGCGGCTGGATGTAATCAATCATCTGCCATACAAAATGAGATGGATCATAATTGATTCCGATATAATCACTGTCAAGAATATCAAAGACTTTTCTCCAGATTACCGGTGTTGTCATCAGGTTCTGTCCACCTGGCCACTGATCTCCGTCAAAGAGCATCGGGCAGTTTTCGATTGCAATACGAACTTTCTTTTCCTCTGCGTAACGCACGATCGGAATCCAGATTTTTTTTACCAGTTCCAGATTTTCTTCTACTGTCTTTGTCTGATCTCTTCCGATAAAGGTTGTAACAAGGTTAATTCCAAGTTTTTTGCTTGCATCGATTACTTTGTATAAGTGTTCAATATTGGCAGTTCTTTTTTCCTGATTTCCATCCATGGTATTCGGATAAAATGCCAGAGAAGAAATCTCTACATTTTTTTCTTTGCAATAAGAAAGAATTTCTTCTGCTTCTTTATCTCCCAGATTTGCCACATCGATGTGACTGACTCCTGCATATCTACGCTCTGCTTTGGCTTTCGGCCAGCAGGCAACTTCCACACATTCATAGCCAATCCCAGAAACCGTATCGATCATTTTTTTGAAATCATAATCTTCGAGTATTGCACTGACTAATCCTATCTTCACTCTAATTCCTCCTCATCTACGCGAACGGTTCTTCCAAGTTCACTTGATTTCAGACTTCCGAAAATTGCCTTCATTGCGCTGAGTACGCTTTTTCCCGGAACAGCAGGTTCTGTGTCATTTTCTACAGATTCTACAAATGCATCAATGATTCCTGATTTTGTCTGATTATCATTTGTCTGAATCTGATCAATATCGTAGAACACTTTTCCTCCATCTTTGCGGATCAGTTCGATACAATATTTCGGGTCATGATAAATCTTGAGCATTCCTTCTGTTCCATAGATGATCGTGGAATTATCCTCCTCACCATAATACGTCCAGCTGGCTGTCATCGTTCCGATAATTCCGCTCTTCATTTTGTAAATACAGATGGCATTGTCATCTACTCCAATCAGGTTTCCATTACTGTCTTTCTTATCCAGAGTCGTAACTTTTGCAGTTGTTTCCTCTACTGTATCATTAAGCAGGTACTGGATCAGGTCTGTCTTATGTACTCCAAGATCTGCCATTGCTCCCATTGCAGCTCTCTTCTTATCAAAGAACCAGTTTTGCGGACCAGCATCTACACTCCATGTTTCCGGACCGCCATGTCCGAATGTTGTTTTGAAAGTAAGAACGCTTCCGATATCTCCACGCTCGATGAGTTTTTTTGCTTCTGCATGAGCTTTTGCAAATCTCTGATTCTGACCGATCATAAGTTTTTTGCTCATCTGCTCTGCTGTATCCACCATCATCTGGCAGTCTTTTAATTTTGTTGCCATCGGTTTTTCACAAAGTACATGTTTTCCGGCTTTTAATGCTGCAATCGTAATTTCAGCATGCACATGATTTGCCACACATACACTGACTGCATCAATTTCCGGATCTGCCAGCATCTCCTCAACGCTTTCATAAGACTTACAGTCATATTTTTCAGCAAGTTCTTTTGCCCGCTGCAGATTCAGATCATAAAGGCCAGTCAGCTTTGCATTCGGATTATCCAGATATTCCGGAATATGACGAACCTGTGCAATCTTTCCACATCCTATAATCCCGACTTTTACCATCTCATTACCCCCTTTATGATTTCATTTTTCTTTCAATCTTTGTTTCATTTTTCATTTAAAACATATCATTTTTCAGAAATACAGTCAATATTTTTGTGCTATACGTATATTTTTTCTATGTTTTGCATCTTTTTATTATTCATTTTTGATGTTTATTACCATGTTTTATGTTTCATTTCTGAAAACTTTTCATTCTTTTCATTTTTCTACCAGGTAGCAGACATATTCCATCTGCATCTGGTCGCATCCTCGCAGAGCGTTTTTATGTAATAGGAACATTACGGAGTAATTTTCCATTATTACATAAAAAAAAGACACACATCTCTGTATGTCTCTCTGTCATATTTTATTTGATATTCTCCGGATAATCCACGCCCACTGGAAGTGGCTGCCATTCATTCAAACCAAGGCTCTGCTTGAACTTCGCCTGCTCAAGTGTGAGCTTCGGAAGGTCATCCTGAAGATACGCCATCAATTCAGGAATACCCTCACGTGTAACATTATTCACCTCAAAAATATGCTCACATCCCATATTCTGCATCCACTGACGAACCATTGGTAAATTAGCATATGGAGAATCAACCTTTGTAATAATACCGATCAGCGGTCTCAAAAGGAAACATCTGCTACCATCACTGAATAAGTTGAATGGTTCATCTGCCGCCTGCACGATTGCAACAACATCTGCCTCAAAAGAAAAACATGCCAGTCCAACGCTGAAATGCTTGGATTCTGCGTATTCTCCCGGTGAATCGATCGTATCTTCATTTGAATTTGTATACTGGGTTTTGTGATAATGTAATTCTTCGCCCTTCAACGCCTGTGTCAAAGAAGTCTTACCAGCTTCACTTCGCCCCATTAAGAAAACTTTTTTCATTCTTTATCCTGTCCTGTTATCAGCTTTTGTGAATCTCACATACATCGAAATGCAGCTCATCACGAAAAAATTTCACAACTTCTTCTACTGCGGTCATCACCTGCGATAAACCGCCAAGTATAATCAGTGCTCCACTGAAACGATCCATAAATCCTACCTGAACATCTGCCGCCTTCACTGCAACATCTGTTGCAACCACAATGGCCTCCCATGGCGTAACGCGCATAATACCAATGGATTCACCTGTATGATCCTCTCCTTCGTGAACACCAATGTTGAGTGCCAGGTTCTGATAAACAGCCGGATCTGAAGGACTGATTACATGTGCAAAATCAAGAGACTTACCCGGAACCCGTACACGCGTCAGACGAAGTTTCTTTCCTTTCAGATTTTCATAATCATCATGAAACAGTCTTTCGAGAAGTTCTTCTCTCGTTATTCGTTCTTCCATGCCTTACTTCCTATCTCTTGGTAATATTGCAAACCACATATCCCAGTGTATCGCGGAAATAATCTACGACTTCCGTCATTGCAGACATAACATCTGAGATTTCTCCCGTGATGATCATCGTTCCTGTAAAACGGTCTGCAAATCCAAGATAAACATTACCGCTCTTCACTGCAATATCAGATGCGATAACTGCTGACTCAGATGGTGTCATGTTCATGATTCCGATTGCAGATGAACGATAATCCACCTGAGGATTTAATCCGAGTTTCTGATATATGATCGGAGCCGGGCCACCCATTACATGTGCAAAGGTAATCTCCTTACCTGCAACCGTCTCCTGCACGATTCTGATCTGATCGTTATGTTCATTTGCCATTGATAGCTCCTCACTTTCAATTAATATGAATGCTCACTACGTATATTAGTGCAAAATACAACTTATCTAATAGTATTAATTGTACTATTTTGTACACATAATGTCAAGGCGATTTTCTATCAACTCAGCACGAAACAACTGTTTTTGTTTTTAAAATCCACACAAAACAACACTATTTTTTTCGCTGACAATTTAAAATGCACCAAAAAACAACTGTCTCGGATTTCTCCAAAACAGTTGCTTTCCTGATAAATATATCACTTTTTTCTAAATCAGCTTATTTCTGATACATATCAGACTGGTCGCTGTCAAAATAGTTGATTCTCATGGATGCCTTGACATCATTCAAAGTCTGAGCTGCTTTTGCTTCTGCTACTCTGCTGCCTTCTTTAAGAATATCCATAACGTCCGGAATACGCTGTTCCCATTCTTTTCTTCTTGCACGAATTGGGCTCAGCTCTGCCTGCATTACATTATTCAGGAATTTCTTAACCTTGACATCGCCGAGACCACCTCTGCGGTAATGATCTTCAAGTTCTTCGAGGTTCTGGTATTCCGGCAGGAATTCCGGGAAATACTCATCCTTACAGAATGCTTCCAGATAGATAAATACCGGATTGCCCTCTACGCGGCCAGGATCCTGGACACGAAGATGATTCGGGTCTGTAAACATGGACATGATCTTCTTCTTAACATCTGCTTCCTCATCAGAAAGATAAATACAGTTGCCAAGAGACTTACTCATTTTTGCCTTGCCATCGATACCCGGGAGACGTAAACATGCCTTATTGGATGGCAACACGATCTTCGGATCTGTCAGAGTCTCTCCATAAACGGTATTGAATTTGTGTACGATTTCTTTACACTGCTCGATCATCGGCATCTGATCTTCACCAACCGGTACATGCGTTGCACGGAAAGCAGTAATATCTGCTGCCTGACTGATTGGATAACAGAAGAAACCAACCGGAATGCTTGCCTCAAAGTTACGCATCTGAATTTCAGCTTTAACGGTAGGGTTACGCTGCACACGTGCAACCGTAACAAGGTTCATATAATAAAAAGTCAGTTCTGTCAGTTCCGGTACCATAGACTGAATAAAGATTGTAGATTTTGCCGGATCGATCCCGCATGCCAGATAATCCAGTGCAACCTGAATGATGTTCTGACGTACTTTCTCCGGATGCTCTGCATTGTCTGTCAGTGCCTGTGCATCTGCGATCATAATATAAACTTCATCATAATCACCGGAATTCTGAAGTTTGACACGTTCTTTCAGTGATCCTACATAATGTCCTACATGAAGTCTTCCGGTAGGACGGTCACCAGTTAAAATAACCTGTTTCATTTATTTCTTCTCCTCAGGGCACTCTGTCGAATCCTGCGGTGCCTCTTTTTCTATAGTTTCTGCCTGTTCTTCCGGCTGTTCTGGGGATTCCTTTTCGAGATCCCGCAATACTTCTTCGCAGCCTTCCTCCGGCTCTCTTTCTTCAAACGGAACGAAGTTTGCATGATGTCCCACATATTTATATGCCGGACGGATAATCTTGCTCGCATTGAGGATTTCCTCAAGACGATGTGCGCTCCATCCCGGAATACGTGCAATTGCGAAAATTGGTGTAAACAGCTCTTTGGGGATTCCAAGCATAGTATATACGAAACCACTGTAAAAGTCTACGTTTGCGCAGACATTTTTGAAAAGTCTCCGCTGTTCCATGACCATTCTTCCTGCCAGACGTTCTACCAGTTCGTAAAGGGCAAATTCTTTCATCATTCCCTTCTCCTGTGCAAGGTCTCTGGCAAAACGTTTCAGGATTACTTCACGCGGATCAGAAAGTGTATAAACAGCATGTCCCATACCATAAATCAGACCGGTATGATCGAATGCTTCTTTATTCAGAATCTTGCGGAGATATGCTTCTACCTCTTTCTCATCTGTCCAGTCTTTGACATTCGCCTCGATATCCTCAAACATGTTCTGTACCTTAAGGTTTGCACCACCATGACGAGGTCCTTTGAGCGAACCGATAGATGCTGCAATAGAAGAATAAGTATCTGTTCCGGAAGAAGTAACTACGTGTGTCGTAAAAGTAGAGTTGTTACCACCACCATGCTCTGCATGAAGGATCAGGGCAATATCAAGTACTTTCGCCTCCAGTTCTGTGTATTTGCCATCCGGTCGAAGCATCAGAAGGATGTTTTCTGCAAGTGAAAGCCCTTTCTGTGGATTACGGATAAACAAAGTCTCATCACGACGGAAATGTCTGTAGGAATGATAGGAATATACTGCAATCAAAGGCAGTTTTGCGATCATTTCAATGCTCTGGCGAAGAACATTTTCCGCAGAAATATCTTCTGGTTTGGAATCATAGGTGTACAGAGTGAGAATACATCTCTGCATTGCATTCATGATATCACCGTTGGAAGCTTTCATAACAACGTCACGCACAAAACGTCCGGACAGAGTTTCAAAGTTTTCCATGATATTTTTGAATATTTCCATATCTTTATCTGACGGAAGTCTTCCGAACAGAAGCAGATAGATGGTTTCTTCAAAACCAAATTTACGTCCCTTAAGACCATCTACGATATCATTTACATTATATCCCTGATAATACAGTCTTCCATGTGCCGGGATCTTACGTCCATTAATAAGATCGTAACCTGTTACATCTGAAATCTCGGTAAGCCCTGTCAGGACACCTTTACCTGCGGAGTCACGCAGGCCTCTTTTTACATCATATTCTACATACAGATTCGGGTTGATCCGGTGACCATTCATCAGTTCTTCCCCAAGCAATTCCATACTGTCTTTCAAATTGCCCATCTCTTCAAGATTCAACATCTCATGATCTGCCATTTGCTCTCTTCCTCCATCTCTATTTCTATTCTACAAAGGATTTCCGGCCGATGCATTTACAGCTTCGCCAGAATTCACGCATTCATGCGTTACTAGACTAAATTGTATTCTATTTTACACGAATATACCCTAAAATACAATAGATAAATAGAGATAAATCAACAAAACTTTCGTAAGCAAAAATTTCACAGTATAAAATTGTCGTCTAGCCCCGAATCTTCTCTTCCCACTCTTTCTCGCGAAATCCTGTAAGGACGAAATCTTCACCTACTACAAGCGGGCGTTTGACAAGCATGCCATCTGTTGCCAGTAATTTCAGCTGTTCATCCTCTGACATCTCCGGAAGTTTATCCTTGAGGTTCATCTGCTTGTAGAGCATGCCACTGGTGTTAAAAAATTTCTTAAGTGGCATTCCACTTTTTTCATACCATTCTTTCAATTCTTCATATGTAGGATTTTCCTCTATAATCGGGCGCTCCTCGAAAAAAATCTTGTGTTCATCAAGCCATTTTAGGGCTTTCTGGCAGGTGCTGCATTTGTGATATACTAAAACTAACATGATGATTTCCCCTATATGTCAAATTTTGAGTCTCTGTAAACAGTTACCTCTTTTGTTCTATGATATCCCACTGCCCTGGTACTGTCAACGAGCTTTTTTTGTAACATTTTATCGAATCTGTCCATTCTATTTTTTCCGAACGACTCTGGTATTTTATGTATGAATCTGCTACAATATGTTGCAGTTATTTAACTTACTGCTTACGACCATTGCGATTCTGGCCGAATGCATATTGCAAACTAATCCATCTTATATAAAGGAGGTTTCCCGACATGGGCTACGATAAACTTGAACGAAATCTGATCGACATCATCAAGGAAGAACAGGCGAAACTCGGTTTTTTTAGAGAAGATATCCATCTGTATTATCCGCTCTCTTCCCTGAACCATTTCTTTTCCACTAAGGACAGTGCTGATGAGATGCAGGAACGACTGAACACACTTCCTGCATCCATCACAGAAAAGCTTGGACAGATCGAAGTCTCTCACAAAGGAGATCGTTTCTGTTTTCACATCCCAAAAGACGGAACCGTCTATGTGCATGATAACACCGCACCAAACGAATTCATCAAAAGTCTTGTGGAATTAGTAGCAAAACACGACTGCACGATGAATGAAATTCTGGATCTGTTCCATACTTATTCACAGAACATTATCACAGAAGAAATAAACAACGACGAATTTGACCGTCTGATCCGTTTTGCTGATAAACCAGAAGACACTTATTACTATTGTTTCAAAGACGAAGGCTGCCATATCATTTACCACCGCTTCCTGCCGGAAGATTACGCAGACTTCGATTTCTAAGGAGGAATGCTTATGTGTACAGCTGCAACTTATAAAACAAAAGATTTTTATTTTGGAAGAACACTGGACTACGAATTTTCTTACGGCGATCAGATTACGATCACTCCAAGGAATTATCCGTTTTCTTTCCGGCATGCCGGTACAAAACAAACGCACTATGCGATCATCGGCATGGCTCATGTAGCCGGAGATTATCCATTATATTATGATGCCATCAATGAAAAAGGTGTTGGCATGGCAGGACTGAATTTCGTTGGAAATGCTGCTTATGCCAATGTAAAACCGGATGTAACCAATGTTGCCCAATTCGAATTCATCCCGTGGATCTTAAGCCAGTGTGCTTCTGTCGCGGAAGTTCGCACACTTCTTTCCCACATGAATCTGGTCAATACTCCATTCAGCGAACAGTTTCCTCTGGCGCAGCTTCACTGGATCATCTCTGATGAAACTGCATCTATTACAGTAGAATCCATCGCAGACGGTCTGCATATCTACGATAATCCGGTCGGTGTACTCACAAATAACCCACCTTTTCCACAGCAGATGTTCCAGTTGAATAATTATATGCACCTTTCTTCAAAACAGCCCGTGAATACTTTTGCAGATGATCTGACTCTTACTGCCTACAGCCGCGGAATGGGTGCCCTCGGACTTCCGGGTGACCTGTCTTCTGCTTCCCGTTTTGCACGTGTTGCTTTCACAAAGATGAATTCCATCTCCGGAGATTCCGAAGCTGAAAGCATCAGCCAGTTTTTCCATATTCTTGGCTCCGTTGACCAGCAGAGGGGCTGTTGCGAGGTTACTGAGGGAAAATATGAAATCACACTCTATACATCCTGCTGTAACGCAACAAAAGGAATTTACTATTATACAACTTACGAAAACCACCAGATCAGTGCTGTTGATATGCACAGAGAAAATCTGGATGGAACTACTTTAATCTGTTATCCGGTCATTCAGGGCGAGCAGATCCATTTTCAGAATTAGGAGGCACAACACATGAATCTTGGAAATTTAATGCAGTTAAAAAATTCCTGGGCAACCTTTACCCAGAATCACCCGAAATTCCCGAAGTTTCTTCAGGCAGCCAGCACAGCTGTCAAAGAAGATACACTGATTGAGATCAAAATCACAACAACTGAAGGAAAAGTGATTGAGACAAATCTCAAAGTAAAATCGTCAGATATCGAGCTTGTCAAAAACCTGACCATGTGATATACTGACCACAGATTTTAGAATATGTACAAAAGAACAGGACACAAAAGAGGACTTCTCCGGTAACTGTTCAGAACAGCATCTTCTCTGCATTCATGTTCTACATAATCTGTGGACAGTTCTTGTCTGACACAAATGATAAAATAAAATCTAAAGGGACATTACAAATGTATGTTATTATTACATCTGCAATGCCCCTTTTTTATAATCTCACCCGTTCTTCTTTTCCATTTGCCACACGGAACGCTCTCGGCGTCGTATGGTAGCGTTCTTTAAATACCCGGTGAAAATAACTGCCATTCTCATAGCCAACCGCTGCAATGATGTCACTGATCGGAAGATCTGTCTCGCACATCAGTTCCACAGCTTTGTTCAGACGTTTGCGCTGAAGCAGTTCTTTGAAATTAAATCCCGTATTTTTCCGGATCATCTTACTCAGCATATGCATCGGCAAATGCAATTTTTCGCAGAGTTCTGTAAGTGTCGCCGTTTTGTACTGCTGTTCGATATAATCCAGCGTTGTCATTGTGATCATGTTTTCATACTGATTCGGCAGGCGCATCTCCGCATACTGTACAGATTCCAGAAGATAGAGGAAAATCAGTCCCATCGTTGTCTGGTTGATCCGATTCTGATCGCCTTTACCGGTCACAAGAGAGTATATCATATTTTCCAGAAGATTCTGGATCTGCAGCACTTCTGCGACCTTAAAATGCAGATATTCTCCACGCTCTTCATCTTGGCGCAGCACATTGACCAGGAAATCTGCAAGGACATTATTATTCCCCGCCATCGTATAGGCCACATCAAAAAACTCTGGAAGGATCATAAAGTTGATTGCAATATCTTCTTCCCCCGCCGGCAGAATCTCATGTCTCGTATACTGGTTCAAAAACAACAGTTCGCCTGCATGGATCACGACTTCTTTACCACCTATAATATTTGTAAGCTGTCCCTGGCAGACATAAAGCACCTCAATATAATTATGCCTGTGCGATGGAAAATGCACAAATCGTGTATGGGTACGTACAGCGATCAGTTTGCCCTCACTGAGCATTTTCGCACTGTCCACCGTGAAATCCTTCCCAGATGTATAAAGGTCCTTATCTACCTCTGCAACCCCATCCAGGATTCTCTGTTCTTCTTCTGTTACAACTCTTAAATGATCCAATAAAGCCTGCTGCATCTGTTACTCCCGCTTTCTTCACTGCTATAATTTTGCTCCGGTAACTTATTTCTTTTATTCTACCATGCTCAGACAGTATAAAGCAATATGACAAAAAAGTACACAAAAACAGAGCGAAGCCTTTCGGCTCCGCCCTGTCTTTTAAGGATTTATCATATTCAGAAAAACTTTTGCTTCTCCAAGCGTGCTGATTAGTACAGTTTAGCGTAGTCAGCTACGTTGTCTGGTGTGAACTGAAGTGGCTCACCAAGAACGATTTCTGTTCCTTCATCATCAGCTTTTGTGATTGTGAATTCACCCATATCGCCAGCTGTGAATGTTTCATCTTCTGCACCAGTGATGTCACCTTTTACAAGTGCCATTGTTGCATATGCGGAAAGTTTTCCAAGGCCTTCCATATCCCACAGATAGAAGTATGGGCAGGAATGTGCATCGTCATCACCTGTGTACTCCTGCATTTCAGAAGGAAGTCCAAGACCTGTCAGTTTGCAAGCAGATTCGTTGTCCTGAAGGTATTTAGCAGCTGCTGCGATACCAACTGTTGTAGGTGCGCAAATAACTTTCAGATCTGGGTAGTTCTGAAGAAGAGCTGCTGTCTGGTCTGTAGATTTCTGAGGTTCGTCATCACCATAAGCTACTTCTACAAGTTCCAGTTTGCTGTATTTCTCATCGCCTTCCATGATGGATTTCATAGCGTCGATCCAAGCGTTCTGGTTTGCAGACTGAGATGTTGCAGAAAGGATAGCGAACTGTCCTTCTCCACCGGAGATATCAAGAACTGCATCCATAAGAGCCTGTCCAACTGCCTGTGTACCAGCCTGGTTTACGAATACCTGACGGCTGTCTTTATTCGGAGCGGAGTCGAAAGAAGATACTTTGATTCCAGCGTCCATAGCTTCTTCCAGTTTAGCCTGAAGAGCGTTAACGTCATTTGCGGAGATGCAGATTGCATCTGGCTGCTGAGAGATCAGGTTGTCAAGAACTTTGATCTGAGCATCTGCTGTTGCAGCTTCCGGGTAAACAACATCTACAGTTGCACCTTCAGCTTCTGCTGTTTCTTTAAATGCTTTTGCAGCGATTTCGAAGAATGCGTTACCTGCTGATTTTCCAACCAGTGCGATTTTCTGTCCGTCCCCAGCTTTGTCAGCTGCCATTACAGGTGCTGCACAGCTAAGTACCATTGCTCCGCAAAGAAGTGCGCTGATAATTTTTTTGTTCATTTTGTTTTCCTCCCTTGGAAATATAGTTTTTTATTTGCAACTGCTCCCCTGCTACAAGAGAGCAGCCACTTACGTTATTAAAAATATTTAGTTTTTCTTCATACTTACTGCTTTTTTAACATTTCCGATGATGTTCGGAAGAGCTACTGCAGCGATCAGAAGTACACCGATGATCAGCAGGATAACCTGTGCATTGACGTTTCTCTGACCAAGACCTACACGAAGGCATACAATGATAAATGCGGAAATAAATCCACCTGCGATATTACCTTTACCACCTGTAGAGGAAATACCTCCGAATACTGCCATTGCGATGGCATCCATTTCAAATCCGTTACCGGTTGTTGTATTTGCACCGTATGAAGAAGAAACTAAGAACAGTGCACACAGTCCGGAAACTGTACCCATGATGGTGTAAATGATGAAACGAATCTTCTGTACATGAACACCTGAGTAATATGCTGTCAGACGGTTTGTACCGATTGCATATACACGACGTCCGAATGTGCTCTTGCCTAAGATCACAGCAAAGATCACAGAAAGGATTACTACGAGAAACAGAATGTATGGAACATTTCCGATCTTTCCACCGATTGCACGGAAGCCATCAGTGTTACTTGCAGAAATACTTCCACCGCTTCCAAGAACGATCTCGGAAATACCACGGAAGATGATCTGTGTTGCCAGTGTAACGATCATTGGAGGCAGTTCCTGGAATTTGGTAAGGATAAATCCGTTAACTGCTCCGCAGATGGTACCAACGCCAAGCGCTGTAATCACAACTACGATAAATGGTGCATTTGCGTTGCACACGATACAACTCATTGTTGCAGAAAGGCAAACGATCGCACCTACGGAGATATCGATCTCGCCAAGTACCAGGATGTATGCCATCGGCAGCATCATAAATACCTCTGCCAGATAAACCGGCATCTGACGAAGCAGACTGCTCAGGTTATAATATTCAGAAAACATTGCGCAGAAAATATTGACTGCAATAAACAACAGGACCAATATTCCCTCCCAGGAGAAGATCATTTTCTTCACTGGGCTCTCCGGCACATTATTAATACTTCTTCCAGATTTTCCAGCCATGATTACATCTCCCTTCCTTTCAGTGCATTCTTATCAGCGATACGCTGCAGGATTACGTTCATTACTACTACGACGAGGATGATAACACCCTTGATGGTATTCAGCCATAACTGGTTGAAGAATGGGATCAGTGGAAGTGCTTTTGCGATTGTTGCAAGGATCAGAGATCCAAGTAAAGCACCAATAACTGTACCACGTCCACCGTTCATGCTTACACCACCGATAACGCAGGCGGCGATAACATCCATTTCACCGCCGTACTGCATGTCAGGCATTGCAGATGCATATACAGAAACCTGAAGAGCTCCGCCAAGACCTGCCAGAAGGCCCATGATCGTATAAACAAGAAGTTTGATATTCTTTACATTGATACCAGATACTTCTGCTGCACTCGGGTTACTACCTACTGCATAGATCATACGTCCTGTTCTGGTCCATTTCATAAACCAGAAGAAAAATACATAACATACAATGATTACCCAGATAACTGCATTCAGTCCGAGGAATTTTGTTGTTGCAAAATTCTTGAAGTTGCCAAGTGCTGCTGCACTTGCCCATTCACCACCGTGGGATACCTGATAACCAAGTGCACGGTAGATATACATAAAGCCCATGGTTGCAATGATCGGAGGAACATCTGCTCTGGAAATGATCAGACCAACAACAGCTCCACATACGATACCGATTGCAATTGCGATCACGAATGCGAGGAATGTGCTGGAGATATGTTCATATTTCAGAAGCATACCGATACTCATACCGGAAAGTGCAAGTGTTGACATGATAGAAATATCAATTCCGCCAACAAGCATTACACACAGCATACCAAGTGACATTACCATTGTTACTGCATTGTTTTTCAGCATATCCATCAGTGACTTAGGAGTCAGGAATGATGGGTTGATTGCTGTAATGATTACAAAAAGAACGATCAGGACAACTGCAAGCAGTGCTTCACGGGAGCCTGTGATCTTCTTCATGACTGATTTCTTTTCCATTATTCAGCACCCCCTGTATGTCCTTTTTCCATTGCGAGTTCAAGGATTCTTTCCTGTGTAGCTTCGCCACGGTTCAGCTCGCCGGTCTTATGTCCGTTGCACATAACAACGATACGGTCTGCCATACCAAGGATCTCTGGCATTTCAGAAGAAATCAGGATGATCGCATAACCTTTCTTTGCAAGGTCTCCCATGATCGCATAGATTTCAGCTTTTGCACCTACGTCTACACCTTTGGTAGGCTCATCCATGATAACAACTTTCATTTCCTGGCTTAACGCCTTGGCAACAACAACTTTCTGCTGGTTACCACCGGAAAGAGAGCTTGCCGGCTGGAAGATATCAACTGCCTTTGTATCAACTTCTTCAAGAAGTTTTTTGGCAAGATCACGTTCTGTCTTTTCATCATTGATACCACTCTTCGCATATTTGCTGATGGTAGGAAGTGTTACGTTTCTTCCCAGTCCCCAGCTCATGATCAGACCTTCTTTCTGACGGTCTTCTGGAAGAAGAATGATACCTTTTTCCATTGCATCGGACGGTTTTTTGATGTGAACTTCTTTACCTTCGAGGTAAACCTTACCGGAATCCGGCTGTGTGATACCGCAGACAGCTTCAACGGTTTCGGTACGTCCTGCACCTACCAGACCGGTAAGTCCAAGGATTTCACCTGCACGAACTGCAAAAGATACATCTTTGAAATAACCTGTTCTGGAAAGATTTTCAACCCTGAGCATCTCATCTCCCAGTTTCACTTCCGGTTTCGGGAACAGGTCTTTGATCTCACGACCAACCATTGCTTTGATCAGATCTGCATTTGTAATTCCATCTACATCGTAAGTTCCAATATACTGGGAATCACGGAATACAGTAACTCTGCTTGCCAGACGATACATATCCTCGAAACGGTGAGAAATGAAGATAATGGAAACTCCGTCAGCTTTTAATTTATCAACCAGTGTGTAAAGTTTTTCGGATTCGGATCTTGTCAGTGCTGCAGTAGGCTCATCAAGAATGATGATTCTTGCATTGGTGGACATTGCTTTTGCAATCTCTACCATCTGCTGCTGAGCAACACTTAAGGTACCCATTTCTGCTGTTGCATCAAAATCTGCATCCAGCTGTTTCAGAAGTTTGTTTGCTTCTGTGTTCATGGCTTTCCACTGGATCATTCTGTTTTTGATGATCTCATGTCCCATGAAAATATTTTCTGCAACGGTCAGATGCGGATAAGATGTCGGATGCTGATATACGGCTGCGATACCTGCGGCCTGTGCATCTTTCGGTCCTTTGAAATCCACCTTCTGTCCATTTAAGAACATCTCGCCTTCTTCTGCCTTATGTACACCGGTAATTACTTTAATAAATGTAGATTTACCAGCACCGTTTTCACCCATAAGTGCGTGAACTTCGCCAGGTTTTAACTGGAACTGTACATTGTTCAGTGCCTTAACGCCCGGGAAAATCTTTGTTATGCCTTTAAGTTCAAGAACATATTCAGACACGGCTCTTTCCTCCCTTTTCTTAAATCTGTTATTATTATAACAATAAAACTTTCTATCCAAAACAGGAAAATATTTCGAATCGGGGTAAAATATTTTCCTGTTAATGGGTAATATTTTCCAGTTATCTTCCCAAAACAGGCACTGTCATTAGTAACTGTTCACAGCAAGCGTTCCATGACATTGACATGAGTTTTTGCATTTGTTATAGTTACTATATATTTATTACTGAAGGGAATTCGTGCAAAAATGAGCTTTCTTGGCAAAGTAAAAAAGAAACTGCGAAACGGCAGCTGGTATCCTTTTTACAATACATTCTATGAGAAAAATAATCTGGATCCCCATATGATCCTGCTGGAATCCAGAAGTGGCAAAGCTCTGGAGAGTAATATTCTTTCCTTATTAAAAGAGCTCTGTCAGGAACCCTATCGCAGTTTCACACTTGTACTGTCTGTCCATCGTGACTCTGAAAATGAAATAAAAGAGAAACTCCAGAAGAACTCCATCCAGGGAGTTCATTTTGTGCGTACCGGTTCTGTTGCTTATTACCACGCCCTCAGCCGTGCCGGCTATCTTGTGAATGATACCTCGTTCCCGGGACGCTTTATAAAAAAAGAAGGTCAGATTTACCTGAATACCTGGCATGGCACACCTCTTAAGAAGATGGGACGTGACAATCGTCCTGAGATGGTAACCATGGGAAATGTACAGCGGAATCTGCTGGATTCTGACTATCTGGTATTTCCAAACCAGTTTATGGAAGAAAAAATGTCCGGAGCCTATATGCTGGACAGTCTGTACCGCGGAACCGTTCTTCGCGAGGGTTACCCACGTAACGATATCTTTCGTCAGCCGGCAAATCTCCACTTAAAAGAGCAGGTCGGTCTGCAGGGCAAAAAACTGCTTGCCTACCTTCCGACTTTCCGTGGTAATTTTAATGCTCTGGACGATCAGGGATATATGCAAACGCTCTCTCAAAATCTTTCTCTGTGGGATTCTCAGCTGAATGAGGATGAGATTCTTCTTATTAAATTGCATCCGTTCCTTCATGGTCTGGAAGATTTTTCCGGTTATCATCATATTCTGCCATTTCCGGCGTCCTGGGATACTTATGAGGGATTGAGTGTCTGTGATACGCTGATCACGGATTATTCCAGCGTGTTTTATGATTATGCCAACTCCGGCAAAAAAATCATACTTTTTGCCTATGACCGCAAGGAATATGAAAGTTCCCGTGGTATGTATGAAACAATCGATTCCTATCCTTTTGATTATACTGAAAAAGCAGAAGAGGTCATTCCATTTGCACACTGCTCCGGTGGCACACCGGACAATGCTTTTATGCAAAAATATGCCAGCTATGAAGACGGACACGGTGCCGAAAAGATCTGTCGTCAGGTCTTCCTTCATGAGGACTGCTGCCGTAAGTACCAATATCATGGCAATGGTAAAAAAAATATTCTGATCTATGCAGGAGACCTGGATCTCAACGGTATCACAACTGTCCTGTATTCTCAGCTTCATGAACTGGATCTTACCCGTTATAATTATTTTATTTCTTTCCGTTCACTGTACGTAAAAGATCATCCGGAAAGGATGGAACGCCTCCCGGAAGGCGTCGGGATCTATCCACTGGCCAGTGAAATGAATATGGATCTGCTGACAATGGCTGTCCAGCTTCTGAAACTGAAAGGCCATACCGGTTCCTGGGCCGAAGACAGACTGCATACCGCTTACAGACGCGAATGGAAAAAACATTTCGGAAGTACTGAATTTGCCTGTGTAATTCATTATAACGGCTACGAAGCCTATACAACTTCACTTCTTGAAGAGGCTCCATGCCCACGAAGTATCTGGATTCACAATGATATGGCAAGGGAAGTCCACTTGAAAGGCAATATGAACTCTTATCTTCTGAAAGAGGCATATCATACCTATGACCACATTGTACCGGTGAGTGAAGATCTTATCCAGCCTGTTGTCAGTGAATTCGGTGCTGACCGTTCCAGAATCACGGTCATACACAACTGTCACGATTATCAGAGTGTGCTGGAGCGAAGCCTTGCTCCTGTTGCATTCAATGAAGATACACTATCCAATGTTTCTCTGGAAACACTACAGTCTGTACTTGATTCTGACGCTCCAAAATTTATCAGCATCGGTCGTTTTTCACCTGAGAAGGGACACAAACGACTTCTGGATGCTTTTGAACAATACTGGAAGGAGCACCCTGACACCTGGCTGATCATCATCGGCGGTGTTGGTAATCTCTACGATGAAACACTGGCTCATGCCAGGGCTCTGCGCGCATCCGATCATATTATCCTGATCCGTGCAGTCACCAATCCTATGCCCATTCTGAAACGCTGTGATCTGTTTCTTCTTTCTTCCTATTATGAAGGACAGGGAATCGTTCTTATGGAAGCGGCAACACTCGGTGTCCCTGTAATGGCCTGCGACGTAAGTGGGTGTCACAGTTTTCTGAAAAAATACGGCGGGCTTTTGCTCGAAGATTCAGAGGCCGGACTCCTGCACGGCATGCAGTTATTCGCTGAAGGCAAAGTACTGCCACTAAATATCGATGCCGAACGCATCAACCACACTTCTGCCGCTCAGGTAGAAGCACTGATTGCCGGTGATATACACATTTCACTGCAAAATTGAAAGGATTTTCTATGACAACAAGCAAACCTCTGATTTCAGTCATCATGCCCGTCTATAATGGCGGCAGCACCATACGTCAGGCAGTTGAATCTGTTTTCTGCCAGAATATTCCTCTGGAACTGTTGGTCATTGACGACGGTTCCACGGACCAGACTTCAGAAGTACTGTCCGTTTATCAGGATCGTCCGGATTTTCACTATCTGAAAAATCCACATAATATTGGAGCTGCAGCCTCCCGTAACCGGGGTGTTCAGGAAGCTCATGGACAGTATGTCGCATTCCTTGATGCAGATGACTGGTGGGAAAATGGCAAACTGCTGCTTCAGCTGGATACTCTTCATGAAACAGGTCGCGTGCTCTGTTCTACCGGAAGAGAACTCATGAACTACGATGGAACTCCTGCCGGCAAATATATCCCGGTGAAGGAAACAGTCTCTTACAGGGATCTTCTGAAACATAACAGTATCAACTGTTCTTCTGTTCTCCTGTTGAGAGATGTCGCTGCTGAATTCCCGATGGAACACGATGACAGCCACGAAGACTACCTTACATGGCTTAAGATTTTGCGCAAATACGGTCCCGCTGCCGGTATTGACCGCCCGCTTCTTAAATATCGTATGAGCAAAACCAGCAAATCCGGAGACAAAAAGAAATCTGCCATTATGACTTATAAAGTATATCGTTATATGGGCTACAGCCACATGCGCTGTATTCTGTATTTTATTTCCTATGCCATACATGGATTCTGGAAATACCGCTGATACTGTATCATTTTAACTGGAAAGGACATAGCAACCATGGGAAAAGCCAAAAATCTGCTGTTCACAGCATGCTTGGAGCATTTTGGACAGATTCGTCCAGATTCTCATATCTGGCTGTTTTCTTCTACAGATAACAGTCATTACAATTATAATTCCCGTTATCTTTTTGAATACGTAAAAGAAAATCTTCCGGAGATCACCCCTCTTTTCGTGATCAATGATCCGGAGCTTCGAAATAGTCTTTCCTCTAAATATGGAAAACAGTATTTTATCGAAACAGAAAGTATACAGGGTATTCGTCAGGCACTGTCAGCCGGTGTATGGTTTACATCTGCCGGGCTTCCTGCCTATGGAACCGGTCTTCACAAAAAGAGACTGATCATTAATCTCTGGCATGGTGTTCCACTGAAAAAAATTGCTCTTCTGGATCCTAATCTCAAAAAAGCAGCACGTATTTATTTCAAAAAGATTTTCTCTGAAAACTATACCTGTATTCTGACAACCTCTCATGAACTGATTCCCCTTATGGCCAGAAGTTTTGCTGTTTCTGAAGACAAAATCAAGGTCTGGGGACAGCCGCGAAACGATGGACTGTTCCAAAAAAATGACTGCCATGAAATTTTAGGCCAGCTGTTTCCGGATCTTCCGGAATATACAAAGACTGTGCTTTATGCCCCAACTTTCCGCGATTATGGACAGGTTCAGCTGTTTCCGTTTAAAGATTTTGATCAGAAACAGCTGGAGGCATTTCTTGAGGAAAAGAACATGTTGCTTTTTATACGGACTCATGTTGCCGAACAGGGTTCTGCTGCTCCATATCTTGGAAAAAGAATTCGTTTTCTTGGAAATGAACAGGCTGAAGATGTCACCGGTATTCTGAATATCTTTGACTGCCTGATCACCGATTATTCCAGTATTTACATTGATTATCTTCTCACTGACAAACCAATGATATTTCTTCCGTACGACCGTCAGCAGTACCTTGACGGACGCGGCATGAATTTTGATTATGATGACGTAACCCCTGGTCCGAAGCCCGAGACATTCAATGACTTTCTGGATGCCCTCTCTCCAAAAGAGGATTTCTGGAAATCTGAACGGACACGGGTAAACCGTCTTTTTAATGAAATTCAGCATCCCTGTGCTGCTGATATCTGTAACAAGGTTCTGAAAATGATTCGGTAACTTTAATCTTTACTGCACCAATACTAAGGAGAATCATATGAAATTACTGATCGTAGATGATGAAGAGCTTACCCGCACTGGTGTGATCACTTCGCTGGACTGGGCTTCTCTTGGCATAGATGAAGTACTGCAGGCAGATGATGGAGTGCACGGTCTTGAAACAGCACGGCTCTGCAAGCCGGAAATCATTTTGTGTGATGTGCGTATGCCCCGCATGGATGGCATTTCCATGTTGGAACGTCTGGAAAAATTTCTTCCGGATACCGTTCCCATCTTCATGAGTGGATACTCAGATAAAGAATATCTGAAGGCTGCTATCAAATTAAAAGCAGTCAACTATATTGAAAAACCTTTTTCTATTTCAGAAATTGAAACTGCCATTCGCGAAGCCCGTGAACTTTACACCCAAAAAGTCCATTCCCGCAGAGGCGAAACACTGCATTCCATGGAAACTGCTTCCCGTCTGGCACTACAGCTGACTCTTCCTTACGGAAGTAACAGCCAGATTATAGAGCAGCTCTCATCTGAACTTGGACTTACTATGAATGCATCCACTTATTTTACTTCTTTTATCGTAAAAACAGATCTGTTTCTGGATGCATCCATTCCATCCATGACTGATTTTTATCAGGAATTCCTGGATTTTCTGGAATCATTTCACATGAAATGCATTTATCTTGAAAAGAGAATGCAGTATCTTGTTTATTTTCTGTTTTCACAGAATGAGCCAACCAGCAGACAGCTGCAGTCAGTGAATACTTACCTTTGCAGTCATTTTGCAGAGATCGGACATTATTCTATGGCATGTGGTGATACAGTATACGGCCTTTCAAAAGCCTATCAGACCTATACTTCTGCTGTTATTCTGTTACAGAGCAGTTATTTTTTTCCAGAAAATACGCTGCTGACTTCTGCCCAGCCAGACGAAAGTCCGGATGTACAGAGTAATATTTTTTCAGACTCGCCGGCGGCGGCTTTTGCAGATGCATTATCCAGGCTGGATCAGACATCCGCTGAAAATATTCTTCAGAAACTGTATACTACTTTTTATAAAAATCATCGTTTTCTGCAGAATCCGGTCAAAGATCTTTATTATAAACTTTTTTTATGTCTGGAAGATGCACGCTATCAACAGAAGATTGCAGGTTCTGGAAATATTGAAAGTATCGCAGAAACAATTGATGACTGTTTCACATTTCCGGAACTTCATCAGACGCTGATCAATAAGACGAAAGAATATTTTTCCAAAGCAGAAAATACCTCTCAGGAAAATCCAACCATTTTTCTCATTAAAGACTATATCAGCAAGAATTATATGAATGAAACACTTTCTGTAAAAGATATCAGTTCCCATGTGTTTCTTTCTACTTCGTATGTATGCACATTCTTTAAAAGCGAGACCGGGCAGACGCTGAATCAGTATATAACAGAATATCGTATGGAAAAAGCCAAACAGCTTCTGAAAGATGCACGTTTTAAAATCACAGACATCTCTTCCAGGGTTGGCTACAGTGACGGTAACTATTTTGGAAAGAGCTTCAAAAAATACAGTGGGCTTTCTCCTTCTGAATACAGGGAGCGAAATTTACAATGAGTCATATTTTCACACGGATCAGGCATTCTTATGGTGATATGAAGCTGGAATCCAAATTCACATTAGTTCTGTTGCTCACAGCAACCGTTCCTGTCATTATGATGGCATGCTTTTTCTACGGAAAGCTGTACGATATGGTTGTCTCCTACACGATTCGTCAGGAACAGGATACTTCCGCCCAGACAGCTCCTTACATAGAAGATCTTGTACAGCAGATCATTGATGCCCATGACGGAATCACTGATCAGGAATTTTTTCAGATTCTGTTCCACCAACCTGTTAACTCACCATTTCAGATGTTTCTGGATACAAACGATGCACAGTATTTTCATGAATATGTAGAAAATCTGATTGATTCTGATATGATCTCCGGTTTACAGATCTATATGGATTTTCCACCGCAATCTGTACGACTTTTCAGTGATAATCTTACGAAAGATTATTTTTCACCTATGAGCAAAGCTCGTGGTACCTACTGGTACGGTATCTTTCAGGGTACACAGCAGTCCTCCCTGTTCTGTCCTGCTTTCTATCTTGGTGAACGTGAGAAAAAAAAATACGGAGATCTTGCATATATTACTTCCACGACCTTTTATTATCAGGGAAAAGCCCGTCAGGCTTACATCGCCCTTTACAGTTCTTCAGATTATCTCTCAGATATGTTGAAAGATAATCTGACGATTGACGGAAGTGTTTCTTACATCATCAATGATCGAAATGCCGTGGTCGCATCCTCCGATATATCCCTTTCTGGTATCTATCTGTTGGATTACGATACAATTGAGGAATCTTTTATGTCCTCCAACAACTTCATTGAACGGAATATTTTGGATACTACCGTGTATGCCGGCTTCTATAACATCAAACAGCCCGAATGGTTTATGGTTACTGTCCTGCCTTCTGGTCCACTGATTCATCAGAGTAATGCCATCATGGTTCAGTATGTCCTGATGTATCTTGGTTTTCTGGTATTCGCCCTGGTTCTTGCACATTTTATGTCACACTCGATCACGAACCGAATTTCCTCTGTCATACATCAGATGAGTAAGGTACGTAAAGGAACCTTAAGTCCTATGGACAGTCCGGAATACCATGATGAGATCGGTGATCTTATTGATACTTACAACTATATGACGCGTAAGATGGATCAGCTTATGACTGATCAGGCTAAAGCTGCAGAAGAACTTCGAATCGCTGAATTTCGTTCTCTTCAGGCCCAGATCAATCCACATTTTCTTTATAATACCATGGATATGATCAACTGGCTGGCGCAGCAGGGACGGACAGATGAAGTTTCCCGCGCCGTTCAGAGTCTCTCCCGCTTTTATAAGCTGACTTTAAGCCGCAAACAGAGCATCAGCACGATTTACAGAGAAGCAGAACACGTTTCCATCTACCTGCAGATACAGAATATGCGTTATCATGACAGCATTACCTTTGTATCCGACATTCCTGATGAACTCATGGAATATCAGATTCCAAAGCTGACTCTGCAGCCAATCATTGAGAATTCTGTACTGCACGGCATTCTGGAAACCGCTGATAAAACAGGAACTATTGTTCTTACCGGATGGATGGAAGATTCAGACATTGTTCTTCTCATCTCAGATAATGGTGTGGGAATTCCTCCTGAAAAACTTGATACGCTTCTTGTTGAAAAAACTACTACAGAAACAACAAATGCTGCAAGTGGCACAAATATAGCAGTGTACAATACACACCGCCGTCTTCAGATCCTGTATGGTCCTGATTATGGACTCAGTTACACTAGCAATCCTGGACAGGGAACAGAAGTTGAAATTCGTATACCTGCCCGAAAGCATTCTGCAACCCTTGATTCTATTCCTCCATTATACAGAAAATAAAAAAAGAGACCGCTTTATGCGATCTCTTTTTTTGAATATGAATATGTGTATAAAGTAGATGGTAAAATTATCTTGTAACGATATCAACCGGAATATTGAAGATTTTTGCTACCTTCAGGATTGTATCGATATGTCTTCCTGTAGCTGCTGCCATATGATGTGTCGGGCCAGCTTCGCTCCAGCGGTTAACAAACTCTCTTGCTCCACATGTAAAGCGTGTTCTCATGTTTGTATCACCGAAGGAAAGGATAGGTCCTTCTTCGTTTACACCTTCTGCTACAACAAATTTGAAGTGTCCGTCTTTATCCTGTGTGATTGCAAGATAGGTAACCGGACCTGTGTATGGATAGAACTGTGTCAGGTATCCGCCGCCTGTTTTACCGTGGAATACCGGCACGATCTTCATGGTAGGTTTCTTATCGGAAATATCAGCATCTCCACTTCCGGAATGTCCGATAATGCAGATGTCCTCATTAAAGTCGATGGAATACATTTCTGACAGCTGACCTGTACCTGAAATTGTCTTCAGGATACTCATTGCCATGGCAACTTTCATATCACCTTCAACAGCGCATGCTGTACCCTGTTTGATCAGCATGGAAAATGCCGGGATCAGCATACTGTCAAGGACACCAGCTTTACCCTGAGCAAATCCGTCGTAATGAGAAGCAACCATGCTGAGGTGCTCATCTTTTACCCATTTTTCAAATGCTACAACGTATTTTGCCATATCCCATACTTTTTCGATTGTGCCGCCATCTTCGATATCGAATGTATCAAGAATATCCTGAGCTTTTGCGCGGATTGCTTCTTCATCTGTGATATCATCAGCGATAGCCCACATTTTTTCCCAGTCAAACTGTTTTGTGTACAGGAACATTCTGTTGTACAGGTTTGTCTCATCGATGTAAAGGTCCATCATACCCGGATATGGTCTTCCGATCTGAGCTATGTTAGTATCACGGAATCTTCTTCTGACCTGAGCAGCTTTACACCAGTCTTCGATCTCAGCCTGAACAGCCGGATCTCCACCTTCTACAACACCTGTGATAACAGCGTGTCTCTTGCCTGCTCTTTCAAGGTCAGCAACAGCTTCACCAACAGCACCGCAGGCATATCCTTCACCAAGCCATGCAGCGATATCTGTGTGATCGTAATCCAGTGCTTTCAGTTTCTGAACGTTAACCAGAACAACCGGCACATCCAGATCACGGATTGCAGGAAGCATATTGTAAGATGTAGCATAAGTCAGCATCTGAAGGAAAACGATGTCTACGTCAGCTGCACGGAATTTGTCTCCGGCTTCCATAGACTGCTCTTTTGTTGTTACCATTCCTCCGTCAATGATCTCTACTGTATCTGGAAGTGTCTTCTTGAATGCCTCATACTGAGCTTCAAACTCAGGTACCAGTGACGGGAACTGAGGAAGATATGCTCCTAATGCGATAGAAAATACACCAACTTTTGCCTTTGTGTTTACTAACATAGTAAAACCTCCTATTTTTTATTTATAAATTTTGATCCCGAAGGACTCGTGGATTGTTGTACGAGCCTCTTCTACGGATTTGAAATCTCCGGCTTTCAGCATCTGTGCTGTAATATTACCGATTGCTGTTGCTTCGCCAGGGCCAGCATGAACTTCTTTTCCTGTAGCTTTTGCTGTCAGTTCATTAAGGTATCCAGCGTTAGAACCACCGCCAACTACATGAATACGGCTGTAAGTTCTTCCTGTGATCTCTTCCAGTTCTTTTGCTGTTTTTGCATAGCAGTCGGCAAGACTTGTATAGATAACTGTTGCGATCTCACCCATTGTTTCCGGAACTTTCTGTCCTGTTCTACGGCAGTAGTCTTTTACTTCTTCTGTCATATTTTCTGGAGAAAGGAAACATTCGTCATTTGCATTTACTCTGGATGGGAAGTCTTTTGCTTCTTCTGCCATTGCACAGATTTCTGCAAAGCTGTATTTGTCATTTACTTCGTGACGTACAGACTGGATCATCCACAGACCCATGATGTTTTTGATATAACGGAAACGACCTTCGTATCCGCCTTCGTTTGTGAAGTTCAGCTCACAGCTCTTAGCGGAGCAGTCCGGAGTTTTTCTTTCGATACCCATCAGAGACCATGTTCCAGAGCTGATGTAAATGAAATCATCATCGTTAGCCGGTACTGCAAGTACCGCAGAACCTGTATCATGTGTTGCAGGTGCAACTACTTCTAAGTCAAATCCAACTTCTTTCTGAAGTTCTTCAGTCAAATGTCCAACTACTGTTCCTGGCATGATCAGTTTCTGGAAAATTCTTCTTGGATATCCAAGTTTGTCAATAATCTCATAATCCCAGTCTTTTGTTTCAGCGTTAACCATCTGTCCTGTTGTAGCTTCTGTATATTCGCAAGTCTTCTGTCCTGTCAGAAGGAAATGGAAATAATCCGGTACATGAAGCAGAGTTTCTGCTTTTTCCAGGTATTCCGGATGTCTTGTTTTAACTGCCATGAGCTGGTAAATAGTATTGTAAATAGCTTTCTGAATACCAGTTCTTGCATACAGTTCTTCTACCGGAATGAATTTGTAAACTTCTTCATCCATACCTTCTGTACGATGATCACGATATCCTACAGTGTTACCGATCACTTTGTTGTCTTTGTCAAGAAGAACAAAGTCAACACCCCAGGTATCAACGCCCATACTTACCGGAATCTTGCCGATTTCTTTACATTTTTTAAGACCCGCAACGATTTCTGTAAAAATACGGTCGAATTCCCAACAGAGTTCTCCGTCTTTCTTAACCATACCATTTTCGAAACGATGGATTTCTTCAAGCTCCATCTTTCCGTTTTCCATATGTCCAAGAATAAGGCGTCCACTGGATGCTCCCATATCTACTGCTGCATAATAAGTTGCCATTATTAAATCCTCCTAAATATGTAAGATGTGTATAGCATTTATTGTTGTGCAAAATGCTATGTCAAAAAGGTTCTTTCATATTTGATAATAACATAATATCCTAAAAAGCGATAAATGTTAAGAACCTCGTTTGTAAAAAAAAGTGTCCTCAGTTGCTTTATTGAAGTAAATTGTGAATGTGTTACTTAAAAAACCCCCAGGGCAAATGCCCTGGGGGTTTTCACCCTAAACTAAAGATTAGTCATAAAGGTTTGGAGCGATTTCTTCATCGTCCATGTTTGTGGAATCATACCAGTAACCATCTGTAGGAACATCTTCAAGCTCCTGTCCGTTAGCTGCTGCTGTCAGAGCGTAGATTGCATAGTAGCCCATCATCAGAGGAGACTGTGTAACTGCACCAAGGAATGTTCCATCCTGAACAGCTGCTTTGATGATAGAACCAGCATCGAAACCAACACCGATAACGTCGCCGTTAGCTGCGTCAGATCCAAGAACGTTCAGGTTAGCGTTAGCTGCAAGAACACCTTCTGCTGCTGTCTGGTTGGAACCGAAGATAGCGATACAGTTTTCTTTGGAAAGGATTGCCTGAGCTTCATTGGAGCAAAGCTCTACAGTTGTCTGTGCAGGAACAGCTACCTGGATAACAACGTCTGCGTCAGCTTCTTTTGCATCAGCGTTTTTAGCTGCGTTTACATAGAATTCGTTTCCAGCAACTGCTACTGTTTTTCCGTCAGCCTGAAGCAGTTCGATCATTTTGTCGATGAATCCGCCACCACGCTGCTGGATGTTCTGAGCTGTAGCATCCTGGTTAACTTCACCGATGATAACCTGTCCTTCTGCGTTAGCTACAACATCTTTGATTGCGTTGTACATGTTTTCAGCTGCTACAGAACCAGCCTGTGCGTTGTCTGTACAAACTTCGCAAGCGATGGATCCTTCTGGAGCATCTGCGATACCTGTATCAAATGTAACAACCGGGATATCTTTGGATACACATTCGTTCAGAGCGTCAAGAACGGAAGATGTATCACAAGCTGCAAGTCCTAATCCTTTTGGATTGGAAGCGATTGCTGTATTGATCATGTTAACCTGGTCAGCGATATCAGATTCACTGTTCGGTCCCTGAGCTGTGTAAGTAACACCAAGTTCTTCAGCAGCTTTCTTCATACCTTCCTGTGCTGCATCCCAGTATGTGGACTGGAAAGATTTAACCATCATCGGGAACTCATAAGCTTCATTTGCTTTGAGATCTTTGAACTGATCCGGAAGATCAGCTGCCATAACTGTTGATGCGGACATTCCTGCTACCATTGCTGCACAAATGCTTAATGCTACTACCTTTTTGAAATTCATAATTTACTTCCTCCTTATAAATATAAATTATATAGTTTTTATGATGATACGTCAGTAGGAAACTCTGACGCCCCACATCCTTATGAAGTTTTAATAAATATTCAATTTCTTTTACAGCAGAGCGGATATCTATAATCCACTGTGCTGTTTAAATCATTCATTTATACTGCTTACATAGCAGCTTTTTTCTTTTCTTTGATGATATCGATCAGGACTGCAACGATAAGTACAAGACCTGTGATGATCTGCTGCCAGTTAGCCTGCAGGCCGACATATGGAAGACCTGTCTTCAGGAGCATGATAACGAAGATACCAACAAATGTTCCAATTACGGAACCGTAACCACCGGTTGCTGCAACACCACCAACGAATACACCGCCGATCGCGTCCATTTCAAGTCCGGCACCAGTACCAGGCTGTACAGTAGGTGTTACTGCTGCATAAGCGATAGCTGCAAGTCCTACGAACAAGCCACATACTACGTATACCATAACATGGTAGAATTTAACATTGATTCCAGAAAGAGCTGCTGCTTCTTTGTTAGATCCGATTGCGATAGTGTAACGTCCGAATTTTGTGTGATTCAGAACGAATTCCATCAGCAGAACCAGAAGAATCATCCACAGGAATCCGATTGGGTAACGGGAAGCACTTCTTCCTGAACCAACTGTGATCTTGAAGATTGAGTGGAACCATCCACCATCCTGTGTAAGTCCCGGCCATGGTGTTGCGCTGCAAAGAGAACCAGCACCACGGGTGATCATACATGTACAAAGAGTTGCAAGGAACGGTGGCAGGTTCATAACACCGATGAGCACACCATTCAGGGCTCCAATGATGAGTCCAAGTACCAGGCAGAGCACCATAGCTGCTGCTACCGGCCATCCATGGTTTCTTACCATTGTTCCGGCGATAAGTGCATAACAAACCATTCCGGTTCCGATTGACAGGTCTACACCACCAGTGATAAGTGGGAATGTAACACCGATTGCCATCAGAAGATCATAGTAAGAGAAATCCAACATACTTAAGAGAGTTGTATACTGTCTGAACTCCTTACTCATAATGGAGAAAACCGCTGTCAGAGCGATAATAACCAGTAATACAATAAATCTCTGATCACTTATAATACTTTTTTTCTTCTTAGTCATGACTATCCTCCTTAATCGATATTTCTTGTAGCCTTATCCATGATGTGTTCCTGTGTAGCTTCGGAAATATCAATATTTCCAGTTACTTTACCTTCGCACATAACGATGATACGGTCACTCAAACGGAGAATTTCTGTCATTTCAGAAGAAATCATGATGATTGATTTTCCTTCTGCTGCCAGTTTACTCATTAACTTGTAAATTTCGTTCTTGGCACCAACGTCGATACCTCTTGTAGGTTCGTCAAAAATCAGGATGTCACTGTCGCGGGTAAGCCATTTAGCAATAACGACTTTCTGCTGGTTACCACCGGAAAGGTTAACTACCAGCTGATCACCGCTTGGTGTCTTAGTTGCCAGCTCTTTAACATATCTTTCGCTGACTTCTTTTTCTTTTGCCTTATTGATGAAGATTCCATTTGTGAACTCTTCCATTGTTGCCAGTGTTGTGTTTTCGTTAACAGATTTCTGAACGACAACACCATATCTTCTTCTGTCCTCTGACAGATAACCGATACCATATTTAACAGCATCCTGTGGGCTGTTGATTGTAACTTCTCTAAGCTGACCGCTCTTGTCCATAATGGAGATCTTTCCACTCTGTTTCGGGTCTGCTCCGAAAAGTGCTCTTGCAGTCTCTGTACGTCCTGCACCCATAAGTCCTGAGAAACCAAGGATCTCACCTTTACGAAGTTCAAAGCTTACATCCTGAACCATCTTACCAGCGTTCAGATGTTCTACTTTAAGAACAACCGGTGCATCCGGAGCAACCATGCTGTGTTCCTTAGGATCTTCATAAATAACACGACCAACCATCATGTTGATGATGTCTTCTTTTGTACTGTCTTTTGTGATCAGAGTTCCTACATATCCACCATCTCGCATGACTGTTACACGGTCTGTGATAACTTTGATCTCATCCATACGATGTGAGATGTATACGATACCAAGATTCTTCTCACGAAGGTCTCTGATGATTACGAACAGGTCAGCGATTTCTTTCTCAGTCAGAGCTGCTGACGGCTCGTCAAAGATGATAACTTCTGCTTTGTGGGAAATTGCTTTTGCAATCTCACACATCTGCTGTTTACCAACTGTCAGGTTACTCATCTTTTCTCTTGGGTCGATGTCGATGTTCAGTTCCTTGAATAATTTCTTGGAATCTTCGATCATTTTTTTATCATCTACACGGATACCTTTTTTCGGTTCACGTCCGATAAAGATGTTCTGTGCAACTGTAAGGTCTCCGACCATGTTTAATTCCTGATGTACGATTACAACACCATTGTCCTGTGCTTCACGAGTGTTGTGGAAAGCAACTTCCTGGCCTTTGTATGTAATAGATCCGGAATCTTTCTGATAAATACCGGTAAGAACTTTCATAAGTGTTGATTTACCGGCACCGTTCTCTCCCATAAGTGCATGTACTTCACCGCGTCTCACTTCGAAGTTAACGTGATCCAGGGCATGAACTCCAGGAAAGGACTTATCAATATCCTTCATTGTTAAAATAACGTCACCCATTGTTTCATCCTCCCTTTCGATCAGTTCTTTCTACGTCTTGCAGAAACGTCGGCATATACAGCTACGATAACGATGATACCTGTGATGATCATCTGCTGTCCTTTACCAAGGCCGAATGCCATGATTCCCTGCTGCAGAAGAGAGATAATAAATACACCGATTACAGTACCGCCGATGGAAGCAAGTCCACCAACCATGGATGTACCACCCATTACACAACCAGCGATTGCTTCGTTGTTGTACTGATCGCCATAACCTGGCTGAACGGTTGTATATGTTGCTACAAAGAAAAGTGCTCCGATTCCAACAAGGACTCCACAGATTACATATGCGAGCATATTCCATTTCTTGGTATCTACACCAGAAAGTCTAACTGCTTCACTGTTGGATCCAAGGCAAAGGATGTAACGTCCTGGTTTTGTGTTGTAAAGAACGATACCACATACAACTGCCATTCCGAGGAAGATCACCAGACCTACCGGGAATCCATTAACTGATACGATGCTACGGAACCATCCGTTTTTCGGATCAGTGCTCAGCGGCCAGCTTACAGACTGTGTTTTTGTAAATACAGAAGCGATACCTTTTGCGATATTCATGGAAGCCATGGATACGATGAATGCCGGAACTGACAGATAAGATACCAGCCATCCGTTGAAGATACCGAATGCAAGACCGATCAGGACGCAGATAACCATTGCTGCTGCACATGGAACACCATAAGATGTCATGCAGTAACCGGATACCAGTGCACAACAGAACATAACCGGTCCGATGGAGAAATCGATTCCTCCGGTTGCAATTACGAACGTAACTCCCAGTGACAAGAATCCCAAGAAGTATACATAGTTTAAAGTGGACTTGATGCTGTCTCCAACAGGGAATTTATTTCCCAGCACTAACTTAAAAACTGCGAACATCAGAACAAGAATACATACAAGTAAGATTCTGTTCAGGCCGAGTTTTTTGATTATTGGATTTTGTTTCAGCTTTTCCAATGTTTCACCCTCCTTAAAAGTTTTATACACATCTCTTGCGTTTTCTATATAATACCGTTAAACCCGCACAAATGTAATGGAATATCTTCCAAAAAAAGGTTAAATATTTACGGTTCGTACATAAATATTTAACCTTTTTTAGAGTTTTTTCACTATTATATTCTTTTTTTGACCTTTCTGTTCACAAAATCATCAGGAAAGTTTGAGCGTATTGAACGGAAACAGCAATTTCTCGATCTCACTGTTGTACATATTTTCGGGAGTCACCAGTTCACAGCCGGAATTTACATTTTTTTCGTAGCTCTTGCCGCGAAGCATAAGGACGGTTTCCTTCACACCCATATATCCCATCTTAAATGCTTTCTGAACAACAAGCGCTTTAAATACACCATTTTCCATCAGCTGAACAGCTTCCTGTGAACTGTCGACACCAACTACCTGAATCCGGTCTTTCGCTCCAGCTGCCTTAACTGCCCTTGCAGCACCTACTGATGAATATTCGTTCATTCCTGCGATCATCTTAAGATTCGGATATTTTTGCATAAGTTCATTTGTCAGTTTACGTGATTTCTCATACTGCGAATCACAATATACGACCTCAACAATATTATCTGCCAGATTTCCGAGTCCTTTGCGAAATCCCTCTTCTCTCTCCACTGCGGTGGATACACCCTTCACATGGGCCACGATCGCAATCTGATCATCCGGTCCGAGAAGTGATGCCGCAAATTTACCGAGTTTCTCTCCTGCTTCCAGATTGTCCGTTGCAACCGTCAGATCCTGCACCGCTTCTTCCGTATAGGAATCAATAAAACTGATCCTAATTCCTTTTTCCTTTGCTTCATCCAATATTTTGTTGGATTCTGTAAAACTGGATGGAGAGATCAGAATCGCATCCGGTCCCTCTTCAATCGCCTCTTTCAGTAGTTCATTCTGTCGTTCCACATCATTTTCTTCTGTCGGCGCCTTGATCTCGATTGTTGCATTGTACTCCTGTGCTGCCATTCTGGTTCCCAGGATCAGTGCTTTCCAGAAATCATTTGTCTTGTCTACGACCTTTGGAATATACACAAGCGAAAGCCTGCGCTCATCAATTCTTTTCTGGCGATACCAGATGCCACCTCCGATTCCGCCGATCAGACAGACTACCAGGAAGATACTCAGCCATTTTTTCTTTTTCATATCTGTCCCTCCTGTCTGCCTGGAATTGTGATCGTTGCAGTTGTTCCTTTACCCAATTCACTGGTATACGTAATTCCGTAATCTTCTCCATAATAGAGTTTTAAACGTTTCTGCACATTATAGACACCTACTCCGTTGGAATGATAATTCACTTTATGTTTATCATAAATATGAGCAAGAGTTTCTTCATCCATTCCAACTCCATCGTCAATCACCTGAAGGACTGCATTTCCATCCTTCATAAATCCTTTTACAATAAGAAGGCCCTTACTTTCTTTATACTTAAGTCCATGGTAGATTGCATTCTCTATGATTGGCTGAAGTACAAGCTTGATCAGAGGGATATATAATATAGAAGAATCTACCTCAATCTGGAATTCCAGTTTGTCCTTGTAACGCATTTTCTGTATCGTCAGATAGCCGCGCGCATACTCTACTTCATTCGCGATTGGAACAACTTCATCCTCATTGCTGATACTCTGACGGAGAAGTCTTGCAAGAGATGCCGTCATAAGAACAACTTCTTCATTTTTCTTTCCTTCTGCCATCCAGATGATCGAATCCAGCGTATTATAAAGGAAATGTGGATTGATCTGGGACTGTAATGCTTTCAACTCGCTCTTACGTTTTTCTTCCTGTTCGTGGACATTCTGCTCCATCAGTTCATGTATCCGGTGTGTCATCACATCAAAGGACTTTGTCAGACTGCCGATTTCATTTTTTGAATCTACCACAACATCAGAAACGCTGAAATCACCTTCCTGTACTTTTTTCATGGAATCACGGAGTTTCTGTATCGGAAGAGTAATACTCCTTGCCATAAATCTTGAAAAAAGAAGTGCCACAATGACCAGTATGATTGCCGTCAGTACATAGACACTCTGTGCCTGCCGACTTTTACTCAAAAGTTCCTTCACATTCGTACAGTCAACAACCGTCCACCCGGTCTTTTCTGAACGTGAGATGGAATACAGTTTTCCGTCGTTTCCGGTACCGGTCAGTACGGTATCTTCATCCGTATCCATGATCAGACTGATATTTTCGGTCTGCAGTTCATTGTAGAGCTGTTGCTGCTGTGGGTGATAAACAATATTTCCTTTTGCATCAAGAATAAACGCATATCCCTTTGTTCCAACTGTACTCTGATCACAGAGTCCACTGATCGCGCTGTAGTTCAGATCGATAAAAAAGACACCTTCTTTTTCACCGCTACCGCTCCGGTCACGGATTCCACGGCTCAGTGTGATCACCCATGGGCGTTCTCCACTAATGATGTGCTGTACATGGGAAGAAGTCAGGATCGGACCATTAGGCTTTTCGAGTGCAGTAGCATACCATTCCTGCGTATTGAGATCCAGATCCTGATTTACCGATTTACTTCCATCATTAATCAGCATCCTGCCATTTTTACTTATAATCCCAACATTACGTATATCACTACGGCTGTCCAGTATCGTCTGAAACTGATTCAGGATACGATAGCGGCCCTCACTGTCAACTTCATCTGCAAACAGATAGTCCTGCACATCTTCATTACTTGATATCAGATAAGCAATATTTTCCATATAATCAATATAAGAATCGATGTTCTGATTCATCTGCTGAATGATCGTATGCGTATATTCGGAAGAATTTTCAAAAATTGAGGTATTTGTAAATCGCATAGAAACGCCCGTAACGACAACAACGGCACTGAGAATCAGTACCGCCACTGTAGCAAAAATAACACTCTGTATGCTGTTGAATCTTCCAATAAACCACGCTGAAAGATTTTTCTTTTTCATTTACGCTTCTCCCTTGCATATTCTGTAGGTGTATATCCCGTCATCTTTTTAAATGAGATTCCAAAATAATGAGGATCTGAAAAACCAACTTTTTCCGCAATCTCATAGTTCTTCATTGTTGTATTTTCAAGGAGTTCTTTTGCTTTCTCCATTCTGGTTCGAATCAAAGCCTCTGTGAATGTTTCTCCTGTTTCATCTTTAAAGATCGTGCTGAAGTAACTGGTACTGATATTTAAATAAGAACAGATACTGTTCAGGCTGAGATCCGGCTCCATATAATTCTTCTGTATGTAGTCAATCGCCAGTCGGGCCTGTCTTTCACTGCTGGAGGTATTCATCTCTGACAGAATTGCAAAAATTCTGTCTGTATGTTTCTGTACGACTTTGCATGCATCTTCAAAAAACTTCTGGTCGGTTACCTGACGCAGCAATTCATCTCTGCCTTCCCTGATTCTGTCCATATCTGCCGATACGTCTTCGCACGCGTTGTCCATAGTTCGGATAACCTGCTGCAGATACATACATGCACGGCTCTTTTCCATAAGTGCCTGACGAATTGCAGTTTCAATATCGTAAAGGATCTGATCCACCTGTTCTTTCTGTCCGGTTTTCATTGCTTCTTTCAGTTCAGACAGGTTCTCATCAATCGCAATTTCCTGCACCGGATGTTGTTCTTCCATGTCGATAAAAAGGTTTCCGCCAAGCAGATATCGATACTGTAACGTCCGTTCTGCCATATCATGCGACTGGATCAGTTCTTCCGGCTTTTTTACCCACTTACCAATTCCCATAGAGACATCAAAGCCCATAACTTCTTTGGTCTTTTGCTGAATCTCCAGACAGATTTCTTTTGTTTTGACAGTAAAATTACGGCTCCAGTTTTCCCGGAAAAGAATACATACACGATTGCTGCCCTCCTGATAGGCAATTCCTGCATTTTCCCTGGTTACGATCTCATCACTGATATTAAACAACACAAACGCCATCAGTGCACTTTCCTGTTGTTTTTCTGTATCCAGCTGATACATTCCCGAATATAGATCTATATCGAACAGTGCAACACGATAGGCTGCTGCTGAAATATCAATTCCCATATCCTCAAGACGTTCAATGCTCGCATTCACATCCGTCGTACAATTTACAAGCGCTTCTATATTTTTTGACCGGATCATCTGCTTATTTTTACGGTACTTTTCCGAATTTTGGGCCAATACATCCATTTTAGTTTTTTCAAGACGCTGTTGTTCCACTTTTTCCTTCATTTTTTCAATTACTTCGGTAAGTTCTGTCGCTGTCACCGGCTTTAGCAGATATTCACTTACTCCATACTTAATTGCCTTTTTTGCATATTCAAATTCTCCGAACCCGCTAAAAATCACAATTACAATTTCCGGATAATTATCATGCAAAAAACTGCTCAGTTCCATTCCATCCATATATGGCATCAATATATCCGTCAGTACAATATCCACCGGGTGTTCTTTTACAAATTCAGCTGCCTGTTTTCCATTTTCGCAGTCGCCTACGAGTTCACAGTCGATTGCACCCCAGTCAATGTTCTCTTTAATGGCATCACGGACGAGGATCTCGTCATCCACCAGTAATATTCGATACATGTATTTACTCCCCCATCTTTAAATTCACGTGCCTTATCATGTCAGACTAAGTCTGACTATTTTTTGTCAGTATTTTATTGTAACATGATTTGAAGAATTTGTGTAGTTATTTTCACAGACACGTGGGTGAAATGGGAGTAATACTAAGTGGTATTGCACTATGTATCATCGGTACGTGGGTGTGAGTAGAAGTATCTCTGTCCACCCACTGGACTGTGGAAATCATAGTGAAATCATCCCAATTTCCGGCACTTCACTGACCTTTATCATGCTTATTTACTTCCAAGCCACCCAAACTCGGCTATTTTTGTTGATCCGTTCAGTACTTACTCTTTTACAGGTCATTCACGACCCGTTATTTCATGGACTTGTTTAATACTTGCTTTAATCTCAGCCATCTACAATTCAAAAACTGATATTTTTCCAATAAAAAGCCCCACACAGGCATAACCCGGTGGGGTGTGCGAGGGGAGAGCGGCCTTCGCAACTATGAGCGCCCTCCCCTCGCAAAATTTTTCAATTGTCAAAATGATTGACGGGGCTAAGGGCAGTTTCCTTACTTAACAATAAATCCATCTTCATCCCACAGATCATGCCAATCCTTTGCACCTTCCCACAGGAATACCTGGCCTTTAACCAGACGGTTTCCTCTTTCCAGTGTTCCAATCTTGGCCATTTCTTCTTCTGTCAACGGATCTTCTGTCACACACTTCAGATTACTTACATAATTATGTACAGAGAATGGAATAGAAATCTCACCTCTCTGATGAGCCCATTTCAGAGCGATCAGTGCAGGATGAACACCGTGTGCTTTGGCAATTTCCTGCATTTCCGGTGTCTGCATATCCGCAACATCTTCCGGACAGATATCTCTTTCCGGTCTTCTCGGTGAACCGAGTGGCATATAGCCTACCGGCTGGATATTATGAGCAACAAGATAATCATACTGTTCCTGCTGCTGGAAGCATGGATGAAGTTCCAGTTCACAGGCTGCCGGTTTGATTTTCATTAAAGGAAGAACCGCTTCCAGTTTCGGGATGGTCATATTGGAAATACCAATATAACGGATTTTTCCTTTTTCTACCAGTTCTTCACACTGACGATATGTATCCATGAATTCTTCTACGCTGAATGGTCTGGAATCTGGATTTCTGGAATCTACATCACAGAATGGTGCATGATAGTTCGGGAATGGCCAGTGAATGAAATACAGATCTACATAATCGCACTGAAGATCCTGAATACTCTTTGTGCAGGCTTCTTCGACCTTTCTGTGCATGTCATTCCATACTTTTGTCATGATAAAAAGATCTTTTCTTTCTACAACACCTTCATCAAAAGCTGTTTTGAAAACCTCACCTATCTGATGTTCATTTCCGTAGCATGCTGCACAGTCAAACATACGATATCCGCTGCGGATCGCACCTGCAACTGCTGCTGAAACATCTTCAGCGCTTACTCTGTCAGAACCAAAGGTTCCCATACCCATACATGGAACTTTTTCTCCTGACGGAAGTGTTACCTTCGGCACGATTGCCGGATCAATAAATTCTGCCATTTTTGTTTCCTCCTAAATTGTATTATATAGTTTTTGTATAACAATCTGTGGAAGCAGTTTTTCCATATCTTCCATTACAAAAAATCCCGTTTCTTCACGCATTGCCGCAGCGGCTGAGATTGCACTTGCTCTTCTTAAAGTTTCTTCCAGAGAAAGGCCCTCGCTTAATCCAAGTGCAAAACCTGCGATCATGGAATCACCGCATCCCACTGTATTTACGGCATCAATTTTCGGAACGATTGCACGGAAGATGCCTTCTTCACCAACAGCCAGAGAACCATCTGCACCAAGGGAAACTGCTACGATCTCCACTCCGTTTGCATGGATTGTCTTAGCTGCATCAATGATATCCTGAATGTCATCACAGTGTTTGCCTGTCAGCATACGGATCTCATCAATATTTGGTTTAATCAGTGTCGGACATGCTTCGATTCCCATTTCAAGAAGTTTGCCACTGGTATCAAGGATCACCGGTTTGCCAGCTTCTTTTACGATTTTGACCAGTCTCTGATATGCAGTTCCATCAAGCCCCTTCGGTACACTTCCGGACATGGAAACAACATCTGCATCCTTAACCAGCTCTGTAAATTTTTTTTCAAATCCCCGGAAATCTTCTTCAGTCAACGTAAATCCCGGTTCCAGAAATTCTGTCTGTACATGATTCACTTCATCCCAGATATTGATGCAGGATCTGCTTTCCGCATCTACATGATAAAACTCACCTTTGATTCCAAACGGTTTCAGAGCATCTTCAATATAGTTTCCTGCGTGGCCACCCACAAATCCGGTTGCTACGACTTCTGCACCATAAATAGATGCCGGCTTGGATACATTGAGACCTTTGCCTCCGGGAACGTAAGAACATTCCCGGACACGGTTTACTTCGCCTACTTTAAAATCATCGACTACATATCGTTTATCGATTGCAGCATTTAATGTTACAGTCAGTATCATTTTATTCTTCCTCGTTTGATAACAGGATCTTACCTTTTACAAGTCCTGGTGTCTTAAATAACTGGAATGCTTCCTGTGCCTGGCTCATCGGGATTTTCTTATAAATGAAGCCCGGATCAAATTTCAGCTGACCGGTTGCAAAGTAATGTGCGGTCAGATCCCATTCACGTCCCGGGAATGGTGCACTGTAAGACATCCATGAACCTGTCAGTTTGAACTCTTTACGGTTCATATTTTCCCACTGTTTTGGTGTAAAGGTCAGATTCTCATGCGGTGTTCCGATAAAGCATACATGAGCTTTGTTTGCAGCCAGTTCAAATGCCATATGCATGGTCGGAACCTGTCCGGCTGTCTCAAATACGAAACCATATCCTTTTCCGCCTGTGATATCCATGGCTTTTTCCATATATCCTTCTTCTTTTGTATTGATGACTTCATCTGCACCAAGACGTTTTGCAAGTGCAAGACGTTCATCACTGATATCGAATACAACAACTTTTTTGGAACCGAAGATCTTTGTCCACTGCATAGTGAACATTCCGACTGTACCACCACCAAGGATTGCAACATATTCGCCACCATGATAATCATTCTGGAATACACCGTGGATTGCTACTGTTGCAGGTTCAAACATAGCGCCTTGTTCATATGGAACTGTCTTGTCAAAGGGTACTGCATTCTGCTCCGGAACTACAACATAATCTGCATTGCTGCCCTGCTGTCTGGATCCAATGAAGCTGTAATGTTTACAGAGTGAGAAATTGCCCTGCTGACAATCATCACATTTCATGCACGGAAGAAGTGGAGCACCGGATACACGATCCCCAACTTTAACTTTGGTTACGCCTTCGCCAACTTCTACCACATCACCGGAAAATTCATGGCCCAGAACAATTGGATAAAAATGAACTCCGTGATTGAGAACACGAGGAATGTCAGAACCACAGATACCAGAGTATCTGACTTTGATTTTTACAGTTCCTTTGGTTACTTTTGGCTCTTCGACTTCCTGATACTGTACATCTTCATTTGCAACTACTACTGCTGCTTTCATAATATATATTTTCTCCTTTCGTGAAAGGAGGGAAAAGCCTTTTCTTCCACTTGGAAGTGGAGGAATCCCACTTGGTAGTGGAATGAATCCCGAGGGGGCGAGCGTCGCCCCCTCAGACTCCCCCTGCATTGGATGAATGTAAGCCATTTTATTCAAGACGGAAGGGAGTGAATAAGGTTGTTCTCTCCTGGTTGTTTAAATATGTAAGATGTCCTGTGTGGGGACGTTCTATTGGTTATGGGTTATCTGTCTCTCAAGACAAACAAAGATATCATTTTTATTTCGCGGTCATCATATGGGCCAGGGACTTATAGAGTTCAAGATAAGTCTGATAAGTCTTATCATAAACTGCTTTGTTCTCCGGACTCGGTTCATGACGGCGGGTTTCTTTGACAGTAAGTGAAACTGCCTCATCATAATCCTTATAGAATCCAACTCCTACGCCTGCAAGGATTGCTGCTCCAAGTGTCGTAGCCGTATCAGATGCCGGAACAACGATCGGTTTACCTGTGATATCGGATTTAATCTGTGTCCAGAGTAAAGAATTCGCAGATCCACCCATGGCTCTCAGAACTTCTGCGTCCGCTCCGGCTTCCTCTGCAACTTCCAGGTTATGTCTCAGGGAAAGAGCCACTCCTTCCATACAGGCACGCACCATATGTCCCTTGGTCTTGGCAAAATCCAGGCCGTAGAAAACACCTTTTGCATACGGATTCCAGATTGGTGAGCGCTCTCCGGACATATATGGAAGAAATACCATTCCATCACATCCCGGGGCTACTTTTTCTGCGATTTCATTAAGCTGATCCAGTGATGAAGCTCCTGTCTCTTCTTTCATCATACGCTCATAGTCTGCAAATTCATGTTCAAACCAGCGCATGACTCCACCGCCTCCGGTAGTTCCTCCCTGAAGGAGCCACTTGCCCGGAACAACATGATAACTGAGGATCAACCTTGGATCAGCTTTGTACTCATCTGTACAAATGCTCATTCCCCCGGCCTGTCCTCCCTGTTCCTGTGTTTCTCCTGTATGGATCACACCAGCTCCAAGCGTTCCGCATGCAGCATCAAGTCCACCGGCAACAACCGGTGTTCCCTCGGCAAGTCCACACTCTGCTGCTGCCTTCGCGGTGACAGTGCCTACCACATGATCACAGTCACATATTTCCGGAAGGAATCCCATCGGAATTCCAAGCTGTTCACACATCTCTTCATCCCAGCATCCTTTTTTCATATCAAAGCAATGCAGTCCATATCCCTGAGAAACATCCTGCGTGATCGCATCTGTCAGTTTAAATGCGATATAACTGTTCGACTGAAGAATCTTATAAATTTTCTCGTAAACTTCCGGCTTATTTTCTCTGTACCAGATGATCTTTGCTGTAGAATAAGATGGCTGAAGGGAATTTCCTGATATCTTAAAAATCTTATCAGCCCCAACCTTCTGGTTCAGTCTGTCACAAATAGCCTGTGCTCTGGTATCCATCCAGATCGGAGTATTGGTAAGGACTTTTCCTTCCTGATCTATTGCGATTGCCGACCAGCTCTGTCCGTCAATTCCCACTCCAGCGATTTCTTCTGGTGCGATTCCGGCTTTCTGTATCGTTTCCTCTGTTGCCTGGCAGACTGCGCTCCACCATTCTTCAGGATTCTGCTCCGCCCATCCCTCATGCGGATAATATACCGGATAAGCACCATTTGCAGCTGCAAGGACTCTGCCTTCTATGTCAAATACAGCAACCTTACAGGCACTTGTTCCGATGTCAATTCCAAGTAAATATGATTTTTTCATTTTGCTGCTCCCATTTTCCGAAATATCCGGATTTTCTTCTCTTCAGCTGACACTCCGATCTGTTCTCTCTGTATCATTTTAAAGTATTTACAGACTTGCCTTCTATGATTTCTGTCTGAAGTTTTTCTGTAGAAAACTCTTTTGATTCTTTTTTGCCATTTTCCAGATGTTCCAGCATGATTCTTGCCACTTCTCTGGCAATTCCATCCGTTGGCTGTGATACGATCGTCAGCTTTGGGTTACATGCTCTCGCAAACTGCAGATTGTCAAAACCAATCACAGAAAGCTGTTCCGGTATCTGTATTCCAAGTTCATTTACTCCGATCATGGCCCCCATTGTCATTTCGTAGTTGGTCACAAACACCGCTGTCATATCCGGATTTTTCTGCACCAGTTCCTCCAGACTCCGTACACCGCCCTGAATCGTATAATCTCCATGACAGATCAGGGATTCTCTGACCGGAATTCCGACCTTTTCCAATGCTCTGTAATATCCGGCCATACGTTCCTGTGCAGTAAAAATCCCCTTCGGTCCACCGATGATACCGATATAGCGATGACCTCTTTCTATAAACTGTCGTACTGCATCCTCCGCAGCTTTTTTATTGTCCACCAACACACTGTCACAGGAGATTCCCTGTATCTTACGGTCAATCAGAACGATTGGTTTTCCTGTCTTCTGAAATTTCTTCAGATGATTTCCTTCTTCATCAACCGGCATATTAATAACCCCGTCAACCCGCCTGCGGATCAGGAACTCTATTGCCTCCCGTTCCAGTTTCTTATCGGTTCGACAGTCACAGACGATCGTGGCATAGCCATGACTTCGAAGGACATCTTCCATACCCGTTATGATTTCAGCGCAGAATGTATTATTCAGCTCCGGAATCACCACACCTATCGTTTTGGTCGCATTCGTCTTCAGCCCTCTGGCAACTTCATTGACTTCATAATGGAGTTCCTCAATGGCTTCTTCAATCTTTATTCTGTTTTTCTCTCGGACATTACCGCCATTAAAATAAGAAGAGATCGTAGCCAGACCAAGTCCAGTCCGTCTGGCGATGTCTTTCATTGTTGCCGCCATTATGTCTCACTGCCTTCTTTTTCCAATGATATTTCTGTGTGCTGAATCATGATTCTCGTACTTTTATTTTTATTCTGCTTTTCCGTCACATCCGCAGACTTTCATTCTTGCCATAACCAGTTCCTTCACTGCTGCAATAGCTGTCTTGCCATATGCCTTTGGATCAATGGTATCCGGTTTTTCTGCAAGAAATTCTTTCACTGCCTTAGAATATGCTGCACGAAGTTCTGTAGCAAAGTTTACTTTGCAGATACCACGTTTTACACAATCCATAACATCTTCATCACTGAGTCCGGATGCGCCATGGAGAACCAGCGGAATATCTACAACTTCACGAATCTCACTGAGACGTTCTTTGTCGAGAACCGGTGTTCCCACATAGAAACCATGTGCAGTTCCGATTGCAACTGCAAGAGATGTAACTCCTGTACGCTCTACGAATTCTTTTGCTTCCTGTGGATCTGTGTTGGTGTCTGCCTCTGCTTCCAGATCATCTTCTTTGCCGCCGACCTTACCAAGTTCTGCTTCGCATGGAATATCAAGTGCTTTTGCTACATCTGCCACACGTTTGGTCTCTGCAATGTTTGCTTCAAAATCCAGTTTGGATCCATCGATCATAACAGAAGTATATCCTGCATGTATTGCCTGCATAGCAAGCTCAAAACTGCTGCCATGATCCAGATGAAGGCATACCGGAACAGATGCTTTCTTTGCTTCTGCTGCAACGATTGCCGCATAGGTATCTACGGTACCGTATTTAACTGTAGATGGTGTAGTCTGGATCATAACCGGTGCTTTGAGTTCTTCTGCAGCCTGGATGATTGCTTTGACCATCTCCATGTCCTCTGCGTTAAATGCACCTACTGCATAACCGCCTTTCTGAGCTTTGGACAGCATTTCTTTTGATGTAACAAGTGGCATAATGATTTTCCTCCTCATAATATATGTATGATTTTTGTTCTTACTGTTTCTGTAATGCCGGATAACATTTGCAAAACCGAAACGTTTCCGTTTGAGCCAATCATACCTCTGTTCTCTGGTTCTGTCAACCATAAAATATTCACTTTTCACTTTCTTCAAAACAGTGTAAAATATTCATCTTTTATCGGAAAATATTCTCTTGCAAAGTATCATAAATGCAGGTACATTCTTTATATAGAGGCTGTCTCTGTGCGAGATATGCCATAATTCAGTAAAAATTTGAACGGAGGCATAAAGATATGTTAAAAGGAATTCCTGAAATCTTATCACCAGAATTATTAAAAGTATTATGTGAAATGGGACACAGTGATCGTCTTGTTATCGCAGACGGTAACTTCCCGGTTGAATCTATGGGCAAAAATGCGATTACCATCCGCTGCGACGGACATGGTGTTCCGGAAATTCTGGAAGCGATCCTGAAAGTTTTCCCACTGGATACTTATGTAGAACATCCGGTTAACCTGATGGAAGTAATGCCTGGTGACGATGTAGAAACCCCGATCTGGGATACCTACAAAGAAATCATCCGTAAATATGATGACAGAGGAGATGCTGTAGTAGGAAACATCGAACGTTTTGCATTCTATGATGAAGCCAAAACAGCTTACTGCATCATTTCTACAAGTGAAAAAGCTCTGTATGCAAATGTTATGCTGCAGAAAGGTGTTGTTATCAACAAATAATCATCGGCCATCTTTTTTCCTAAGCTGCCCTGGAGATTTTCGAATCTTCAGGGTATTTTTATATTCACAGGCCATGCTTTATGCAGCTTTGCTTTTTTTTATGTATGTGCTATGATAAAAGAAATAAATTTTCCATACACAGTATAGTTATCAATCAGGAGGTTTTCATGATCCATCATAAACAACACAGTAAAAAGCGAACCCTGGCATTACTTCTGGCAGGCTCTGTTCTTTTCACTAACATACCGGTTTCCGCAAACGCAGTCAGTGATGTTGAACTTTCAGCAGACGAATCTGCTTCTGACGAAACAGATAACACAGGAAATACTGCTACAAATGATGCTGTTGATATAAGTATTGACTCCATTGATGAAAATACCGCTTCCGCAACGGTTGAAGATTCTTCTGAACTTCAATCTGTTGCTTCTGATGACTCAACGTCCTCGGATGATTTTTCTTCTGATGACGATGAAGCCGTCTTTTCTTCAGGGGCAGAATCTCCAAGTAGCGAAAATATAGACTATATTCTTGGCCGTCCCATGACGGATGAAGAACGACAGGCACAGCTTGCACCATTACAGAACCTGGATGCATTTGCTCCGGAACCGGAAGTTGACAGTAATATCGACATTGCGACCTATGCACTTTATCCCGGAACTTACAATGCAAATGAAGAGGGATTTGTCACTGATGTTAAAAATCAGAGAAATACCAGCCTCTGCTGGGCTTTCAGTCTCGCATCCAACCTTGAGACGTCTCTGCTTACCCGAGGGCAGAAATACTACGATCTTTCCGAAGAACAACTGGCTTACTTCTGGGCAAACCGCGTAAATGATCCACTCGGTAACACTCCAAACGATAAGATCACCCGGACTCAGTCAGATTATCATGGTACCGGAAATGGCCGTGTTGCCTCCTTCTTTCTCAGTACCTGGTCCGGCATGACAACCGAAGAAAAAGTTCCGTTTCAGTCCTCTGCAGTTACATGGCCTGACAGCCTCGCCTATGATACCAGCGCTTATATGGAAGATGCCATTTTCTCTCAATACACTGTGGAGCGCACCAAACAGCTTCTTATGGAATATAATTCTGTCTCTGCCATGATCTACATGCTGGATAACTACTATTATCCGGATACAGCTTCATATTCCTGCCCACAGTCTGGTCTGGTAAATCATGCTGTAACCATCGTCGGCTGGGATGACACTTACTCCAAGGAAAACTTCCCGTCAACTTCCGGTGTGAATAATGATGGTGCCTGGATCGTCAAAAACAGTTATGGCAAAAACTGGGGAAAGAACGGTTATTTTTATCTTTCCTATGAAGATAAATCCATCACCAATCTGGTCTCCAATACAGCAGTGACCACCCCTGCTTATCCAAATAATTATTTTTACGACGGTGCCGCTGCCGGAACTGTCACTTTCCCGGGCAAAACCATCAATAATGGTTACTATGTATCCAATATTTTCAAGGCAACTGCCGGAAATGGAAAAGACGAAGAACTCGGTGAAATCGTTACTGCTGTTCCACAGGACAATACTGATTTTCAAATTCAGGTTTACACAGATCTGAAGAATACTTCTGATCCGACAAGCGGAACACCCGCCTATGCAGAACCTGTTGATTACACACAGCCACTGGCCGGAATCCACACGATCCACCTGAACACTCCGGTCAAAATTCCTCAAGGTACTTTCTATTCGGTTGTGATCAGAATACCGGATGGATCCAATAAATTTTATGTAGAAAAAACAACCACCAGCACATCCTGGTTTACGGCAACTGCCGGTATTGATCCGAATCAGAGCTTTTTTTCTACTTCCGGAAAGAAATGGTACGACGCAGGAAATCAGTATAACTGCTGTTTCTCTGTCAAAGCACATACAAAAACCTTAGACAGTTCTACTGTTGTAACACCTTCAGTGGAACCGACTCCTGATGCCAAACCAACCATTAATCCAGAAGTGCAGCCGTCAGTCAGTCCGGATCCTACTCCGGAAGAAAAGCCTTCCGTTACACCAGAAGTCACTCCGAAAGTCACTCCCAAAGCAGTTCCAACCAGCACTCCAACTCCGGCACCGCCATCCAGTGCTCGTGTAAATACCTGTTTCCGTGTTGGAAACCTGAAATATCGTGTAACTGCCAATCAGGTGGTTACATGCTATGGAACGACCAACAGCCGAGTTACCAAAATCAGTATTCCTTCAACGGTCCGTTACAATGGCGTAACTTATCGTGTTGCCAGTATATGGGCCAACGCATTCAAAAAAAAATCACGACTGACCACGGTTTCTATCGGACACAATGTCAGTGTAATCGGTAAAAATGCATTCTACAAATGTAAAAAACTAAAGAAAGTTACAATTGGTACCGGGCTAACGCAAATCAATCCAGGTGCATTCCGCGGTGTGAAAAAGGGATGTACGATCACGATCAAAAGCCTGAAACTGAAAAAGATCTCTTCCCGGATTGATCAGTCCGTATCCCGAATGACAGTACGCGTTCCCAAAAGGAAATATACAGCTTATAAAAAACTGCTTCGCAAAAAATCAAAAACTGTAATTATAAAGAAGTATTAAAAGAAAATATGATAAAAAAATTCTCATCCGTTACAAGAGAAATCTCTTATAAACGAATGACAATAAATAGGGGAATAAATAGGGGACGGTGTTTTAGGCTTTTTTAGTGTCCCCGGTGGCTCATAATTAAACAAATATATCTTGAAATTTAAAAAGACGGATCTTGTGCCTCAAATGAACACAAATCCGTCTTTTACTTTATTCACTTTTTATCGCCTTTTCTATAGATGTTCGCGAAATCCCTGTTAATCGATTGAGTTGACGTATCGTAATGCCTGACTGGTGCAACATTTTCAAATACTTATTTCTGGCAAATAATTCCAGACATTGAAAATCTGCTGTTGAATCACATCCTGTTCTTTCTCGAATCATCTGCAAGGCATCTTTGTCAGAAATGCCAGATTGAGGATATCCTTCCATACATTTAATATTTGAATCGGTAGAAAGAAAGTTTATACATTCTTCACTATCTGCAAACAATTTAATCACTTTATTGATATCAATAAATGAATCATCCAGTGCAAGATATTCCTGATAACTACTCCATGGGTATGTCCCTATAACACTTTCTAACCCTGCATGAAAAGGATTTTGATTAATATATCGGAATACGGTCAAAAAATATCTCATATCATTGATTGGTTCGCTTTTATATCTATCCTGAAACAAGTGACCTACTCGCTGATATTTCGTATTATACCACCGAACAAACTTAACCTCTATTTTCTTCATTATTGTTTCCATATTTGTACTTGAATGCTCAATCAACAAATGTATATGATTATTCATCAGACAATATGCATATATTTTGAAATCACATCTATTTTTATAGTATTTTAATATACTGATAAACTGCAAATAATCATTATCTTCCTCAAAAATAATCTGTCGGTTGATACCACGCAAAATCACATGATAGATATTCAATTCACTGACTTTTCTGGCTTGTCTTGGCATAATCTGGTCTCCTTAACTATATCTTGAAATTTTGCCATATCAATGGCAAAATACCTTGCGGAATATTACTGGTGAACAACAAACAACCGTTTATATTAAATTTGATAATTTGTATTAATTTGGAGTTTCTATGGGATTATATTTCGGAATTGGATTTAGAATTAATCTATGACTTGATCAATGATATATTAGATATTAGCACAGTTTGTACTTATAAGACAAGTAAAATCGTTCGACAAATTATTTAATTAAATGGCATTTTTCTATTTTTTGTATAATAGGAACATTACAGAGTAATTTCCAATTATACAAAAAAATCCCTCCTGCATCATGTTGATACAAGAGGGATATAACTGCCAGGGGGACACTAAAAAAGCCAGAAACACCGTCCCCTAGTCAAGGTCGAAAAGCTGACGATGTTTTAAGTCGATGGATGCCCATGAATGATTGACGATTGATTTTCCATACAGGTTTACTGTACTTGTAACTTTTACATATACGGTACAGTTTTCGTTGTATGAAGTATCGGCCTTTTTGAGATACTGTTCTATGACTGGTATCTTAAAGCCATAGGCATTGTTGGAGGTCAGATGGAAGGTTCCGTCTTCTCCAAGCTTTACTGTATTCTCACTTCCACTTGGAAGCAGCTCAGCTATTGCACTGTTTAAGGAAACTACTTTCTTATTCGCCATTGACCCCGGGCAGTTTTGAATAACTTCACCCTTTTCACTGTCAATGTAGAAATCTACTGTCATGTTAACCGCGTTGTTGGAGGTCAGATCTGCGCTGACCATATTGTAGTCTTTTACATTGAAATAAAGTTCTTCATCTTTGTTCAGGACATTGCCTTCGTCAGAACCTGCGGTCCAGTTTGCCTGATCTGTCATATAATAACGAACGGACTCTGTCTCAGCCGAAGTATTCAATGACTTGACAAAATTAACCTCCGGCTCAACTGCTGCAACATTAGCTGCTGCAACTATCGCATTGACAAACAGCTTAATCTCATCATCACTGGTTACCGGATTATGTCCGGCACCTGTGTAGATTACATTTCCCTTACTGTAGAAATAATAGTTATTGCGTACATCATTTGGAGATTCGTCATATTTTTTTCCAGCCAGGCAATACCAGACCACAATATCATTACTTCCATCGTTGTCTTTATCCTGCTCCAGTGCCAGCTGATAATACTGACCATGTGTCTCGGCAATCGATATGTCATCTAATACATACGGATACTGGGTAATAGCACCATCGTTTACCTTGGTTGCAGTAGTAACAATGTTCTTTTGATTTGTAATTGTAGTTGATTCAAGCTGAATATTGGTATATCCCTGAGTCTGCTTGTAACTGGATTTACCTGCACTATCACTTTGATATGCCACATCTCCGGCAAGCTTCATAAGATCCCCAAATGAAACTTCGTTTCCATCAGTCAGATCCGTTCCCTTTTTCAACAGATCAGAAACCGTCTCTGATGACCCAGTAAAAGTAGATTTATTGGTTATTCCATAACGGTCCATACCAACGACCTCTCTGAGGACTGTATTCATCTCAACGCCCCAGTTTATTCCATTTGCGCGCATCCATTGATTATAAAGAGCATTATCATTACCAGTTCCTAAAACATAATTATGATCTTTATCATAATTATAATTAAAAAACGAAGTGGTATCATGAGAAAAGATTACACTCTTTCCGGCTTTAATATATTCGAGCAGAGCATCCACTCCATCTTTCTTAATATTCTGATATACATCATCAAATCCAATAATTACCATCTGTTTATTCTGAAGATAATTATCTGCCGTTGCTCTGTCAGTAGAGAACTCATCTACTGTTGCCCGGGTAACTTTGATATTAAAATCCTCAAGATTATTTACATAACTATATAACTTACTGTTACTATTCTCTAAGTCTGCCTTAAGATCCCAGGTACCATTATTTTTATTTATTTTTTGTCCTTCAACTGAACGTGTAGTTTTGGGCACGATCTGCAGCACATTGATATTTTCCTTTGCTCCATTACCTGTCTGCTTTGAATATCCTGTCTCTGATACTCTGATATTGGGATTCGAAGCATTAACGATTTCCAGTTTCCATGTGATCAGCTTGTGATATCCCGAAGGAAGCTTACGAGTAACTGTGTATTCCTCTCCTGCTTTTAATTCATAATGCGAATTACCCTTGGCATCTGTTACACGATTCATAACATTCTGAGAAGAATCCCTGATTTCCATGTAGGAAGCCTGCTCTTCTAATTCAGATAAATTACCGTCGAAGTTAAGGTCAAAATAGAGTCTGCAGTCATACCTGGTTCCGGCTGGAAGCACTGCTGCCTCATCTGCAATCTTAAATCGATATGTCATCTCCCCTGAAATGTAATTATAAGAGCATATCTGCTTCTTCCCGGACTCATCCCTAATCGCTTCACCAGCATTATGACCATCTCTAGGTGCCTCAGCTGGTTTACCATTTTCAGAAAACTCGATTGATGGTTTTGACAGCATGGTCAAAAATACAATCTGATCGTTTCCATTTTCCAGTTCTGAACGTAAAAATACATTGTCATATTTTAAAGCTTCACTCAGAAATTTATACATATAAGAAGAGTTATCCACTTTTGAAGAAACAGTTTTATTTCCCTTATTCTCCACCAAAGCATCACCCAGCACAACTGGATATCCACTCTTTACAAAACTCATAAGTTCTTTGTACTGCTGATCTGTAATATCATTTCCAGAACCTCTGAATGATGCCGTAGCAGATAATGTATTAATAGAACCATCTTTATTAAAGTCTCCAGGATACAATCCCATCATACGATAATCATTTGATCCATTTCCAATTTGCGGTGTATGAATACCACCTACATGTGTATAAAATGTACCGCCATCACCTACAACCAGTTGGTTAAAAGAAGTCTGGTCTTCTCCGTCACCTATGTAGATCATGTCATATTCTGAATTAATATCATCTATATGACCAACATACTCAGATGATGTCATATTCGTGACAGTTGGTGTCGTCGAAATATCTCCGGAATAATAGAAACCAAGTTCCGCACAGGAAGCATATTTTCTATTATCAGCAGTAAAAGCATCTATGACTTCTACTTTAACAGATTTAACATTTTCGATCGGATCAAATGTAATCTGTTTCAGAGTATTATATGTCGTATCGGTATATGAGAACTCCTGGTCTGAGATTTCTTTAATACTTTCTCCATTTTCATCAAAAAATGTCAGGTTAAATTTGCTTATTGTTCCATTTGTTCCAGATTTACGAGGCAGATACTCAAATGTATTAACCGTTTGAGCTTCTGAGAAATTTGCTTTGATCCAGTGTTTTTCACTATGCCCCTTCTCTGTCCAATTGGAATGCCAGAATGTATTCTCATCACCATCTATTGCATTTCCCTTTGGATCCTTTTCATTTCCATCTGTCTGTTCACAGCAAACTTCAACGTTATCGATTTTAGCCTTCTTATAGGAATCCTGATTAAGCCATCCCCGTACATCTTCTTCCTTTAATTCTTTATTATTGGTGATCTTATCCGGCTCAATCGCAAGTACTGAAATATCGCTTTTTACGGTTTCGATCCTTTTATATTTATAATTCAGAATATACTCTATTGCTCTGGCAAAGCTCAGATCGGAGCTTAATTTTTCTACAGCTTTGCCTGACTCATCCTTATCCAGTTCCCTGTATTTATTTTCGCTTGCAATATAGCTGCTGATTTCTTCGAATCCCTCTGACTGAGTATCGGCAAATGTTTTATTAAAATCTTTATTCAGAAGTTCCTGCTTATTTGCTGATTCCTCGAGCATATTTTTGAAGAAATATACATACTTATTCACATAATGCCCATCTGGATCTTCAGTTTTAACAAAGTCAGCCCTCATCTTCTCACTCAGTGAATTTGCTACTCCATCACGGGCATTATTGATTATACATGGCAGAGTCTTTGATGAAACTGCACCTTCCAGGGCTGCTGCCAGCTCTGAACTTAATGTACCATTCACGTAAATCAGGTCATAGCCTTCCAATGCGGTCTGTAGAGGATTTGCATTGGATTCTGTTGTTTCTGTAGTTTCAGCATCTCCTGCTTCGTTGATACTGTCTTCTTCGACATCTATCTCACTCTGATCATCTGAATCTTCTTCTGACGCTACATCAACGTTCTCATCAGACATTTCTTCTGAAACATCTGTATCTTCATTCAGCTCATCTACGTCAGAATCAGCTACTTCGCCAGCATCCTCCACCGGCTCCATATCAACGCTGTCGGTAAAGTCATCCGACTGCTCGTCTGCCACGGCTTCTTCTTCGATGTTTTCTTCATCCGTATCTACTGAAATATCCTGTGTATTTTCGCTGTCATCTTCCTGTCCGGCAGCATCTGCACTGGTATCTGTGCTTGCGGACGCATATACTGCCTGAAGAGAATCATCCGTCGAAAAAGCACTCATTGTGTCTACCTGGATGTTAAAGTTTTCAAATTCACCATCCTCTGCTGAAGCATCTGCTTTTGGCTGAAGATGAAATACAAACTTTTTAAACCAGTCGTTATTGGTCAGACCACCATTGTAATACATATGATTTACCTGGACTGACTGAGGATCTGCGTTGTCAACAGGTACGAAATCAAAATCTCCTGTTCCTGGTGTCAAAGTATAACTGGCATCGGAAACATAATAGGTTGCTGTTGAATTTTCCGCCGGTACATAAATATTCGACTGATCCTGATAGTTCACATAATACCAGCCAGTGAATTTATAATTATTATTCTCATCAGTGCTGTCGCCATCTGTACAGCAGAAATAAACTCTATTTACACGATAATAATAGTCGTATCCAAGATTTTTCGGAATCTGCTGAATGTCTTGATATGCAACCGGCTGACGTCCGGTCACCAGCGTTAGCAGATATTTATTTGTTCCGGCATCATCAACTTTGTAATAATAGTACTGGTCATTTTCCAGGACAATATCTCCATTTTGACGAGTAATGCTCTCACCACTATCCTGTGCTGCTTTGTCCCTCTGCGCAACCATCTGCTGCTTTGCCATCACATAAGAAAATGTACCAAGCTTTGTATATTTATAATATGGAAAAACATTGATCTGTTCACTGACGTAAACATATGGGTTCTCCTGCTTTCCAGGATTATCTCCGACTGTTTCCGGAGTTGTGTTTGTTTCTGTATTTGTATCAACTTCCTGAACTTTTTTGACACTTTCTGTCAGAAGCGGATCTCCCACAGGCTCATCTGCTGTAGTCATTTCTGCATCCACAGACTCACCGACATCTGCGTTATCATCCGCACTTTCAGTAAAATCTGACGCATCCGAAGTATTGTCATCTATACCACTTTCGTCGTAGCTGTCTGCCACTCCCGAATCTGTATCTGAAAAATCAGAACCGAAATCATCTCCCGCACCCATTGCCTCGGATTCAATTTCGCTATCTGTGTCATTCCATTCATCAACAGAACCATCGGAAGAAATATCTCCCGTGCTGTCGGCAAAGCCATTGTCAAAGCTGACGGAATCTCCGTTGTCTGACTCAGAAGAAGCCGGGCTCTGTGAAGAGCTGTCTGAACCAAATTCCGCCGGAGTGGATTCTGTATCAGCCGATGTATCTGCACTGTCTCCAATGTCACCTGATGAGAAATCTGCGACCTGTGAGATCGGAGACTGGAGATTTTCATAGATCTTTCGTAATGACTCTTTTGCCGTATTTTCGCCAGGAAATGTATACTTCTTGTCTATAATATTCTCTGCCATCACAGACGTAAGATCTTCGTATACATTTTCATAAAGGCCAAAAAATCCTTTATCCGGATTATATTCCTTCGAAAGTGTGTTGCCGGCTCCTGCCTTGAGATTTTTGTTTACAGTCTCATTTGTCACTGTATCAAAATTCAGATCATAGGCACCGCGGCTGTTCTCATCACTTTCTGAAAAATAAAAGTTCTGAATGTTTTCGCGGTATTTCTCTTTAGAGTCATCAACATTGTTTCCCTTGATCGGGTAATACTCATGCTCTTCTCTGGTGTAATCTCCGGTGTGCGCTGTGTTTTCCTGATACTCGCCCTTCACCTGTACCTTGTCGGTTCGGGTGTTTTTGCCTATCGGATCAGTGAAATCGATTTCCTTCCACTGATCTGCATCGTCGCCGGAAGAAAGAAAATACTTTTCCTGATAATTGGAATATGAAACCGGTACGTTTTTTCCGGTAAGATCACTCACTGAGCGGATTCCTGTTGAAGCCGAAGTATCTATCTCACCATCTGCATTTAGACGGACATTCATTGCAAACTCCTGTCGGAGCTTTGCTGTAGGCAGTTTTTGCAAACCTTCTGCCAGACTGGAAAAATGCATGGTCTGTAGCTGGCCGTTGGAATCTTGATACTGCCAGGTGTAAAGCTTCACGGATGGCTCCTGCCCGGACACATAGTATCCGAGCTCTGCATCTGCGCTGTTACTCACCAGTTCCAGAATCCGAAATGGCTTCTCGCTGGAGTTTTCGTCCACGATTGTCTCTATGCCGGGCATCATCTCGACCGAAGCCTGCACTGACAGGCTCGTCTGGATGAGCGTTCCGATTCCCAATGCCCCGGCTACGACGACAGCCGTGCCGGATATAAGAAATTTTCTGTGTTTACGTTTCATGTGTATGTGTGTGCCTCCTTAGATTCAGTCAAAGTCACCTACAGATAATTATTTTGATTTGTCTTCTGTTACCACTTTTGATGCGGTGTACCAGACACCGTCCACTAATGCTTTAGCATATATCTTAGAATTCTCAGGCCATTCTTCATCTTCTTTTGGAACTGATATACTCAACGTCTTATCTCCTTTTCCATAAGATGAGGAATTCTCATTTTCCTGTGGTTTCCAGTCAGACCACCATAAAATTTTCGTCGGTTCTATTTCTTTTCCGTCTTTTTTGATAGTCAGAGTAAATCTTCCCTGCCTATTTCTTTTTATTGAATCAGGGCCAGAAAGAGTGACTTGAATTTCTGATACCTGCAGCCTTATTCTACTTGTAAAACCATATTTCCAGTCATTCCCAGTTATATGATCATTAATTCTAAACACTCCTGCTTCTACCTGAAATTCTCCGACTGAATGAGGTATATAGTCCCAACTCTGTCCATCGTCAGTTTGAATAACTTCATTCCCCTTATTATTTATATCTCTAATATGCCAGTCTACTGCATTTGCGGGTGTAACCGGAATCATATATTCTTTTCCACTAGCGTCATATGACTTTATTTTTATATCAGCTCTATATTTTTGATCTTTTATAACCACATCATCGTTTTTTATCTCCTTTTGATTGGCATCAAATAACTTGAATTCTATTCCATTTGCCACTTTAAATTCTCTTTCAGCATGTATTTTATAAATAACTGTATCTTTTAAATAATCTTTATACTGAATATAATCAACGCACAAAGTAAAACCATGCATCGAGCCAGGTTCAATATTTAATACAGCATCTTCCCCACTAGAAAGTACAACTGTATGATCATTATTCTTAACTGACCATTTTATATAACCATCCCATGGCTTATACTCATATCCATTTACTTTAAGTTTAAATCCTCTATCATTGTATCTGTCACAATAATAATATCTTCCTGCAATCACAGTATCATATTTCACATCATTACAAAGTAAAATCTCCCCGTCACTTGGCTCTGGAGTTGGTGTGGCAGTTGGCTCTGGCGTTGCTGTCGGCTCTGGTGTTACTGTCGGTACTGGTGTTGCAGTCGGTACTGGCGTACTTGTCGGCTCCGGTGTCACTGTCGGTGTTGCTTCCACAACCACATTGATCACTACAGAATCCGAAATCATCTTTCCATCGGTTGTCATTGCAGTTACAGTAACCGTGAGTGATCCTGGCGTTGCGTTTGGATCAATTGTCAATTTTCCATTGGTTGCATCCTGAGATGAGAACCATCCTCTTGTCATAATATTAGAACTCCACACTACAGAACTCTGATCAATGCTTCCGTTTCCTGTCAGGTTCCAGCTCAGCATCACGGACTCACCTGGCTTCATGGTCTGAGGGGCATTCAGGATTTTGATTCCAACATCTGTGGCATCTGATTTCTTAAACGCGTCATCCGGGGCGAGAACCTTAATTGGATTTCTAAGGCTTACGCTGTGGAGGGTTTTGATCTCTTTGGTTCCACTTATCGTTGAGAGCTGAAAGCGAACGATCTTGTCGGAAACCACCTTGGATACGTCTGCGTGGAAATCTACGATTCCTGTTGCAAGGACGGACTGATTGATGGTCTGTTTCTGATTTCGGACTGTTGCTGAAATATCACTCCCTGAATCCTCTGCTTCACTGTCGTCAGAAAAACCTTCATCTGACAACGCAGCGAGACCTGATTCTGTATTCTCAGATTCTTCCTCCTCGGAATCTGCATTCTGAACTCCGCTGTCATCTTTGCTGGATGCAGCATCATATTCTCGCTGACTGTAATAAACCTTCTGTTCCTTTTTGTTCCAGTCGATCACATCGCAGATATAACGGCTGGTCTTACCATCGTTATTTTTGTATTCATTGCATACGATAAATGTTTTGTTGCCGGTGCTGGCCCCTCCGTCAATATCATCGGAGATGGCGCTTCCCATAGCAGCTCCGGTACCATTTGCGTAATACACACTGCGGTTGGCATCTATGATCAGATCTTCCATTCTGTCGACAACTTCCTGCGTCTCCATCTGCACTTTTGCGTTGCTGGAAGTGCTTCGGTAAGTATTGGAGCCGATACCTATGAAGCTCAGGATCACACCTGAAAATATCGCAATGATCGCCACGGTGACAATCAGCTCAATCAGTGTAAAACCTCCGCTGTTCTTTTTTAATCTATTGTCTCTCTTTTTCATTAGTTCCATCCTGCTGTGATACTGTATTTTCCGGTCTCTTTTATCAGACTTAAAGTCTTGTATCTTCGTCCGCCGCTGACAGTAATGGAAGTACAGTATGTTCCGGTTTTCTGAAGCGGAACATCTTTTCCAGCCTTAAGATCATTCAAAATCTCTTCCTGTGAAATTACTGTGGACTGTATCGGCAAAAAACCTCCGGTCGCGCGGTCATAGGTAAGAATAAGGCTATCTCCTGCTTTCATAACATGTGAAGTACCATCCGCATCTGTCGTATAGCTGATCTCTGTTCTGGCCGGGGCGATCTTTTCCGGGTCATCCTCAGTCACATGAGATGCTCCTCCCACCTTGCCGCGGTCCAGATAATAGCTGATATAATATCCATCCGCGCGTTTTTCCAGCTTCATCTCTCCAACCAGGCGGCTGGAAGCTTCTATTTTGGTTCGGTCAAGTGCCGATGCAATGGAATTTGCCGCACGGTTTACTCGAAAACCTAAGATCGAATTCAGGGAAGGAACTGCAATTCCCAGAAGAATCGTAAAAATTGCAACTACAACAATTAGTTCTACCAGTGTAAAACCTTTGTCACTCATCTTGTGTGTGTTTTTCACGCTTCTTCCCCCTTTACTCTTTTTTCCAGTTCTCATAGGATACGTAATCTGCAGCGCTGTAGGAATCTGAGCTGTTCTGATCACTGCTGGAACCGGATACAACCGTATTTCCAAGAACATATTTATCACCATCCCAGAAGAAATCCTGTGCTTTGACTACGTCTGTATTTGTTTCGTTGGTTTTGTTGATCTGGGACTGGAAGACCTTTGCAGCTTCCATTGGAGAAGATTCCAGTGAAGCTCCCTCTTTTAGAGTCAGAGTTCCTTTTGTCATAATGATTCCCTTAAAACTTACACCTTTTTCCAGCACTACATCTCCGGTACATACGACCAGACGAAGCTTTTCAGCTAAATCAGAAGTGATTTCTAGCGCTGTTCCAGTTCCCTGCACATTAGTTCCATCAGAAATCACACTATTTCCACCATTATGGTACATGATTGCCTTCAGGCCGCCATCCTCTTCATCTGCGGTAAACTCATACTTTAAGGTTCCGTCTTTCACATTATTCTTGACAAATTCAACCATTTTTTTCTCGTTGACAAGATTGTCATACACACTTCTGCTGCTCTCTGTCTCGTTATGAGTGATATTATTTCCAGCAGCATCCTGGCCTTCCACAACTGCGGTATTAAGCAGATCATAGCTGGAGATCATCTTGCGGTTCAGTGCATACCAGCTGTTCTGGTAACTCACCTGTTCCTGCACAAGCTTGCTATCAGCAGCAGGATCGGTATCCGTTGCCGCCTGAAGGGAACTGGTATCTGTTTTTCCATCATAGGAAAGAACATTTCCGCCTGTAACATAACGCAGATAAGAATCCACATCCTTTACAGTGATTCCGCTGTTTTCTTCACCAAAGTAGAAGGAAAGATATTTATCCATATTTGCTTTTGCATCCGGGTTGACTGCAAGATAATTCTGAAGAAATGCAGCCGCATTCGTCTCATTGGTAAAGTTCAGATAGAAATATACATAATTTGCTCCACCTGGCTCATTATAAAAAACAGTCTGCACCGGTTTCTCCACATCGACCCCGAGATCTCGAAGTGTCTTTCCGCCCCAGGCTGCCACAGGCGTATCCATTTTTACTGCAATATTTCCAGTCTGACTGACTCCCGCAAATTTTTCCTGAAATGTTGCTACATCCATCGGATTCTGATAGCTCTGTTCTCCGGTTCCAAGCAATTCTGCCGGGAGCAGATAGGCAAGCTGCGTACCTTTGACCGTGATACTCTCACCTGTCATGATGTCGTTTTTGTTCACCTGTTTTCCAGTCACTTTGGAACTTGCGATGTAGTTTTTGCCTGCCAGCATCAGTTTCTGCAGGCCTGAAAGATCAAGTGTTGTATTTTTTCCGTTGATAACGATAGCACTGCTGAGGTCAGCACTCTTTTGAGCCGCAGTATTCCCTGTATTTTCTGCATCCTCACCAGTACCACTATAAATATTTTTAAAGAGGCAGTTCTCATTCAGGGCTGATTTTTCTGACCCGAAGCCATAATAATTTCCTGCAAGCTTTACATTATTGTTCTTGCCGGAAATTGTCAGGTCATCTGCAAAATATGTCGTACCCTCCAGGCTGACTTCTTTTCCAGACTCTACATTCAGTCCTTTTGCCCAAAGATTCACGCCTGCAGCACTTGCAAAGCTGCTGCCGTTTCCAATATTGATTTCACCGGCGCAGACTACCTTATCTCCGGAATTGATTTTAAGAGAAGCATTATTTTTTACATGAATACTCTGCGTGGAAAGTTCTCCCTGCGCTGTTTCTGTCTCTTCTGCCTTGCTCTTTGGCAGAAGCCCGGCATAAATACTTCCCTGGATCGTAGATTCACTCTCTGCATTTCCTTCGCAGACAATTCCGCCATCTGCTACAACGATCATATTCATAAGATCAGGCAGAGTAGAAGGCGTCGGAAACTGTACCGCCGGTACACCCAGGCGGATATCTGTCTCGATAATAGCTGCATGCCCCTTCGGATCAACATAAATAACTTTGAGATTTTTAAGAAGAATCCCGCTTTTTGTATTGGAAGTTCCGGTGCTTCGGATCACACTCATTTCCGCTCCGGCACTGTCCGACGGATTTGTGATGACCAGTGATTCTTTCTTTGCATCAAACACAGAAGAATCTTTTAAAAGATCCACGTAGTCGATCAGTTTGTCCAGACTGTACTGCTTCTTGCTTCCATTGTCTCCAACTCTTTTGACCAGTTCATCCAGAAAAAATGTCTCAAACTGGCTCTGACGCTGTGCATCCATTGTCGCATCCTGCGTATTGCTGTCTTTATCGTAATCTTCCAGAACCTTTGTGTATGCTGTGGACATAGCCTCGCCCACGTCCTCCTGGAGGCCTGTACGGATTTCCTCCAGTGCACGTTCTGCTGTATAAAAGCTGTCTTTTCCCTTGAGGTCGGTGACCTTCATGTTAAAGTTTGCCAGAGCAATATACAGGATCAGCATTCCCAGTATCGCTACAAAGGAAACTGCGATCAGTACTGAAAAAAGGGAAAATCCTCTGTTGTTGTCTTTGCGCTCTTTCATTGCCATTCTCCCGAAAAAATCAATCTTCTTTGGAACCATCCAGTGATGCAATCAGCTCGCTGTCCGGAAAATTCTTCTCTGCAGCGCCTTTTTTGAAAACCTCAACCCTGACTGTATAGATACGGTCTTCGTTTTCTCTGTCATCCAGACTGTTGCAGTTCAGAATCTTTTTGGCTGAGTTGCCGCTTACTTTAATACCTTTGGCCCCATCTTTGTTGACCGACTGGTAGGTAAGGGTCATCTGTGAGGTTTTACGCTTTGAAGAAGTAGATAACTCACCCTCAGCTGCAGCTGAATCACTGATATCATAATCCAAATTTGTGCGTAGCTTTGTCACCGCACGATAAAGTCCGACGTTTGTATTCCAGTTGGTCTTTCCGCGCTCTGCCGGATTCTCCAGTATTGTCAGAGCCATACGGTAAGTGCTTTCCTGAAGATGTGTCGGAACATTGTTTTCTTCATCCTTCTGTTTGCTGACATAGAAATTCAGTTCACAGTTGATTCGGTTATCGAATATGATCTGGTCATATGGTGTCACACTGCTTGTGGAATTGTAATTTGGATAATAAAAAACAAATATATTTTTCAGATTCTCACCGGCATCGGAACTGTGAAATGTTGTGTATTCGGTGTCGATGATATTTGACTGCTGTTTATCATTGTTCTTAAACTCTTTTTCCAGTTCCTCACTGTAATTATCGTTGATCCATTTCCATGGGTCCAGAGTACGTTTTGCTTCAGCCTTTACAGTACCGTTGTTTTCTTCCACACGAACGGTCAGAGTTCTGACAGAATGACTGTAAATGTCATCTATCAGATCAAGTTTATCCGTCCTGCCTTCAAATCCACTGAACCATGACTTCATCTGTTCATAAAGACTGTCGATATTGACATCCTTCTCCTCAATCAACAGGGCCGAAGATTTTCTGTCCATCTTTGCGACATTCGGCATCTCGTAATCATTCTTGCCCTGCTCCGTATTGGATGCAGTCTTTTTCTTATAACCAGATGTCTTACTTCCGTCAAAGGTCACAAGGGCGTCAAAACTCTCCTTATCATTTTTTACATTCGTCAGTTCAAAATAATATTTTGACGCATTTTCACCAGATTTTCGTGGATTGAATTTGTATGTTTTTCCACCATCCGAAGAAAGGACAGATGCCGTAACTTTAGAATCATCCAGATCATCCCTGGACTGGCTGACCGGTGAATACACATAATCACCGCTGCCGGTTTTATCCGATGATCGAAGTACTTCACTGATTCCCAGCTCTCCGCTCTGGATCCTTGCACTCTGCGGATTCAGGAATGTGAGTCTTGTTGTATTTCTGACACTGTCAATTGGATAGTTAAAAGCCAGCGAAACCTCCTCAAAGGTTTTGGCCTTGATCTCTTCCATGATATTCTGGGCTACTGTAGTCGCCTCCAGATAGATCCTCGATTTGCGGTTTATCCGTCCTGAGGTCACAAAGCTCTGAAGAAGAACCGCCGCCGTAATGGCAAAAATGGCAACGGCAACGATAACTTCGATCAGACTCATACCGGCATTTTTTCTTTTTTTCATTGATTTGCCGCTCCTTTAGCATTCTTCAAAAAACAGCATTAGAGGGGTATATGATTCTCCCCCTCTAATGTATATTTCGTATTTATTGTGCAGGCTGCGCCTCTGTCTCCGCAGTATCTGCCTGTGCTTCGGTGCTCTGTGCATCTGCATTTTGAGCATCAGTATTCTGTGTATCCGTATTCTGATCGGATGCTTCAGCAGGTGCATTCTGCTCAACTGTACCAAAGATATTGGCGGTTCCGTATGCCACACTTCCGGCATCCGGTTCTGTGTAAGTACGGTCTGTTCCGGTCATCGAGAAGATATTTACGATGATTGTTCCGGTCAGGTTGCCAGTGGAAGTATCATAGGACGCATTGACATTGTCAAGTGTCATTCTTCCACTCTGGTCTGCGACATAAAGAACTGCTTTCTTGAGACCTGCATAGGTTCCGTTAAACTGCAGAGTTACCTGCGTACGGTAAAGAACCGGTACCTGTGAATCACTGCTCTGGTCTGCCGCTGCCGCATCAGAAGCATTCTGAAGATCTGCCTCAGCCTGGCTGTCGGTTCCCTCAATATTGTCAAGCTGTTCCTGTGTCTGCTCATTTGCCTGCTCAGACATTGTCTGATCTATTTCCTGTGCAAGATCCTCTTCGGAGCTTCCGTCTATAGATGCAATAAACTCTTTTTCCCCAAGTCCGACACTTGTGATCTGGAATCCAAGTTCATTTTCCATGTTGCGGGCAAGTACGATTCCATCCTCCGGTCTTACATCAGATGGGAACTTTGTTGTATATTCGTTGATCTTTTCCTGGATGGATGCTGTCTCACTTACATAAAAATCCTTGTTGGCTGCGAGATCAAGCAGCTCCTGCAAACGCTCTTCCAGTGGTCCATTTGATTCTTCTATCTGACTTGCAATCTCCATCTGCGGACGGTATCCGAAGAACCAACCAAGGAAAAATACAAGAATGCCGATAAACATCAGCAGTATTTTTTTGTCACGCATCGACAAATTCATGTCCTGTCTGCCTCCTATTTATTCTGCCATTTCCTTATTCTGTAGTATCGTCATCCAGAGGTGCCGGATCTGCATATGTACAGATCACACTCATGGATACCGTATTGTCTTCTGCTTCTTCCAGTCCTGTCGTAGTAACTGTCGCAAGACTCTCAAACGTACGGAGCTGCATCAGGGTATTGGCTGCCGCCGACTTGCTGGAAACCCGCATGGAAAAACTTACCTGCGTTCCCGTGGAACTGAATGTCTCTACCGTGATATCTGACGGCATCTTCTGTTCCATCTCCTCCAGGAAAGTCTTCAGTCCTTCGTTTGGTGTATTGGTATACTGATACATTTGCTGATAATTTTCATAATTCGTCCTTGCACTGGTATACGTATTGTAAATATCTTCAATGGAACTTTCTTCACTGATTCTCTGATTCAGATGATCCTGCATGTGCTGCTGATAAAGATGGTTCGCCACACCGGCACCCGCAAGTGCCACACCTGCGATCACGCCAACTGCACAGACCAACACCGAACCACGTAAATTATCTTCTGCCTCTTTTTTCTTACGAGTGGTTTTTTCCATCAGGTTCACTCCGGAACGGGCCGGTGCGATGACTGCCGTATAGAGGTAAAGTCCCTCTGATTCCGGAAATTCCGGATACGTGCATTTATCAAGTGCATAGAGGACTTCTACTCTATGTCCCAGTTCATTGGCAAGAAGTCTGCGGATACCTTTGATTCCGGCACCCAGACCGCAAATCTGAATCGACGAAAAAGTGACATCTGTATTTCTGGAAATATAGTAATCCATGATTCGGGAAATATTTCCAACCATGTAACGGAAGCTCTCGGTAACTTCCATCTTGGCATTTTCCAGTAATTCTTCCTGCTGATCCAGTTCCGCAGCAGCAATTCCATTCAACGTATCCTGCAGACATCTCCGGTCATGCAGAACTGTAAGTGCCTCTGTCTGTGTAAGGTCTTCTCCAAACTGCGGAAACGCACGCACTGTCTCTATCGCGCTGTCCACTCCATAGTTGACCGTTCTCTGCAGAGCCAGTTCTCCGTTATTAAGTACGCTGATACTTGTGGAATTATATTCAATCTTGACCAGCATATGGACACCGTCTGCAAAAGTCTCTTTCACTGCGGAATAGACACTGTCACCGGTATAGCCGATTCCGGTCATGGAAAGTCCGGCATATCCGGCAAGTTCATGGAACGCCGTCGAAATAGATGTCGGTGCAGCGTACACCATCAGATGATACTGTTTCAGTTCTTCTCCCGGTTTCGGCTCTGTTGTTTCTATATCGATAATGCTGTAAGATAACACATAACCGGAAATATCTATCGGAAAATAATCTGTTGCATTTTCCTGAATGATACTCTGAATTCTGTCCTTTTTGACAAAAGGAATACGAACTTCCCTGCTGGCAATTCTTGATGAACCTGCAACAAAAAATACTTTTTTATTATTTATGTTCCTGGCTTCCAGTTCTTTTTTCAACAGCGTACCCAGTGTCTTTGTGTCACGGATCTGCCCATCATCCACGGCACCCTGAGGAACCGGAAGTGTAAAACAGCGATAGATTCTCAGTCCACGGCTGTCCGTCTCTGCTACCCTCAACTGGGCTGTATCAATTTCTATGTTTAAAATTTTCGCCATTTCTCAGGTTTCCTCCATTTTATTGTTGTCCTACATGACAACTTATGTATCAGAATATCAGGTTTGCTTTCCTTCCTGATATATCAGTTACAAAAATATGGATTCTGTCAAAAATATCTCAGACAAAATTCATATTTTTATAACTGAAAATCAGCTGAATTATCCATTGTCTCTCACAAAGATAATCCATCTCAGTTATAAAGAAGCTGCTACAGGCCAAGAAGACCAATATACCAGCTGATCCATGTATTTCCCCATAATGCAGCCAGAAAAATACCTACTGACAGATACGGCCCCATAGCGAGTACTCGTCCGGCACCACTTATTTTGATGCGGATCACATGGACAACAGAACCGATAATACATCCCAGCAGAAACGCCAGAATAATCTGTTTCCATCCAAGGATCAGTCCGCAGGATGCCATCAGTTTCACATCTCCGCCACCGATTGCGCTGCCACCGCTTACCAGAAACAGAATTTCCAGAAAAGCACTGACACAGATCAGGCCAATCAGATGTGAAGTTATGTTTCCTCTGTCCAGCCATGTAGCTGCAATGCCAAGGATAAACAGAAATACATTGATTCCAAACGGAATCTCATATGTGCGCCAGTCAATAAGACTAAGGGTCAGCAAAGCCGACACCATTAAGCAATACAACAGGCTGACCCAGGTCAGTCCATTGACCACACATACCAGAACATAAAGAATACCATTGAGAGCCTCTATGATCGGATACTGCGCAGAAATTTTTGATTTACAATTACGACATTTTCCTCCCAGCACGATCCAACTGAATACCGGAACCATGTCATACCATTTCAACTTCCTCCCACAGGTCATACAGTGGGAGGGAGCTGTAATGATGGACTCGTGCAGCGGAAGCCTGTAGATGCAGACATTGAGGAAGCTGCCGATCACGATTCCGAATACGAAGATTATGATGTACGGGACGGAGTCTAAGAAAAGAAGCATAGGGGGTTCCTTTCGTGGGGGGATTATTTTGTTGCTATATGATCACCAGTTTTTACATAGTCAGCATACGCATCTGGAGCATACTTACTAAGAGTTACACCACCTTCTTCATCAAATGCTACTGTAACTGAAATTGAAGTTGCACCCCAATGTTTACCTTTTAATATGATTTTATCCCAGTTTTTCACATATTCCTGAAATGCATTGTAAAATACAGGTGCTACCGTTGCACTTGGAGTGTTTCCTCCTACTTTAACGCCAGAAGCATCAAGACTAAGTACTACCTCAGACTGTGCTTTCATTTTATCTTTTGTTGCATTGTCAATAACATAAACTTCTACAGCTTTTATAAGTTCATCCATATTATTAACGTCTGCAGATTTCTTTGATTTCTCAACATATTTTGTATACTGAGGTGCAAGAATACCAACCAGAATAGCAAGGATTGCTACTACAATTACCAGTTCTACCAGTGTAAAACCTTTGTTATTTTTCTTTTTGTTTAAAAGTTTGAACATACTACTGTCTCCTTACTTTTAGTGTTTCATTCGACAGCAGTATTCGATTTCAAACAAAAGAAGTGTTATGCATCCATCAAAAAATTGAATTGTAACATTGGCTTAACTGAAGTAAACACCCAAACTTTTACTTTACAGTATTACCACTATTACCGGCATTGCTTCCACTTGCAGTATTTTTGCCATCAGAATAGCTTGCAAATTCTTCTGGTTTACATTCGGTAACACTTACGCCACCCTCTTTATCAATTTTGAGAGTAACTGTAGGATCTACAGACCACTGTTTAGATTTCTTGCTGATTTTTGTATAGTTCGGAACATATTCCTCAAATGCAGCTTTTACGTCTTTAGCTGTTGTATCTGTATCAATAACAACACCGCTATCTTTTAATGTAAATTTAACAGTCTGATCTGTAGATGCTTTTGTTGTATTAATAGCATGATCAACCACATAAACTTGTACAGCCTTTACTAATTCATCTACATTATCAACATCCGCAGATTTTCTTGATTTCTCAACATATTTTGTATACTGAGGTGCAAGAAGTCCAACCAGGATTGCAAGGATTGCTACTACGATTACCAGTTCTACCAGTGTAAAACCTTTGTTGTCTTTTTTTCTCTCTCTAAGAAATTTAAACATAACTCAATCTCCTTCATTTCTTTGTTCTTCACCGGAATAGAGTCATGATCTACAACAGGCTTTACGCACATATTCAACTTTTTGATGAATACATAACTCTCCTGTTGTTTTGATCACGAATACTCTGTCCGATGATTGTTCAACGAGCGAGAACACCCGGAGGTGCTCTCCACCCCCCCCCCTGAAATTTCAGCATTTCAGAGGGGAGGGAGTTATGTTGTAAACTCGTTATTCAGTTTTCTTGTTACTTTTTTTGTTGCCTGATCGTATGGTTTTTGAAAAGCCCCCTTTTTCACACTCCATTTGATCTATCGTGAACACAGCCCCTATGCCTTGCTGTGTGACAACCATATCTCATACAGAAACTTTTAACGCGGTTCCCAATCGCACAGTATATTTACATGCATAACAGTCAATCCTATGTAAATGCAGATCTGCATGTAAACACGCAATCTGTATTTCCGCAGTCTGGGACTGTTATTACAGGTTATCCAATCCTTCATACATGTTTCTGATCGGCATGATCACGGCGATTACCAGTGTTCCGACGATCAGTGCCATGAACACGATGATCAGTGGTTCCATAGCTGCGAGTACGCTCTGGGTCGTGATCTCAACTTCTTCGTCGTAATAATCGGCGAGTTTACTGAGCATCTCTTCCATATTACCGGTTTCTTCACCGATTCCGGTCATGTGGCACACCATCGGCGGAAAGACTTCGCTGGCTGCAAGTGGCTCCGAAAGTGGAATACCTTTCATTACCTCTTCTTTTGCCTTCTGAAGTGCATTCTTATAATGAATGTTGTTGATGATCTTTGTGCAGGTATCCAGACATTCCGTCGTGGAAATACCGGCTCCCATCAGGGTACTCATTGTTCGCGCAAACTGGGCACAGGCAGTTTTGACTGTCAGCTTGCCGAACAGTGGAATTTTCATCTTGATATAGTCTATCTTCAGCCGTCCCTGATCTGTGTTGTAGATAAGGCGGTATGCAGCAACCACTGCCGCTACCACAGCAAGGATGACGTACCAGTGGCTGGCCGTCCATTTACTGAGGTTCATGACCCCCATCGTCAGCGCCGGCATCTCAATATCCAGATCTGCAAACATATCAATGAAGATCGGGATTACATAGAGCAACATGACCGCAACTACACCGACAACTGCAAAGATCAGGATGATTGGGTAGATCGTAGCTTTATGGATCGTCGCCTTCAGCTTAGCCTCTTTTTCGAAATGCGTTGCCATTCTGTCAAAAGACATCTCCAGACTTCCGGAGGATTCACCTGCATGTACCATATTGACAAGCATCGGCGGGAATACATCCGGGATTGCTGCCATGGAATCAGCCAGTGTATTACCTTTTTCTACATTGAGAAGCACATCGGCTGTCGCCTTCTTGAGCCATTTATTTTCTGTCTGCTCCGTCATCATCTGCAGGGCTTCCTTCATCGGAACACCTGCCTGTGTGATGCTGACAAACTGCCGGCAGAAAACGCTCAAATCTCTGGGCTTGACTTTCTTACCAATAGAAAAATCCAGGTCCTTATTCAGAACTCCCTGCTCTTTAATTTCAACAGGAAAGAGTCCGTCTTTTTTTAACTGCTGGGAAACCTCATCTCGGTTCTCAGCCTCCATCTTGCCGCGCTTTTCTTTACCTTTCTGGTCAACGGCAATATAGGTATAACCGGGCATCAGCTCAGTCCTTTCTGTTAAATTTCAAAATTCACTTTCCGGTTCATTGCAACCGGGTCCTGTGCATAGGTCACAACTGCATCTGCACTGATCTCACCTCTCATAAAGAGATCATACAGTGCATCATCCATTGTGATCATTCCAGATCTGCGGCTGGTCTGCATAATGGATGGAATCTGGAATGTTTTTCCCTCTCGGATTAGATTCCGCACTGCATTGTTCGCAAATAATACTTCCAATGCTGCCACACGACCACCCTTTTCCTTACGAATCAGCTGCTGGGAAACAACGCATTCCAGCACAGCTGCCAGCTGAATTCGGATCTGCTGCTGTTGGTCTGGTGGGAACACATCAATGATTCGGTCGATGGTCTTGTCCGCTCCAATGGTATGCAGTGTCGAAAATACCAGATGTCCGGTCTCTGCCGCCGTGATCGCGGTGGAAATCGTCTCCAGATCTCGCATCTCTCCGACCAGGATCACATCCGGATCTTCTCGAAGTGCTGCACGAAGTGCCGCTCCATAACTGTTCGAGTCGCTTCCGATTTCTCGCTGATTGACGATCGATCTATCATGTCTGTGTAGATACTCGATCGGATCTTCCAGCGTAATAATATGGTAAGGATATTTCTGATTGATGACATGAAGCAAAGATGCCAGTGTCGTGGATTTACCACTTCCGGTCGGTCCTGTTACAAGAACAAGGCCTCTCTTACGGCTGGTGATCTCAACTACTTCTTTTGGGATTCCAAGGCTCTCCGGCTCCGGGATCTCGAACGGTAGACATCGCATAACCGATGCAAATGTGCCACGCTGCATAAATACATTGACACGAAAACGGCCTACCCCTGGAATGGCGTAGGCAAAGTCTGTCTGACCGTCCCTGCTCAGCTCTTCTTTGTGCCGTTCTTCCATGATCGGAACGAGAAGTTCCCGCAGCATATCCGGTGTCAGTCTTTCTCCTTCTATCGGAGACAGGACACCGTCAACACGGTAACAGGGTGGGCGTCCAACTGTAAAATGAACGTCTGACGCCTGCTCTTCTATTGACCTCATTAATAATTGTTTCAGATCATACATTTAAATTCTGTACCTGATTTCTGTTATATTTTCTTTCACATGTTTTCTTTTATGTGATAATTTCTGTATTTTATTCCTAATAGTATCTATCATTTACTCTTTGTAGTTTCTATCTTTTATTCTTCATAGGAAGCCTTCAGCATTTCTTTAATAGAAGTGGTTCCATCCAGTACGTAACGGATTCCGTTTTCACGAAGGGTTCGCATACCGGATTTCTTCGCTGCTGCGATCATCTCTTCTGTAGGTGCATTTTCAGCGATCAGTTTACGCATCTCGTCATTTACTTCCATGATCTCAAATACACCGGTTCGTCCAAAATATCCAGTGTTGCTGCAAAGTCTGCATCCGACCGGCTCATAAATTTCTGTCTGCTCGGCTGCCGAACGCTTCAGAATCCGTTTTTCCTCATCTGTCGCAAGACGTTTCTTCCTGCAATGCGGACAAAGTTTACGGACAAGTCGCTGTGCAATGACGCCAATGATCGCATCAGAGATCAGATAACGGGCAATCCCCATATCAGCCATACGATTCAGTGTGCCGACTGCATTGTTGGTATGCATGGTAGATACAACCAGATGGCCGGTAATAGATGCCTGCACGGCAATCGATGCTGTCTCCTGATCTCGGATCTCACCGATCATGATGATATCCGGATCCTGACGGAGAATGGATCTCAGTGCGGATGCAAAAGTCAGATTCACTTTATTATTTACCTGAATCTGGTTGATTCCCTCTAAATCAGCTTCGACCGGGTCTTCAACCGTTACGATATTTACCTGTTCTTTATTCAGCGCACTTAACGCGGTATACAAGGTTGTAGATTTACCACTTCCTGTCGGCCCCGTTACAAAAAGAATACCATATGGTTTGGCAAGCATGTGCTGCAGCATTGACATCTCATCCAGATTCAGACCAAGTTCCTTGATATCTCTGGTCAGATTGAGTTTGGAGGAGATTCGCATAACGATCTTCTCGCCATGTACCGTCGGAATCGAAGAAATACGGATATCATATTCGCGGCGGTCTACCATAACGGACATTCGACCATCCTGTGGCTTTCTTTTTTCGGAAATATCCATACCACCCATGATCTTGATTCGTGTGGAGATTGCCGGAAGAAGGCTGTTGTCGTAAACCATTTTTTCATAAAGCGCGCCATCGATACGATAACGGACGCGTACCTTGGATTCAAGTGCTTCAATATGAATATCACTGGCTCTCTGACGAACCGCCTGCTCGATCAGGGAACGGACCAGCTGTACGATCGGTGCATCACTGACATCTGCTTCTTCTATGGTATCTTCTGCATTTCCACGAAGCTGCTCTCTTTCCCTGGTAAATCTCCGGGCAGCATCCATCGTCTCAGAAGCCCCATGGCAACGGTCAATCGCTGTCAGGATATCACGTGGTGTTGCGATATATGGTTCAACCTGAAGATTGGTAACAATAGAAATGTCATCGATTGCTGCCATATCCATCGGATCTGCCATCGCCAGATGCAGGATATTGGCATTGTATGGATCCAGTTCAAAAGGAATACACTGGTATTTTTTCAGCAGGTTGACACTGACCAGGTTGCGTACTTCCTTCGGAATCGTGATTCCGGTAAGCTGTATTACCTTCAGTCCGAGCTGTGTCTGGAGTGCACGGGCGATCATTTCTTCCGTAATAAATCCATTCTCAACCAGAACTTCACCGATTTTTTTACCGGTTCCTTTCTGCAGTTCCAGTGCTTTTTTTAAGTTTTCTTCAGTAAGAACGTCCTGCTTGATCAGTAAATCACCAAGCCTCATTCTTTCACGTCTCATTGCCATTGGGTTATCTCTTCCGTTCTGCGTATTTATTGCTGTTTTTGTAGCATATCCGTATTTATGTCATAAAACACCAACATAAATAGTTATATGCAATTAATTTATCATGTCGATTCATAAAAGTCAATGAATCGGACATTTTTTGTCCAGAAATGCACGAAATTTCACAATTAACACAAAAAAAAAGACAAAAAAAACATTTCGTTTCCCTGTCCTTTTCATCCAAGTTTCAGGCACATGCCCTGTCTTCTCTTTATTATTTTTTCTTATTGTGGTAGATCAGTAATCCTGCCACTGCCAATACTGCGATCACTGCAATCCATGTAAATGGGTTCTGATACCATCTGGATGCGGTAACTTTTACATTCTGCCCGGACGCCTCGCGGATGTCCTTTGTGTCAGTGTTTTCTGCTTCAGGCTCTTTGGAGTCTTTTTCTGTATTTTCAGCTTCATCTGCTTCTTCTGTAATTGTCGGTGTTGGTGTCTCGGTCTCTTCTGCGGCCTCAGTTGGGGCTGGTGTCTCTGTTGCTTCTGCGGCCTCAGTTGGTGCCGGTGTCTCAGTCGCCTTTGCAGCTTCGGTTGGTGTTACACTCACTTCTGCCACTGCATCCACACTCTCCTCCACAGTATCCAGATGTTCTGCTTTCCATTCTTCGGTTTTTTCCAGATCCACCCAGCCTTCTGTTCCGTCAACCGTAGTCACACCCCAGTGACTTCCATCTGCCATTTCTGCATCCTGTGTGATATGAAGCGTTTCTCCATTTTCAATATCGCGCACTCCCGGAACTTCTCCATATTTTGTTCCAGGTCCCTGATAAAGCTTCTGGGAACCTCCTTCTGCATCTGCCTTTACATCATAATCAGCATTGTAATTCACATGATCCTTACCTGCGATATAAAGTTCAGAATCAATTGCTTCTTTTCTGGAATCCGCCGGCCTGCACTCGTCAAGCGGGGCGTATCCATACATGCCATGATATTCTGTGTATCCCCACGTACGGTTATTCTCGGTATCCTCTACTTCTCCTTCTATATGAAGCGCCGTTCCATTCGGAATCTGCTCATCATTCAGCCTCGTAGATTCCAGATCCGGCTGTGAATAAATATCGATTCCTCCTGCCTTTGATTCTACGATCATATAATAGTCTGTAGGATAATCCGGTCCTGTCTTGCCGGTCTGCACATCTGCCATGACATTAACACTCATAAAAAGTCCAAGTGCTATGACAAGCAGGCTCTTTGCCAGTTTTTTCATTTTATGTTATCCCCTTCACTCCCGTGTATTCCATTAATTCTTAACATATCATATCACAGACACAGCATAATGATAATCCTTTTTTGTCATAAAAAAATGTAAAAATCAACAAAAAGCGGAAGTTTTTCGACATAATTTACGGAAAGTACAAAGACCCCGGAGTTATCTCCGAGGTCTTTGCTTATATCATGGCACTTTTGAGAAAAGCCAGTTTAATTATTTGTACAGAGGTCCGTAATTCTTGCAAGCGCGGAAGTCTGCACCTTCTTTGTCCATTCCAAATGCATTCCATGCTGCCGGACGATAGATATCTTTTTCCGGAACGTTGTGCATGGATACCGGGATACGAAGCATAGAGCACATTGTGATCAGGTCAGCTCCGATATGTCCGTAGGAGATCGCACCGTGATTAGCTCCCCAGTTGTTCATTACATCATAAGCTGTCTTGAACGGTCCTTCTTTGCCATCGCATCTTGGAGCGAACCATGTGCATGGCCATGTGTAGTCTGTACGTTTCCAGAGTTTGTCAGATACTTCTGCCGGAAGAGCTACTGTCCATCCTTCAGCGATCTGCAGAACCGGTCCAAGTCCTTTCACAAGGTTCAGACGGATCATTGTTGCAGGCATCTGAGCTTTTGTTTCATAACGGCTGGAGTATCCGCCTCCACGGAAGTATCCGTTGTCAGCCATACACCATTCTGTGTTATCCATGATTGCTTTCTGGTCTTCTTCTGTGATATCCCACCACTGTTTCATAACAGCATTGCCGTTTTCATCTTTAGCTTCGCCGTTAGCATCGAGGCATGCAGCACCGGAGTTGATCAGGTGAAGGAATCCGCCAGCTTCTTTTGCAACACCTTCAAGGTCATATCCTGTAGCTTTCTTAACAGCTTCCGGGCTCCAGTATGTACGAACGTCAGCGAAGATCTGAGCTCTGTTTGTAAGGAGTTTCATGAACATCATTCCAAGGCCATTGAGAACATCATTCTCTGTAGCGAGGATGTATGGCTCACGAGCTCCGTTCCAGTCGAAGGATGTGTTCAGCATAGCTTCTGCGAAGTCACCGTTTGGATAGAAGTCTGTCCACTGTCTCTGTCCCTGGAAACCAGCTGCCAGAGCGTTGTGTCCGATTGCTTCTTCGGAGAATTTCGGATCAAGTTTATCACAGCCGTTCATCAGTTCTTTTATGATAACTGCCATCTTAACTACAAATTCAAACTGCTCTTCTTTCTTTTCTGGTGAGAACTGCAGTTCTTCAGGGTTCTTGTCCCAGCCGATCTTGCAGGTTTCTTTAGCCCATTTCAGAGCTTTTTCGAATTCTGCGTGATCGTAAATACCTTCTGTCATACGACGGATGATCTCAACCTCATCAACGGATTCAACACGCATTCCAAGATAGGATTCGATGAAATCGGAATCAATGATAGATCCACCGATACCCATTGTAACGGAACCGATCTGCAGATATGATTTTCCTCTCATGGAAGCTGCTGCAACTGCTGCACGTCCGAATCTGAGTAATTTTTCTTCAACGTCTGCCGGGATAGATGTGTCATCAGCTTCCTGAACATCATGTCCATAGATACCGAATGCCGGAAGACCTTTCTGTGCATGCGTAGCAAGTACGGAAGCAAGGTAAACTGCTCCTGGTCTTTCTGTTCCATTGAAGCCCCATACAGCTTTGATTGTCTGAGGATCCATATCCATTGTTTCTGCGCCATAGCACCAGCATGGTGTAACTGTAAGTGTAATGTCAACGCCTTCTTTACGGAATTTGTCAGCACATGCAGCACTTTCACCTACACGTCCGATTGTTGTATCAGCAATAACAACTTTAACTGGCTCGCCGTTGGAATATCTCAGATTTTCCTCGAAAAGTTTTGCAGCGGATTTAGCCATGTTCATTGTCTGCTCTTCAAGAGATCCTCTGACATCGAGTGCTCCTCTACGTCCATCGATTGTTGGTCTGATACCGATAACCGGATAGCTGCCTACTAATCTGCTCTTTGCCATGATTCATTACCTCCATTTAATTAAGTACTTTATTATACGAGAAGTTTTTACTAAAAAATCTCGTTGTTTCCTATATTTCATAGTATACAATTGCCAAACGTTAATTACTTGTGTTATAATAGCAAAAAACAGTACAATATTCACTTTTTTTAATTATTTTGTAAAAAATCTGTGAACTTATGATAAGGAGGCACTTATTTTGCACGATCTGGACCGCAACGAGGACCGTTTAAGAGGAACTTATGATTTTCCATTTGAATTTCATCATATCGACCACAATCATCCCCGCTACGTGATGTCCTATCACTGGCATGTCGAATATGAGATTATTCGTATTCTGGATGGCTCACTCACTGTCACTTTAGACGAAAAAAGTTTTACTGCTACTGCCGGAGATATCATTTTTGTGCATAGTGGAATCCTCCACAGTGGAATTCCTGAGGATTGTGTCTATCAGTGTATCGTCTTTGATGGAAACACTTTTCTCAAAAATAATTCAGTCTGCGCCGGATACATGCAGAAGATCATTCATCAGGAGATTTTGATCTATCATCATTTCACTCCGAAATATGTGGACATTTGTGCAACTGTAAACAGTCTTTTTGACGCATTATGGAAGAAACCTTCTGGTTATGAGCTGTCTGTGCTTGGACAATTTTACCACTTTTTCGGTCTGGTTTTTGGTAATCATTACTATCTGGAGAGTGTCACACGCGCACGCCGCGATTACAAACGAATCCTGCAGCTGAAGCAGGTCCTGGATTTCATCGAGCACAATTATGCTTCTCCACTGACACTGCAGCAGCTTTCTGCCTCTGTATCCATGTCACCGAAATACTTCTGTCGTTTCTTTTCCGAGATGACACATCAGACTCCAATGGATTATCTGAATCACCAGCGGATCGAACAGGCCTGTTATCAGCTTTCCACCACTGATGACTCGATCACGGAGATTGCATATCGAAATGGTTTCAACGATCTGAGCTATTTTATCCGGACATTCAAAAAATATAAGGGGATCACTCCCGGGAAATATAAAAAAGCATAGTATAGAAAAAGAGCTCTGAAGACTCACACCTGCGCGAATCTTCAAAGCTCTTTTTTTATTATCACATTTAAAACAGTTGTATTACAGTACCTCATTCAGTACAGATAATCCATATTCTGCAAGGCTGTGATCTTCTTCACCGGTACCACCGCTGATTCCCAGTCCGCCGATGATGGTATCACCAACTTTAAGTGGAACTCCACCGCCAAAGATTACGATCTTGCCATTATCCATCTTGTCTACGCCATAGAAAGTTCCACCAGGCTGAGCCAGAACGCTTAATTCTTTTGTGGACATCTTGACTGCAACAGATGTATAGGCTTTCTTAGTTGCCACATCAAAGCTTACAAGAAACGCTCCATCCATTACATGGACGGCGATTGGATTTCCATCCGGTCCACAGACTGCAATAACAGCCTTCTTACCGCGACGTTCTGCTTCCTGTTCGATCTTCTCGATCAGACGTTTGGCACTGGCAAGTGTAATTCTTCCCTGAATGCCCATTCTCTTTAAAACTTCCTGGATCACAGCTTCATTGACTGCTCCTGTCTGATTCTGGTTCTCTGGCATGGTTCTGACCTCATCTTTTCCACCGTCCGATGTTTTTTCTGTCGGTTTATCCACCTCTTCAGCAGACATTTCCTCCATCTTTGCATCGGTATATCTGGCAAGTATATAAAGATAATCTGCCAGCCGGTTCATATATTTCTTAGCTCCGTTGTCCGCTCCGAATTTCACACTGACTGTTGCAAGTGCTCTCTCAGCCCTTCTTGCTACCGTTCTGGCTACATCCATTTCAGCAGACAGACGACATTTGCCCGGCAGGATAAATTCCTTCGGTCTCTGAAAAAGGCCTTCCATCCGGTTGATCTCGTCTTCCAGATATTCTGTTTTAACGTTGTCAATCCTGTAGTCTCTCTTGTAAGGATCTGCCACCCCTGCCATGACCGTGATCAGTGTACGCTGGATCTTCTCCAGAAACTGTATCGTGTCTTCATCCTTCAGCATGGTCTTAACCAGGCCCAGATGGCTGGTCAGTTCATCAATGGTTCCCACCAGCTGAATGCGGTCATCTGACTTGGAGACATTTTTTGTATGGACAAGGCTTGTCGTTCCCTTGTCACCGCCTTTTGTATAAATGTTCATCTTGGCATCTCCTGTATTGTTTACTGGTAACTATTTTACTCTCGAAAAATAAAATATGCAACAGGTTATTCTTCCCTGTAAATTGCTTTAAATGGCATCTTTTTAACTGCTCTTGCACTGTTTGCCCCCAGATTCCGGCACTGCCAGAAGCGTGGTGCATTCAGTTCAAATACGTTATGTCCTTTTGGAAGCCGTCTCATCTGCATGGCAATCCTCTGACCACTCATTCCGATCCCCGATCCAAGCATGGAATCTTCTGCTGCCGCATGAGCCAGTTCATCCAGCTCCCCGGCTCTTTCATGAATCTCATACAGAAGTCCTTCTTCTTCGATCCCGGAACAGATTTCATGAAGAAACTCCTGATCCGGATCATTTGTATAAATAATGATCGTCGGTTTGTTTACAACCACTGTTATCCCTCCTGGCTGTTTCCTATGTAGGACAGAAGCAGACCAGTAGCAACTGCGTTTCTCGGTCCCTCCGTTCCACGGATATTTCCACGGCCACATACGATACGATACTCGGCAAGTGCCTGCATCAGCATCTCCGGAATCTCAAAATCCTCTGCGGAACCACCGACCAGAACTACGTTTGGAATGTTTCGAAGTTCATGCTCCGGTGCTACCTGACGAAGTGCACGTACCGCATTTCGTACAAATACTTTGCGTTTTGCTTCTCTTCTGACTTCAAGAATCCGTTCCATCGGAATGTCTTCTTCAATCTTGAGCATCTCGCCCGGTGCAAGCAAAACAACATGTCCGTAATATCTTGGATCAATAGATTCTGTAAAGAACTGCATCGCTCCATTTTCGAGGCGCAGATGGAAAAGGCTTTCCACCTTGCCCAATGGATATTTCTTGATCTGTTCTGCTGTAGTACGGCTCTTAAGTCCAAGTTCCGTCTGGATCAGCATCGTTACCAGCTCACCGGCACCTGCCTGATGCGTGGTGCGGACTCTTCCGTCTGCTTCCAGAACTGCGGCATCTGTAGAGCCGCCTCCCATATCAAGGATAGCAAGCGGAAGTCTGGTTCCCGGTGTTGTCATTGCTCCAAGTGAAGCCATAACTGCTTCTACTCCGGCAACAACAGCTTTGGTGTGAAGATCCTTCTCCAGCTGCTCTGCGATCTTCTGCATTGGAAGATGTGCTGTCTTGACCATTGCCGCAATCCCCACGGCTTTTTCCATACAGGTCTCGCCTGCAAGCGCACCTGAGATCTCAACCGGTGCAAGTGTATCCACTGCAAGAATATCTGTAATACGCACTGCATGATTTTCGGCTTCCGCCACATCTGCCATGCTCGTCTTAATACGTGAAAACATATTTCCTACATTGGAATCCGGCTGTCCATCAATATCAAAGATCTCACCTGCATCCTGCAGCGTATCCATGATCTCATCAGCCCCATGATCTATATTTATTCGTAATTCCTGCTCTCCGTGAAAGAAAATCTCACCAGCGGGAAGAATGTTCTCTTTTATATTTCCGTTCGGAGTACGGATCACAACCGCACTTCTTTTGCCGATCAGACTCTTGGCGATCGGAGTGACTGCTCTTGTCTCATCTGCGTCCAGTTTCAGAAGTGTAGCGATTCCATATGGATTGGAAAGCATCCGGATACTTGTACCCGGAAGTGCAACCTCGATTGCTGCCATTTTGTATTCAGGCACTTTATCAATATGGCGTACTTCATCAACGATCGGAATTTTTTTGTTTAAGCGGTTTTCTACCAGAACTGCTTCATCTGCCTGAAGGATCAGTCCGCGGATATCCAGCTGCTCATACTGGTTCAGTTTGCGTGCCACCTCTTCATAGGAATACTCAGAGGATGCCACCAGAATATATGGTATATTCGATCTGCCTTTGTCTATGTTCTGAATAAACAGAAGCCGTCCTACTGCTTCTCCTGCACCTGCCGGTGTTGCCGGATTGTGCCCAATCATAGAGGACTCTGTAATGATTGTCTCTGTAATTGTTTCCATTGCTGTATCACCGATAACCGGAGCTGCCTCGTTCAGTCGGACAAGATCCAGTTTTTCCAACGGCATACCGATACGGTGCATCGCTTCCTCAAGGGCAGCTTTGACCCCGTGAACATTCGGAAGTGTCCCTTTGGTTCCGGTGGTAATACGGGAAGCACTGGAGAGGAACTGGAATCTTCCGTCCTCTCCTACACTTCCGATACATACTTCAGTTGTGGAATTTCCTATATCAACACCTGCAATCAGTCTCAAAGAAGAATTCCCCTTTTTTCATAAATTTCTGCAGCCTCAAGTACCAGTTTGGCACAGTGAGGTGCGCTGTATTTCTGAAGAAGTTCCTGCGCCATCAGGATCAGTTCTTTCTTGGTGGAACGATTCGGACGCAGTTTGTTGTACATATCAAGAATTACATCATCAGGTACATTTACAAGCTCAGAAGCACGCTGAAAATTCGCATCCATAGTTGGATTATCTGCTTCTCTTGCAACCTGTCCCTGTTTTTTTAATGTTTCAGCGGAAATCTTGATGTCATCTGCTGTGACATTGCCTTTTTTTACCTCATCAAGGGTAATCTGAGAAAGTTTCTTACCGGTTCTTGAAGTAATGGTATCCGCTTCGCTCTGTCCTAAAGGATAGCTGCTCATCTTGTACCCTCCCATTCAATCATGCCTTTTGCCGGATCGAGCTGCTCTGTCTCAATAATATGAAGAAGAGCTGCTTTTACCTGATATTTTGCACGTACCATTGGATCGTTGGTACACTCGATCGGTGTAACTTTTTCACCTTTTACATACTTGGCTGCATTACGTCCGATCTTACGATATGTATCCAGGTCCATCAGTGGAGCCTGTGGAAAAAGCTCCAGATTGGAAAGCGGATACAGATCTTTCTGATGAATAACGGTTGTTCCTTTGGACTGCAGGCCGATTCCGATTCCTGATCCGGAAAGCTTCGCAGCTTCCAGTCCCATGAATCCTACATCAGAAGTATCCAGCACTTTGACAACACGTGATGTCATGCCTTCCTCTTCGATACCTGCTTTAATGTTTCGAAGGACTTCCTCCAGAGGAATCCCACTCATGGTCTTTGTGATCTCAGTCTGGAATGCTGCTCCGACACCGATCACGATCTCTTTCGGATCTGTTCCTTTCTGTGCTCTGACAGCATTTTCATAAGAATGTTTCGGGCGCATTCTTGTCTTGCCGGCAAAGCTTCCTGCACCTTCTGGTGCCGGTGTACTGCTCACATCCTGCGGCTGTGCACCGGATGCCATGAGCTGTGCAACGACTGCCTGTGTAACGGCGCGTACAAGCTGTTCATTTACTTCCATGGTGCACCTCCTTAAATGTCATTTGCATTGATTCTGTGAGGAATCGCTTTGATTTCCTCCCAGCGTTTGCCTGAAACACGATAACCGGTTCCCGGTCCCATGTAATCGTTTGGTGTGTTTACTCCGGACATTACCTGGAAATTTTTATCCAGGATTGCTGCCGTCTGCATATAATCACCGATTACTCTCTGTTTCAACATGTTGAGAATATTGTCTGCAAGAACAGTATAGCCACTCTCCGCAAGCGCTTTGACTACATCAATTCCTGTGATACCTCTCTTCATCATGTCATCTGCGGCCATAAGGTCGGATGCCACATCTCGTTTGAGTGTATCTTTGCTTCCATGCGCATAGGTAACTGCTTCAACCTGCTCATCTGTCACTTCTGTAAGGCCCAGATATTTAAAGACTGCCTGAACAGCTTTGCCTGCTTCATGACGAACACGGATGACATCTTCCTCTGTAACAGGACGAAGCCCGCCATCCACCTGCATATCTCTCTGTAATACATTATAATCATCGAAGTCCTCGGCATCAAAATTGGATCCCGCGAACATATTGTCATAGTTTGGTTCTGCTGCATATCCGGAGAAAATGAAATCTGTTCCCGGCATAAACTGCAACATGGTTCTTGCTGTTCTTCTCATGTCTGAGTTGGAGAAGCTCTGGTCATTGGAAGATGCACATTCCAGTCCGAGAAGTGCTGCAACCAGATTCTCGCCCATAACTTCACGGATTCCCGCCGGAACACCGGCAGCAACACCGATACAGCTTACAGAACCATTCTGAATTCCCTGGCTTCCGCATCCCTTTGTGACATAGAGACAGCGGCATTCCAGATAAAGCATGGATTTCTTTTCACTGCTTCCCATCAGAACTTCAGATCCGGCACCTGAGGTGAAACGGACTTTCAGTCCACGTGAAGCATATGCGGAGTTTAAGAATGCTTTGGAGTATGGTGTATCATCACCATCTACAAATACTTTTTCGGTTCCATATACAGAAAGTGTTTCTGCATAAGTTGTCAGGCCACGGATACCAAGCTCCAGCTCTGTTGCCTCTTCAGCTGAACACTGTGTAAGGACACCCGGACGTCCTGTCTGTGAACCGATGAGCAATGCCATTGCACTGAACGGTGCGTATCTGGCAACACCCATTGTTGTTTCTTCTTCGCTGAAGCCTCGAAGGGCTCCCTCTGCTGCATCTGCTGCGATCTGTACCGGATCATCTTTCAGGTTCGTGATATGGGCCTGATTTCCAGGTACTTTTCTGGCACGCATTTTCTGCATACCCATCATCAGCTCAACAACATTCAGATAATTAATTACTTCAACCATTTTGGCCGGTGTAATACCGGAAACGATTTCCAGTATTTCTTTACGTGATACATGAATGTCCACGATCTTTCTGGCAATCTCCAGTGATGGAATTGCCATGGATGCTTCCGCCCGGTCCGCACGGATCGCATAATCAGCAATAAACTGGTCCAGGAAATCAAACTCATCGCGTTTCTTTCCGTCCAGTTCTGTGATGATACCATCTTCTATTTTTACAGAAGGTTTTGGATCGTATGGGCTGTGCATTGACACGAATCCCATTTCCGGCCACTCATCAATGAATCCATCTTTGTTGACCGGTCTCTGATCCAAAACCTCTATTCTTTTCGATCTTTTCATAGGTCTACCTTCCTGGAAAAGTCATGTTTTATAAAATTAGAAAGACCAGAGTTTCTTGTAAATCTTCATAATATCCTCTTTGGTCGGGGTTCTTGGATTGCTTGGCGTGCACGCATCCGCAAGCGCTGCATCTGCCATCTTATCAATTGCTCCGAAGTATTCGTCCGGGCTGATAGTTCCAATCTCCTGGATTGTCATAGGAATGTTCATTTCCTTCTGCATAAACTGAATCCAGTTTACAAGAGAACGAACGCTCATTACCTGGTTGTAGTTGCTCAGTCCCAGGATATGTGCTACAGATGCATATCTTTCTACTGCAGGAAGATATGTTTTCTGGCTTCTGCTTCTCTTGTTGATATTTGCATTAAACTCAACGATATGAGGTAAAAGCATTGCATTAGCTCTTCCATGAGGAATATGGAACTGTGCACCAAGCTGATGAGCCATACTGTGTGTAATTCCAAGGCCCGCTGTATTGAAGGAAAGACCTGCCAGGCAGGATGCTACATGCATTTTCTGTCTTGCATGCATATCACTTCCATCAAGATAAGCTCTCAGAAGGAATACGCCGCAAATCTCCATCGCTTTTTCTGCAAGTGCTGCTGAAAACTCATTATGGCCTGTACTAACATAGGATTCCAGCGCATGGGTAAACACGTCCATACCTGTATCTGCTGTAATAGCCGGCGGTACGCTTTTAACTAATTCTGCATCCAGGATCGCTTCATCTGCTGTAAGGTCTGGTGAAACAAGTGGATATTTTACTTTTGCTTCTGTATCGTTTACGACCGCAAAGGATGTAACCTCTGAACCAGTTCCGCTGGTAGTTGGAACGGCAATCAGTCCTACTTTACCGTAGTTATTGATCTTCAGTGCAAACTCACGGATTGCTTTAGAAGAGTCAATAGCAGAACCACCGCCAACAGCGATAACTGCTTCCGGCTGATAGCTTAAGAACTTCTTAACTCCATCTGCGATCTTGTCAACAGGCGCATCCGGTACTACGTTGCTGAAAATATCATATTCAATGCCGCCTTTTGCCAACGGCTCTGTGATCAGATCAATCATTTTGCTCTGTACTACAAAAGGATCTGTAATGATGAGTACTCGTTTGTATGGAATCTCTCTCAGACGATCCAGAGCATTATCTCCAAAATGAATGACTGTTTTCATTCCAAAGGTCTTCATATCTGTTGCTTCCTTTCTATGGCTGCATACCAGGATAACGGCACTCTACGCCTTCTTCGGCAAAATGTGCCAGCCACTTCCCAGACGGCTTCCTGTCTGTTACAACCACATCTATATCCCGCAGTTTTCCTGCAACGGAAAATGCGGTCTGATCAAATTTTGTACTGTCTACTACCAGAATCTTCTCACGGCCGGACGCAATCATTGCTTTTTTGGTCGTGCCAAAAGCTTCTTGCGATTCCATGATCCCCCATTCATGATCCAGTGCCTTGCAGGAGATGATTACTTTGTCCACATAATAGGAACGAATCGCATCTTCTGTCTTTGACCCAAGAAAAGCAAGATATCCCTCTTTCATAACGCCACCGGTGGAAATGATATTCCATCCCGAAACATCAGATAATTCCAGAAGGATCTCCATGGAATTGGTGATCACGGTGAGTCTTTCTTTTTCTTTCAGTGCCTTTGCAATAAATACTGCAGTGGTACTCGCATCAAGAAAAATATGATCACCTTCCTGCACCAGAGAGGCTGCTATATCAGCCATCTGCTGTTTGCCGCTTACATTCTGGTTTTTTCGAATATTAAAGGGCAAGTCAATGCTTACATCCTCATTTATAACAGCACCACCATAACTTTTGGTGGCCAGTCCCTCTTTTTCAAGCTTGTCGAGGTCACGGCGAATTGTTTCTTCAGAAACCTCATAAAGCTGACTGAGTTCGCTTACAACGACCCGTTTCTCAGCCTGTAATTTCTCAAGAATTAAATTTCGTCTTTCTAATGCCAGCATTTACTTTGCCCCCTTTTGAGAACATTTATTTTATTTCTTTTAATTCATTAAAGAATAGAATCGATCATTCTCTGATCCGGATGAGCAATTACTGAAGAATCCAGATACATTCCCTTGGATGCTACGAGCTGTTTTGCTTTTTCGATGGAAGCTTCTACTGCTGAAACTTCTCCGGTAAGAAGCATGTAGGATTTTCCACACATACCTTTTGCAATACGTAATTCGATAACGTCTACGATTGCTGTTTTTGCTGCCTGGTCAGCTGCTTCGATGATAGAAGCTGCATCATAGGTTTCAAGGATTCCCAGAGCGCTGATCCCCTCGATCTGTGTTGTTCCATACATAGCCGGGAAGAGAGACTCATGAGGATTACCAAGTACAAAACTGTCGATGCATTTGTCCTCGTAAGTAGTTACTGCAGCGTCAACTGCTGCTTTTACTGCACTTAAATCGCCTGTGATAATTGCAATATATTTTCCCGGACATACGGTCTGTGCCTCGACGATCTCTACTTCAGATGTCTTAACCATGGCATCCGCTGCTGTGATACCTGTGGCAGTGGTTTTAAATTCAATCATTCCGATTGCTTTACTCATTTTCTGCACGTCCTTTCTACTTTGCTGCAATTATGATGTGGCGGTCTGTTACTTCAGTTACTTTACCAGAGATACTTGCATGGATGCTGACGCTTAATCCGTCTGCATGCTGTGCGATCATCTGTCCCTTGGTTACCATGTCGCCTGTTTTCACAATTGCCTGTGCCGGTGCGCCAATATGCTGGCTTAAAAGGATCTTAACCTTGGATACCGGAACTACGTTCTCATCCATCGGTGCATCCTTGTCATATTTTGTCAGTCCGAGGCGGGCCATCAGACGTTCTTCCGGAACCTTACGATATTCACGTGAAGGCTGTACCGGTACCGGCTGTACTCCCTGAGGAGGTCTGATACCTGCTTTACGAAGTCCACCCTTCATGTCTGCAAGAAGTGTTCTTGGTGCAAGACTCTGTGGGCAGGCATACATCTCACATACACCGCAGGAACTGCAGAATGCAGAATCGATGTATGGGTTTACATCTCTGAAATCTCCGGCAGATGCTGCTCTCATAAAGCGGGCCGGATCGATCGGATGTCCAAGATTATGTCTCGGGCAAAGGTCCGTACAGGTATTACACTGGCAGCAGATAGATGCTGCACGTTTTAAATCGATTGCTGAAGTTCTCTGTTTCTTCATAACGATCTGATGATCTCTAGGAAGAACAAGAACTGCGTTTGTTGTTTTGGTCACCGGATCTGATCCGCTGCCGATACGTCCCATCATAGGGCCGCCAACAAAGTAAACAGGATCTTTGGTTGTTACATTTCCAGCCTGTGCTACTACTTCATCCAAGGTACATCCAAGCGGTACCTTAACTGTAACCGGATGTTCAACTTCTGCTACAACAGATATGTATTTTTCTGTAACAGGTTTCTGGGATTCCAGTGCCTGATATACATTGTAGATCGTCTCTACGTTGAATACGATGACGCCCTGCTCAATCGGCAGTCCGCCTGGTCTGCATACACGTCCGGTTGCTTCATAGATCAGCACAACTTCATCACCCATCGGATATACTTCATCAAGAAGATGAAGTTTCAGACCAGGGAATTCTTCAATGTGCTGCTGCAGTGCTTTAACTGTCTGTACATATGATTTCTTGATTCCGATAATGGCCTGTGAAGCACCAACTGTCTCCATAACCGTATGGAAAGTTTTCATAATCTCATATGCATGTTTTTCAAGCAGCTGTCTATGAAGTTTCAGCAATGGTTCACACTCGGCACAGTTCAAAAGAATTGTGTCCGCCTTGTCTGTAAGCTTGGCATATGACGGGAATCCGGCACCACCTGCACCTACAACACCATTGTCCTGCATAATTTTCTGTAAATCTTTGATTTCCATGGCGTTACTCCAATCCTGCACCATCATCGACGATTCCGACTATTGCCGCATCGATCGGTGCTGTTTCTTCGCCGCAGCCAATTCTTGCTGCGCTTCCTTGTGCCACCAACACATATTCCCCGATACCTGCACCGATAATATCGATTGCAACGATCTGGGATAAGTCAGCTTTCATATGATGCACCGGCTCCACGATCATGAATTTCTGTCCTATTAACTTGTCGCTCTTCCGCGTGGAAACCACGCTTCCAACTACTTTACCTACTATCATGTGTGTGCCTCCGCATGTTATTCCTATAATCCCTCTATGCCGGTGGCGTAACTGCCACCGGCTGATTCTGAGGAATTATTTACTTTATGATGGTAACTGTATTGCCTGTGGCAATCTTTGCTGCATTTGCTTCATCTGTATCAATATGCATTTCCAGTGTAAAGCTGTCGTCTACACGAATTGCAACATGATTAAAGATTGTTCCGCGCTCATTATCTGCTTTGACAGATACGATATCACCGTTTTTCACTCCGGCTGCCTGTGCATCCTTCGGAGACATGTGGATGTGACGCATAGCCACGATACATCCCTCTTTCAGATAAATAGCACCCTTCGGTCCAACGATCGCGATCGGTGCGCTTCCTGCAATATCTCCGGACATACGTACCGGAACGTTCATTCCAAGTTTGATAGCATCTGTCGCAGATACCTCAACCTGTGTTGCACTGCGGACTGGTCCGAGTACACGAACTTTCTCGATCGCACGGAGCTTCAGACCAACGATCGTAACAGTTTCATTTGATGCAAACTGTCCACCCATAAGATCTTTTTTCTTGGTGAGCTGATATCCTGGTCCAAATAATGCTTCTACGTGTTCCTGAGTCAGATGAACGTGTCTTGCAGATACACCGATTGGAACCATGAAGCCGTTGCCTTTGTCTTCAGACTGATTGATGGCATCAATTACCATCTTTGTGATCAGTTCGATGTTTTTTGATTCCAAGATTACACCTGCTTTCTTCCGTTTTCAGGAAATATATTATTTCAGTACCGGAAGGATTTTTTCTACGTCTGTGTGTGGTCTCGGGATTACGTGTGTAGCAACGAGTTCTCCAAGTCTGGATGCTGCTGCGCTTCCGCTTTCTACTGCAGATTTAACAGCTCCTACATCTCCACGAACCATAACTGTTACCAGTCCGGATCCGATTTTTTCTGTTCCAACGAGTGCTACGTTAGCTGCTTTGCACATCTGGTCAGCTGCTTCGATTGCTGCTGTAAGTCCTCTGGTTTCTACCATTCCTAAAGCTTCCTGTGTCATGATTATTTCCTCCTTATGGATAAATGAAAATTATTATTTATTTTCTTTTTTTGTTTCGTCAGTTTTTTTCTTCCAACGGCTTGCACTTAACTCCACGAGCTTGACAATTTCTTCGTGAGGCCGTGCGATTACTGCATAACTCGCCGGTTTCTTTATTGCGCCTGCCACAGCAGCTTCGACTGCTTCGTTTACTGCTGATACATCGCCTTCTACAATAAGAGTTACCAGTCGTCCGCCCAGCTTACGTTCCCATGACGCCAGCTCAACGTCTGCAGTTTTACACATGATATCGAGTGCATTGATCGCAGCTACGACACCTGTGATTTCGATAAAACCATATGCTTTACTCATGAGCGAACTCCTTCAGATAAGATATGTAACTTATCAGATCTTTGGAAGAATTTTTTCTACGTCTGTGTGTGGTCTCGGAATTACATGTGTAGCAACCAGTTCTCCAAGTCTAGATGCTGCTGCGCTTCCGCTTTCTACAGCTGCTTTAACTGCTCCGACATCACCGCGAACCATAACTGTTACCAGTCCGGATCCGATTTTTTCTGTTCCTACCAGTGCTACTTCTGCTGCTTTTGTCATTGCATCAGCTGCTTCGATTGCTGCTGTCAGTCCTCTGGTTTCTACCATTCCTAAAGCTTCCTGTGCCATTGTTTCTTCCTCCTGAATCATTGTTCGTTAATTGATTTCTAATATGCCAGGGATATCAGCTGTCAGCTTTTATCCAGGGCGCTGATTTTCAGCATCTTTACCGTATCCTCGGTAGGATTCGGTATTACGTAGTGCTGCACTACACCAGTTCTCCGGTTTGCTTCTGCCATTCCTGCTTCCACAGCTGCGGTTACGTCTTCGACGCTTCCGCGGAATTTGATGCATACCAGAAGCGGTACTGGCAGGCTGTCAGCGTTTGCAGGTTTGTTCTTATCGAACACCTCCAGGCGGACATTGGCTGCCTTGCATCCTGCATCTGCCGCTACAAAGGCTGTCGCCAGCCCGAATACTTCCAAAATTCCTACAGCTTCTGCCATTTTGCTTCTCCTTTATTTCCGGATTATTTATTAATGATCGCGATCTTAAGACCTGTCATTGCAAGGTTAGTCTTATGAGCTTCATTGATCTGCTCAAGCGGGAATCTGTCTGTGATCAGATCAGACATCGGAAGTCCGATTGCTTTTGCTCTCTTGAGGAAATCAAATGTTGTAGCATAATCTCTCAGTGTGTATACCCAGGAACCAACCAGGTTGATTTCTTTGGAGCAGAGATCGAAGTGCGGGTTGATTGTAGCATCTCCACCATTGATGAAGAAACCAAGTTCGCAAAGACCGCCGCCGTTACGGATGAATTTGTAGATGTTTGCATGTGCGTGCGGGTTACCTGTGCACTGGAATGCAAAGTCTGCAAGATGTCCGCCCTGAGCTTCTTTAACAGCTTCTGTAAGAGCTTCGATTCCTTTGTACTGTGTGAAGTCTACGGATACTTCAGCGCCCATCTTCTTAGCGAATTCAAGACGTTTTGCGTTTCCATCTACTGCACAGATGTTTTCAACACCCATTGTACGAAGGATAGCGATGCAGATAAGACCGATCGGTCCGCATCCCTGAACAACAACTCTTGAGTTGAATTTCAGGATTCCTGTTGTTTTTGCTCTTTCAACTGCATGGATAAGTACTGCACATGGCTCGATCAGGATACGGGAATCCAGATCCAGATCACTTACGTTGAAGAATGTAGATCCGAAGGATCCGCCTCTGATCAGGATGTAATCAGAGAACCATCCGTTAAGATGTACATCATCATCTGGAAGAAGTCCGTATACATCAGCTCCACCAACGTTTTTCTTGTTGAGGTCGAACATTGTGATTTCCGGATCATCTTTGAAGATCATACATGTAACAACTTTATCGCCGACTTTAACTGGTTTTCCAGCTGTATCAACTTTAACGTTTTTACCCATTTTTACGATTTCACCAGTTCCCTCATGTCCAAGAGCAACCGGGATCAGGCCAAATGGATCTCTTTTGAATTCGTGTGCGTCAGTACCGCAGATACCGCATCCTTCTACTTTAACAAGGATATCGTCATCGCCAACTTCCGGCATTGGGAATTCTTTGATTTCATAATGTTCCAGTGCTGTAAGCATTGCAACATGTGCTGTTTTTGGGATTACCGGGTCAGCTGTCGGAGCTACTGGAGCTGCTGCTGCAGCCGGTGCATTTCCGGTCATTCCGGAAAGAACCTGTTTTACAATTTCTTCGATATTTACATTGTTCATATCCATTTTAATATTTCCTCCTGATTAGCGAATGCAAAGGCTGTCTGACATTACGCAGCGTCTTCTCTTTGTAAAGGTGCTTGCACTTGTAAGTCCCTCACCTGTACGGCTTGCGATTGTGAAAGTACAGTAACCTTCTCCACCAAATCCAAGTGCAGAATAGGACGGGCCATTCTTAACAAGGATTGCTGTATCGATTGCTTTCGCATATTTGGTAATGTTGTCAACATTCTTGGAATGGATGTGTGCTGAATGACGGTTGCCATGTTCAAGCCATACAGCCTGTTCTACAGCATCATCAAAATCTTTTGCTCTTACGATTCCAAGGATTGGCATCATAAGCTCTGTTGTGATAAGCGGATGTTCCTTCGGTCCTTCGAAGATGATGCAACGGATATTTGCCGGTGCGTTTACTCCGATCATGGAAAGAAGTGTTCTTGCATCACGACCTACACATTTACGGTTCAGTTTACCGCCTGCCAGAACAACTTCTGTTAATTTGTCCTGTTCTTCTTTGGAAGCCAGGTAGCAGTCGTTTTCTGTCAGCATGTAATGCATCAGTTCATCTACTACAGAAGATACAGCTACAACTTCCTTCTCTGCGATACATGGAAGGTTGTTATCAAATGTACATCCGTTTACGATGTCCTGTGCTGCTTTACGGATATCAGCTGTTTCATCAACAACTGCCGGTGGGTTACCTGCACCAGCTCCGATTCCTCTCTTACCGGAGGAAAGAACTGCTGTAACAACTCCAGGGCCGCCTGTTGCTGCGATCAGCGGAATATCTTTATGTTTCATCATGATATTGCTTGTTTCAAGCGTAGGTTTCTCTACTGTTACTGCAATATTGTCCGGTCCGCCAGCTTCAAGAGAAGCTTCGTTTACCAGATTGATTGCAAAGATAGAGGTCTTGATTGCTGCCGGATGCGGGTTGAATACTACTGTATTTCCGCCAGCCAGCATACCCATTGTATTGCAGAGGATTGTTTCACTCGGGTTGGTACAAGGTGTGATCGCACCGATTACACCAAATGGTCCCATCTCGATCAGAGTAAGTCCTCTGTCTCCTGACCATGCAGTTGTTGTGATGTCTTCTGTACCAGGTGTTTTGTCTGCTACCAGATGATGTTTCAGGATCTTGTCTCCTACGTTACCCATTCCTGTTTCATCAACGCCCATACGAGCCATAACTTCTGCGTTTTCTTTGATTTTTTTACGGATGCAGGTGATGATTTTTTCTCTCTGATCCATGGACATCTTCTTAACGATCAGTTCAGACTTCTTAGCAGCCTCAATTGCATCGTTCATATCTTTGAAGATACCATGTTTTCCTGTCGGAGCATCTGCAATCTGCATTTTTGCCATTACTTCCTGTACAATGTCCTGTACCATGCTCTCACTAATTGGCATGAGATTGTCCTCCTTTAATGTCTACCACTTAATATGGAATGGATTATTTCATTCCAAGCTGTGCCATAACCTGTTTTGTGATGTTTGCAACCAGTTCTGCATCAGCTGCTCCTGTAGCTGCCGGAGCTTCTGCTTTAGTTTCGCTTCCTACGAAATCATACTGATATCCTGGGAACTGTTTGTAATCCTGGCTGTGACAAGCGCCACCGCAGTTATGACAGTTAACACCGTCTTTGTTCTGGCAAAGGTTTGCAGGATGTTTTCCTGGCATACCGAATTTACGACGGATTTCATACAGTTTCTTGATATTTTCTTTGTCGAATTCCTTCGGGCCACCGAGCAGTTTGCTCTGATACAGCAGCTGTGCATAGAATTCAACGGATTCCATCTTCATGTATGCAGCGTTCAGGTCTGTGCTCCATGTAAGAGCTCCGTGGTTCTCAAGAAGAACTGCATCGAAGTATGGAAGATATTTTTCAAGGTTGTCCGGAATTTCCATTGTGGAAGGTGTACCGTACTCAGCGATCGGAACACATCCAAGAGCGATAACTGCTTCTGGCATGATCGGCTGTGTAAGCGGGATACCAGCGATAGCAAAAGATGTTGCATAGATCGGATGAGCATGTACTACAGATCCTACGTCCGGTCTCTTCTGATATACTCTCATATGCATTTTGATTTCAGAAGATGGTTTGAATCCCGGGTTAGCCTGAATTACATTACCCTGAGCATCTACTTTACAGATGAACTCTGGAGTCATAAATCCTTTGGATACGCCTGTTGGTGTGCAAAGGAATTCGTTGTCATTCAGCTTTACGGAAATGTTTCCGTCGTTAGCTGCAACCATGTTACGGTTGTAGATACGTCTTCCGATGTCACAGATCTGTTTTTTGATTTCAAATTCGTTTACCATGCTTATTTTCCTCCTAAAGCAATTTGGTTTTTTGCAGCTGCCCGTCAGCTGAAATTCAGTCCCTGGACAACCACTTTGGTTTTATTGTACTTCTAAGGAGATTTTACTCCTTATAAACAAGATTGTCAAGATTTTATCGTTGTTTTGTGTTGTTTTTATCACGATAAAAATGTTGTTTTTGTTGTTTTCTGTTCATCCACCAATCTGAACATGCAGAGAACTTACGGATTCTGCTGCTTTCTTCAATGTCTGCATATGTTCCTGTGTTGGTGGAAGAATTCCTTCCATTAAATAAGGTCTTCCAAGTCCGATGTATTTATCCTGACCAAGTCTGTGATACGGAAGCAGGTGAAGCTGTTCCACACCCGGAAGTGTATCTGCAAAAGATGCAATTCCCTGGATTTCTTCCACTGTATCATTAAAAGTCGGAATGACCGGAACACGGATGATCAGCTTACATTTACCGGAAAGTGCTACTTTACGGGCATTTTCCATCATAAGGTCATTTGCCCGTCCGGTAAATTCTTTGTGTTTTGCCGGATTGGTATGCTTGATATCCATCAAATACAGATCCAGATACGGAAGGATCGTCTCGATCGTCTCAAATGGAGCACAGGCCATACTTTCCAGTGCAGTATTGATTCCCCGTTCCTTTGCTGCCCGGAGCATATCTCTGGCAAATTCCGGCTGGCAGAGGCTCTCACCACCCGAAAGAGTGAGTCCTCCTCCGGAGCGGCGGTAGTACGGACGATCCTGTTCGACTACTTTGATCGTCTCTTCTACTGTAACATCTCGACCGATCACCTTGTCTTTGCCAAGGACTTTCATTGTCTGGATTCCGTATTCCTGTGATTCAGGGTTGCAGCACCATCTGCATCTCAACACGCAGCCTTTCAGGAAAACAATCGTACGGATTCCCGGGCCATCATGGATCGAATATCGCTGGACATCAAAAATGCGGCCTTTTGTCTGTAAATAACTCATAATTTACCTCTTAGAAGCCCTGTTCTGTTCTTCTGATGATATCATCCTGAAGAGAACGTGACAGTGTTGTAAACAATGCACTGTAACCGGCAACACGAACAACCAGATGTGCGTATTTCTCCGGATGCTTCTGTGCATCGATCAGAGTCGCTCTGTCAACAACGTTAAACTGCATATGCATTCCCTTCTGATCAAAATATGTTCTGATCAGAGCCACGAATTTCTCCAGTCCTTCTCTTCCGGCAAGTGCTGACGGATGGAATTTCTGGTTAAACAGTGTTCCGTTGGATACGATAAAGTGATCCAGTCTGGAAACAGATGTTGCTGCTGCCGTCGGACCGTTGACATCTTTACCTGCAGAAGGAGAAACACCATCTGCTACCGGAGTATGCGCATAACGGCCATCCGGAGTAGCGCCTGTCTGTCCGCCCAGCGGAACATTCGCAGATACCGGATAAAGTCCTGCATGGAACTGTCCTCCACGTGGATTATGATATTTCTGAAGAGGACGTGTATAGGTATATGCAACATCTCTTGCAAAATAATCCACATCATCGATGGCATTTCCGAATTTCGGAACTTCATCGATCATATCATGCAGTTCTGTAAATTTCTGAATCTGCTCATCGGAAGGTTTCAGTCTCATAACTGTCTGAAGAACTGCTTTTGCTGTATCTTCGTTGACAGTCATTCCTGCATCCTGCATTCCCTTGAGAATCATTTCTGACATATCGGCAACAGATTTTTCATCAAGGCCTTTGTCGTAGTTCCATGCGAGCGCTTCTTTATAAGTCTCCATGGAAACTTTCTTATCTTCATAAACAAGCTTGCGGATCGCATACAGGGAATCTGCCATATTCGCAATACCAAATCCCTGCGGACCGGTAAAGTTATAAACTGCTCCCCCCTGCTCTGCTGTAAGGCCACGGGTCAGACAGTCATCTACCATGGATGCAAGGAACGGAAGCGGACATCTCTCTGCATGTGCAACATCGATCGCATTATCTGCATTGACCATCAGAGAAATACAGTATTCCATCTGTTTCTTGTATGCATCATAGAATTCGTTGAAAGTATTCATCTTGGTAACATCGCCAGTCTGAATGCCAACCTGTACACCCTTGTCCATACCATTTGCAAAAACAAGTTCAAGCGGACGGCACATATTAAAGAACGCTGCATCATGCCAGCCGTTTGTCTTACCGGATTTCTGCGGTTCAACACATCCGATGATGTTGTATTCTCTTGCATCTTCCAGAGTGAGGCCTCTGTTCTGCAGTGCCGGAATGATAACTTCATCATTATAGTAAGCCGGAAGTCCGATACCGGTTCTTGTAAGGTCAGCTGCCTTCATCAGCAGTTCATGCGGAGAACCATTCCATACACGGATCGACAAAGACGGCTGCGGCAGGAATACCTGCTTGGACGCCTCGATGCACATAAATGAAAGATCATTGGTAACATCTTCGCCGTATTTGTTCTGTCCGCCTACGATCAGGTTCTGGAAAAGGCTGTATCCCGCAAAGCCCTTAGCTGATTCTTCATCACGACACTTGTTCAGGTCATTCATCTTAACCCAGATACAGTCGATCAGCTCCTGTGCAAACTCTCTTGTGATCACACCTTTGTCTATGTCTTCCTTATAATAAGGATACATATACTGATCAAAACGTCCAGGTGAAATGGAATGTCCACTGGATTCAATCTGGATCAGCTGCTGTACAAACCAGAAAGACTGGCAGGCTTCATAGAAGCTTGTAGCTCCGTTCGCCGGTACACGGCTGCAGTTTTCTGAAATCTGCAGAAGTTCCTGTTTACGTACTGGATCTGTACACTCTGCTGCCATCTGGGATGCGAGTTCTGCATATCTTTCTGCGTATTCGATTGCTACCTGGCAGGAAAGGATCACTGCATTTAAGAAATGGCTCTTCGTAACATAGTTGGCATCTCCAACCTGGCATTTGTCCAGCTCTGCCTGTGCTTTGTCGATGATTCCCTTGTATCCGATTGCAAGGACTTCACCATATTTAACAGTTACGTGACCTACACCATTGTAGAAATAGTTTCCAGGTGTAAAGATATTGTGTTCGATTGCTTTGATTGCTTCCGGATCCATATAGGATGTAGCAAGTTCACTGGATGTCTTACCCTTCCAGTATTTATGTACTTCTCTTAACTCCTGCTTGGTCTCTTCTGCAATATAAAACGGGTCCGCGCTCCTCGTTTCAACGGTATCCAGCTCATCTTCCAGCCACTGGAAGGAAAATTCCGGGAATGTCTGACATCCTCGCGGTGCGATCGTGCTGCTTCCGACGATCAGTTCATTGTCACGAATGATGATCGGAATATTACGGAGAATGTGAGCAAAAGCTTCCGCACGCCGTGTGACCATCGGCTCACCTTCGGTAGCCTTATATGATTCAGTAAGCAGCTTCGCTCTGGCAGACTCGATTACCGGCATATTGGCATAAAGTGCCTCAACCAGTTTCGGAATCCTGGATGACTTTGGAACATCTGTGGTATTAAACATCTCCACGCTTCTCCTTTCTTATGGTGTCACTACCTTAAAGGTATCTCTTACACCATATCTCATATGCAATCAGAAGGCGCTAAAACGCCACGATTCATATAGAATCATTATACTCTACGTGCTCTTTCATGTCAACGAAATCCAACATTATTCTTCTGTTTTTTACGAGGTTTTTGTTGTGGTTTTTGTTGGTTTTGTGTTGGTTTTTATTTTGAACTGCATTTTTCTGTTGACTTTTGTGATAGTGACTGCCATACTGGAGTTAATGATATCTTTGCGGTCAGATTTTGTATTTATCTGCCACATTTTTTCGATTTATTTTCGATCTAAGGAGGGATCTTCATGTATCTTTCTGATATACATACGCATTCTATCGCAAGTGGCCACGGAACCACCTGTACGATTTCTGATATGGCCAAAGCAGCCTCCAGAAAAGGGCTGAAGTTGCTCGGAATCACAGACCACGGTCCTGGAACGCTGGCCGCTGGAACTTCTTCTTATTTCCGCAGTCTGACTTATGCGCCGAAGAAGCGTTTTGGAATTGAATTGCTTTTTGGAGTGGAATTAAATATCCTGGATATTGACGGGCATCTGGATCTAAACGATGAACTGCTCGGAGAACTGGATTATGCGATTGCGAGTATGCATGCACAGAATTACAATAGTGGAACGATTGCGGAAAACACCAGTGCGTATCTGAATGCCATGACGCATCCATGTGTCAAAGTCCTGGGACACTGTGATAATCCAGCTTTTCCTGTAGATTATGAGACTCTGGCTGTCGGTGCCAAAGAGAATGGGGTTATCTTCGAGATCAATGAGGCTTCGTTTGCGCCATATGGATATCGTGGTGATACAAGAGCAAACAACAGGGAGATCCTGAAGTATTGTATGAAGTATGAAATTCCGATCGTGCTGTCGAGTGACAGTCATGGTGTGGAGCATATAGGGGATTTTACGTGTGCGGCGGAGTTTGTGCATGAGATGATGTTTCCCGAGAAAATGATATTGAATAATGATATTCCTCGGTTGAAGATGATACTGAGTGAGAGGTAGGAATCTTAGATTCTATAATAATAATAATAATAATATATATCACGAAAAAGTAAACAGTCTCCTGACTTGTTGACACGCTGCATTTCCGGATTCTTCCCGCGCATCTATCGATGACTGCTTTTGCAAACTCGCACCCAAGGGTGCTCAGACAGTGCAACGCAGCCATCATTAGCGCAGTCAGAATCTACGGAAATTTGCTGAGTCAAAATGTCAGGAGACTGTTCCTTTTTCTGTGTATAGGAATATGAAGCTAAATTAAGATATTTTCTATATTTATCTGAAGATTTTAAATATATGTATACTATTAATTCCTCTTCTCTCATTTTCCGTATCATCTTTGTGGTGCCACCACACCCCGGCGGATGTTCACGGCCTTCGGCCGCTGCCCCGAGAGGCCTTCCCGGTTGTGGGGAAGCGGAACTGTCGCAAGAAAATGATCCTATAAAAAGCTTTGAACTGATAAAGCATGCATCCGATATTCAGGAACCCAGCAAGGCTTTCGAGACTGCGACTGTGCTAGTGGCGGTTGTGGAGCATCTGTCTGAGCGACAGCGAGTTATGCGGAGCAATCGCTAATAAGCGCACGGGAGCAGCCCGAAAATGAAGCGTGTTCCAGAATATCGGATGTATGTCTATATCATAATCCGTCTTTTTCTTCTCGTATCTTCTTCATCAGTTCCGCCAGCTCGCTGTATTTCCCGGTTACGTAACCGTAGTTCTGGGCTTTATGTGGCAGCTGGCAGTTCGTGCAGTCTTTTATTCCTGTTTCTGTCATTCGAAAATTCCCGCCACATTTATCGCCCAGTGCATACAGCGGGCAGTAGCAGAACAGACAGTTGAAGTTCTCCGGATCTGCGCCTGCATGACACGGAAAATATTCACATTCTTTATTGCTGAAAAAAGCATAGTGTTTCCCTTCCCAATATGGTTTTTTCATTTACTTTCACCTCGTTATATAAAAAAATCCAGTCACGGCACTGCCGAACTGGTCATCTTCAAAACTTATTTCAGAGGATTTGCGATACTGCTCCGGGGTAGACAATGAATCCGTTCAAATATGCGGAGGGAACGAATGCATCCGGAGTAGTACCGCCTGCCATTTAATCATACCCTTTAAGGGGTCGTATGTATGTGGCGGCCACCACGATACATATAGGTATAATTCATACGAACAGGCGAATTCCATAAAAAAATGCCTGCTTCCAACAAGCAGACAACGCTTTGGGTTGCGGATACCCTAAGTTGGTTGTTACACTTTACACGGAAGTTTAACCTCGCCATACAAAGCAGGTTTCCTGACTTCAGGATCATCACTTCTTTTCCCCTTCTCATACTATCGTACAATGGGATATCGAAAAGTCGCTCCTCTGTTACAGTGACCGGATCGCTCAGGATTCTCACCTGATTCCCTCTTCTGACTGCTACGCGGATTACAGTCAGCACTTCATATGTTCAATATGGAATTATACTGACATCATAATAGCACGATGTCAGTATGCTGTCAATAACCCACATAACATTTTGTCAAATTTTTATCATTTTATTTACATACCGCATTTCTTTCCAACACGCAGTAACTTCATCTGTTTCAAGAATGCCTCTGCATTCTTGCTGCGAGATGCGCGTCATGCAATGCATGACATACTTCTTCTGCGCATCTCTGCAATCCTGCCGGAGGCTATATCAGATGGGGGATTGACTCTCACCACTGATACTGATTTGTTGCTCGCCACCTACAGAGGTGGGAGTCATCTCACATCTGATATAAACTCCTCCCTTGCATTTTCCCAACACCTCACCTATACTGAATACAGTCTGATAAAGCAGTAAATACAGCTTTTCGATAATACAGCCCATCGCCAGACAATAAATTGCACTCTATTTTTCAGGAGGGTCCTTATGATACAGGATATTGCACCACATACTTATCACAATGAATACAGACCGGTTGCTCCGGATGGCAGCAGTTTTGTGCTCGCTTATGAAAACGGAAAGAGTTTCTTTCATAAAAATGATACAGACAATTCTATAACGCTTCCCCGTTTCCGCGAACTGGAAGGAAACGTAAGCGACCTGTACAAAAATTATATCTATCTTTTCTCGATAGATGACGAACGTTTTTATCTGATTCCGGGACTGGATACTTCCCTGCTGCCAGGCTATGAATTCCACGAAAACAGAGAGCTTCGTTATGTACAGCCACAGTATCTTGCTTTTGCTTCGATTACCGGATATCAGCTCTGGTTCTGGTACAGAAACCGCCGTTTCTGCGGATGCTGCGGGTTCCCAATGAAACACGATACAAAAGAACGTATGATGTACTGCCCTTCCTGTGGCCGTCAGGAATATCCGGTACTTATGCCGGCTGTGATCGTCGGTATTACTAACGGAGATAAGATCATCTGCTCCAAATATGAGGGCAGAAGCTTTAAGCAATATGCCCTGATCGCCGGTTTCGCGGAAATTGGTGAAACAATTGAAGAAACCGTTCATCGCGAAGTCATGGAAGAAGTCGGTCTGAAAGTGAAAAATCTCCGTTATTATAAGAGTCAGCCATGGTCCTTCTCCGGTACATTACTTTTTGGATTTTTCTGCGATGTAGACGGGGACGATACTCTCACGGTGGATCATGAAGAGCTTTCTGTAGCACAGTGGTTTGACCGTGACAAAATTATCTGTCAGGACACCGGCAGCAGCCTTACCAATGAAATGATGATGGTCTTCGCCGCCGGGAAAGAGCCAAAGTGATTTTTTTCTCCATGTTCCAATTGATTTTAAGTCAATTTTTTCGAATATTCAGATTGACATTTTCTCTCCAATATTTTATCATCTATATAAAAGAAATGGGTTTTGTATCGTGTACAGCCTTACGGCTCAAGCGAGTTGCTCGTTTCTTTTTTTATGTCTATGATATCATACAAATACATTCTATTATCTTCCGAATATCTTACTATAAGTGATACATGAAAAATATTATATCTTTCTATCTCATCGTCTTTATACACAGGAAGTGCAAACCTCGAATTATAGCGATACCAACCATACCTCGCATTTCTCCAATGCTTGCTCTCTTTATTTTCTCTATAATATTTACCCAAAGCTATTTCTATCATTTCAGGAATTCCCTGTGTTGCATTTGCTTTCGCCTTGGCATTTGTTCCCTTAAGACTATGTGTATATTTCGAACCACTATATTCATTTGGTAAATCAGCTCCAATATATATAACATCTCCAGTAGAAGCCACCATATAAAAATCCCCAACATATTCTTTCAAGTATGCACGTACTTCCCTCCAATTGATGGAGCGTTTTCCCTTAAATCTAATATCATTGATCACCACAATATTATTTCCATCAATATCCTGAATGATCGAAACATTTCGCTGCCGTTTTCTAGACTGACAGGCATTGTTGATTTGTTTACAAACTTCAAGAAGTTCAATATAGCTGATTATTCTCCTCTTGCTCTCTGCATCTGATTGACGAAACAATTCAATCATATAATTTTCATTTGTCAAGCAGTCAATCTGGGCTGCCGGTTCCACAGTTTCTTCATCACAAAGCAAATCCACAAGTGACATATCAAGCGCTCTACATATAGACACTATTTTATCCGCTTGTGGATTAATTTTTTTCTTTCGCCAATCGCTAATCGTACTGGTTGCAATTCCTGTTCTTCTAGACAGTTCCATTTGACTCATATGTAACTCATCAAGTCTGTCAAAAATCTTTTCATATATCTTCATGCCATAACACCCTTCTATTGATTATTTCCGACTTTTCGGATATTGTATCATGATTAATTATAGATATCAACCTTTATCTACATTCCACCGATATTTCCAGGAAACTCCTTTAT
>SKER01000043.1_pt1 | contig 166458 bp, 129 predicted proteins | sample 4826961 | NCBI WGS metagenome assembly SKER01 (sample SAMN11008804, study PRJNA524170) | human gut metagenome | biome: Human fecal sample; material: Feces; isolation source: fecal sample from pouch patient p47 | host: Homo sapiens | place: Israel: Tel-Aviv | collected 2016-11-16
AATATATTCTTTGTTTAATAATGGAAATTCTTCATTTTTAGGATATGTAATACCGCCAAATAGATAATAAAAATCATTAGGGTCATTGTTATTTACGAGTTTAAACTGTAAATATGCAATTGTATCATATCCAATAAAAAAACGCTCTTTTGTAGCAAAAGGTAATGCTTGATATCCAAGAAGCTCTTTGAAAGTTGAAGCATCTTTATATTGGACGTTATTTATGGTAGCTTCACAAAATATAAATTCTTGATTTAATATTTCATGTCGTTTACAACTTCCTAATGACATAAGAAGTATAATGCTGATATATAATAACCTGTTCATAAAAAATTATTTAAGAGTGATGGTAAATGGCATAAACTGTATAATTTTATCTTCTGGATTTAATAATGCTATTGTGTAAATATTTGTCTGTCCCGTATCTGAATTACTTATTACGTAATTTAGTTCATCTTGTGGCAATATATCTTTAATCGGTATTTCTCCACGAGTTACAAGTACATTGTATTGGCTTGCAAAAGGACTAAAGACCACAGCTTTAGTAGAAGTCCAAATATCATGTTGGTAATCAGACGGTAAATTGGTATCTCTTGTTAAATAAACTTTTCCATTCTTATAGGAATATGCTGAGCCATCTTCTTTGTATATATTACCGTTAACATCTACTTTCAAATGATTGTTTTCTGCTAAAAATACATCATACGCATTGACCTTAATAGATTGGGTTGTACTTTCTTCTCCATTGGTATCATGTATCTTAAAGAATACAACTGCATCTTTATCTTCTAATGGTATAAATATGGATGGAGTATTTGTTATTTGCCAAATAATGGGTTTATTTGGAAATTTTACTCCCCATTGATACTGTATGATTCTATTTACAGTTTCAAAATGAGACTGAAATTCTGCATCTATACAGGTAGCATCTACTTTAAAACCATCAGGTTCATGTTTTGCAGACAGTACATATTTCGGTAATCCAATAATTATTGTTTTACTATAAGTGTAACCATTACATTGAGCAATTATTTGAGTAACACCATTGTCTTTTACAGTCAAAACACCTTGTTGGTCAATTGTTGCAATAGAAGTATTTGAACAACTCCAATTAATAGAAGAAGTTGAGTTTGTCAATGAATATTTTGCTCCTGTATATCCAGACAAAGGACCTTTGATGGAAGTTTTTAAATGGGCTTCTATCCAATTTTGTGCTTTCGGTGAAAAATATGAATGACCTTGATTGTTTAAGTCATCTTCAAGATAATAATTTTGACCGAAAGAAGAACCAGTTGCTGTTGGTTTTGTTGTAAAGATAGAAGGTGAATTATTTATCCCATTTCCACAAGCCAAAGCACTTGATGAAGGTATAAAAGGAATTGCTAAATTAATATTTATATCGCCTCCATAATCAAAAATAATTGGAAATTTATTGGGGAAACCACCTGATATTGTATTTGACATTTGAATGTGATTATCATATATTGAAGATGGATATGTATCAAATAGACAAGAACCACCATAGTACCCATCAAAAGAGAATACTGTTTTTGATATGGGTATAATCCATAAGAAATCTTTTTTGTAACCAATTTCAATATGGGTTACTTTTTGCCCAGTATATGTTCCTGGCAGACATAAAAATTCACCTTTTACCGAATCTCTTCCTGGCAAAAAACACAATAATCCAGCTATAACATCTTGAAATCCGACACCTATGGCTAATGATAAAATAGGAGATATAAGAGTTCCAATATTTGTTCCGGCTGAAAAGTTACTATTAATATAAAATTCTGGTATATCTATGGAACGATAATCGCTATTTGCAATACCGAGCATTTGAAACTCTTTTCCTGCATCCCCTTGTGGAAATCCTAATTGTTTCAATTCTTGTTGCCAGTGTATGTGCTCACTGTTATTTAAGTGTCCTGTTGGATCAATATAATTCACAAGCATTTGTTGAGCCGCAGTTGAATATGCAAATCGTTCTCCTACTGCCAATAGTGCTTTAACATCGGTAAATTTTTCAGTAAGAGCAGAAATTATATCTTTATCATCAAGAAATTTTCGTATTCCATAGAATCCATATAATAATCCTTGAGGGACATTTGCACCAAGATGTGGGGAATCGTAGCTGACATAAGTTCCTACTCCATGAGGTGTCTTATTGTTTTCCATAGTTTTGAGGGCATAGCGTGCAATAAGTCCCCCCATGCTATGTCCTACTAAAAGCATAGGCTCCGTATTTTCATCAGACATTTCTTTGATTTTCTTTAACACTTCTATGAGGGTATATGCATTTGCTTGAATATATTCACCTGGTGATTTCCAATCTACATATATAAAATCATAGTTATTATCTATTATGAAGTTTTTCCAATCTGGATATACATTGGTACAATACATTGTACCTTGTCCTTCAGGGTCAAAATCTCTTGGGTCAAATCCTTCTACAAAAAGAAAAGGTTTTCTTATTTTGCTACTGATATTATTTAATGATTTTATTATTGTAACGTCTGCATAAGTTGTTACTCCATTATAAGAACCAGACCATGAATACGTAGTGATATTGCTGCCGAAAGAACGTGTCTGTATAGAGGGCTGATTGTAGATTGTAATACAAGTGTGAGTTAAATAAGTATTCTTGTTATCGTCCGTAACTTGAATTTTAATAGTATGCGTGCCTTCATTTAAATTTGCACGTACATTCTTATTAAGGATACTTTCAAATCCTTTTCCATAATCTATTTCAACATTAGCAATATTTATATTAGTTAATATGAATGATTTAGGAAGAGAAAAAACGATATTATTTGCTGTTTTTTTATTATCTAAAACACAGCCAGCACATACATTTCTCAGTTGATAAGCGTTTTTTGTAGAACAATAGACTTTCCCTTGTTTGTATGAAATTAAATGATCTATTAATGCATTAGATTTAATTTGTGCGTACTTAAATAATGCAACACTCAATCTTACATTGGCAATATCAGGTGATAAAGATTGGGATTGTTTTATCTCTGCTTCAAATGATTTGAAGGGATTGTCAAACAAAGAAGCTGATTTTAAAGTATTCAATATTTTTGCATATGATGTTACATCACAAATATTATTGAATGTTAAGCCTTTACTTCCATCATAATTATCTAAATTCTCATATTCTATAGCATAATCTCTCAACAATCCTGTAGGAACTGAGTCCCTATTGATTTTTGCAAACATATAATTGAGATTCGAACGTAATTCATTCATTGAAGAATTGTTATTACTTTCAGAATACCCCTTGATGGGTACAGTAGCAGCCAAAAGAAATAATAAAACTCCTTCATATAAGGACTTTGAAAGTCTGGTCATCCAAATCATTGTTCTCATACTTTGTAATTAATTTAAGTAACTTATATTTCGATTTTCCCTTCCGCATACCATCCATCGCTTTGTATTTGGACTATGTAAGTACCGGGAGTCAAAATTGTAAAATCAGTATTCAATGACGACGAATAATTTTCAAGAATACCGTTTGCATTGTAAAGAAACACTTCGGCTTCTAATGATTCGTTCCCGATTACCTCTATATTATGCGTATCGGAGTCATAAACTACCTGTATTGGTAGACACATAGGCGTACGGTGTACTGCCACGTTCTTTCCTGGATTACTTTTACGATAGAAATCCAGAAATACTCCTTGTTGTTTTGCAATAGCGACATGTGCCATTGCCAATAGTAAACCCACCAAAATAATTACCTTTTTCATTTTTGTTATTTTTATCTTAAAACTATTTAAAGTTACAATTAATAAAGTTTTTAATCAAAAATAAAAGTTTTACCTATAATTTTTTAACTTATTGGTATTCAGTGATTTATAAAACTTGAAATGGTCAAAGTTTTACAAAGGGATTTAAAATCTTACGGAGTATTTCAAAAAAGAGTTTTTTCACTCTATAGTGCTATACATATTACAAACATTTATGAATTTTATTTCAACTGATTTCTTAGCTTTATAGCTCTCAAATAAGGGCGAAATATTAATGGATGAAATAATGCTCCCATACAATAAAAAAGGCTGTCACTACAAATTGAGACAGCCTCATGAATATAGTTGAACGTAACCTATTCTTCAAAATCTTTCATCAGTTTGCGAATATAAAGACCTATATTGGTCTCATGCTCGTCTATACCCAGTTTCAATCGGATTTCATGGCTTACGATGTAATGTCGTTTCATCTGAATATATTCTCCGACTTCTTTGCCCCGTAGTCCGATTGCATATAAACACAGATAATTTATTTCATCAGTGGATAATCCATGTTGCTCGAGATATTCCATAAATTGGGGATGCGACGCAGAAAAAGCAAGGCGGGTTGAGTCCATGAACTTCTTTTTGTCATTATGAACTGTCTCAATCCAGTTATTATACGACTCCGCATAGCTGTCATTTCGTGTTATTTCTTTTGCCAGCAGGCCATTTAGCATATCAAGTCTGTCCTTTATGACTTTCTGTATTGGTTTTGCCAGTTCAGACAGTTCTTTTTGCAATTCCTTCAAGTGGTCACGTTCACTTTCTAACTGAGAGATTTCTAATCTGAGATTGGCTGCTTCCAATTCATATTGACGTTGTTCGGCCTCAAGTCGTTTCTTGTCTTTTTCCAGATTCTCGGCTTCAAGTGTTTTCTTGTCCCGTTCAAGTTCCACCTTTTCTTTCTCTTTACGTAGATTGTCCTGTTCCAGTTTTAGGTTCTTATTTTCTTTCTCAGCCAAGATGCGTTTGGTTTTACTGCGATAAGCTCGGTAATACAACCAGCCCACAAGTATGGTCAATGCGAATATGCCACAAAGTGTTGCCCAAATGATTCTGTCCCTATCTTGAATCTTCATGAGGTTTTCCATTTCAAGCTGATGCTTTTTACCAGAAAATAGAAGGTCATGTGAAATTAATTCACTCTGATAACGCTCAAGCATAGCAGAAAACTCTTTATATGAATATAGTGCTTCTTTATACTTACCTTGTTTCTCCAAAATTTCGATTTTCACCGAAGCATATTTTAATGAATCCATGGTGAACGCAGCAGGACTTATTTCTGCAAGAATATCCAGAGCTTTGTTGTATTCTCCAATTTTTGAATATCCTTGGGCAATATTTATAGCATCATCATTCGTTAGTTCAATATCCTTATATTTAGTTAAGAACTCTTTTATCTCTTTGGGTGAACCAAGATTTATTGTGTAAGACAAGTAGGAGGAAAATAGATAAATCTCACTGTCGTCTGGATGCTTCTTTACTAAAGATAGGCAAATGGATAGAAGACTATCAGCTGCTGATTTGTTATTCAGTATGATATAACCATCAAGAGCATTTGTATAACTCTTGATCTCAAAGATATTTCTGCCAATAGCTCCGTATAACTTAGCTGCATTCAGATTATTTCGAATAAATTCATTTGTTTTATACTGTTTAAAATACAAAGTACCTTGTGCAACAAAAGTATGAGCAAGTATCAATGAATCCGTTACTTTTTGTCTCAATTCTATAGCATTCAAGAAAGATTGCATGGCTGAATCATCATCTCCTTGGTTTTGGTAAATTCTACCTTGATAATAATAGGTTCTTAGTTGTTCATTTGGAGTACCCTTTTTGAGATAATAATCAATAGCCGGTTGAAGGACATCGAAAGTTGTTGTATCAATATAGTTCTTGTCTAATGCCATGGATTTAAGTAAAGCATACCTGGCTGCTATCTTTTTGCTTTTTATATTTGTAATCGGAATGTTTTCCAGTATGGCGATGGCAGAATCAGGCTTGGTATTCATAAGGTCCTCAGCCATATCCATCTGCTTCAATATAGAAATATTTCTGTCACACGCAGCTACTAATACAATAATTATCAGCGTAATGATTATGTTGCACAATTTATGTATCTTTATTTTCGCTTTGGTATCTAATGTCATATACTTAGCTTTCTATTAAAACTTATCAATCAATAATAATGGGAAATAAATACAAAATTAGTAAAAAGCGGTTGTATTCGATGCATTATCACAGAAAAACTTGTATTTACAATGTCTTTTGATACATAAATGATTATAGGGCTATTATATAAGAAAATAGAATAATAGTCTGTTCCTGATTTCTATTTTGCTCCGCGTTTGTTCAATACATCCTTAATCATTTCCTTCACATCCAGTCCTACCTGTACAAAGTTTTTGTACAGGATGCGTTCCCTTTCATCCCTTGAATTGAATGTATAGAATTTTGGTAGTGGCACATATGCTTCTTCTTCTTTTTTTATTTCTGCCATATCGAAGTCCGTTTTACAAAAGAACTTTGTGGTCTTGAATTCTTCCGATTTCTGAATGTTCATTGTTCCGCCGTTGCCTACTTTGGTTTTCACAAAGTCACGGGCTGTCTGTCCGCAGATCCATCCGGTAGGCATGTCGGATATCTTTGATGCAGGTACTAGGCTGTCCATGTTCTCGTTCATGTTGATACTTGTCTTGTCACGGTCTATAGTTACACCTTTCTTCAGCTGAACCACTTTTCCGAAGATGTCATTCGACAGCCATTCCAGTGTCTCTTTCGAGCGGGCAGAACCGCTTACCACGTTACCCACAGTGGTGATGATTTTCTGCATACCTACCTTGCCGTAGTCGGCTTCAAGCTGCGGCAGTTCCTGGAATCCCAGCGTCACACTTACCTTGTTGCTTCGTGCTGTTCCTATCAGTCGGTCTATTTTATGGAAATATAGCGTCGGTAGCTCATCCACGATGATGCTCACCGGGATATTCTTGCCCTGTCCGGTATTCACTCGGGTCACAAGTCGGTTGAGAATAAGTGCATTCAGCGCACCTATGATGCTCTCCATTTCAGGGTCGTTGGCGATGAGCAGGTAACTTGGGTTCTTTGGGTCACTCACCTTCAGGTCGAAGTCGTCTCCGTCCTTGTGGAAAATCCAATAAGATTCTTTGGTTGCCAGACGGGATGTATATACTCTTAATGTACCGATCATACCTTCCAGCTGCTCCATGGCCTTGTTTTTGAAAGCTGTTTGGAATGGTCCGAGTAGTGGCGCTACCTCATTGTCAGTTTCCAGTACTTCAAAGATGGTCTGGTAGCTCTCGTTCAGGAAAGATAATATATGCGGCATGTCCGAGTATTTTCCCAACCAGTATGCTGGTTCTACAATATTCCCGTCTTTCTTGTCACGTACCACGCCCGTAGGTTTCCAGAATTTTGTTTCTGGATCCTGACGTTTCTCGGCATACAGCATGTTACCGTCCTTGTCATAGGGTTCTCTCTCATAATTGACAAAAAAGTAGATGCAGGCAGCCAGAAAGTTTACAGCAGAAGTCTGGAAGAACTGGTCGCTTCCACCGCCACCTTCTTTTTTTCCTTTCTGCAATGATTCAAGCAATGTTTCAGCTGTTTCACTTGCTGCGGCAAGGTTGTTGATATATTTTGCTTGTATAGGGTTCACACGACGGCTGTATTCTACATCCACAAAGTTGATGATGTTGAACTTACAGCCTTGTGGCAGTTTGCCCAGTTTCTGGTTCTTCTTGTAGTGATAATACAGTTTTGTCGCCAAGGTAGGGAACTTATAATCGTACACGACCATAGCAAACCCCTTGGCAGAGTGCTGTCTGATAAATGGTTCGATGATTGAAAATGTCTTACCGCTACCCGGTGTACCTACCACCCATGTCCCGCGGAAGGGGTTGCTTATACTTACCCAACCCTTACGGAATTTACCTTTGTAATAGTATCGCATGGGAATATTCACACTGTATTTGTTTTCTTGTATTTCCTCGCATTGTTCGAAGCTTTCATTCTCAAAATTGAACCTGTCTTTCATCAGTCCGTCTTTTAGGAACTTCGAAATGTTGTCCAGTGCGATATGGATCAGTATAACGCCTGTCAGTGAGGCAGCCATATAGAACCAGATATTAAGTGATAGTTTGTACAGTCGTACATCCATCGTATAGTTATATAACCATACAGATAGTACAATCAATCCCACGCCGCCCACGAGCGGGTACAGCACCATTCGCCGGGCATCAAATTCCAGCTGTTTCTTGTTACGTGTACCGATACAGGTGATACAAATGAGCAGGAAGGTTGCCACCTTGCTGTACACCAGGTGTCCGTCATTATATATCATCCAGCGCTTGATGCGTCCGTGTATGTCACACAATATTCCGCTCCAACTGTCAAGCAGGGCTGGATCCAGTGCATATTCAAAGAACTCCATAAGCACGGATATGTAGATTACAGCCCGGAATATTCTGTAGAATCCCTGCAACTCTTTACTTTCTTCCATATTCTTTATCGAGTGTGTTTGTGTATGATGTTAACCGTTTTTGAGTTGTTCTCTATCTTTATTTGTTCAGAGAGATAATAGGTCTTATACGGTGAGCTTGTGTCTTTGGTGTTTCCTGCATTGCCCCGCTGCCTAATGAATAAAGCCAGGCTTTGGCAGTCTGCTGTCCATCCACTTCTGTCGAAGTCCAATACCAGCAGTCGTCAGAGGTTTCCGGAAGCGGATCTCCACCGCATAGTTCTATTACGGGGTTTATAGTCTGGCAGACAGAGTACAGCAAGCGCATCTCTGCTACTGACGGGATAAAGGCACTCTGTCCGTATCTCCACATGTCAAGCACGGATTCTGCCATGGGAGAGGCAGTCTCCTTTGTGTCGTAGAGGGCAAATGTATTGGCATTACCGTCATAGGCATCTGTATTAGCAGATGTTCCTTGTTCGATACCCAGACTGTCTGCAAACGCCTGTTCCTTAAATTCCCAGAGATAGACGGCATACCCGATTCCTTTGTGACCGTCATGGGTGTCTGTGTCAAATACTACAGCGATAGCTTTTTCTCTTGTTTTGTCATACATTTCATAAGGTACAGTCGAACCGTCTTCACAAAGGATATGCCCTGGACGTACAGTCATGTCTGTTTCCTCGATGTGTGCATCGCAAGCAGTCAGCATTGCGGCAATCAGCGTTGCCGGCAATAACCGGCAGATTCTTGTTATTGTCTTTCCTTTCATTTTTTCCCTTATTTTATCGGTAGTTTTATACCCAGTGCTATACCTGTACGAAACAGGTCAGCTCCCTTGATTATCACATCATTTTTTACTTGCCAGTAGAAAGTCCAGCCGGAGCGTAGCACATAGTTATGCTCATAGCCCAGGTGTATTCCTGCCACAAATTTCTGTGTGTCACTTCCTCCTGAACCTCCAATGCGAAGACTTCCGTAGTGGTTACGTCCTCTGATTACGCAGGGCTTGTATGCGACTCCGATTCCCCAGGTGCGATAATTCCTCCAGAAACTTTCCGGACAGACATGTCCGCAGGTTCCGCAGTCCGTCCATTGCAGGTAGCCGTTGGCAAAAAACTCCCATGTGTGCCTGTAGTTTACCTCATGTTCGTAGGCGAGTGTAGCTTCCATTCCGTTCTTGTATAATAATCCGGTACCCAGTAAAATACGGCCGCTGTTACGTTGTGCTGATACATTTATACTGAGTAGCACGCACAAGAGGGAAAAACAAAAAATCTTTTTCATGCTTATTCCTCCTCCAAAAGATTAGAATTAAACGAATCGGCCGAAAGAACATCTTCATAATCTATATTCAGACTGATGTTGCGTCCGCTTATCTGCTTCTCTGTCATTTCAATGGTCAATACTTTGTCATTAGGAAATGTCAGTTTCTTTATGGCAATCACATTACGGTAGCCGTGTCTGAATGTCTTGCCTGGTTCCAGTACAAGAGCCGGTGCCAGTTCGATTACCTGCGAATTGGTGGCTTTTGTCACTTTCTTGTCGGCAAGTTTGATACGTATTTCATCAATGTCAAAGCGGATGTTGGTCTTGTTTTCAATGGAGAAGTCTATGAAAAAATAATCACCTGCTGAATAGATGTTATTCAGGCGCATGACCATTCGATGCTCTTTGCTTGCTACGTTCCTGATTTTGGCCGGTGAATTCCAGATGCGTCTGGCAAATCGGGCCATATCGGCAAGTGGCATCGAAACAGATGGATTGTTGAAGGCTTCACGTTCTTGTAAAAGCACCTCTTTGTCCGTAACAGCTTCCCGCATTCGGGTTGTATAGAGTAAGGCATATTGCGTACGGTAGCGTTCTGTTACGATAGTCACAATAGCAAGTATGTCACCGTCTTCATGCCCGGCTTCTTTTGGCTTTAGGCGGATAATGTTGTCTATGGGCTGATCCCCAACAATTTTTTCAGTAGAGATATCTACAAAACGTATGGGCTCGGATGCTGTAATCACGGTTGTAACCTGTTCGTTTACTGTCAGATGTTCCATTTCTTCATAGGTACGCTGTGCCAGCACCTCACGTCCGGCAAACAGCCCCGTTGTGAGGAATAATACCATTATTGTTCTTTTCAAGTTCATACATTTCGTTTTGTCCTTTTATTGTTCTTTTGTTGCCTGTATTTCAGTATTATGTTGCTGTAACTCTTCGTCAACACGTTTTTGAGCTATCTCATAATAGCTCTTTTCGGTTTCAAAGCCTATATAATGTCGTCCTGTCCGGATTGCGGCTACTGCAGTTGTGCCCGAGCCTATGCAATTGTCCAGAACTATGTCTTTTTCGTCCGTATAGGTTCGTATCAGATATTCCAGCAAGGCTACCGGCTTTTGCGTCGGATGATAGAATGCGCCCTTGCGGTGTTCCTTGGGTATGGCGATTACCGAAGTGGGATATTTGTCATCAGCCATACGTATGGGAGACAGTTCTGTCTTTCCATAGCAACGGTTGGTAAATCCTTCTGTTTTCCGGCGGCTGTGGTTTCTTTGTTCCGGCAGGCTGGGCTTCATCTGCGGATGATAAACTGGTTGGTGCCTGTAGAAGATTATAATATCCTCATGCTGGCGCAGCGGCATCCGGTTGGCGTTCAAGTGTCCTGTTACCCTGTCCTTATGCCATACAAGGTTATACCTCCACATTTGTGGCTGTGAAAGCATAAGTTTTGCTGTAAACATGCCCTGTGAAAACAGAATGATAGGACTCTCCGGCTTGGTAATACGAAGGTATTGTTCCCACAGCAAGTCTAAAGGGAGTTGTTTGTCCCATACTGCTGAGCGGTTTCTGTTGTTCAGTACGCCATACGGCAGATCGGCAATGATGGCATCTACACTGTTGTCTGCCATCTGGTTCATTCCTTTCAGGCAGTCCATATGGTATATGTGATCTGTTTCTATCATAATCTTTTATTGTTTGCTATTACCGTTTACCAGATAGACAAATGTTCCGTATTTCAGCTTCACCTTGTTTTTCTTGATGGCCTTACCGATAGCGTTGCTTGTTTTCTGGTAGGCATTCTGCATTGCTTGCATTCCCCATTGAGTCAGACTGTTCCCGGAACTCGTAGTGTTCATGCTGATGTTGCCTGTTACGGCACCGCTTGCAACATCTTTGCTCGTTTCCCGAAACTGGCTGTTGGGTACATATAGCCCTTCCAGTCCATCCGTGTCATACAGTGATAGATTTACTTTCACCAGTTCATCATCTACCAGTATGCTGTTGATGCTGCCTTTTACCCGTCCCGAGGAGAATCCGTTCATGGTTGCATACAGGTAAGAACCGCGTTTGACTACATGGTCGTCAATTTCCACGTCATCAAGCAGTCTTAGACGTACACGTGAACCGTCAATAGCCTTGATATTTTCATCAATGATGGCCTGTATGAGTTTTGGCTCGCGGGAGTTTTTAGACAGTGTGTTGAAGTAATCGGAGGTTGTCTTTACTTTCTTCACCACTTCACTGGCTTTTTCTGTTTCTGCAGGGGCTTTCACCGAACGGCTGTCTTCTTCAACTCTTCCCGCAGAATGGATTGTGTCCCGGGGTATGGCTGTGGCGTCAGAGTCTCCAGCAATAGGCTCTATAGCTTTCTGTCCTTTTAACCTCGCTTCTGCCAAGGCCTTCTCCAGTTCTGCAAGGGCTTCTTTTTCTCTCTCTTTGGTATCGGTCTCTTGTGCGGCCATAGCCTTGTCTTGCTCCTGCTGGTCGAGCAGGGCAATGTCATTTTGTGTGTATTGCGATTCATAAGCTTGTTTGTTTTCATCCGGTTCATCACGGTCGATATTATCTACTGCGGAATAGTCTTGTATTTTACCCCATGACTTTGCCATGTTCTCATATTTGCTTCCGATTCCGTCTCCGTCTTTGATTTGGGCATCCGGAAGTTCTGGATTCAGAAATTCCGTCGTCTGCAGCGTTTTATCCGGAATCTCTGCTTTTTCTGCATGGAACAGGTCGAAGATAAAGTACGATCCGCCCATCAGCGGAATGTAGAGGATTGCCGGTAACATAAATTTGGGCTGCCTCCAGTTGATTTGCTTGATTTTTTCTTTTATATCCATTGCTCTCGTTAATTGATTTGTACATATTTCCCTTCTAGGGCACACGTCTTTAATATTTCAGCATTGTCTTTCCCAAAGGCGATAAGTATACTTCCACATCCGGGCGAATCACCGCGTGTACCATCCGGACGATAGAATCTGATGCGATGGCGTAGAAACTTCATGGCTATTGCTTTCTCGAAGATGATATCCTGGAACATCTTGGAATCACATCGGTTATATAGCAATGCGATACCGTTGCCATGTTCTGCCAGCCTACGAACAAACTGCTCTATAAGCGGGCGTGAGTAAGGAGGATTGAGCCATACGCGGCCTTCCCATTTTTGAGACAATCCGTCAATGCGTTTGTCATACATGACTGTAGCTGTCGGCCATAGCGGAGCGACCGGTGCACAGGGGTCAAGGTCGAATTTTCCCAGTGCTTCCAGTATCTCTTTGGGAGTATACCATTCATCTGAAGCCTTTTCTGTCCTTTCAAATCTTGTATTCATACGTGTCATGTTGTGTTTGCTTTTTACTTGGTTTAGCTTTTATGGGCTTTTGTCTTCTGCTTTGCTGCTGTTCTGTTCAGATGGTGGATAAAAAACTTTTCGCCGTTCTTTGAGTACGGAATCTTGCATTTCAGTTGCTGTTCGTTGCACTGGCTGATGACGGTACACTACAGAAATGCGGTAAATGTTCCATACCAGTCCACCTAAGACAAAAGCAAAAACGATGAACAGAAACAAATTCCGGTGCATGTTGGCAAATCCCTGTACTTTGGCTGCCGCCTTGTCTATTCTGGTTGCCTTGGCAAATTTGCGTCCGGCTTCTACGTCACGCTCATAGCGTTCCTTGTATTGCGGATCATTCTTGTCCGGCATTTTCTCGCCGAACAGCATCCGTCTGAATCCTTTGATGTTCATAGCCCTGTTCTTTAATAGTTTATTTTGGTTTTCTGTTCTATGTCTTTGTTAAGCAGCGTGCGCCAGTTGGTGATGAGCAATCCGTGGGGGTTGTTGTCGGTTCTCGGCACTCTTTTCAATTGGCCTGCCGTTACCAGTTCACGCATCAGGATGCTGCTGCGGCGTTCAATACGTTGTCTGCCATAGTAGGTGAACTCCATTTTCTCCTTGTCAAAGGCTATGCTGTCACAGAAAATGGAAAATACGGCACTTGTACCCAGGATATTGGAATAGAACCCTTTTTCCTTTAGTGTATTGTACTGTGCAAGTCCTGTTTCATCCACCAGATACATGGCTTTTTCCATCGTGTATCGGATGTATTTGTCATCCGGTGCCAATGTGAAGAAATAATGATGGAACATTTCCACATGGCTTCTGGCTTCTACGTCCAGCGTTTCGTCCATGGTCGTGCGGTTTACAAGTATGGGGACGTTTCCGTCAAGTACATACACTTTTTTCTGGGCGTCAGTAACCATGGTACGGGCTGTCCAGATACTCGACACACTGATGATGATACATCCTATGAGGAAAGCGGTACAGATTATACCTACCAGTTTTATTTTGTTCTCTAAGTTCTTTATTACCATAATTTTTTTATTTAGTTGTTCAATGTCCTCATATATTCTGCATGAAGCATTGGTATGAGTGTTAAGCGCAGCTCCGGCAACAGCCGTTCAAATTCTTTAGCGAAATATTTGACGTCATGCCCAAGGAGGATAACTTGTACAAATACCCACCAGATTCCTTCTCTGCGTTTCTTGGAGTTTTTTTTCAGTTTGGCACGGTGCAGTCTGTACACCAGATAATCTACTACCGGTACGACATATCGGTCGTCACGCCCGAAGCATTCATCCAGTTCCTCATATTTCAGGTCATACGGGTAATTGTTCAATATATACCTGGCTATTTCGGTAGTACGCTTTTGCGCAAAGCTCATGAATGCTTCATCTTCCAGCCATTTGTCAATTATCTCTTTGCTTTTCATACCTTCTGTTGATATATTGTTTTATCTCATTATTCCTCCTACGGCTCCGGTTGCCGTCATCTTGGCCTGTTGGGCAACCCCTTCTCCGAAGTTTCGGGTAGAGAATGCCGTATCGCCTTCCGGAATCATCCACGCCGCAAGGTCAGGTACTAGGTTCAGACACTTGAGCGCCACGATACTTGCCGCCATCAGATAGCCGGCAGAGAAGAACGAGTTCTGCAGGTAGGCTGCCATAGTCTGTTCGCTTGCGGTTATCGCCGTCAGGTTCTCCACTTGGATACATAGTACGATGTCAAACAGTAGCAGCACGTAGAAACCCACGAAGTACAGCATTGCTCCGTAGAAGTGTACGGTCAGATATCTGGTCAGCCATTTGGCCCAGGCACCTTCCCACTTCGGCAGGAGAGAGAATGCCCATTGTATTGGGCCGAAAATGGTCAGCATTCCCAGCAGGATCTGCTGGCAATATATCGTTGCCCATTAGCCAATGTATTGAAACGAAGGGAAAATAAAAACAGATAAAATCTATATAAATACTGATTATCAATGTATTATTAACTAATGATGATTTCTGTTGTATTCCTTAAAAATCTCTATTATTCGACATTTTTGTTACCTAAAACGATACTTATATCCGGATTATTTGTTACCTTTGTATATGGATATAAATCATTGATATACAATGGGAAGAAAAAAGAAATCATTAATAGAGAAATCTCCGTTCAAGTTACGTCACCGTAAACTGGCGGACGGACGTTTATCCCTGTTTCTTGACCGTAGTGTAGACGGCGGGCATGAGTACGAGTTTCTGCAACTCTACCTCATGCCGGAAACATCTGCCAAAGCAAGGCGGCAAAATGCGCAGACACTCCGCAAGGCGGAAGATATTCAGCGAGAACGGACAGAAGCCCTGCTCAATGCGAAGGTGGGAACAGTACCGGAAAGCAAATCTTCCGATATGCTGCTGTCCGACTGGATGACCATTGTCCGCAAGAACCACGAACACCGGGAAGCACGCGACCTGAACGGAATCGACAACGCCCGTAAAAACTTGCTGAAATTCCGTGCAGATGTCAGGCTCTGTGATGTGGACAGACAGTTTTACATTGATTATATCGACTGGCTTCGTTCTTCCTGCAAGACCGCATGGGGAAAACAGATTACTCCCAAGACGGCTCATTCCTATTATACCACTTTGCGTACCGCTTTGAACGAGGCTGTACGTGAGAGACTGATTGAATCAAATCCTTGGTACAAACTGGAGATGACCGAGAAAATCAAAGTTCCCGAAAGCAAACGGGATTTTCTGACCATCGAGGAGATAAAGAAAATGATAGCCACGCCATTTTTTAACGAGCAGGTACGGCAGGCATACCTGTTTTCCTGTTTTTGCGGACTTCGTATCAGTGACATACGGAAATTGCGTTGGCGTGACATTTCCATATCAGGCGGGCAATGGCTCGTGTCGGTAGTAATGACAAAGACCACCAATCCCGTTTATATCCCCCTTTCGTCCCAAGCGGTAAAATGGTTGCCGGAACGTAATGGCTGTACACCGGATGGCCTTGTCTTTGGAGGGCTGCCCAATACAAGCAACCTTTGTGTCAGTCTCAAGAACTGGGCTGATAAGGCAGGCGTAAAGAAGAACGTGACATTCCACACGGCACGTCATTCATGTGCGGTGCTGCTGCTGACGCTCGGAGCGGACATCTATACCGTTTCCAAAATCCTCGGCCACCGTTCCGTGCGTGCCACACAGGTTTATGCAAAAATAGTAGACAAGAAAAAGGACGATGCAATCACCTTGGTTGACGACGCATTCTAAATACATTATTATATATGGCAACAACAAAGAAATCGACCAGACTCAAGGAACCGGTAAAGGTGCGCACGAAGAAGCTCGCCGACGGTTCGGAATCCTATTATCTCGACATCTATGTTGACGGAAAACGCAGTTACGAGTTCTTGAAACTGTACCTGTTGCCCGAAATCAATCCTATGGTCAAGGAGCAGAACCGGGCCACAAAAGCGGCGGTAGAGGCCATCAAATCAAAACGCATCATCGAACTGACTCACTCGAAGGCCGGACTGAAAAAGACATCCGTCCGTTCCAAAATGCTACTGGACGACTGGATGGAAGCCTATCTTGCCGAACAGGAACGAAAAGGCGCGAGAGGACTGAAACTGTTACGAACAGTCTGCCGGTTACTTCCCCTTTACAAGAAAAAGGTGAAGATGAGAGAGATTGACAAGGACTGGTGTCTGGGTTTCATCGACTGGATTCAGCACACCTACAAGACCCGGTGGGACAAGCCGCTTTCACCCAAGAGTGCAGCGGACTACGTGGGTTATTTCTCCACCGCACTCAACGCCGCCGTCCGTGCCGAGGTTATCCCGGAGAACCCGATAATGACACTTGCAGCCACAGAACGTATCAAGGTGCCGGAATCCAAACGGGAATACCTGACCATTGACGAAATAAAAGTTCTGATTGACACGGAATGCCCCCGCGAAGACGTGAAACGTGCCTACCTTTTCGCCTGTTACTGCGGTTTGAGGTTGAGCGATGTTTATGCCTTACGATGGAAAGATATTGTTCAGGACGGGGAACAATACCGGATGTCAACCGTGATGCAAAAAACTACCACACCGATTTACTTGCCTCTTTCCCGCCATGCCGTCCGTTGGCTGCCTGAAAGGAACGGTGCGGAAGACGGGCTGCATGTCTTTGCCGGACTCCCGGCAGAACCCAATATCAACAAGGTACTGGCCAAATGGATGGCAACGGCAGGAATCAATAAAAAAATCACCTATCACACGAGCCGCCACACGTTCGCCACAATGATGCTTACCCTCGGTGCGGATCTTTATACCACGAGCAAGCTGCTCGGCCATGCCAACGTAAAGACTACGCAGATTTACGCGAAAATCGTTGACAGCAAGAAAGTTGAAGCGGTGAATCTGGTTGATAACGTATTTGGCTGACATCCTGCGTTGTACTCCATTACCACCGTTTTCAGCCTTATTTGAATAATTGCCGAATTTTGACCTTTCCGGCCAGATTTCAATCCGAAGAGGTCAAAACTCGGCATATCTGTTTATCAGATACATAAACCTGAACTTATCTTCTTGATTTGGATAGATAATTTCAGATTTATGGACGCAGTTCATAAACCTCACAAAACCTTATATCTGAATTTACAGCGTAATATTTCATAGATAATATCAAATAAGTGGTTCTAAAATTTGCTTGGGCAATTCCAAATGCGTAATTTTGCATCAAAACATGAAAGTATGGATAAACTTATTGGCCGCGACAAAGAACACGCGGAACTGGAAAGATGCCTGAACTCGGACAGATCGGAGCTGGTCATAGTCTACGGCAGGCGGCGTATCGGAAAGACATTCCTGATTGAAGAATTTTTCGACCGGGAGTTTGATTTCAAATATGTCGGTGCGCATGGAATGACCACCCGCAGACAGTTGAACAACTTCCTGAATGTGCTCAACAGTTATTCGGGAAAAAAGTTCTCCCATTTAAGCAACTGGGATGAAGCCTTTTATGCCCTTGAAGAATACCTGTCGTCCCTGCCCGCTGACCGTAAACGGATTGTGTTCATAGATGAAATGCCTTGGATGGATTCGGGAAAATCCATATTCGTGTCGGCCCTTGAAAACTTCTGGAACGGCTGGGCCATGTCACAGCGGAACATCATGCTTATCGCCACGGGGTCCGCGACCTCATGGATGAAAGACAAGATTGTCGCCAACAAGGGAGGCCTCCATGCCAGAGTGACGTGTAACCTGCATCTGTCCCCGTTCACCCTGAATGAGACGGAGCGGTATCTCGCTACCAGAGGCATCGAATGGGATCGTTACCAGCTTACCCAGACATACATGGTGCTTGGCGGTGTTCCGTTTTATTACAGCCTTCTTGACCCCGCGTTGAGCCTTTCCCAGAATATAGACCGGCTGTTTTTCAATGAAGGCGCACTTTTGAAACTGGAGTTCGAGGAGCTATACAACGCCCTTTTCGACAATGCCGACCTGTACACGTCAATCGTACAACTACTCAGCGAACACGAATCGGGAATGACAAGCAAGGACATATTCCAGTCACTATCATCGAAGAGCAGCAACATAACCAAGGCGATAAAAAACCTTGAAAGGTCCGATATGATAGAGAAATGGCTTCAGTACGGCAACAAACGTCGCGGAGCCGTTTACAGGCTTACGGATTTCTTTTCGCTGTTCTATTTCAAGTTCCTTGCCGACAACCTCTCACACGATGATGAATGGTGGAGCAATCATCTTGATTCCGGAAATGTATTCGACTGGATGGGTAGCAGTTTCGAGCTTGTCTGCATGAGACATCATAAACAGATCAAGTCGGCTTTGGGAATAAGGGGCATGGCTACATCCTTGTCCACATGGCAGGTCAAGCCCAATAAGGAGGAAGGAATGCCCGGCGGACAAATAGACATGATAATAGAGCGGGCTGACCGGATCATACACCTGTGCGAGATGAAATTCTGCATGGACACATACCGTATCAAGCCCGAATACGAACGCCGGTTGCGTGACCGTTCCGGTTTGTTCAGGGAACTTACCAAGACCAACAAGACACTGGTTCATACCTTTATCACGACGTATGGTGTGGCCAATGGCAAGAACAGAAGCATCGTCCACAGCGAGGTGACGATGGACGACCTTTTCAATTCCTGACGATTATGATGATACGGCAAATAACACAACGGTTGCACGAAGTGAACACGCTTCTTGCAACTTACGGACAAGGCGTCTTGTCTTTTGAACAGGCCTTGCCGCCGTCCCTGTTCTATCAGGATTTCAACGACACGAACCTTCTTGTCAAGGAGGCAGCCTGTCTGGTAAAGGAGAACCCCGGACAACTTCTGGACTTTTCTTCTTCCCTTCTTTCGGAAACGAACAAATACCTTTCACTCGACAGGACACCGTTGCAGACAGTGAACTTTGAAGCCCTTTTCGAGGAATATCTAAGCCCCTTTGAACACCGGTACGAGGAAGCGAAAACAGCCGCCACAGAACTTTGGCGCGAGTATTCGGCAATGAGTAACCGGTTGGATTTCCTGCCTCTGGATTCGGAAGAATACAGGTCGCTCGACACGGAGTGCGGAGTAGCAAAGGCAAAATATGACCAAGCTCATGCACACGCAAACCTATCATATAAGGAATGGCAGCAGGAGCGTGACCGGAATTTCTGTGTCTGGTGCTTCAAACCGGTATTCCTCGACGTGCTGGTGGAGCGTCTGCAAGGAATCGCCGGAAGCATCATCTCCGACATCAGACGCGTGAAGGAGGGCAACCCATGAACCGTGCAGGCCTGCTGCAAGAGACCACCGCATGGATGGATACCGTTGACCTCGCCCTGTGCCTGTTCATTTACGAGGTGTGCAACGACTACCAGTTCGAGTATCTGTCGGGCAGCGACTTCGTGAACTTCCTGAACCTGAAACCCACCGAACGGGAGGTCATCGTGCGCCCGAAAGAGAACCTTCGCATCTGTTACATGGTGTTTTCCATCGCCCGTACCATCAGGCCGCGAGAGCGCGGGAAACTCTGGTCGGAAGAGTTCCTGAAACGCTGCGGCATATCCAAATCCTACTACGACAAGCACCGCAGCGATGTTTGCAACAATGCTGCCACCAAAGAGAATCAAGATTTCCGCAAATCCATCGACAAGGCCGTTGAAAACGCAAGACGGCTGAAAGGTACCCCATAACCGCCCGTCGTTTCCCCATTCAGCCCGGTATCTTCCCATTATAGCTATGCGCTATACCGTTCATACACAACGGTATGGCGCATTTTCTTTTCATGCACTTTCCCCATTCGTCCCCCATTGGCCCACCTTGGAGCAAACTTAACTTTGCATCGGAAACAGAAGAAAGGAAAAGTCTGAAAAAACAGCAGATTCCGATTCTACGAAAGTACAAGTAACAATAAAAATGAACGTATATGGAAAGTGAACGTAATTTGATGACCACCACGGAAGCAGCCCGTTACCTCGGACTGAAGCCAAGCTATCTCTACAAGATGATGATGCGCCGCGCAATCCCTTACTACAAGCCGGGCGGCAAGCTGTGCTTCTTCGCCAAGGAAGACCTCGACGCATGGCTGAAACGGGTACGGGTGAAATCGCAGGTCGAGATCGACAGCGAGGCATCCCACTATCTGGTAACACATGAGAAAAACAAATGATTCATCAACCTTTTTTAGAACAATGCAGTTATGGACAATTCAAAGAACATGGAACCGGGTATCAGGAATGCCACGGTTCAGGAATCCCCGAACAAGGAACAGAGAAAGAAAGAGAGCAGACCCGTAATCAGCGCGAAGGTACAGACCATTCTGGACTTTCTTCGCGGCTGTTCCCCCTACGAGGCCGATTCCATACGGGTAATGGTCGGTTACGGGACGGGCAACGGCGATACCGCAACGATTGAGGCGACGGACATGTTGGCTGTCAACCGCTTTCTCAATCACGGGCTTGCCAAAGAAAACGGAACAAGTAACGAGGCCGTGATGAAACACCGTCAGGAACGTGCGCAAAAACTGTTGGAAGCCGTCAAGGATTTCGTTGACATCGGCCAGCTCTGCCGCGTCAGCATCGTGCTGATGAAAATCTCTTCCGACTTCAAGGCGGTGGAGGACGCACGGGGACACCTGCAATCCCAACCCGCCGCCAACGTGAACCGGAACTGATGTCAAAACCGGAACGGGGTATCGGACGGACAAGGAAACTCCCGCACGCACTATCTCATTGAAACTGTTGTAGGTTTTCCGATACTCCATTCCCTTATTTTTTATTGAATTATGCAAGAAAACAAGAGGAACAAGGAAACATCCCTTTTCAAAAAGCCGCAGGGCTTCCGTACAGTCCGCATCCACTTTACCGCAGAGGCAATCGAATGGCTCGGAGGGACAACGAAAGATGACGACGGCAATACAATCGGCAACCATACTCTTTTTTATGACCTGCTCTCACGGATGCGACTGTCCCCCGGCAGGGGCGATTCATTCCGCAGGCCGCAGGAATTGCAGCCCGGACAGTTCCAGTTCTCGGAAACCAGACTCGCGGAGGAATGGAACATAGGGAGAAAAAGAATCCGCAATCTCCTTGCAACGATGGAAAAGCTGGGCATGATAGCGGTGGACGCTTCCAAAACCGCTTCCGTCGCTTCCATGACCTGTGTCGAGGAATGGACGGACTTTCAGAACTTCCACGTCGTAAACCTTTGCAATCCCGCCCTGAATGGTATTCGAACGGCATCTGAACGGCCTTTGAATGGCATTTTATCCGGCAGCGGAGGCACGCCGCAGGAGAGGTGAAAACGTCTTTCAGTTTCGAGATATGCCAAGGTATCACCTCCCTTCGGTCAGTCATCCCTTGGCGCTCTCGCGGCTCACTGGAGTTCGCCGGTGGCGGCGCTCGCAGGCTCGCACCGCTTAACCCTTATAAAACAACAGTTATGACAGAAGACAATAAGCAAGACACATCATTTCCGTCCGGCGGCAGCCGCACCGAATACATCGGAGCCAAAGTCACCGTGGAACAGAAACAGTACATCCGCCGCCTTGCCGCCGAGTGCGGCATGACCGTCAGCAGCTACGTGCTGGCAAGAGCTTTCAACTACAGGCCGAAAGCGAGGCTGACGGCAAGGCAGGAGGCGGTCATGGAGACCCTTATAGGATGCCGCAGCGACCTCGTGAACTACACGTCCGCGCTCCGTGGCATGAACCCCGAAAAGCGCAGACAGATGTTTAACAGTTACCCTTTCATGCTCGAATGGCTCAAGGAACTCGGCAGGCTGGCCGAGCGTGTCACGGACGTGCTCGACAAGGTACGGTTTTCCAACCGCCTGCCCGACGGGACAAGGAACGGTGAAGACAGGGAGGACGAGCCATGATAGGGAAAGCGAAATCCATCTCCCACGGGATAAATGACATCAGGTACATCACGGGAGAATCGAGGAACAAGAAACATCCCGAACGCATCTTCCACGTGGGGGACAATCTGCTGCCGCCCGGTCTGGATGCCACGGGTATATGGGATTCTATGCGGCTGACGCTGGAGAAGTCCAAACGGGTCAAAAATTCCGTCATCCGCATCGAGGTCAGCCCTGCGCCGGAACACACCAAAGACTTTACCATCGACGACTGGCAAAGGTTGTGGGACGACTTCACGGATGAGTTCGACAACATCGAACTGCTTGACAAGAACGGCAAGACCTATTCCCCGAAAACCGCCCTCAAAGGCAGCAAGGGCACGGTGTGGCTGCATCTGGAATCCAAGAGCGGCATTCCCCACCTTCACGGTGCGTTCTGCCGTATCGACGAACGGGGGAATATCAACAACGACCATGACATACACCTGCGGGCACAGCGGGCAGCCGAGCGTGTGGCCCTGAAACGGGGCTGGACGACTGCCGCCGAAGTACGTGAGACGAACATCGGGCAGGTGAACCGGGACTGCATGGAAACCCTGCAATCCATGGAAAGCTGGTCATGGGACGAGTACGTGGCCAGACTCCGGAGCAAGGGATATGAGTTTTGGGAGCTGCGCGACAACAAGAAGATATTGCGCGGTTACGTGCTGAAGAAAGGCAACGCCAGATACAAGGCTTCCGAACTCGGCAGGGGGCGCAACCTCATGGCGACCAAACTTGAAAGCACGTGGAAAAAGCTGCACGCGGCTCCCAAGACAAGGACTGTTTCGACACAGCCCGCCGCAGGGAAATCTATACCGACTACACCCCGGACGATTCCGGTTCACGCACAAGGAACGACACCGGTTCCGCAATACACCGGCTATCGTCCCGGTACCAGCCCGTACCATATCGACATCGACGGGGAAAGCCGCCGGTTCTTCATTCCCGATGAAGCGTTGGACGTATTCAATGACGAGTTCGACTACCGGGAGACAGCCAACAGCCGTGACCTCACGGACATGGCTGCGGCACTTTTCGTCGGGATGCTCGATACTCCGGCGGTTCCTTCGGGAGGTGGTGGCGGCAGTTCCAACGACCTGCCTTGGGGAAGACGCGAGGACGAGGACGAACGGGAATGGGCACGCCGGTGCGCCCGTGAAGCGGCAAGGGTAATCGGAAAGAAACCGAAGACAGGACGAAAAAGATAACAGCCTATGAATAAAAAATTCGATTTCTCGGAAATAGACGGGGCACTTCCGACTGCCGAAAAAATGCAGGAGCAAGACCGCATAATCGATGCGCTGAAAAACAATTATGAAGCTGTCCGCATTCTTAGTGCCAACGTGGAAAAGCTCGAAAACAGACTTTCGGAAGCCCTGCCCAAAATGGACGGGGCTGTTTCTTCCCTGCGTGGGGCAAGCACGGTCACACTCGGCGAGGAAGCGAGAAAGACGCTTGAACAGGAGGGAGAGAAAATCTGCCGGAAGATGGCCGACAGGATGGAACGGGAATGCGCAAGGCTAGCCGGACGCCTCTCGGCGAATGACCGTGTGCTTATCTCCGCAACCGCTTTCTGGTGTATGGTAGAGGCAATCATCTCCCTCGCGGCGGCTTTCGTTTGTACCTGCGCCGCGAACGCTCGTCTTATACATAGCATATTGCTGTGGGAAGTACTCGGCTGTACCGCTGCTTTTCTCGTTGTCTGTGTCACGTTGACCATTTTTATATGCCGCAAGTTAAGACGAGAATGAAACATTACCAATTAAATAAATATAAGTATGACAACAGTAAAGGTGAAATTCCGCCCGTCAACAGTCGAAGGCCGTCCGGGCACTATCGTTTATTTTGTAACTCACCGCCGTGTCGTCAGGCAAATCACAACCGGTTATAAGGTGTTCTCTCATGAATGGGATGATAAACAGTCAAGACCTGTTTCGGCACCGGCTGGCGAACGGATAACCGTTATTCAGACAATAATCCGAAAACTGGAGGAGAATTTGGAAAAGCTGAACAGGATTATTGAAAGATTCGATCTGCTACGACGAGGTTATTCATCTGAAGATATAATTATGGAGTTCCGGTGCACCGAAAAAGAAAATACCCTTTTTATATTCATGGAGAATCTCATCGAGCGACTCTGCCAATTAAATCACATCGGTACGGCCAAGAACTACCATACCGCACTCGGCAGCTTCAAATGATTCCGGGATAACAAGGACGTTCCGTTGGCAGTAATAGACCAGATGATAATGGAAGATTATCAGGTATACCTGAAATATACATTGACTGTTATAGTAAATAACTAAATATTTTTAGAGCATTGCGTATCAGTAATATATTAAATGTGATGATTTCTAGGTCTTAATAAAGAAGCAATAGTTATTTATGAGATATAAAGAACTTATCATTTTACAAAAAATAGGAAGGTAAAAATACATATAATACCCCTTTGTAGGTAATATTTCCTTATCATAAATGATTATGTATAACAATCTAATATAAATTAATATCAACTGACTACTAATACGATAGCTACACACAATAAATAGAAATATATAATTTAAGTAATATTATATGCATACAACAATTTATTAAAAATACCTAATAATTGGTATTGATGGATTTAGCTAAACAAACGAACTTTGCGGGCAAAAAATAAAGCAAGATGGAAAACCTATATGAATTGTTGGAAGAAGCAGCACATAAAGTGCCGACAAAAGGAATTGTTATTGTAAATAATAGTCAATGTGATCTTTTTCTAACTTATTCAGAGTTACGAGAAAAATCTAGAAAAATAGCTTTTATTTTAAAATCTTACTATCAAGTAAAGCCTGTCAGTAAGATAATAATCTCTGTTGAAAAATCCGAAAATTTTATATTATTATTTTGGGGATGTGTTATGGCAGGTTGTATACCCGTTTTAATGCCTTCTGTACAATTCAGTAATAAGAACTCTATTGCTTTTGAACGCCTAAAGAATGCAATTGATATATTAGGTGTAGTTACACTTATAACAAATGATATTAATCTATTTGAATATTATAAATCTTCATTTCATAAAGCTGTGTGTGTTGAAGATATTATGAAACAATTGGATTTGTTGCAAGATTATTCTTTACACATACCTAAAAGAGATAGTAAAGATTTATGTGTTATTCAGTTTTCATCAGGAAGTACAGGGGCACCCAAAGGAGTCATGCTTAGTTTTAACAATATTTTAACTAATTTGAAAATAAAAACTCTTGCGGATGAAATTACAACTGAAGATACTTTGATTCACTGGATGCCATATTTTCATGATTATGGTCTATTTGGAAATCATTTGGTTTGTTTGTATAACCAAATTACAGAAATAAAAATAGAGCCTTTTTCCTTTTTAAGAGATCCTTTGATTTTTCTAAAGAAAATTTCCGAATATCAAGTAAGTATTTGTGGCGGTACGACACCTTCAGGATTGGATTTGTTAATTCAAAAGTTAGAACAATCTAATGACATAAAAGAATTGGATTTATCTCAAGTGAAGACTCTTTCAATTGGAGCAGAAATGGTTCCATCTAATTTATACGTCCGATTATCCCCCCTTTTTCAACTTGGGTTTAATCGAAATGCATTCCGCCCTTCATATGGAATGGCTGAAACAACATTGATTGTTTCTTCCTGTTTACCGGGTTATGGAAATAAAAATATAAGAATAAATAGAGAGGCGTTCTATGAAGGGATTATCAAATTAGTCGATAAACAACAAGATTTTTGTGAATTTGTTAGTGCAGGTAGAATATTACCAGGCTTACAAGTACGCATTGTTAAAGACGGTATTCCTCAAAATAATTTAAATTTAGGAGAGATTCAAGTAAAAGGCGCTTGTGTCATGTCTGGTTATTATAATGACATACAATCAACAGATGAAGTATTAAAAGACGGTTGGTTAAGTACAGGAGATTTGGGCTTTTTTGATTATAACAATATTCTTTATATAGTAGGTCGAAAAAAGGAAACAATTATAGTAAATGGACAAAACTTTCATCCTTTTGATTTAGAAAATTGTGTCTTAGAGAAATTTGGTCTTTCAATTGAAAAAACTGTATTTACATCTTTTTATTCTTCTACAGAAAATCGTGAAATTGTACTTCATTTCTTTGTATTATCAAGAAAAATGTCGGAAGAACAAATAAGACAATTAATAAATGAATGTAACGCATTTCTAGCAGACAAAGTTGGATTTGCTCCAGAATACTCTATAAAGATAAAAAAAGGAGAAATACTCAGAACTTCTAGCTCTAAAATAAAACGTCGATCTATGGCAAAGTATTTTGAGCAAGGACAGTATAATAAATCAATTGTAAAACTAAACAAAGAATCTCATAATATGGATTATTTATTGGTTCTCAAAAAAATATGGTCAGAAGTTTTAAAAACAAACCTCATTCATATAGAAGATAACTTCTTTTCTTTAGGAGGAGACTCAATACGCAGTATGATGGCTGTTTCTAAACTTGAAGAACTGTTAAATATTAAATTAGAAAATAGTTTCTTCTATAAATATCCGACCTTAGTCTCTCAAAAACATTATCTTGAACAATATTTATTAAAAGAACTTCAATCTCCTTTAAATGAATATGAACTGTTAGTTCGAGAGTTTATCAGCGAAGAAATAGGAATTCCCTCTTTAGAAATACAATATACAGAAAATATTATAACTAAAGTGACTTCTTTTGCCGCTGTATATCAAATGATGAAGCGCTTAACTGAAGTTTTTGATAAAATAACATTAGATGATATAAAAGATAAAACTTGTATACGAGATATAGCACAAACCATTAAGGAACGCTATGCAACTCCAGAGGGGTATTCTTTTCCGTTAATGGATTTCCAAGAAACATTATTCTATCACAGTAAAAGTTTTATCCGTAATGAACCGACAGGATTAAGTTGTTATATCATTTGTCGGACACAATTGAAAGGTTTTTTTGATCCAGCATGTTGGGACAAGACGTTAAATCACATTATTAACTGTCATCCATTGTTACATTCTATTCTTTCCGAAGAGTCGGATAAACCTGAGATGATAACTCTTCCTGAATATCCGACATTTAAAAGTTCTTATGAAGATATAACTTCAATGAACAAAGAACAACAGGAAACATTCTTTTTACAAAAGGACGAAAAAGATCATGATCACAGATTTGACCTTAAAGAGTATCCTTTATTCTATTGTAATATTTATAAAACAGGGGAAGATGAACATGAATTAATTATACATATTGATCACCAGATAATTGATGGTTTCAGCTTTTTTCAATTCCTTCAAGAATTAACATCAACTTATGATCAGTTTATCGCTGGTAAAGAAATAACTGTTGAACAAGAAAAAGGTCTAACTTTTTCTGACTATGTTTTTGTGGAGAGATTCAGAAGGCAAACAAAGCGATATCAGAATGCAATGGATTTTGCCCTAAAGGTGTTTAAAGATTTACCAGAGAAAATATCTATTCCCACGAAATGTCAGCCATCTTTAATAAATAAAGTCCATTTTAATACCTTACATACGGAATTGGATTCTTTATTGATGAATAAAGTTCTTGAAATCAGTTCTCATACTTCTGGTATATGCCTTAATTCCTTACTTATGGCATGCTATTTTAAACTGATGAATTTGTGGTCTGGACAAAATGATCTCATTATCAACATGCCTGTATTTAACAGGGAACAGCATTTACCTAATGCAAAAAATATAATAGGTAGTTTTCTTGATATTTTCCCTGTCCGTATCCAAACATCTCCACAAGAACCGATTGTTTCTATTGCACGTAAGATAGAACAATTTGTACGAACCATGCTTGAGTATCCAATATCTTCAATAGAATTGTCCAGAAAAATCGCAGAACAGGAAGGCTTAAAACAAAGCTCTTTGAGTGCAATTATTTTTAGTAATTCTATCAATATGCTTCCCAAAGGTATCAGTCATTCATCTAGATATTTGACAATTGGTGCGCCTAAAGTACAGACAGGTGCACCTGGTACTTATATAGACCTTGTTATGTATACATGGGAAAATAAATGGTGTTTTGATTGGAATTATGTTCGTGAGCTATTTGATGCGGAATACATACAACTACTTTCTGAACAATTCACGTCTATGCTTAACCAATTGGTAGATGATACAAACACTAAGGGATACGAAGAGCGTTCATGTTCAAATATACTCCCTCTCTTCTATATAAAATTATTGGAGCAAACAAATAAAACAGAACATGCTTATCCTCTTAAAACAATATATGAACAGATCAGTAATACTGTAGATTTGTATCCTAATAGAGAGGCGATCTCTTATCAAGGAGTTTCTTTAACTTATACAGAGTTTTGGAAAAAAGCTAATCAGATGGCGCATTTCTTACGTTCTCTTGGAGTGGTACGAAATTCTAAGGTTGCTTTATTACTGAACAGAACGCTTGATTTGCCTATAGTACAACTTGGAATTCTTTTAGCAGGTGGGGCGTATGTGCCAATTGACCCTTCTTATCCTTCGGATAGAATACAGTATATGATAAATGACTGTGGAGCAGAAGTTCTTGTAACTCAAGGAATACATGTAGACAATATTAATAGTTCATATACCCCCAACATTAAACATTGTGTGTTACTTGATGATGATTCTATTCCTTTACCTGATACATATCGTCGATACACCGTAAATGATATAAATAGTCAATCTATGGATAATATAGTACCTTGTAATACTCCTGATGATTTGATTTATATGATTTATACTTCTGGTTCAACAGGACAACCTAAAGGTACAATGCTTAGGCATAGAAATGTATCCAATTTTTTGAATTATGAGAAAGAAGCGTTTAATGTAAACTGTAATAACAGGTTTGCTTTAATAACATCGTATTCCTTTGATATGACTGTTACTTCTAATTGGCTACCTTTCATTGCCGGAGCTTCTTTACACATTCTTTCCGATAATGCAACTAAAGATATAGAGAAACTTCTGTATTTTATAGATGAAGAAAAAATCAATTTTTTGAATGTAACTCCCTCTCATTTTTCAATGTTGGTAAATATGTTGGGATTTTTGGAGAGACCTGTAAACCTATCACCCAATATGACTATTATGCTGGGTGCTGAAATTATCAATGTTTCGGATATAAACAGGTGGTTAGAAAATTATCCTTTGCACAAATTTATTAATGAATACGGCCCTACAGAAACAACGGTGGCTTCCACTTTTTATCCTATCCCGATTGAAGAAGACGGCAAATGTCATTTAAATATAGTTCCAATAGGGAAACCGATTTATAATACACAAGTATATGTATTAAATGATAATTTAGAATATACACTACCAGAAGTTCCTGGTATCCTTTATATTGGAGGCGAGGGAGTGTCATGTGGTTATTTGAATAAAGAAGAGAAAACGAAATCTGTATTTATCAATAATCCTATTACTCATGAAGGAATTGTATATAATACAGGAGACGTTGTAAAGATGACTGTAACTGGCGATATTGTATTTGTAGGACGTAAAGATTTTCAAGTAAATGTCAGAGGGTATAGAATTGAATTAGGAGAAATAGAGAATGCTTTATTAAAAGTATCAGGTATTACAGAGGCTTGTGCAGAGATTCAATATGATGTAAACAAACAGCCTGTAGTTGTAGCTTTTTATGTTACAGCAAATAATTGTGATTTAGAATACAAGGATATAATGTCTGTTCTGCAAATGAAGATACCTCACTATATGTTACCTTCCGCAATGGCTAGAATAGAGCAGATTCCAATTTCTGCCAATGGAAAAACAGACAAGAAGCAATTACCCAATATTGCGAATCAGAAACAAAATTTTGTTAAAAGGGATATTGTAGGTCCAAGGAATGAAAGGGAAAAACAAATAACCTTAATCTGGGAAAAGGTATTAGGGATACCAGAGGTAGGTGTATTTGATAATTTCTGGGATATAGGAGGCGACTCTATCCGATCTGTAAGGTTAATAAAAGAATTAAAGGAGGTCGGATTAACCAACATCAAATTAAAAGATTTATTCGATAAACCTACGATAGCCGAACTGCTTGAACAAGAAATAGAGAATAATAAAGTTGAGAATCTCATTTGTATGAAAAAGGTTTCTACTCCATATGCAAAACTTATATGTCTTCCATATGCAGCAGGAACCCCTGGTATGTATAGTACATTTTCTGGGGATTTTACCGGAGAAATCAACTTATATACAGTACAATATCCGGGACATGGAGATGGACGTGAGATAAAGTCCTCTGTAGAAGAAGTTGGTGCGCTATTAGCCAATGAACTGAAAGAGGCTGATAAAGAGATTCCTTTGTTTATCATGGGATATTCTTACAGTTGCTATATTGCTTATGATATCTGTAAACGATTTGAACAAGAAAATATTCCGATACAGGGTATTATAATGATTGGTGGAACTCCTCCTACATTGCGTGATGACTTAATGCAATTCTTTTCAAATGACGATAATGCCCTTTTGGATTATTCACGTGCAAAAGATCTGTTGAATGAAGAATTGATCGCAACTTTATCAGATGAAGAAAAACATGAATATTTGCATGAGTTGAGAATGAATACTGTAGCAATGGTAAATTACAAGTTTCTTGATTGTAAATTGAAAACCCCATTATGTTCCATCGTCGGTAGAGAGGATGAGCCTACAATTCGAAACAATCAACATCTATGGAATAATTACTTTCAGAAAGTTTCTTTCCACCAATTGCCAGGAGGGCATGTTCTTATTACAAAATATCATGCGGAATTAGCTAAGTTGATAATGAATTATATAGAATTGCATGTATAAATATGCTTGTATTACCCTTTTCCGATATAGCAGTAGAAATTGTGGAAGATAGTCCTTTTGCTACTTCAGATAATCTCTTTAATGAGGAAAAAATATTCATTAAAAGAGAATGGTCTGAAATACGTCTTAAAACTTATATTTTGGGACGTTGTGCCGCACATCGTGCCTTACAGACTTTACAAAAGGAAATAGTTCCCATTTTAAAAGGAAGAGATGGTGAACCAATATGGCCATTTGACATAGTTGGTTCTATATCTCATAAAGATGCAATAGCAGTTGCTGCTGTTGGAAAGAAAAAGAGGTATAAGGGTATTGGAGTAGATATTGAAGATCAAACGACGATATTATCAAAAAAGGAATATTCTCTTTTTTGTACACCCCAAGAGATAGCGTGTATAGATAAGAAAGAATTTTCTCCTATTGACATTTTTTCACGTAAAGAAGCTATTCTAAAGGCATATTATACAGCATATAGTAAATTATGCAATTGGATTGATATTGACACGATAAATGTATCTAAAGCTTCCAATGTAACTATAATATGCATGTTAAAAAAAAATTTTATTATAAACCTATGTTGTGTAGAAAAGTAAAAACAATTTTAGTCATTATGGGAATATGTTGTTTCCCTATGATATCTTGGGCACAAGTTTTTCTTTCTGGTCGAATCGTAGATAAAAAGACAAATGAACCTGTTGTAGGAGCTTCTGTATATATACGAAAAAATCAGGTTGGAGATAATGCAAATGATAATGGGTTATACAGAATAAAATTACCTCAAAACGGAACGTATCTTGTAGAGGTTTCTTTTATCGGATACAAAACAATAAAACAGTCTGTTACTGTAAATAGAAATACAACTAAAAATTTCTTTTTGGAAGAAAGTACAGAAGTGTTGAATGAGGTCGTGGTAAAAGCATCCTCACAGCAGGCAGAAATAAATCATATACGTAAAAGTCCTATGGCTGTAACGGTTGTTGATGGAGCAAAATTAAGAGGTCGTTCAACTGGAATTGAAGAAGTACTTACTCGTACTTCTGGAATCAAAGTTAGAAAATCCGGAGGTTTGGGTAGCTCTTCTAAAATGTCCATACATGGTCTGGAAGGAAAAAGAGTAGCTATTTATATAGATGGTTTTCCTTTAAATAGCCCCGATGGTTCATTTGATATAAACGACATACCTATTGATGCCATTAAATATATTGAGATATATAAAGGAATAGTTCCTGCTGAATATGGCAGTGATGGTCTGGGAGGAGCGATTAATGTTGTTACAAGAGAGGACGAGTGTGACTTGGTAGGCTTTACTCAGGAGTTTGCTTCATTTGGTACTTCCAAAACGTTAGTCAGTGTAAAAAAAATGTTTGAAAAACCAGGGATTCAAATTGGAGGAGGTTTTTTTCATAATAAATCGGATAATAATTATAAAATGACTTATCCTGTTTTTGAAACAAATTTACCTTCAAGTGCCTACCAAGAAGTAATAAGAAATAATGATTATTATAGGTCCACAATGTATAATGTAGGTTTAACATTTACAAAATTCTGGTTTGATAAGATTGAATTAGAATGTGCTTTTTATAACAATAAAAAGGGAATTCAGGCCTTAGATTTTGATTCACGTTTTTCTCATACACATGGGACAAACATTATGCCTACTTTAACTTTAGAGAAGAAGAATTTCTTATTTAAAAACCTTGAATTCAAGTCAGGTCTAGTAACTCCAATCATTCATACGCATTTGGTTGATACCGCTAGAACAAAACGGCAATGGGATGGAACCATAACAAATACAATGGGAGAAACTGATGATAATTTATTAAACTATTCAGATGACAAACAATTTGAAATCAGACATAAATTGAATTTAAAATACAAGTTAAAGCAACATACCTTTAATCTTAACAATCAATTCACATATTCAAGGTATAGACCTAAGGATGATTATACAGCAGAATATGTTGGTTTTGACCCTAGTGGTTTTCCCAGTAATATGAAGGGAAATACTTTGGGGTTAGCACATGAGTATTCTTCACGTAATAACAAACTTCAAAACTCTTTAATGTTCAGTCTATACTATTTAAATTCTGGAATATATAGAACAAGTGATAAAATTGTAGATGAATCTGAAAGTGTTAAGAAAGAACCGAAAAAAACAAAAATAAACAATTTTTACTATGGAATAAGTGAAGGAATCAGTTATGAATTTTTCAAAGGGGTGAGAGGTAAATTTTCCTTATCACATAACGTGAGGCTTCCTGATACGGAAGAATTGTTTGGAGACGGAGTGACAGTAAAGCCTTCAGTTGATTTAAATCCCGAAATAAGTAATAATATAAATTTAGGGTTAATCATGGATAAAAGTAATTTTATGGGGTTAAGTCGTTTTCAGTTAGAGACAAATTTATATTATATGTATATAACAGATATGATAAGTTTATTTCCTGCTGATATACGAATGATTTATACGAATTTGGGTAAGACTCAGATCATGGGGGGAGATTTTGATTTAAAAATAGATGTGACTCCACAGCTTTATAGTTATTTTAACTTAACCTATCAAGATATTCGGGATAAGCTAAAATGGACTACTAATGACCAAAGTGTGAAAAACCCGACTTATGATAAACAGGTACCCAATATTCCTCGTTTTTATTTTAACTATGGTTTAGAGTATCATACAGAGGGATTACTTGGGAAACATGAAATATCTAGAATCTATATAGACGCATCTTACGTTCATGATTTTGATTGGAGTTGGCAAATGAGTAACTTACCAGAACAGCGAAAGAAATGGTTAATTCCTCGTAGTCATCTTTTTACGGCAGGATTCCAGCAATCTATTTGGAAAAATAAAGTATCATTAGGGTTTGAAGTTGAAAATATATTCAACAAGGAGAGCTATATGGAATTTAAAAAGCCTTTACAAGGTCGTACTTTTAAAATTAAATTACGATTTAATTGGTTTGGTGATGAATCTTCAGGGGGAGCGATGAGTTTGTAATATTATAAATAATTATTTTAACTAAAAAAAATAAAAAAATGAAAAATCAATGGTTTTTATTGTCGCTATTAGCGACCTTTTTAAGTTTTATTTCATGTAGTAAAGATGATCCGTTTCCAACAGATGAAGAAGACGATATGAGTTTTGTTCATAGTGTCACGGTGGGTGATAATGCTTATGTTAGTCTATTTAAAGATTTAAATGTAGAACAGACAAGTACACAAAATTCTTTGGTCTTTGCAAAAGAATCTTTTCTTTTTACTTATGGGGGTAACATTTATGTCTTAGAATCGATGAATGCCCGTTTATATAAGTACAGAGTCGAGAATGGTTTGCTAATTCAAGAAAAAGAAACGATGATTCTCCCTTCCGGTTCTCTTCCTGCATTCCTTACATTTGATTCAGAAGAAAAAGCTTATATATCATGCGTAGGATTGGGAAAATTGTATATAATAAATCCTACGACAATGCAAAAAACAGGTGAAATAGATTTATCTGAATATGCAATTGGGAAAGAAAGTGGTGATAAAAATCCTGAACCTGGTGCTTCGGTTATTAGAGATGGTATTTTATATGTAGGATTAGCTCAAGATAAGTCCCAGTTTAACCCTAATACTGGAGCTTATGTACTTTTGATTGATACAAAGACAGACAAGCCTATTAAAATGATATCTGATAATAGAGCTACAATGGCAACCGCTTATGAGTATTCAGGTGATCCTTTCATTGATGAAAAAGGCGATCTTTATATTTATTGTGTAGGAGGCTTCGGATATTTTGCAAACTGTACAGAAGGTTTCTTGCGTATAAAGAAAGGAGAAACAGACTTTGATCAGTCATACTATTTCCCAATAGAAACAATTAGTATACCGGACATAAAGGGTAATAAAGCAAATTATATTTATAGCAAAACATATACAGGAAATGGTAAGCTATATGGATATTTCAATGTTCCGGGATATGTTAGTAATCCACCTGATTATGTAAATGACAAATCAATGCAAACATTTGAAATAGATGTTTATAATAAAACTGTCAAAAAAATGAACTTTGACGGAACTACGGGTTGGTCATGTAGTCAATGTAAAGCAGGAGACTATATGGTGTTCGGGATGGCTTCTACTCAAGGAACAGGTTATTATCTTTACAACTATAAAGAAGATAAGTATGAACCTTTAAAGATAAAAACAGAAGGTAATCCCTTCAAAATTCAATATTTAAAATAAATAAAGACTGCCGGAAGCTAAAAGATTCCGGCAGCTTTTTAATTTTTATGGAATGAACAATCGTAATTATGACTGTATAATCATTATAAGTGTAATCTCAGGTTTATTTATCACAACCTGCGACTATCTAGTACAGATGAAAACTGTTGAAACAGATTATTTTGTTTCAAGACTACTTTCTTTAGAAGAAACTATTTTAAATTTATCATCTTTTGGATGTATTTTTACTTTTCCTTTTTGGATATTAGGGACATACTTCATATACACAACAATGTGTAAAGTTAATAAAAAGCTTGCGCTTATTAATACATTCTGTATATCTTATTCTTTATTGATGTTGGGGTTTTATCATTACAGCTATGCCATAATATATAGTATTGGTACATCAAAAATGATAATGCAAACAAATATAGATTGGCAATTATTAACAGGATCTAATATACCTTTTTTCCCCTTTATGTTTATTCTACTTCCAGTGACCTGGCTGATTGTTGGATTTAGTAACTTTTCATCCAAAGCTATAGTTCCTCGATGGTCTATAGTTGTGAACCCTGTTATACTAACAATTATTTTATCTATTGTCACTTGGATAATTCCCAAGACCGAATGCTTACTACCAGGCATTTTTAGTTTGGGGATCACTCTGTATTATATAATTTGTTGGATAAGCTTAAAAAAAGATAGAAATTTATGTCTAAAAAGAAAGTTTTAGTAATTGGTGGCACAGGGATTGCGGGACAATTTATTACAGATTACTTGCTACATTATCATGATATTTGTGAATTATTTATAGCATCAAGAGGTATTCATAAGATATCAGAGAAGAAAGTAAAGTTCATAAAAATGGACATACATGATACCCAAAATATAGAATCTGTTATTAAACAATTTGATATTATAATTTTGGCACTTGGTCCTTTTTCATGTGTAGGAACAGATATTTATACAATTTGTTTAAGAAATCACGTAATATGTGTTGATATTAATGATGACTATGGACATAGTGGACGTGTACTAGAAATAAAAAATGAGAACATAACAAATTTTCGGGGAACAATTTTTACAGGAATGGGATTATGTCCAGGGTTGACAACTTTCATGCTAGAATATGCTGCAGAACAATTAAAAAAAACTGTTTTAGAAGCCGAATTGAGAATCTATTTTGGAGCAGGTGTTGTTTCTGGAACAGCTTCAATAATCAATATGTTTGAGGGTTTTAAAGATGACCTGATGCTCCTTTCAGAAAGGGAAATCCGAAGAATAAAACCAACTAAATATCATTCAGATAGAACTTTTACTTTTGATCGTTTTCATTCCAATATGCCATTAATATTCTTTTCTAGTCCTGAAATAAGGACTATACAACGAGCTAGTCGATTTGAAGAACTACAAAATTTTGATTGTGCTTTTCATCTGCAAAATCTTCCTATGGGCATAGTTCCCTTACTAAGAAAGAGCTCTTTTATTAGAAAATTGATTTGTAAAATGGTCAATAAACAACAGGGGCAATTGGAGAAAAATGAGAAAAACGAGAAATCTGTGATAGTATGTACTTATGTAAGAAATCAAAATTCTATTGTAAAATGTTTATTGCACTCAGATTCCTCATTTAGATTAACAGGAGTATTTTGTGCGGTAATTGTGCTCTCGATAATAAAAGGATGTATACCAATTATGCCTGGCATCTTTACTTTTGAAGACATAAATATCAATCTGCACATGTTAAACGAAATATTAAAAAACAACAACATAAATATATCTATAGAGGAATAGTATTATGGTTTATAATAAATATATAGGAATAATAGGTGGAACTGGAACAATTGGTTCTATTATAGTTAAATATTTATTACAACTACAAACTCACTTCCATGTTTTAATTGGTGGTAGGAGATCCATAAAAGAAATATCTATGTCTACATTTTATAATAGTGAGCGACTTAAGTATAACCAAATGAACTATAACAATGATGTAGAATTGGATAATTTTTGTTCTCAATGTTTGTTGGTTATTAATGCTGTTGGACCTTCATTTAAAATAAATGACAAGATTGCCTTACATGCATTAAGAAATAATTGCCACTACATCGATATAGGAGGATATGGCATTTTGCGTGATTTATTAAAACCATATGAAAAAAGCATTGAAGCTCAGAAACTTTGCTTTATTATAGGTGTTGGTTGGATGCCTGGTATTTCAGGCGTATTTTCTAAAACTATTATAGAGACTCATTTAAACAGCCCAGAAAATACTAATTTTAATATCTATTATGGTGCTGTTGATAATTGGTCATATAGTTCAACTTATGATCTGGCAGCATCATCTATGGGAAAAACACGTTCCTATGTTTATTCTCATGGAAAGGAAATACAGGTGTCTCCTTTTCGATATACACATCACAAATTTTTTCCTTTCATTGGACATAAAAAAATATGTATGCCATCATTTGACGAACAATTAACTCAATTGGCTACTTCTTTAAAACAAATAAGAAAGATATCAACATTCATTATGCTAAATGACTATATCTCAATGGGGAAGTTTATGTTTATAAAGATCTTTTATAAACATAATTTAAATAAAGCAACACTTATGTTGCAAGATGATTATCAACGTCTCGTTAAGAAAGAGAATAAGTGGGGAAGTGTAATTTGTCAAGTTTCTAAAATAGAGCCAGAAAGAAAGATAGATACCTTTTACTATTTATATACAAAAAATAATTTATTATATACTGCATTACCTGCTGTTATTACTACTCAATACATTTTAGAAGGTAAAACAAAAATAGGATTAAATTGTCTTTGTGACTCTTTGAATTGCCAATCTTTTATGTCGGATTTAGACTTTTACGGAATAAAATATTCATATTATGAACATAAAAATTAAAAAGAAAATTCTTGTGTGTATGTTGTGGTTATGTGCCATAGCATGTTTCACTGGTTTTCCCTGGATATTTTTCTCATGGGATGTAATTCACTCTTACATGGGAATCCATGATATACCATCAGACTTGACAATTGTCTTGTTTCGAGAAGAATGTTTGTTCTTCGGTTTTTTCTGTATTTATTTTCTCTTTCTTAGAAATATCGAAAAATATAAAGGACTTATTAGCTTCTGTTCTTTCTTAGTCGCATTTATGGGTGGTTTTATGTACTTGCTAAAACTTCAAACAGGGATTGTACATATATCATCAGATTATGAACCTTTTATTTGGCTTATAATTGGAAGTTTCATATTTTATTTAAATCATAGTATTAATGGTATAGCACCAAAGAAACAAAAACTTCCCGTTTTAAGTTGTTTATTCCAAGTGCAGGCAGGAGTATTGCTATTGAACATTGTAAATATTTTAGTCCCCGAACAGACTTGGGAAATAATGTTCAATATTTCTTATTCTACAGTTTCACCTTATGATAAATATACATTTGGAATGATAAGTGGTTTTACTGCTTTCTCTTCTATTATTATATATTATATCAGTAATAGGATTCTTTTTTTTATGAATTTATCTAAAGCGATTCTCATTTTCTCTTTTCTTTATTTCTTAGGTTTCTTTGTGTGGGGAAACTTTAGTGAGTTGTATAAACCTCTATTTATTTTATATGTAGTATTAGTTGAGATTTTAAATATTGTAGGAATTAATTATATATTTAAAAGGAGGATATATGAGAAATAAAGAAGGGCTAGTCGATGATTTGATAACATCAATTCCAGGAGAATGGAAATTTGATGAACAAGTATCACAACATTTCGACACTCATGTAAGAAAAAGTGTCCCATTGTACGAGGAAGTACAAAAGGCTGTTATCGAAATAAGTGAATGGTTTATTAGAGACAATAGTGTTGTATATGATTTAGGTTCCTCTACAGGAGAAACCATTTCTCTTTTATTACAAAAGCATTCAAGAAAAAAGAATGTGAGATTCATCGGAGTCGAAGAAAGTTTACCAATGATAGAGATTGCAAGAAAAAAATGTAGTAGCGAATTAGTTCAATTTCTACAACAACATATAGAGGAAATAAATGAATTTGCTAATATAGATTTAGTTTTATCATTGTATACGTTACAGTTTTTACCTTTATGGAAAAGAAAAAAAGTCTTACAACGGATATATAATGGATTAGTAGAAGGTGGAGCTTTTATATTTGTAGAGAAAATAAGGGCGGAAAATTCACTGTTTGAGGATATATGGAATGACTTGTATTGGGATTTTAAGCAAGAAAATGGTTTGAATGAACAACAAGTTATAAAAAAGGCTCAAAGTTTGAGAGGCGTTTTGATTCCATTGAGTCTTACAGAGAATTTGAGTCTACTATCTGATGTCGGTTTTCAATGTATGGATACTTTTATTAAATGGCACAATTTTGCAGGAATTATAGCTGTAAAAATGCCTTCGAAAAATGATATAGAAGAAAATACTTATTTAAATACAGATAAAAATAATAAAATACAGCAATGAATACAAAGTTGATAATTCACATAGTAATTAGTTTGATCTCATTAAGTGGATTAATTGTTTATTATTACGCATTTCTACTAGGTTACAAAAAACATAATTCTCAATTAAAAAAACAATCAAAGCTTCCGGAAAAGTTATATTTTATGAGCACTTATCCAGCACTCATATGGTATGTATTACCCTTTATAGAGCAACCAAGGATGCATGGAATATATGACTGGTTAAATGGCGAATTTGTTTTTTTTAATGTTTTGTATATTCCAGTTTCTTTTCTGTTGTTTGTATATTTCTTTGGCATTTGGGGTAAAAAGTCTGTTTCTCAAAATATTGAAGCTACTAAAAGTGCATTTTATGCCCCAAGTAAATTGTTAACAGAAGGAATATATGCAAGAGTTCAACATCCAATGATCATAGGGGATATATTAGGACATTTTTCTTTGGTGTTATTAACAGGTGGAATCTACACTTGCATTTTATTCCCTATATATGTATTTATAGATCTCTTTATGATAAAAATACAGGTTAAGTATTCTTTAGAACCATATTATAAATCAGAACTTATAGTTTATAGAAAGAAAACCCCTGTTCTCCTTGATCAAAAACTATTATTTATAGTTTTATTTATGGCATTGTTGGTTATTTGTAATTTTTTAAATTATACAAAAATAATATGATTTATTTTAGCTGGGCCACCCAAATTATTTTGGCCATAATTTCATTTCTTTGGTTGATTCCTTATTATATAGCATTTAAGGTTGGGAATCGTAAATATATGTCTAAAACACTAGATTTATCTTGCAATAATAGATATACATTAATGTATTATTCGGGCTTTTTTATATCTATTCTTTGGTATATTATGCCCTTCTTAAATCAACCTCGCTTCAAACTAAACATTTTTTCTTTGTTTGACATAAAAGTAATACTGTTGGAAAATGTTCTTTACAATATTATCCTTATTGCATTAATTGGATATTTTATGTCTGTTTGGGGTACTAAAGTGGTAAATTGTAATCTGCAAGCAACCAAAGATAGGTTTTTGCATCCTTCAAAGTTAATAACGGAAGGTCCCTATAAAAAAGTGAGAAATCCGATGATAATGGGAGATCTATTTTGTCATTTAAGTTTTATTCTTCTGCTTGGAGCCATACATACATTATGTTTATATATAATTTATATATGTATTAATCTTGTAATTGTATATATAGAAAATAAATATTCATTATGTATACATTTCAAGAAAGAATATGAAGAATATGCTAAAAAAACTCCAGCTTATATGAATCAGGAATTATGGCTGTTTGCTATTTTTTACTTGGTAATTATTGTGACAAATATTTGTCTAACTACGACAATATATATTTAAATAAATAATGAAGAAAAAAGAAGGATTATCTAGGTTACTGGAAATTGCGGGAGAAAAAAAAAGTTTATTGCTTTTCTCCGGGTTATTTTCCGCTATAAGTGCATTATGTATACTTATACCATTTTGGTCTATATATGAAATATTAAAGGAATTGCTTGTTCATGCTTCTGATTTATCTACGATAGATTCTGAGCTAATGATCAGTTGGGGGTGGCTTGCTTTTATTGCTTTGATTGTGGGTGTACTATTTTTGTATGCGGGATTAATGTTATCTCACATAGCCGCCTTTCGTATTTTATATGGGTTAAAAATAAAACTTTCAGAGCATATAGGTCAGTTGTCTTTGGGATATTTAAATTCGACATCTATCGGTTGTATAAAGAAAATCATGGAACAAAATGTCGAAAAAATAGAGCATTTTATAGCTCACACTATTCCCGATTTGGTGAATGTGTTTGCAACCATAACTTTTATGTTTATTATCTTTTTTTCTTTAAATGGTTGGATGGCATTCACCGCTCTATTATGCATACTTTTAAGTATAGGAATGCAATTTTCTAATTTTGTAGGGAAAAGAGCTACTGCACTTACGAAAATCTATTTTGATGTCCAAGAACGCATGAGTGCTTCAGCTGTTCAATATGTGAGAGGTATGCCAATTATAAAGATATTTGGACAAAGTATACGTTCTTTTCGGCAGTTCAATGCCGAAATCGAAGCGTATAAAACATTTGCTTTAAAATGCTGTAATAACTATCAAAATGGTATAATTGCATTTATTATTCTGTTGAATTCAATAGTCACGTTTATTCTTCCTGTAGGAATATTAATAATGACCTCTGATCCTAAAAACATCTCATTAGCTGCAATTTATCTTTTTTTCATCGTGATGGGGCCCGGAGTAGCTTCCCCTGTATATAAACTCGCATTTTTAGCTTCAGGAACTGTAGAAATTAATGAAGGAGTAAAACGTATAGACAAAATATTTGAGGAAAAAAAACTATGTGAACCAGTTGTTCCTCAAATACCTCAGACGTATGATATTGAATTCAGAAATGTAAGTTTTGCTTACGAAGATAGAGAAAATATGACAAAGACAGAAGCGCTGAAGGATATCTCTTTTATCGCTCGACAAGGTGAAGTAACAGCTCTGGTTGGACCTTCTGGGTCAGGGAAGTCAACAATAGCCAATCTCATTCCTCGCTTTTGGGATGTTTCCTCTGGAGAGATTTTAATAGGGGGAATAAACATAAAAAATATTTCCTCACCCCAATTATTGGAGATCGTGTCTTTTGTATTCCAAGATACGTTTCTTTTCAATGATACCATATATGCCAATATTACAGCAGGAAATACTCAAGCTAGTTTATCGGATGTTATACAAGCTGCTCAAGCTGCCCAATGTGATGATTTTATTCGAAGTCTTCCTAAAGGATATGATACGATTGTCGGAGAGAGAGGCGTTTTTCTTTCTGGAGGAGAGGCACAACGAATTTGTATAGCTAGGGCTATTTTACGAAATTCTCCTATTTTAGTATTAGATGAAGCAACAGCTTTTGCTGACCCAGAAAATGAATATAAAATACAACAGGCCTTACAAAAGTTAATAAAAGGTAAAACTGTTATTATCATAGCTCATAGATTGTCTTCTATCACCTCTGCTCATCAAATTCTTGTTTTTAAGGAAGGATGTTTAGTTCAAAAAGGAAGACATGACGAACTTCATGTTACTACAGGCATATATAAAAATATGTGGAATGCTTATATAAATGCACATAACTGGAAGTTAAATCTAAAAAAATGAAATAATATGATTACAAAGGCTATAAAACATATTACTATAGGACAAACCAAACGTTTATACAAGCCTGTGGGGTATACAATGCTTGCAAACTTTATAAATATAGTTCCCTTTTGTCTTTCAATAGAAGTTATAAATACCCTTTTTAAAGCTTTTGATGGAACTGGAACTCCTCTAAACATATCTAAATTATGGGGGCTGATTGTGATAATGTTTGTATACATAATTTTTATGATTTTTGGAGAAAAGAAATCCTATAATGCAAATTTCCGGGAAGCATACAATATTAGTGCAGAAGGTCGTATTGCTTTAGCCGAACATTTACGCAAGTTGTCATTAGGTTTTCTTTATAAAAAAGATTCTGGAGAATTATCTTCCATGTTAATAACTGATTTTGCTATGACAGAACAAGGGATGTCGCACCATCTTCCTCAATTGCTTGGTGCACTGGTCATGCCTATTTTTGCTTTTTTAGGTTTATTGTTCGTAGATTGGCAGATGTCTATTGCTATGTTTTTATCCCTTCCTATTTCTTTTTTAATACTTATTTTCACTTCTAGTATTCAAAAGAAACTAGGGCAAACTCAAATTCTGGCTAAAATACGTGCCAGTAGCAGAATGGAAGAATATTTACAAGGTATACGTGTTATCAAAGCATATAATATGACTGGAATAAAGTTCATCCGTTTACAGGAAGCATTTAATGATCTCAAACGTGCGAATATCAAAACAGAAGCTCTGATTGGACCTATTGTCATGTTGTCTGTAACCCTTCTTCGTATGGGACTTACTTTGATGATATTATGTGGTACATACCTTTTAATTGGAGGAAAACTTTCTGTTGCTATTTTTGTGATGTTCCTTATCGTTGGCTCCAGAGTTTTTGACCCACTAACATTAGCACTAATCAATCTTGCAGAATTCCGTTATTATTCTATTGCAGGTGAACGTATTTTGAATTTACTAAATGAACCAGAAATGTCAGGAACACAAGATGCTCCGGAACAAGGAGATATTATATTTAGAAATGTATCTTTTGGGTATAATGATAAATATATCCTACATGATATAAGTGTTACAATGAAACAAGGTTCTTTAACTGCTATAGTTGGGCCTTCTGGAAGTGGAAAAAGTACATTGATGAAACTTTGCGCTCGGTTTTATGATCCTGATAAAGGTGTAATATTATTAGGTAACAAAAATATACGAGAGATTGATCCTGAGAAACTTATGCAACGCATTTCAATGGTATTTCAGGACGTATATTTATTTCAGGATACCATAAAGAATAATATTCGATTTGGTAAAGAGAATGCTACAGATAATGAGATAATAGAGGCGGCTAAAAAAGCTCAATGTCATGATTTTATAATACATTTACCTCAAGGATATGATACAATGATAGGTGAAGGTGGATGTACCTTATCTGGAGGAGAAAAACAGAGAATCTCAATTGCACGTGCTATATTAAAAGATGCTCCTGTAATTTTATTAGATGAAGCAACAGCTTCTTTAGATCCAGAAAATGAAGTGGAAATACAGTATGCAATCAATTCTTTAATACAAGGTAGAACTGTTATAGTTATAGCGCATAAACTAAAAACAATAAGTGATGCTGATAAAATTATTGTTTTAGATGGTGGAAATATTATAGAACAAGGGACACATGAACAATTATTAAAAGATGAGGGATTATATGCTCATTTATGGGATATTCAAGAAAAATCCTGTAATTGGAAAGTAAATGTATAGAGATGGCATAAGGAAAATCAAAGCCGACTCCGGAGCTTTTTGGGGGGAGGCGGTTTGGCGGCGTTTCCGCCGTTAAACCGTCCTGTTTTCGTTTAACGAAAAGACAACTTGCTGTTTGCAGGAGCAGACCACGTTTATCCAATAATTATTGTGTATCAGCCCATTGTATGGCTATTCTCCTGTGATTTTCGGGGCATTTCCAGGTAGTGTAAAATAAACTGTGTCACGCATTATTTATCTCTAGAAAACTCATCGGTCGGGGAACGGCCCGCGCCAAGGGGCGGGACCACCCGTCCCGACGAGCGTAAAATTACAATAATTTAAACCGGTTTCCAAACTTTATAGCCAGTTGTTGCGAGATGGTAGCCCAATTGGCCAGTGGCATGGTCCATTTCTTACGTATATTGCGGTATGCAAGATAAACAAGTTTCTCAAGGGCTGTATCCGATGGGAACACGCCCTTGTTTTTTGTTACCTTGCGGATCTGACGGTGATACCCCTCAACGGTATTTGTGGTATAGATAAGCTTACGGATGACCGGAGTATACTGGAAGTATTCGGACAGCTTATCCCAGTTGTCCTGCCAGGATCTGATAACGACAGGATACTGTTCACCCCATTTTTCATCCAGCTTGAGGAGCTCATTTTCTGCGGATTCCTTATTGACTGCCTGATAGACACATTTCAAATCCCTTAAGAACTCCTTCTGATTCTTGGATCCTACATACTTGATGGAGTTACGTATCTGATGTACTACACAAAGCTGTACGGCTGTATTAGGATAAACGCTTTGAATGGCTTCAGGAAACCCCTTCAGACCGTCTATACAGGCAATGAGAATATCCTCAACTCCACGGTTCTGAAGGTCTGTCAACACGCTGAGCCAGAAGTTTGCTCCCTCATTCCTTGATATATACATTCCAAGTAACTCCTTGTGTCCCTCCCTGTCAATGCTCAGTACATTATAGATTGCACGGGTTACCGCGCAGCCACGTTCATCCGTTACTTTGTAATGAATGGCATCCATCCAGACTATAGGATAAACAGAATCAAGCATCCGTGATTTCCATGCTTTTATCTCCGGAAGTACACGGTCTGTGATGGAACTGATTGTGTCGGCCGAAACACGATTCCCAAGATTTTCTTCCATCCAGTCACTGATTTCCCTTGTGCTGTTTCCCATTGCATACAAGCCAATTATACGGTCAGCAACACCTTCTGCCAGAATAGTCTCACGCTTCTTGATAAACTGGGGATCAAAACTCGAATTACGGTCACGGGGAGTGGAAACGGTTACTTCGCCCAAGGGAGTCTGAACCTGCTTTTGCATCTTTCCGTTACGACGGTTACCCATCTGGCGTTCTTCTTCTGTCAAATGTGCATCCATCTCTCCTTCCAGGGCTGCATTCAATATACTTTCCAATAGTGGGGCAAAGGCGCCGTCCTTACCCAACAAAGGCTTGCCGGCTTTCAGCTGTTCAATGGCCTTGTTCTTGATACTCTCGAAATCAAATTCTTCTTTCATAAAAAAAACTGTGTTAGCAAAGTTAATACTTTATTCCTTGCTGACACAGTTTAATTTACATCCTCCATTTCCATCAAATATTTGCCGACAGCTCTCCCCATTAAAGGGTGGATATCTCTCCATAATTATGTGACTTACGCTCATAATTCAGGAATAAGGAGACGAATATACGGGAAATCTGTCCTTTATATACCCTATTGTCCATTAATGGATTGTTACTTTCACACATCTACAAATGGAGAGTGGCAGTGAGTCGTATATGCTTCATGGTTTTTCTGCATTATCTCCATTAATGCGTACATTTGTTTATATTCAAATGAGAGCATTTGCTACAACGTACAAATAAATTATATCATTGTTGCTTTTTTGTTATCCATTCTAATAAAGTAAGAATTAATTCGCTTATTTATAATGTGATAATGTGTTTAGTAGGTTAGTCGCCCACCATCCAATACGAAAAACGATTAGGGCAATGAGCATGATGATTTTATCAATCCCCACGATTACACCCGAGGTCAGTGAGGTAAACCACAGTTTGGCTGCATCCTTTTCCATTCCTGTCACTTCGTCCACACCGGTCTGTTCCATTGTAGCCTCTATCAGTCCGGGGTCCGAGGTTCCTGTATGGGCCACGTCCGCCTGAGCCTGAAGGCTGGTATATAGTGTGTCGCGCACGTATATCAGTTCCTGCACTTCCGCAAACTTGTCTGATATTTGGGTGGCTTCCGCTTCATAGAGGTCATGTGTGTACGAGCCGATGCAGTTGGGTATGTAGGACAGGAAGTCCAGAAAACACCAGCTGTTTCCGCTGTTAGCCATTCCTGTGTCTGCCGGTGGATACCACCAGCACAGTACGACAGAAACAGCAAGAGGCCGGAACAGTTTCATAACATCCAGCGGCTCGTGTTTTACCATCATTTTGTAAGTCATTCCGGCTGCCATAACAAGAGAAAACAGGGCTGCCAGTGCCATGCACATTTGTAGAATCCACCAGAAAGGGCCTTGTGATCCTGTAAAAGTGGCGTCTGTTAGAAATTCGTTCGTCTGGAATATCACGTCATCTATTTCCTCTTCGAGAATATTGATGCCGAAGTCCGATAATATGTTTCCGTCTGCCATTTGTTCCTCCTTTCCCTCTTATCTGTTTACTGTTTCTTCTCCGTTACCGCCTTGTGTGCCGCCTGCACCCTGCGAGCCGCGGACGGCAAAGCGCGACTCGTTCCATCGGCTCATTGCTTCCCGGGCTATGCTTCCTTTCTCGGGAGTTCGGCCCACATCTTCCGCATTCAGAAGCTCACTTGCCAGCGAAGCGTTCTGTCGCTTGGCCAGGTAGCCTACAAGTATCTCGTTCTGTCGTGCCACGTCCTCATAGATGCGCAGGTATTCCTTCTTGCGCTGGGCGTTGGGCATGTAGGCATCCCGTGTGGCGTTTATGGCACATTCATAGATTTGATAGTACTCTGTCCACCTTTCTCGGTCGTCGGTGGTACCGCCGGCAGTCAGGATGCGGTCGATGTTTCGCTTGAAGCGTTCCATCTGTCTGTTTATCTTGTCTCCTTCAGCCTGCCATGCAAGGTCTATCTGTCGGTCGGCTACGTTCAGGGCCTCTATTTCCGCACGCTTTACCAGTGCGGAATCTATTGCTTCCGCATCGTCCACCTGACCGTAAAGGTTGGCTCCTGCGATTGTGCGGAACGACAGCTTGTTCTTTGTGGCTGCCGTCTTCTTGTAGTTATTGTGCAGCGCCCAGTAATATAATTCGGGAGTGAGCGCACCCGTACCGGTTTCCATTACCGTAATCTGGTTCTGCTTGGGAGAGTCATGGTTATAGGTCGCATACTGTGCCTGAGCCATCGTAGCCTGAAAGGCTATCACGGCAAGCAGTGTTAATGTTTTTGATGTCTGCTTCATATCTTTTTTGTTTTTATCGTTAATAATCCAGACGACCGGCACCGCGCCAGCGGCCGAAGGCACCGTCTATGATTTCCTGTTTGGTTCTTTCTCTGTATATCTTCGCTTTCCAGTAGCCGATTCTTACCTGAATGTATCTCCAGGTCTCTATGTAGGCCTGGTTCAGATGACGCTCGATGTCATCCAGTGAGCGGTTCACCGATTCCAGTACCATCAGCAGGTCGGCGGTCGAGCAGGCGGCGGCTCCCGTTGCATAAAGCACAAGGTCACTTACCGACTTGTACAGCTGTTCTCCGTCATGGGCAATATCCCGTATGGCTCTTTCGTTAATGGTGATTATCAGCAGATCCGACGGATCTACACGCCCATGCTGCAGTATCTTTTCGTTATAGGCTCCCAGCATGTCCTTGTAGTCACTTATTCGGTCGCTCACCGTGTTGTAGGTGTTCTTTACATTCAGCACCGTCCGCAGCGACTGGTACATCACGTCAATCACGTCAAAAGCCCGGGTATAACGGTCCAGATCTATATTCAGTTCCTTGTAATTGCCTACCTCGTCCCGGCTGTATTCATGCAGCAGCTTGTTGCTGTATTCCAGCGTGCTGCGTGCCAGTAACAGACTGCGTTGTTTCTTGTGATCGTTGATGTAGGCTTCTACCGATACGATGTCAAAAGTCCATTGGGCTTTTGCTGCATCCGGCAAAAGGGTAATCAGCAACAGACCGATAATCAGATATTGTTTCATGGCTCTGCCTCCTTTCTGCTTGTCCTTTCCGGAAGGTTTCTGGCATTCTCCACCCATCGTTCATGGCATTCTTCCACCAGTGTCCGGCGGCGTCCCTCGTCCCAGTCGAGTGTAGGGGCGATGTCCTTCAGTACGTCAATGATACTCCGTTTGTAGTGCATCATCTTTTCCAGTGATACAAGGTCGGCGTATATCTTCGTGATGCGCGAATCCACTTCTCTGGCTATCTCCAGACGGTCGCTTGACCAGAGCAGATGATATACCTCTCCGGTGGGTGTCTCTTCCAGCGGAGGGGTTTTCATATATTCCGTCGTAATCTTGCACGACGGATACTGGCGGGCGATTTCCGCTATACGGTCATTCACCAGCTTCGTCTTTTCCGCATCCGACATGCCTGGGTCCAGAGTGATTACTTCGGCTACATGGGTATCCGTGTACTCCGAGGTAAGTTCCCAGCTTATCTGTACGATAGCGCGGTGTATCTTGATGCCGAGAAAATATTTCGGCTTTCTGGCAATGGATACCGTTGCCCGGAATGTGATCACCCCGTCAATGTTGGGCATGGTGGCCTTACGGACAAATGTATAGCCGCTCCATGAGCCGCTGTCCTCCCAGCTGAGTCCGTAGGTGGTCTTGCAGTCCTGCATGATGGCCGGGATGCGGTAATAGTCATCCGTAGCCACCGAATTGTCCTCTGCAGCATCGGCCTTGGCCTGTTCGTATTCCGACAGCTTCCGTTCCCATTCGGAAAGTTCCGCCTTCAGCTTGTCTATCTGCGTTTTGTTCGCATTGTATTGCTGGCGGAGTACGGCAGCTTCTTCCACACTGGCTTCCGAAATCTTTTTCAGCAGTATGGCGTTCTCGTCATCCAATGCCTTGATTTGTGCTTCTAGCGGTGCTTTCCTGTTTTGAGCTTCCTGAATCATACCGTCTAGTTCCGACAGATCCAATTCGTCATCCGTAACCGAGGTCTGCATGGCACATTCTTTTGTGTGTGCGTTTGGAGAGCTGCCGCATTTTCTGCATTTGTACTGAGTGCTTCCTTGCCCGAGAGTTACACCGTCCGCACAGGTTACGCTGATAGTCACACTCTCACATCCCTGAAGCTTTACTTCGTCTGTGGCCTGGTAGTAGTTCCTACCGTCCGATGCTATATAATAGGTATAGCCGTCCTCGTTTTCGTTGAACTCCGACAGCCGTGCGTTCAGCTGTGCCTTGAAGGTATTCAGGTCCATTGAGTAGGAGTCGAATACCTCTTCATAAACGATTTCCTCATGGTTCCAGCTTTTCTTTACATGAATCTCGTAGGCATAGGCTTTCTTGGTCTGTTTGCCGCCACGACTGATAATGTAGCTCTTCATCCAGTAGTTTATACTGTAGTTGTATCCGTCATTCTGCCTGTTGAGCTGTTCCACACGGTCTCTCGACCATCCCGCATATCGTTCTGAGTTGGCCAGTGCCTGTTCTCTCTGCGAAACGTCCGGGTAGAATCCGGCATCCGTGGTGGAAAAGCGTGTCCATTCACCACCGTTGAGGATGCTGTTGTCGTCTGTGGGAGGATAGTAGTCACACAGTACGGTGCTTCCCTGGTCGCGACGGGCTATATACCAACGCTGGGTATAATAGGTGCCGGCTGTTTCATCCAGATAGTCTGTTATCCAATGGGTAAGGTTATAGTTGCTGATGTCAAAGAGACCGGTCACATTGTCCGGACCGCCCACCATATCAATCAGCAGTCCGCCGGCATCTTGTTCGGCGCGTTCCATCAGTCCGCTGTAATGGTCGTACAGATTGAAGATTTCCTCCACCTTTCCGTTCATCAGGTTGTGAAACGCACTTTCCTGCAGCAGGGCTTCTCCCAGATTGGCTGTACCGGAGGTGGCAAGTCCCACTCCCAGATTGTATAGGTTGTCTATATCCTGACGCAGGTTTTCCTTTGTGAAGTTACCCGGAACACTGGCCAGATCGTCCAGCATACGCTGCCAGTCAATGTTTCCTATTTCCGACAGTCTCAGAAGCGGAGCTATTTCCTCGTTGATTTTCAGGAAAGTGATGTCCGAAAAGGTCAGTGAACTGTTGGTCACGATGCTCTCAAACTGCATACACAGGTTTTTCGTGTCGTCGCATACCTTCATCAGATAGCTGCCCCAGTAGATGGCCGTTTGCGGCGAATGGAGCATCTGTTTGGCTACTACCACAATTTTGGGCATGATTTTTTCTGCCACCATGCGATAGATACGGCGGTAATAGTAGTTTTCCGTACTGCTGCACCATATTCCCAGATCCGTGAAAGCCTTGTGTTGAAGAAATTTCGACGCAAATATTCCGGCAGCGGCCACTTCCGCAGCGTTGTAGTGCTTCAGAATATTGTCCACCTGTTCACCGTAATAGCCCTCCGCTACGGCTTCCGTACCGAATGCAGCCGCCATGGCAGCTACGGTACGTGCGTCGTAGTTCACGCTGTAATACTGGGCATGTACGGGTCGGGTGACTGCCAGCAGTAGTATTGTTATGATAAGTGACAGGTGTTTCATTTGCGATTGCTTTTGCTATAGGTTACTCCAATAAATGGTATCATACACGTTGATTTCCTCTTGTCTCATGCCGGTATGCAGACCTTTTTCGGCAAGCATATCCTTTATGGCCTGCAGGTTCTTTCCTTTGATAAAAGGAATACTTGAAAGCTCTTCCTCGGTTTTCCTGCACAAATCCTCTATGGTAACAATACCCGCCTGCATCAATGCCTTTCGGATAACCATATACGAACCTGTTGGAATGTACGTGCTTGAGATATATGTCTTTACATTCATTCTTTTCATTTGTGTGGAATTTTATGGCTTTTCAGTAAGAGTTTGGAATGTTTCTGAGATGTTTAATAAGGCTGTCCGCTTCTGTTACAGCATTATATGCAGACAGGTGCTGGTGAACGAAAAGTTCTAAGGCTATTTTATATCTTCGTTCTTCCCATTTGTCGGCTTCTGTATTTTTTCCTATGGAAATGCTTGGTTGATTTCCACTCTCTTGAAAGTCAATGCCGGCATATTCGTCCAGTTCCTTGTTTGTCATACCTAACTGTAATGCATATTTCCCCAGAATCTTTTCAATCATTGAAATGCTTCTTTCACTCAGATATCGGGTATGCGCCAGTTCTTGTTTGCTTTGGCTGCAAAGGTCTCTGACGGTGAATATGCCGTTTTTCTGAAATATTCTTTGAACACGAACGCCATATTGTTTTCCGAAGTCAAGTGACTTTACGCTCTTACTGATATCCATTTTTTTCATTGTCTTCTTATGGTTTTGATGGTTTAAGATTCAATACTTTCCCTGCTTCGTTCACTTTCTTTGCGAAAGGGAGTGATTTGCTGATTCCGCTGGCATCCCAATCACGACAGTAAGCTTCGATAGCTTCCTGATGAGAACATCCCAGTTCTTTCTTGTATAGTTTCAAAGCTTCCTTTTCCGCACGTTCCGTCGTATAGGTCATATAGCATTCATGCGGTTCCTCCACACCATACACACCGCTTGTTGTTCCTCTTCGGATAAATACTTCCCTGAAGAAACTTCGGCCCTCCTTGTTTTCAAGGCGGTTTACAGTGAATATCTTTTTGCAATCCACTTCGGTAAGTCCGAGGATTGCCTTGATTTCATCGAAGCGTTCACGGAATTTGCTTTGATCAAGCAGCATGACCACGTCCGAATTGTTTATGATGGCCTCTTTTACTATCGGACTGCCGATAATATCCTGTATTTCCTGTGTTACAACTCCCACAGAAGCCCAGAATTTACGGGCTGTTTTGTACATGAACTTGATATACTCGGCCATCAGCGGACTGGCAATGGCTTTCCATGCTTCCTCAATGACAAGCACCTTCCGGTTCTTCTTGATACGCATCTTCTGCAGGAATACATCCATGATAATGAGCGTGACAAGAGGGAACAGGAGGGGGTCATCTTTTATACTGTCGATTTCGAAAACAATGAATGTTTCATCAAACAGGCTGCTGTCCATATTCTCGTTTAATGTCTTCTCATGGTTGCCGCCCCGATAGAAGTCTTTCATCATATACCGGTAGGTGGAAAGGTCAATCCCTGAAATTCTGTTTTCACTGCAAATGTCCGGGATACGTTGTACGGAGAACTCGTAAAATGAATTGAAGGAAAGCTCCTTTACCTTCAGTTCTTTGCGCCGTCTTTCCATCTCGTTTATCATTCTGTCAATACGTGCATCACGCTCTCTTTCGCTTTCATCACTCCTGTCGTTATGATTTCGCTCATCTATCTGAAGACTCTTTTGTAAATCCTCACGCTGCGTTACGGTAAATCCTTCGAAACCATTAAAATACGTATCGTAGTATTCAGTGATTACCTGCTCTATCAGGCGGTCTTCCGTCTTTGTCACCGTACCCTGCGAGCCTTTCCAGATAAGCAGAACAAGATTTTTCAGGAAGCCGGTCTTTTCCACATTCAGTTCGGCACGGTTGATGCGGAACGGATTCATGGTTATCGGCTTTTCTTCCGTATAGCTGATGTACTTGCCGTTCAGATATTCACAAAGTCCTTCATAGGAATTACCGGTATCTACCATCACTACATCCGTACCTTGCTCGTATAGCTGGCGTACTACCGAGTTCATGTGGAAGCTCTTGCCGCTTCCGGAAGGGCCGAGACAGAAGAAGTTCGAGTTGTCTGTCAACTTGTATTTTCCTTCTTTTCCTGTTATGTCGATAGCCACAGGTACACCCTGACGGTCAGTATAATATATCTTCAGCGGGGTTTCCTCGCTGTGCTGGATACGCTCTTTGTACATCAGACACATGGCCGCGTCACTGAGTGTCAGAAAGCGGTCATAGTCCTCGCTCATGCTGTAGCAGTTACCGGGGAAGGAACTGACAAACAGTTCCAGTTGGTTATAAGCCCGTTTGCTGATATGGATGCCCAGACGTGAGAAAGTATTCTCCAGATGGTTTGTACATTTCTGCAAGTCAGTATTAGCCGGAACGGCTACTATCAGGTTATAATGGGTATAAACCAGCTGCTTGCTCTCTCTGGCGATTACTTCCTGTACTCGTTTTATGTCTTCTACTGCCATTTGGTTTCCAGGGTTTGGTATGCTTGCATGGCGGTTCTTCTTCTTGTCAAGTAAGGCCAGTTCCCGTTTCTGGTTAGGCAGGAAGATTATCTGGTTATACACTACAGTTTCTGCATTTGGTATGTTGTCTATGGCCGAAAGCAAATCAACAGGCATCTCACTGTTGTTTACCTCAATATTTGAGTATGGACGTATAAGCGACGGCAGGCTTACGCAATCCACATCTACTAGGCTGTACACCTTGCAGCGTTTGCCACCCATTGACAGATTTTCATCACTCGCTTTGAAGTTGGTCATCGAAACCATCTTGTTTTTGAAATCCATGGCAAAGAAGCGGTCTACATAATTGCTCGCCTCTGTTTCATTCAGGAATACTGCCTGTACACCTGCATCGTGCAGCAGGTCATGCACCTTGCGGATTTTTACCAGAAAGTCACGCCACTTCTTGTTGTCAAATGAGAAAAGGCGGCTTTTCTTGGATTCCTGCGTAATTGTCAGATAGCATACACTGTCCGTATAGTGTCGTCCGTTGAAGTACCTGAAATAAGCTGCCGACAGGAATTCATGCTGATCTCCGCTTCCGTCTTCAAATTGTTTGCGGATAAATATGTCTTGCTTATGAATGGCATACCCCTCGCCTAAAGTTTGTGCAATGGCAGAAAATAGATGTGTAAATTCATAATAGCCGTCTGTATTGGCTGAGTACTTCTGCACCGGATTTTCTATTTTTAGGATGGCGGAATATTCTCCGGTTTTGGTATATACGATACCTATACCATCCGTATTCTCTACAGAGAAATAGATGTCACGGAAAATGTGCTTTCGTTTTCCTCCGGTACCGAAAGCATGGACAGAAATAGCCATTCCGATACATAAGGCAATGAAGATTAGGAGAATATATATAGTCATTTCTGTATTATTTCAATCAAATAAGGGCAGATTCACCTTCAGTGAAGGCGAACCTACCCGCATTCAAAAATTTAACATTCAACTTGCCCACACATGTCTCATGATGGTTTATTTTTATTCAATCACATTTTCTTGGAACTTGCATAGACGAACACTCCCTTGTCAATTCGTTTGGAGTGCAGTCCTTGTCTTTGTTTCACGATGATCAGTGAGATACCTGCCGAAAGGATAGCCGTCAGGGCTATCAGTCCGGCAACAAAACCGAGCAGGCAGTAAGCAGCAATGAAGCCGACAATGGCTCCACCTGCCGTACCTGCAGCCCAGTAGATGTATCGCCCCTGAATCCCCATGAGTTCAAGCGGACGTTGCAATCCCTTGAACACCGGATAGTCGGGATAACGGGTCTCTTCGCTTTTCATCTTCTTTTCCCTGTTTTTAGGCTGTGATTCCAAAGAACAATGGAAGTGCCTGAGCTGCTGCAATCAGGAAGATGCAGGCACCCACTACCATCATAATCTTCTTCTTCACATCCTGTTCCTCGTTGTTCATGGCGATATAGACGCTGATAGCACCTACAATGGCAACTACACCGGCAATGGCATAGCACAACTTGACCATGATTGGCACATACTTCGCAATTTCTTCCGCCACGGTGGAAAGTGCATTGGTTCCTGCCGTGTAGTCACCGGCCGTATTTTGTGCCATGAGTGAAGTTACTCCGCACAGCAGCATAATCAAAAGCATCTGCATTTTCATGGATGCGGATGCTGTCATCCTTTTGAAGAATCCCTTTACTTGCTTGAACATTCTTTTTTACTTTTTTGTGTAATACTTGTGTTTGTTTTGGTCTCTTTTTCCTATGCCTGATTCTCTTTATATTCTGTATCCGAAAAAGGCCGGAAATACGATTGATGCTCCGATGATGAACAGGCAGGCGCCTACCAGAGTGGTTATTGATTTCGTGATACCGTCTTCACCTGTGTTCATCTTGATATAAATCTGGAGCGCGGACACGACAGCAAAGACTGAGGCGAATGCGTAGCAGATGTACAGGACATACAGCATCATTGTCACCACATAGTCGTGCATTGTCGCCAGTGAATCGGCGCCCCAACTGTAGTTTACGCTTCCGCATTTGGCGAAAGCATAATAGGGCATCAGACATAAAATACATAGTAGTTTTCTCGTTAGTTGCATTGTATTGTTTTACAGTTTGTCTCTGATTGGTTTCCAGGCTAAGTCCGGACGGTTGTCTATGTGTCCTCCCGATACCATTGCTTTATACATCTCTTCTGTCGTGAATGCATCCGACAGATACGGTTCGGTTTCTTCCATCCTTTCTTCGGCTTTTGCTTTCAGCCGTTGCAGTTTCTCTTCCGGCGTTTCTGTTTGGGGAGCGGTTTCAGGTTCTTGCTGTTCTTCAGTAGGGGTACTGCCTTCTGTTTCATATTGCTCACCGCCTACGCTGAAACCGGTATCACTTTCTGTGACTGCGACGCTTTCTTCCTCAGACGGATCCAGGTCGAATACCTCTTCCTCTGTCTTTTCTTCCCTTTTTTTGCCATAAAGTTCCTGTGCGATGATTACGGCGTAGTAGATGATATATGCCACCGTTAGGACAATAGCGAAAATTAAGTATGATTTCATATTTTATTATGATATTATTATATGGTTTGAATATGATGCCGCAAAGAAATATTTAAGATTCTATATTTTGAAATACTTGAATATTAAATATATATCATCTTAATAAGATTTATCCAAAAAATAAAAATCATATTCAAAAATCATATTGTAATATTGGATTGTATGAAGTAAAGTTTGATCCAACTGAAATAAATAATGGTATTCGTATTTCGATGCAACAATTCAATATGCTGATATCTGTATATATTACTTTGAGAAAATAATATTTATTAATGGGTTGGATTAAAATATTCGTTACTTTTGTATATGGTGTAGTGAAACTGATATTTAGAATCACTCCTTGAATGTTTAATTTTAAGTGTAATTGTATATGGGAAGAGTTAAAGACATTCAGGCAGATTACGAAAGCGGTCTTATGCATACTTTTGATGAAGATAGGAAAGTTTGTGCAGAACATTTTAGTGATCCATATTTGAAGGATTATATTCGTAAGAACGGGTATAAAGGAAAATGTTCATATTGTGGCAAAAAAAATACTTTAGTATTGGATATGAAAGGTTTTATGCAATATATTGAAGGGCGATTGTCACAAAGATTATGTTCTATGGATGATGCTAATTTGCCATTGGCTAGTTCATTCTACGATGATGATAAGGAAGAAATACCCGGTTTTTGCCGTGCCGGATTTTATATCCTGCCTGAGAAAGTAGAGAAGTATGATGATGTACAAGATTTGATGGATAGCTATGGCCTTTGTACACAAAATAAGGATCTTAATGAGGATATTGCTTCTTGTTTCAATGATAGCGAATGGACACAAACGGATACTTTTGCAGAAGACCTTGATGAAGAATTGTCTTATGCATGGGATTATTTCTCCAAAATGGTTAAATACAAAAAGCGTTACACTTTTTTTCAGGATCCGCATTTCATAAGACAAGAGGAATGGAAAGATGATGTATTGACAGAGCTAAACCAACTTTGCGGAAATATTCTTATATCAAGACTTAATAAGGGAACCCTCATATTCAGAGGGCGTCCCAATGATACAGGTGTTCCACGTACTTCATTTAAGGATTTGACAGCACCTCCAACTGAGGCTGCCAAGGAAAATAGAATGAGTGCTGCAGGAATTTCTATGTTTTATGGCGCATTGGATAAGGAGACTCCAGTAAAGGAAATCAGAAATTATACTCCAGGTGCCGTAATAGATTTGGGAGAGTTTGAATTGAAAAGAGAACTTGTGGTTATCGACTTGTTCAAGATACCTGAACACCTGTCATTTTGGATGCCCCAATATTTCAGGGAATATAAGTTCCTAAAGATGTTTCATTCGGAAATAACCCAACCTGTAGGTAAGAATCCGGGAATTGATTATGTGCCCACTCAAATTTTTACTGAATACATAAGGTTTATGAATAATTACCACATTGATGGTATTATATATCGAAGCTCTATGACTGGTGAAAAGAATATTGTACTTTTTTATGACAATGAAACTTCAGCAGATGTGTTGCAGTTGAATAACGTGGTTAGAGTTTGAGTCGAACATGAATAAAGACCGCACTTGAGCGGTCTTTATTCATTACTGCATCATTTCATTAGGATGCCTTTTCAATTTTTGCTATATTTAAGTTGTATACTTTATTGAGTTCTTCTACAAGTGTATTGTATGATGAGACTGCGTTTAATATTTCTGCATTGAATAGTTCATTATTCTCACGTTTCTGCTGTAGATTAACACACTCTTTCAATGTGTATAAAATAAAATTAATTCTATTGGTTGATACATGTATCTTATCGGGCAAAAGTGATTTCTCAAGATCTTTTATAGCATTGGTTGCATAAAAGATAGACAGCATTAAATTATAGTCTGCTAATATTTTATCTTCGACTTTTTCCGTTATAAGTACATATGAAGACTGTACTAAATTACTTACCTCATAATCAAATTTGGCAGTTCGTTCTTTTTCTTCCTCGGTTCGATTCGTTGCACTAGTTTTAGTCTGCTTCAAATATGGAAGGATTTTATCCTTGTAGACAGTTATTATACAACGTGATACGTTATAAATAAAAAAATAAATTAATGCAGGTATTATAAGATAAAAAAGAATACGATATATTGGTCCTACTGGATTTATAAATTCCTCTTCAGTGACCTTGGAAAGTAATGCCGTACTTATACCACTAAAGACAGGTATGGCAAAATCATTTATTCTATCAAGGTTAGTTTTATTTATTTGCCTTCTGTGTTTCAGTAGTTCCTTAAATATGTGATATCGAATATTTGTATTATTATAGTTCATAACAGATTTATGGGTTACAATTTTGATAATCCTGATCAAGAATATTCAGTAATCGCTCAGCATAAGAATTTGGATTGTATTGGCCACGTTGATACCTGAGACATTTATAAAAATTACCTATTAAATAATCTCTGCATAGAATATTTTCCTGTTTTATTTTTTTACAATATTCTTGCTTGTTACTCTTGCATTCGAATGAACATTTTTGACTATTGTCAATAAGAGTTCGGACTGTTGAAAGGATTTCGTATGTTCTAATTGGAAATTTCATTGCATGATGTTTTCTGCAATGAGGTCTTGCCAGTCTTTTGACCTGAGATTTAGTGATAATAATATTATAATTGTTTGCAGTACATTCTCTGACGTACCTGATTCCTAAATTATAATCAGTTGATTTATTATCACCATAAAAGTTCCTTCCAAAATTTTTGCCTATAATTTTCAGAGCTTCAATATAATACTCATTCTTTTTGTAGTTAATATAATATTTGTCATCAAGTTTTATTCTACAAAACCTGATGCCTGGGACAAGTTCATATAGTATATCAAGAATCATATAATTTATATTTTATTGCCGTAAATTTACAATATCTATCCATAGTATACAAAAAAAATATGTTTATAATTTGTTAACTGTATTGATATTTTTCCACAAAACATTTTTTTAATCATTTTATCTTTGTTTTTTTCTTGTTATGCTAAATATTTCCCGTTTAATGGTATCTGTCTGGAACTTGAGAAATAGGATACAAACTTAACAGTTTGTGACAGATGCACAAAGTTTATGGAAATCTGTTTTGCATATTATACAGATATGTCTACACTTCTCAACAGCACATTCACAATACGTCCAGCATAGAGCTTATTGTCATTATGGTGAACTCAATGTATTTTAATGTAGCTTATACATCTATAGATTTTTCTGATTTGTGACATTTCAAATTTCTTGAGTGTACAAGCGGACGGCTTATTGCTAGGACATATATGAGTTCAAATTGTTTGCAGAAAAATGCAAAGAATGACTTCCTACGATTAAAGCATTTCACCCGTGTTCATATTTTATGAACATGTCCAAACAAATATTAGCCGTAGCCATAAGTTTATAAAAATAATTTTCTATAAAAATATTTTTTAATTAAATAGATTGCGTATCTTTGCAAATACATCTGATTAATAAGTTTATAAAGCGGAAAAACTATGTGTATATCAAACAAGATTGGTCCACCGGTTGAAGGTGATGATTTCTTCGGAAGAGAAAAGGAAATTCAAAAGGCAAACAAACTGCTCGATAGTAGCCATTCTTTGCTGTTGTCCGCACCCCGCCGCATTGGCAAGTCTTCATTGGCAAAACGTCTGATAGAAGAGAAAAAGAATCAGGGATGGAAATGTGTTTATATCGACTTGGAAGAAACAACTACAGAAGATGGCTTTCTTAACCTTGTTATTGAAGCCTTCTGCAAAAATGGTATTTGGAAACAGGTCGCTGAAGGAATGTCCAAAGGATTGGCTTCTGTACTGGAAAGCATCGAGAAGATTTCTCTAGGTCCAGTTCAATTTAATTTTGCAAAGAAAGAAGACCAGGAAGATTTGTATAAGAACCTGAAGGAGTTGATCAGACACGATGAAGACACATTTATTGTCGTTGATGAATTGACCCTTTTCCTGACAATTCTGAGCAAGGGTGAGGACGGAGTTGAAAAAGTGGCCTTTATCCTCAACTGGCTAAGAAGCCTGCGACAGGTCAGCAAGACTAAAGTCCGTTGGCTGTTCTGTGGTTCTGTAGGTCTGAGGAATTTCACTTCTGCTATGAATTTGGGCTATACCGTCAATGACCTGACGGAATTCAGCCTTGACGAGCTGAGCCGTGGCGAGGCTGCTGGACTGCTTCTCGAACTTTGTAAGTCTGAAAATATTGAAATGAGCGATGAGCTTGTTGAGTACACGCTGAACAAGTTGTATTGGAACATCCCTTATTTTATCCAGATTATCTTCTCCAATTTGGCTGAAGACTATGCAGACAAGATAATTCGGGAAGATATAGACACCGCCTACCGTAAGTTATGTTCAGAGAATTATCTGAGCACCTGGTCAGAGAGACTGGTCGAATATGGTGAATACGAGCTTCCTGCTCGGCAGATTCTGAAGTTGCTTGCCACTCAGCCGGAGGGTATAGAACGGGAAAGTATGCTCAACAATTTGATGACCGGTCAGGATGCTTCAAAGATTGAGGCTGTTGATTATACTTTAAGCAAGGTTCTTGCCATGTTGGAGAATGACGGATACATTATGAAGAAAAACGCTTTGCGTATGTTCCGCTCACCGCTGTTGAGAGATTATTGGTTTGAAAGGTTTGTCCAGTGATTAAAATGATAAATACAAGTGCCAGCATATTACATCAGCCTCCTTTATCCCATAGCCAAGGGATAAAGGAAGATGCTGTTGTCATAAACAATGATATTTTTACGTCCATCTTCAGCTATTTGTTAAAGGAGGACAAGGATAAAATCGCACAGCCCAATTTAATTATTGGTGAAGATGGGAGTGGAAAGACCTCATTGCTCAAAAGAATGTATTTCAGCATAGAGAATAGTGGCAAACAGCTTAAGCCGGTATTTATTGAGGGAAAAGAACTTTTCTCGACCGATGATATATGGAAGTTTTGTTTATTGCAGGATGATTCCTGCAGGACTGTTCTGTTGATTGACAATATCCAGTACTATTTCGAGAGGACTGATAATACCGAGCAGTATAATCTGAGGGGAAAGCTCAATAAAGCCGGTGCGCCCATTCTGATAGCGACATCCGACAAGGTGCTGCCGGCATTCACCGATTATGAGTCTGCTTTCTTCGAAGGATTGAAGATTTCTTATATACGGCCGCTTGCCGTTGCTGATTACAGTATGTTCGTAGGGAACGAGACGGATATGGCACGTTTGGAAAATTTGATGTCTTACCTGCCTAAGACACCCCGTTCTGTGCAGATAGCCGCAAAGATTATTAAAGATTCTGCAAGTCCGGAAACGGATATAATGCTTCTCATAGACTATTTCTCTTTCTATTATCAGGCAAAGTATGAGGGCTATGTAGTGCAGATTCAAAGGATTTTGTCGGCTATAGCAAGGGCTGAAAATGGAGTCAGTCTGCAGGAGATCCGTCAGATGACAGGTCAAGACAACGGGAAGATATCCCCATATCTCAAACTGATGGCTGACCGTAAGATTATAGATAAGACATCCAAAACCCAACGGGGAGGTATATATACCATTGCAGACCCTCTGTTTAGATTATGGCTGCAAACTAATGCATAATTTCTTTTTTGGCGAATGAATGTGTTTTTCCACTCCCTTATCTTCATATTGGTTTATTCATATGGAATAGGTCATCCTGATAGTTCTAATATTTCGATTTGTTGATAAAAATGATGAATCTGCTAGGTTTCGCTGTTCTATTCGATTCTTTAATTGGCATAAAGATAAATCAAGGACTACGTTATAATATATGTATCCCAGGTCCAAACCGTGTGATGCGAAATTTCTACTGGTTGTTATATCTCAAAAATCTAATTCAAAGTAATACTTAATCCCTTGCTTTTTAAGAAATCGATGATTAGCATTTTATATTTATACTCACTTGTACCAAATTCTGATACATCATCTTTTAGTACATCCCACAAATACCTTGGTTTTCCCTTATCTTGAGGATCTCTCTTTTCGATTGGCACAGAATAATCTAATCGGTAGTAAATGGGACGATTGTAATCAGCTCCATTTTGCAACAGGTAATAAGTTACATTATATTTTTTTATCATTACAGATGCACTCAACGCAGATTGACCGAATTCGTTCTGGTAATTTACATCAGCCCCTTTAGACACTAAAAATCTTACCAAATCCAATCTTCCAGTTTGCGAAGCTGCTATTAAGGGAGTAAGCCGTGTGCTGTTTTCTTTTCGCCTTTCTCCTGTTTCAACATCATTTACATCAGCACCATATTCAATCAGCGTTTTTACAAAAGTAATGTTGTAGAATTTATAAGAGCAAGCCTCAATAAGAGGAGAAGTGCCATCAAATGTGTCATGTATATTCACATCTGCCCCTTTTTTTAGTAATGCCTTAAATGGTTTCAGTTGCTGATTCATAATTGTCAGCATTAAAAGCGTTTGGCCGTATTGGGATTCTTGATAATTGATTAACTCTGGATTTTCAGAAACAATTTTGTCAATCTGTTCCGTGTTTCCGTCCTCCACAGCTTTGGCCAGCTCCCAGGCTGGCGTATTCTGAAAAAGACGATAATCACTGCCAGTTAGTTCCGATTTATCTACGATTTTTTCCCTGCACATATTTGAGCAAGAAAATAACAGACAGGCGAAAACTAAGTGTATAATTATTGTTTTCATTAGGTCTAAATAATGTAAAATGAGCAGTATCATAATTATATTTTCTGTAAAGACTAAGCGCTTGAGGTACGGCCCGAACTATTGGCTGGATCATATACCTTGTAAGCGTAAAAATACGATAATTTAAATTGGTTCCCAAACTTTATGAATATTTTGTGGTGAAATAGATACACATGCATCTTATTTTACATTGTATCTTTCCAATAATAAAAAGTAAAGGCATCATCTCTATATACAAAGAATTGCAGACCTTAAGCCATTCAATAGCTTTATTGACACTATAAAAATCAAATTCTTCTTTAATGAAAACTGTGTTAGCAAAGAATTAAATATTAAATTTGCTAACACAGTTTAATTACTTCCTCTTATTTCTTATATTCATCAGGATTAACGCCAAAATTTTTAAGAATATTGTCTATACTATGACCATTATAAACTGAAGGTAAATCTTTTGGCCATAAATAATGTCTATTCCCATTTACATCAGGCATTATAGCACTGCCATTCTGAAGAATGTTTAGAGGATCGGTTCGTAAAATATACGCTTCTATCTTCTTCTCAGATTTGAATGGAGTTTTCCATGTTCCCTTTGAAAATTTTGTAAGATCACCGACTCCTGCTGCATTAAATGTGAAAGCTTTTCTACCTTTTAATTTGTCATCACTTGTTACTAAAGAGTTCAAAGCTGCTTCTCCACCACCTAATGAGTGACCAACAAAATTTAGTTCTTTATCACTAAGGATTTCAGATAGAGTCATGGCATTATTTGCCGCTTTTGCATATTGTTTTGATAAGCCTAATGGTTGTATAACATTCTCCCCCCAATCTCTTAATTCAACAGAACCAGCTGTAGCATATACATATTCCGTAACTTTTCCATCTACGACTCTTTCGTAGACTAAAGATCTTAAACTTGTTTTATCAGTAAGTTCAATTCCAAAGTCACTTTGAGAAACTCTCCAACCTCCTGTTAAAATATTATCTTTTTTATCTCCATAAACATGAGCTGCAATCCTTGCTGCTTCAGCAGGAGTAGGTTCGTGACCGTCTGGATCTACAAAACGTATTGGGTTATTAGCTGCATAACAGTAACTGTTTATATTAGGATATTTCTCCTGCAAGAGATCAACACTTATCCATATGCATATCTTCGGGTCATAGTATCTCGCACCATAGTAATACAGTCCCGTCTCCTCATCGAATTCCTTCGCATTGAAGAGGTAAGGCGTATTCCAGATGTTGTTCCGCTCTTCAATGAACACTTCACCGAACGGCACGTACTCTACATGCTGTACCACCTCTCCGCCCAGATTGGTGATGTAGCTGCTGCAACCCAGGTGATCGGAATGGTAGTAGAACTGCAGGTTCTCGTAGGCGTCGCCTTCCTGGAAGTTGTCCTCCAGTGCCTTTGCCATAGCACGTGTCTGGGCTGCTTCCATCGAGCCGTCGTCACAGCAGAATCCATCACCGTTTACATAGTCATTGTTGTCCGTTCCGTTGTACGGCACATCAAAGGTAGCATAATTTTCTTTGATTGCCTCCTGTTGTGCCGAATATTTTCCGGCATAGTCCACAGATATGGCATCTGCCTCGCTTCCTGCATATTGTATGCGTCTCGGGTCCGAGCCATAGGATGCGAAGTCACCGATCTTGGATACAATGCGCTGGCTGCCTATGTAGATGTGCTTGGTGTAGCGTCCGCCTTGATTTGCCACGAGATAAGGGCTCACGTAGAGTGAGAACTTGGCCGTGTTGGTGCGTCCGCCGGCAAACTCGGAGTTTACATATACCTGCTCGCTCTCGCCGCTGGTCTTCACTATGCGCTCGCCGTCTGCGTCATACCAGTAGTTGGTCACGAATCCGTCGTCGTCAGAGGCCAGCAGACGGTTCTCCTCGTCCCATTTCAGTTTGCGCTCATGGGCTTTCTCGTCTGTCATTCCGTCTTTCTTCGTGCGTCCGGTATTGACGTAAACGAGGTTCCCGTTCGCGTCATACTCGTAGGCGTGGCTGTTGCGTGTCTTCTGGCTCTCGTCCGGAGTGACTTCCGTGCGATAGTTCACGTCACTGACGTTGTCAAGCTGGAATTTCTTTCCATCTTCCTGTCCGTAGGTGTACGTCAGTTCATAGCCCACGTTCAATGTGCCGTCAAACTGCAGGTTGCCCTGTGTCAGGTGCTGGCTCTTCGAGGTGATGCGGTGCATGTTGTCGTAGCCCATTGCCAGTGTGTAGCTTGCCGCCTTGCTGTCTGCACCCGTGTAGGTTCCGGTTGCGCCTGTCAGACGATAGAGTGCGTCGTAGGTGTAGCTGTGGCTCATCTGTCCGCCGGCCTTGCCGCTCTGTGGCAGGGCTGCTCCGTTTGCCACGCTCACCACGTTGCTTACTGCGTCATACGTGTAGGTATTATCCATGATGGTATTTCCTCCGGCATTCACTTTCAGGTTCTGCAGTCTGCGACGCTGTGGGTCGTAGGTGTAGAATGTCTCCGCTCCGTTGCAGTACTTCATATACGTGCGCTGGCCGAATTTGTCATATCCTATGCGGTTCACATAGTCATATCCGTACGACTTGTATCCGTGTACGTTCGTAAGTTGTACGCCCAGGTCATACGTATAGGTCACTTTCTCTTCGTCCGGGTAGATCATCTCCAGCAGTCGGTTGTGACTGTCGTAGGTCCACTGGGTCACGTAGGTGGCGATGGCCTGGTTAGGCACGATCATCGTGCGTCGGGTCTTGGTCACCTCGCCCATCTTGCCGTAGAAGTATTCTATGGCGCCTGTTCCGTCCTCGCGCAGCATCAGTCGTCCTATGCGGTTCTGTGAGGCATTACGTCCACCGTAGTAGTATTTCACGTTGTTCTCTGGATGGTCGGGATAGTTGATGCCTGTCAGTCGGTTGTAGTCATAGTCATAGGTAATTGATTTTCCTTCGCCTGCGAGGTTGGCTGTCTGCTTGCTTGTCACGTTGCCCAGTGCATCGTAGGTGAACGTGGTCTTTCCGCTGGCCGGATGGTTCACTTCCGTGCGGCGGTCGCCCATGTCATACGTCGAGGTCGTCATGTTGCCGTCAGCATCTGTTACACGTACAAGTCGCTGGATGCCGTCGTATTCGAATGTAGTGGCGATGGCTCCGTCCGGACCGCTTTCCTGTATGCTCTTCAGCGTCTTTCCGCTGCCGCTTGTATGGGTGGTCTGCACATTGTTCAGTGCGTCTTCCACGCTTGTCACCAGTGCATGGCTGCTTCTTTCCAGACTGTATGTGGTCTTTGTCTCTGCATTGTCCGGCAGAGTTACCTTGATGGCACGGTCGAGCACGTCATAGGCTGTGATAGTCGGGGTCACGTTGTCAAAGGATTTGTTGAAGGCAGCTTTGTTTCCCAGTGGCTCCGTGGTCGGATAGTAGGTCTTCGCCACGCGTCCGAATGCGTCATACACGTTCCGGCCGCTTACTAACATCACGTTCTCGGCGCTTGATGCGCTGCCGTTCGCCACGTCGGTCACTGTGCCGTCCTTCTTCATCTGTACCGCACGCCCGAATCCGTCAACGAATGTCACTGTTTCTATGTCGTCTTCCGGATGCTGTATGTCATAGTGCTTCGTCACAGCGTATGCCGGGGCAGTGATGCCGTTTTCATTGAAGGTGGCTTTGGGCTGGTATTCAAATGCGATGATATAAGGTACACCTGTGGCCAGTTCGTTTGGTCCGCGCACGCCGGTAATACGGCCCAGATTATCTATGTCGGTTTCGTAATAGAAATTGTTCAGGTCGCGGCGCTCCAGGGCGATGCCGTAGCGGTAGTCGAAGTTGCCCGCTTCGCTTCGGTGGCCGAACGCATCCTCTACACGTTCCACATACATGTTCATTTCCGGCTCATATCGGTACTTGTACCACATGCGCTGTCCTTCGGCATTCTCCGGCAATGTCTTCTGCGTGATGTTTCCGTAGGCGTCATATTTGTAGTCGGTCACGGCCGTTCCGTTGCCCAGCTGTTGCGTTATCTGTGTCAGGTGGTTCGGATAGTTCGTGTCGTATACAGGTCGTTTTATGTCAAAGTTTTTATGGCATCTAAGAGGCGGTCTTTTGAGCTGCAAAAGACGACAAATTGAAGCTTAAAAAGCCATCGAATGCAAGCTATTTGACCGTCTCTTTTTATTGCTATCTGATATAACTGTTATTTATTATTCATTCATAAGAAACTTCAATGACACTTTTTGTATAAATTTATTTTTTTTCACAACGACACCTATGTCGCATATACTACTTTTCAGTAAAAAAACATTTTATATATTACCAATGCTTACGAGCAAACTCAAAAAAAGTTATAACTTTTTTGTCTATAAATTCAAAATCGATACCGTTTTTGCTTAAATAATAATAAATTATTTCATTATTTAACCGCTCGCGAATTTGTCTTTTTTTATAAAAGTTTACATTTTCAAAAGGTAAGGCATATCCCTTTTCATAGAATATCCATTTATCCTCCTTATACACTTGAATCAATCTTTCATTTTCACTTTGATCCAAATAATAAAACATATATTTGGGATATGTCAAATTATTTGACATAGCACACATTATCAAACTACATTCTAATTTTATTTGGATCTGCTTACAAAGATTTATTAATCCATCTTCATAGTTTGAAATAAAAAAGATTTTATCTTTATAAAGTTCATTTTTCCAACAACTAAATCTTGGTAAATGTTTTCCCCCACTTGGAGGATTGATGAATTTATCAATGTCAAAAATGCTGTTATATATATCCGCTTTTTTTTCATTTAGCTCAGATTTATATATTGTTTTTATTGCATCGAGGATTTTATTAAAATCCTCGATGCAAAAGATAGAAAATACACAATAATTAAAGTTCGTACTCATTTTATCTTATAAAATTTATTTCTTGAGTTTGGATCATTTTTTTGTACAATATTTTTATGGTGTCTTAATGAACTACTTCGAGTATCATATTCAATATTTGTATGTTTTCCTTGTTTATCGAATTGGATGTCAGGCCGATTATTACCTACGACATTACCATCAATATCAACTTGTTTTTGATTTTTCCTTATATTTGTCACATCTTTATCTTTTTTCAAGATATTTATCATGTTATCAATTTTTTCGTTGTGTTTTTTGCCTCCATGTGGTTTTGCATTACCATCATTAGGCTTAATTTTAGAATTGCTACTATTCAACAGTTTTCTACCTTTGTCGGCATTATTATTAAAATCTGTTCCAACAACAAGGTCTACTCCAGCTTTTATTTTATCCGCAAAAGATGATTTACCATCAAATATAGTGTACAAATCTCCTGCTATGTCAGAAATTTCATCAAGTCCAGCTTGTTTTAATTCCTTAATTGTTAATCGTCCTGTTTTCTTAAATATTTTATATGCCCTCCGTACATATTTAACGGCAACAATAGCTCCTTTTATTGACTTACCATCGTTATCTATATAAAATATTGGATTATTTGCTACAAAACAATAAGCAGATAGATTGGGATAATCTTCTTCCAATGGGTCTGTACTTATCCACACGCTCAACCTTGGGTCGTAGTATCTCGCACCGTAGTAATACAATCCAGTCTCCTCGTCGAACTCTTTGGCGTTGAAGAGATAAGGCGTGTTCCACGTGTTGTTCCGCTCTTCAATGAACACTTCGCCGAACGGCACGTATTCTACATGCTGTACCACCTCTCCGTCTAAGTTGGTGATGTAGCTGCTGCTACCCAGATGGTCAGAATGGTAGTAGAACTGCAGGTTCTCGTAGGCGTCACCTTCCTGGAAGTTGTCCTCCAGTGCCTTTGCCATAGCACGTGTCTGGGCTGCTTCCATCGAGCCGTCGTCACAGCAGAATCCATCACCGTTTACATAGTCATTGTTGTCCGTTCCGTTGTACGGCACATCAAAGGTAGCATAATTTTCTTTGATTGCCTCCTGTTGTGCCGAATATTTTCCGGAATAGTCCACAGATATGGCATCTGCCTCGCTTCCTGCATATTGTATGCGTCTCGGGTCCGAGCCATAGGATGCGAAGTCACCTATCTTGGATACAATGCGCTGGCTGCCTATGTAGATGTGCTTGGTGTAGCGTCCGCCTTGATTTGCCACGAGATAAGGGCTCACGTAGAGTGAGAACTTGGCCGTGTTGGTACGTCCGCCGGCAAACTCTGAGTTCACATATACCTGCTCGCTCTCTCCGCTGGTCTTCACTGTGCGCTCGCCGTCTGCGTCATACCAGTAGTTGGTCACGAATCCGTCGTCGTCAGAGGCCAGCAGACGGTTCTCCTCGTCCCATTTCAGTTTGCGCTCATGGGCTTTCTCGTCTGTCATTCCGTCTTTCTTCGTGCGTCCGGTATTGACGTAAACGAGGTTCCCGTTCGCGTCATACTCGTAGGCGTGGCTGTTGCGTGTCTTCTGGCTCTCGTCCGGAGTGACTTCCGTGCGATAGTTCACGTCACTGACGTTGTCAAGCTGGAATTTCTTTCCATCTTCCTGTCCGTAGGTGTACGTCAGTTCATAGCCCACGTTCAATGTGCCGTCAAACTGCAGGTTGCCCTGTGTCAGGTGCTGGCTCTTCGAGGTGATGCGGTGCATGTTGTCGTAGCCCATTGCCAGTGTGTAGCTTGCCGCCTTGCTGTCTGCACCCGTGTAGGTTCCGGTTGCGCCTGTCAGACGATAGAGTGCGTCGTAGGTGTAGCTGTGGCTCATCTGTCCGCCGGCCTTGCCGCTCTGTGGCAGGGCTGCTCCGTTTGCCACGCTCACCACGTTGCTTACTGCGTCATACGTGTAGGTATTATCCATGATGGTATTTCCTCCGGCATTCACTTTCAGGTTCTGCAGTCTGCGACGCTGTGGGTCGTAGGTGTAGAATGTCTCCGCTCCGTTGCAGTACTTCATATACGTGCGCTGGCCGAATTTGTCATATCCTATGCGGTTCACATAGTCATATCCGTACGACTTGTATCCGTGTACGTTCGTAAGTTGTCCGCCCAGGTCATACGTATAGGTCACTTTCTCTTCGTCCGGGTAGATCATCTCCAGCAGTCGGTTGTGACTGTCGTAGGTCCACTGGGTCACGTAGGTGGCGATGGCCTGGTTAGGCACGATCATCGTGCGTCGGGTCTTGGTCACCTCGCCCATCTTGCCGTAGAAGTATTCTATGGCGCCTGTTCCGTCCTCGCGCAGCATCAGTCGTCCTATGCGGTTCTGTGAGGCATTACGTCCACCGTAGTAGTATTTCACGTTGTTCTCTGGATGGTCGGGATAGTTGATGCCTGTCAGTCGGTTGTAGTCATAGTCATAGGTAATTGATTTTCCTTCGCCTGCGAGGTTGGCTGTCTGCTTGCTTGTCACGTTGCCCAGTGCATCGTAGGTGAACGTGGTCTTTCCGCTGGCCGGATGGTTCACCTCCGTGCGGCGGTCGCCCATGTCATACGTCGAGGTCGTCATGTTGCCGTCAGCGTCTGTTACACGTACAAGTCGCTGGATGCCGTCGTATTCGAATGTAGTGGCGATGGCTCCGTCTGGACCGCTTTCCTGTATGCTCTTCAGCGTCTTTCCGCTGCCGCTCGTATGGGTTGTCTGCACATTGCCCAGTGCGTCTTTTACGCTTGTTACCAGTGCATGACTGCTTCTTTCCAGACTATATGCGGTCTCAGTCTCTGCATTGTCAGGCAGAGTTACCTTGATGGCACGGTCAAGCACGTCATAAGCTGTGATAGTCGGATTCACGTTGTCAAAGGCCTTGTTGAAGGCAGCTTTGTTTCCCAGTGGCTCCGTAGTCGGATAGTAGGTCTTCGCTACGCGTCCGAATGCGTCATACACGTTCCGGCCGCTTACTATCATCACGTTCTCGGCGCTTGATGCGCTGCCGTTCGCCACGTCGGTCACTGTGCCGTCCTTCTTGACCTGTACCGGACGCCCGAATCCGTCAACGAATGTCACTGTTTCTATGTCGTCTTCCGGATGCTGTATGTCATAGTGCTTCGTCACAGCGTATGCCGGGGCAGTGATGCCATTTTCATTGAAGGTGGCTTTGGGCTGGTATTCAAATGCGATGATATAAGGTACGCCTGTGGCCAGTTCGTTCGGTCCGCGCACGCCGGTAATACGGCCCAGATTATCTATGTCGGTTTCGTAATAGAAATTGTTCAGGTCGCGGCGTTCCAGGGCGATACCGTAGCGGTAGTCGAAGTTGCCCGCTTCACTTCTGTAGCCGAACGCATCCTCTACGCGTTCCACGTACATGTTCATTTCCGGCTCATAGCGGTACTTGTACCACATGCGCTGTCCTTCGGCGTTCTCTGGCAGTGTCTTCTGCGTGATGTTTCCGTATGCGTCATATTTGTAGTCGGTCACAGCTGTTCCGTTACCCAGCTGCTGCGTTATCTGCGTCAGGTGGTTCGGATAGTTCGTGTTATAGGTGGCCGATACGTTGTGATATACTGTTCCGTCACCGCCGGTTACGGTCACGTTCACGGGCAGGCCGAGGATGTTCTTGGCACTGTTGGAGGTGTACTGGATGGCAGTCTGGTAGTCGAAGCTGCCGTTTCCGTCCTCACCGAGTGTGCCTTTGTCACTGTACTTGTACGATTTCAGCTCGCCGTGATGGCCGGTCAGGTAGTATTCGTTCCATGCTTCCGAAGTAATCATGCCGTCAGCTGTACCTTCATACTGCAGGTTGGCCGTGTAGCGCAGCGGTACGAACGCCGATGCACGGTCGCTGCACAGGTTGCTCTGTGCCGTAAAGGTGTAGTCGTCACCGTTGGCTGTCAGGTAGTAGCCGTCATATTCGTTCTTGGTTTCGGTGTACTTGTTGCCTGCTGCATCCTGTACGGAAGTATTGGTCAGGTTGCCCTGTACATAATAGTTGGCCACGTCGTATTCTTCCACGGCCTGACGGTACAGAGCATTGCCCTGTTCCGTGTCGAGGTTCTTGGTTATTACCTCACCGAATCCGAGGAACTCACGTTCATGGCGGTCACGCCGACCGTTGCGGTATTCGAATGCGGTGGTCATTGCCGGTCCGTCGTCACGGATACCGTCATCCACTGTCAGTTCCGACATTACCCATTTACCACCAGGCAGTCCGTAGGTCGGGTCTGTATGCTCATAGTCGAGGGTAAAGGTTCCTCCCAGCGAGTTCACTACCGATTTCAGCATGTTCGTACGTCCTATGGCCGAACGGGTAACCTTCAGTTCGCTTTCCTTGTCAGATTCCACGATGTCGAGATATCCGTCGCCGTCCACATCTTGCAGCGTGTAGTTCACACGGCTGATGCTGTTGCTCAGTGACACATTCGGATTGACAGAAAATTTGATAGGTATGATTTTCGGGGTGACATTTACTGTAAAGGCCACATTGCCTGATTCGGAAGTTGATGCGGACTTGTTCAGGGCTGTTGCGCCTTCCCATGAAATCGCTTCTGTAAATCCGTTTCCTATGTTGAAGGCTACCATGATGCCTTCTCCTGATACCCATACCTTGTCTGGCAGACCGTCAGAGTTTACGTCCATCAGATTATACTGCTCACCATTCTGTGTAGTGACCATATTATATCCTCCGGCAAAACTTGTAGAACCGCTTTCCAGATTTTGGAATTTATTCTTAAATGGATTTTCACCGCCAGCTCCGCTTGCTCCTACATTGATAGAAGTTGCTTCACCTCCTTGGATACGGTCAATGCCCCAGTCAATAGGTTCAGAGAACGCATATCCGTAGTTCAGACGTACTTTTTTATCCGATTGAATTTTATCTGGCAAACCGTCACCGTTTACATCAACAAAGCTTTCTGTGCTATGATCTTCATTATGCGGAATACCAAGAGAGACGTTGACACTTGCTTTTGAATCGGCACTTGATTTCTGGGCTTCTGAAGCACGTTTCCATCCGGCTATGTGTCCAACCGTCATGCTGGCAGATATGACAGGATTGCTTCCAGCTCCCCAGGTGGTTGCCTCGTTGGTACTGCTTATTGTTCCGATACCGGAATATCGCTCCCCACTTATGCCACCTAAAGTATTGGTATATTGAATTGTACCGTTGGCTATTATATCAGGATAACCGTCTCCGTTCATATCTATCATCGTTGAGCGTGTGGTACTTCCACCTGATGCTTCGCTTCTGGTGATTCCTACAAGTCCAACTTGTGTGACTGTACTTGTGCTGATTACTTCCTGGGTTATGGCCGCTGCTCCGGTACCTTGCAGACAATCTCCGGTAAGTGCAGCCACATCTCCTAACTCGTCAAACGGATTGGTCAACACTACGTTTTGCTCAGTCAGGCGGGCTGTCCCCATTTCTGAAGCTGTCAGGTAAATCTCCGGTCTTTGTCCGCTCCAGCGGTCAAGTGTATTGAGATCAGTGCCTACAGGAGTGAAAGCCCATGTCAATGGATCTATTTGGGCGTTTTCATCTTCAGGCAGATTGAGCAAAGACTCATTGATGGGGTTTGCATATCTTCCTTCAGCTGTATTATATGTGAATCCTCCCCATCCGCGATATAGCGGTCCGAATCCGGTAGGATTTTCTGATGTATATAAATTGACAGCAATTATTTTCGGAGCTACTAACGACAGAGTGTCTTCAGGGTTGTCTATTGAAACAGATGCCTGCAATAGCTTGTTTGACAATTGAGTGTCATTGGAAAAGATTTCAAACCATACAGTATCACCTTCAATCTCACTGCGATTAATAAAAATGGAGTCTGCTACAGATTCTTGTGTGTTAATCTGAATAGAGCGTTTCCCCAATAGTTTGTTTACGGTCTTAACAGTCAAGGTGACATTTCCGTCATAAGAAACTAATGGTTTGAAGGTCAAAATGGGCTTGATGGACAACAATGAATCTTCCTCTGCAAATGCGTAAGGTTCGGCAGTGAATACGTGATTGGTATATAGCTTCATATCAGCACTGGTATTCCATTGCTGTTCATTGTTGTCTGAATCTTTATAGATAACTATCGGTTGCCATTTGATATCTTCCCATCTGACATTGGATGATGATGAAATCTCAAAGCGGAAATTGGTGAACAAGTCCGGATTCTGGATTTGGAACTTCAGACTGTCATTAAATTCTTCGTTCCAGGCAAATGTTCGTGTGAATACTTCTTTTTCCTGATAGTTAGGGTTGGCATTTCCTTCTCCATCTGCTTTATTGTTCGAGCCAAAAGCCTTTATCACTACATCATCAGAAGTAACAGGTTTCACAAATTTTCCGGAAACGGATACAATGTTATTTCCTTCATCAATCATAGCAGATGAAGATGCATAATAAACCGCTCCTTCATCTGGTTTGTATATGTTGGACGTATATCCGTCAGGAGTTGTATGACCTACACCTGTATATGTTATAACTGGTGACCAATTGACTTTGTCAAATGAGCCGTTGCTCATTTCATTTGTACCAGACTGTACACGGAAATAGATTCTATCGTTTTTCTGAACGGTGAGATTATTTATATTTGCAGGATATGCAGTAGCATCCCCTTTGGATATTGTTTTGTTCCAACGTTCCGTTCCACCTGTCTGTATGGCCACTCTTACTCCGTCAGCTTGTTCATACTCGTTGGCATCATAGTCTCCTGATGGAAGAATCAGATTTACTGTTCCGGTAATATTGACAATACCATTATACGGTGCACGCCATACACGTACCATATCAACCATGGGGGAGGTTCGGATAAGCTCTGCTTGTTCCTCTGGATCAACGGCACCGATTGTTTTATCGATGTTATTTGGGTCATATATGATAGGACTTGGAGTATCTGCACTGCTAAGAGTGAATGTTGGGACAGCGTTTCCGTTATTGTCAAACTCCAAATGATTGAAATATACTTTCCCGTTTGACACAAGGTCTATCAGCCCATCCCCGTTAATATCAGAGAAGTATTCTTTGGTCTTGGTATTGGTTCTTGACTTGTCTGAACCGGCAGTTCCAACGATGCCACCCCAACCGATTTTTACATCTCCGCCTCCTGAGTAAGAATTACTGCTGCTGGTCGAGAAGCTTGAAATACCTATGACTCGAATCGCTGCTCCGTATTCTACCGAATTGTTATTTGAAGATTTTAATTGGGGGCGATAATAGACTGATCCACCTTGACGGAATACTTTGTCTGGTAAACCGTCACCATTGAGATCTACAAATGTGGAAAGCCCTTTTGTTTGATCATTGCTGTAGTTGAATGAACCGCCGGCTGTAGAACTTGTAGAAGGACTTTGGTCATCTGGTCCGACACCGACATAAAACGAGCCTCCAATAGAAGAACTGGTTGTTCCGCCCAATGCTGTTGGACGGTCACTGAATGTACCGAAAGCTTGTAATGGATTGATAAATCCGGCATCCAGCCCATCGTCATGGAGATTCCATATCTCGCTGCTGCTTTGGAATGGTACATAGCCGTTGCCTGACTGTACATCATCATAATAGTCAAATTTTTGGAAAGCCACTTCCTGATTGTCGGAGTCAAACTGCTTCACACTTTCCAGCACCTCCTTGAAGAAAGCGCCATCCTTGTAGGTGAAGGCATAGCTTCTCAGTTCCTCTCCGAGGAAGTTTACAGTGATTTTCTCCAACAGGCGGTTGGACGATGTAAGGAATCCGTAACGGGCGTTATTTGATTTCAGTTGTTTTACTTTGTTCCCCTCAAATACGACAACTGTATGCGGCTCCTGTCCGGCATTGCCCGCACGTACTTCTTTCAGGTAAATGGCCTTTGCCTTCAGTCCTCCGCGTACATCCTCGTCGGTCGTCTCATATACATATTCTATATAGTCGCCGTGGGTTTCCTCCACACGTGCGAGTTTCCATTCGGATATTACATCTCGGGACACCCCGTTAATATCTGTGATTGTACCTTTCAAGACAGCACCATTGCCTCCATAGGTATATTTCACTCCTTGTCTGTCAGTTATTTCCCAGTAGTAGTCTGCCGGGGAGTTACCCTTACGGATTATTCGGCTGAAGTCACCTCCTTGACGGGTATAGAATTGTCTGTCTGCTTTGCGAATCATCTTATCCCCACGGTGAGAGACGCTCATATTTCCGTCGTCGTCCATGGTGGAGAGCATGGCTCCCGACAGCAGATAAGTTTCGGTCTCTTTTTCCGTGTCATAGCGTGGCACGCCCCATCTGGTATCAAGGGTAATGGAAGGAACTGGCAGGTTCCAGCCTTCTCCTAGCCAGCCGCTGCCACCCTCACTGCTGTATTGGATACCGAGCGAAGGTACCATGCCGTTTCGGGCAGGAGGCATCTCAAAGGCATACTGCAGGTTGGCAGTTCCACGGTTGTTGGCTGCTGGAGGTGCTATCACGTTGATTTTCGAAGTCGGATCAGCCGCCTTGATGTCATTCATCATCGTAGGTGCAAATCCTTCAGTCTCCGGAGACTCCGGTGCCTGAATGACACCGTTTATCATATCCGTGAAGTGTGTCGTTTTTGATACCACACAGGCAGATTCTTTGTCTACTTCCACTCTTTCCAGAGCTACCCAGTGACGGGTGTCGGTATCAAAATAGTAGGTTCGGATATCATCTTCCGTATATCCGCTTGGTATTCTTGTCCGGTCGTATTTCAGTTTCACCGTAGCTCCCTCTCCTGCAAAATGGTCACCATGAGGCAGGAAACGGTAACCTTCGCTTTCAGCAGTGACATTTGTCATGCCGAAGTCCAGAGCCGGTACATCTATATCACGTAATGAATTGACCGACAGTCTTCTGTCACCCAATAATACATCTTTTCCTACAATCAGTTTTCCTCCGCTGATGCTGATGCTGTCTGCGGTTTCCTTGTTGAAAAGCTTGGCTACAGGTCTTGATGTATATGCTGTATATTTACGGCTGAAATCAGCTTTTCCTCCGTCGCTTACAGCAAATGTTCTGGTAGCTATGCTTCCGTCGGCTTTTGACGCTGTAATGGTTACCTTTCCGGAACTGGCGGTAATCATACCTTCAAACTCACCGTCGGTCAGATTAAGCGGTTCGCTACCGGCTTTTACAGTATGGAAGCCTTTGCCTGTAAAACCGTGGATATATGTTTTTCCCTCATAGGCTACAGGCATGAACGCAAGCGATATGCTCTCATCATTTCCATCTTCTGTTTCTATTCGCAGGTTGCGTACGGAATATGCTGGCATTCCTTCCACTGCCGTAAACAGAATGCGGTTAGCGCCTTTATGTAACCATGAAGGACTGATTTCTTCGCGGACTGTAGTCCAGTCTTTGCTTACAACAGCATGATAACCGCCTGTCGCGGGCCGGTCATTGATACTCTTGCTTACACCGTTTCCAGAGCTGATACCATACAGGTCATACGCCAGCCATACCCGTTTGTTACCTGCAATATCTTCAGCCAGTTCTATCTCAAAGAGGTTATCCTCTGGATTGTCCGAAGCTTTTCCTTCCGATATTCCTATATGGCCTATACTTTGCTCCGAGGTTATTACCTGCATTGAAGTTGATGCGGGTGTTTCGGATTTTTCCAAGCCAGAAGATAGCAAACCCGCTGTTTGGTTGTCATATTTTTCAGACTCCTTGTTGTTTCGCTCAGCAACGGTTGCTGTTGGCTGATATTCTTTCCCGGACACTATATCGGGAGAGTGGTCCGAAAAATGCCGTGATGTGGCAAAGCCGGCGACAGCCAGTACCAGGGCTGCCGTGGCAATTATATGTGATCTTTTCATAATATTGCTGCTTTAGTCGTTATTTTACAATAATTTTCCTTGTAAACTCTTTGCCGTCTGCTGTAAGGGCTTTGATGATATAGACACCCGGACCAGGTACTCTGAATTCTGTATTTTTCACGGATTCGCCTTCCATATCCTTGTTTTCTATCATTCTGCCCGATGCATCGAAGACAATTAGTGTTGCTGATGATGTTATGTCACGCTCCAGTACCGCATCATAAATTCGTGTTGCATTACCTTTTTCGTTGACAATGAGGTTGTTTTGTTCGGTGTCTCCAGTGTCGTTGCCATTCTGGATTTCGAAGTTCTGTTTTTCCCTCATTTCCTCTGTTCCGTTCGGAAGTGTATCGTCACATTCACTGCCTACATGTACAGTCAGATTTACAGTATTCGACTTTGGTGTCTCTATTTGTACGTTGCCGGAGGTCGCAAATGATTCCACCGGTTTGCCGTTTACCATAAGATTGGTGATATGTGTCTCTCCGGTTCCGTATTTGATGCAGAAACGCCATGCTCGGAGTGACCAGACCGTTTCACGATGGAACACTTCTCCGTTTACACGGTAAACCACTTGCATACTGCCCACCGAAACGCTCAGTACATCACCCTCTTTTATCGTTGCATACTGTGTTATGCTGGTGTAACCGTTATATATGATATGCGCTTTGTTGCCACGTACATCAAAACCGTATTGCGTAATTTCATCGGTCAGGGCTGGCTCAAGTCCCACACGATAGTTTGAATTGGTTTCAGCTACTGTCCATGTAATTTCACCGGACAGATAGGTATGGGTATCATGTGAATAGCTCGTGTATAGTGCGTTCCCGCTACCATAGATATCGTTTCCACCTCCTTGTGTGACGGAAAGTGTATAGGTTCCCGGAGCAAGGCTGTCAATCCGATGGGTGTCACCTATAAATGTTCCGCTTGCTATTGTGGTGCCGTGTTCCATTCCTGCCACAGTATCTACTGTCAGGGTATAGTTATAAACAGGAGTGCCTATATTAACTCCAATTTCTATCGATCCGTCATTCTGCGGCACTCCGTTTTCACAGCTGGAAGGTGTTGGCTCGGCACCAACATCCAGACCATCATAATAAGCAAAGGTGAACATGTCACTTCCGCTGCCGTCAGCATCCCAGAATATATTATGGAATATGGTTTTCCCTCTGGATATGTCCGGTTTTGAGCATCTCACTACTATCATGTTCTCTGGATCGAACGTTCCTTCTCCGCTCGGATCTACAAGCATGACAGTGCGTTTGCGGCAGTAATCAGCAAATTCTCCTCCGGACGTCAGACCATAGCTGAGTTCTGCCTGGTTTCCTGTATCACCGATACCTCCTGTACGTAGAGAGGTTATTGACAGAGGTACTTCTGCTGATTGGGTCCGGATTATTCCGTTTGATGTTCCGGTAGTATCAAGTGCGGCCATAGTGCAGTTGGCGCTGCCCGAACCGTCTATACGGAGAAACAGATATCCGTTTTCACGGCGGATCGAAAGCATTCTTCCACTAACTCCGGTCGCAATAGTGCCAGAAGATACTTGTCCGTTATTGATGGCATATACAGAACCATTATTGCCGATTCTGAATCCGTAGGCACATTCATTACCACCGTCGGTAAATCCGACATCAAAAGTCGGATGTGCTGTCGGGCATCTGAACTCCATTGCTCCTCCTCCTGTTGGCATGGCTGGAGTTATGGCGTATGCTCCTGCTGTTGCTGTTGTTTGGGTTATATCGTCCAGGAATCCTTCACTTGTTACATCAAGTCCGTTTCCAGTCCATCTGGTCATAAGGCTGTCTGCGCTTGCCGGCATATTGCTTCTTACCAGCCATGTACGGCTCATAATATGCCACAGCGTGTCATTCGATGCCGTATAGGTTGATGTCGGTGCATCATCGTCTCCCCAGAATACATAACCGTTATCCGGCATTGTATTACCATATTCCCGTCCCATAACCAGCAGGTGAGCTGATGAAGGGAGATTGTAGGAATTGGACTGATAATAACTGTCATTCTCTTTTAATGACGAGTAAGTAGGTGCTTCTTCGTAGGACGTGGAAGAAAGCGGCTGCAGAAGTTCTCCATTCAAATCCTGACCAAAGGCAGCTACTCTGTTATGATACGATTTATGCTCATCTCTGTCCCATATCAGGTTGCCCTCACTGTCAAGATACGATCCGTTTAATGTTATGCCATATTTTACAGCAAGATAACTCTCTACTTTTCTTCTTTCGACAGGACTGAGATAGCGGCTATAAACAATATATTCAGGTGTGTAGCCGTCAAATTTCTCATTTCCGAAAGATGATACGTCAAAAGAAGTACTGAAATCGGAGTCTGTTGACGAATATGCACTGCCAAAAGATATGGCGGTTTTACTGTCTTCTCCCCATAGATCGAAGTTTGGCCTGTCGGCTTTCAGGTAAGTAGCAATACGTGGTGATTGTTCCTTAAACTCATCTTCAGACAGTGAATCAGAAGACGAATACACCAAATCCTCTCCATTTTCACTTCCGTAATCAAGTGGATCAATTCCTTGTGTGCGGACTGCTTTATCTTTGGTAAATACAGTGCCGAATCCTTTGCGGCCGTTGACAGCATACAGTACCATGTCTTTGTTGCTGCTTGTTGATAAAGGAGCAAAAACTCCAAAGATGGTCGCTTGCGACAGGTTGGAATACTTAAGATAGGCAGACTTGCCGAACATTCCATCCGATAGTTTGAATGCCGGATGGAAGTTAATGGTGTGCAATGAGGTACGTGACTGTGTGAATTCCGTAAGTTCTGAACTGCCAAGTCTGCGTTGGTTAAGTTTTACAGAATCACCCGAGTGGTCCATCCAGTGATAATACCCCTGTAGATTGGATGTTACAGGTAAAGGCTTGTACCAAAGTTCAGTTCCGTTGACGCCTCCGGGCGACTGGGCGTACACAGACAAGCCTCCCATCCCCAATAGAAATAGTAAAGTCTTTTTCATGGATAAAGTGTCGTTGTGTAATTGTAAGTTGTATTGTAAAAAAAGCGATATTTCAGGTTAGATTATACCTGAACGCGTCGAGATGATGCCGCCTGCAATTGCGCGTCCGCAAAGAGGCCGTTGAACTTAAACAAACTTTTTAATAGGGGATAATATGCCGGCTATTTCGAGTGTCCGGCTGACAATATATAGCTGATTTTCCCCCAACCCCGTATAAATGTATATATAATATTTGTGCGGCAAAACATTTTGATGTTAAATTTTATTGGTTTAGAATTTTTTTAATATTAAGTTTATATTCTATAATTTCCAGGAAGTATTGTTATAACCCATTAAAAGGATGTGTTGCCGGTTTTAAAAAATTAAGAGCCCCCCTGACAAGGAGAGCTCCTGAAAAAAAGTGATATTTGAATATTACATTTTTCTGTTCCGCAGATAATCATTCAGATCTTTATATTCAAAATATCTTGATGACTCGTCGCTGGTGTGTTCTGCATAAATTCCCGAGATTGTCTCTACCGTCTTTTTCCCTGCCATGTCGTTGTCAAGGTAACAATGGATTTGCTGGTAGTCATCTATGGCTCCCAGAGTTTTCTTCAGGTTATTGACTGAATTCATGACAAGGTAATCAGAGGGAAAGTCAATACAGACCTCTTTGTTGCCAGACTGTTTCAGTGTCAGATAGGAAAGAAAGTCCATGAAACCTTCGAATATGCAAACATGACATTGTATTTCGCCATTCTGGTGTCTGATGATAGATATATCTTTGGTCTTGATGCATCCTTTGTAATATGGATTGCGGATTTCGAATCCTTCTGACTGGTTTTTGAAACCAAGGGCAAAATATTTTCTTCCTCTCAGTTCATAGTGTATCTCTTTGCAGAACATTTTTGCCACATCAGTATTTATAAGTCGTGTCCTAAGATAAGAAAGCAAAGCATGGTTCTTTAGCGGAACTACAATCATATTGCTGATTTCCGGCTCCATCGGTTGTATTACGGGACTAGGTAAACGTACGTGTGGTATAACAGTTCCTTTTATGTGCTGCTCTATGTGGGCCAGTACTTCACTTACACTGTTTGTCTGGTACAGATGTTTTCCAAGCTCTACCAGGTCACCACCGGTTGCCGCTCCAAAATCATACCATTCATTGAGCCTGCTGTTAACCTTAAACGAAGGTGTCTTTTCTTGTCTGAACGGAGACCGGTACCAGTACTGTCCGGCCTTTACATATTGTGCGTGATACCCGATTGATGCCAGGTAATCCACGATACATAATTGTTTTGCTTCTGTTATAGTCATATCATTTTCTGTTTTATAATCGGTTTAGTTTAGTTTATCTTCTATACATATAGGTACTAAATTAAACTGAATTATATTAAGGCCCGGCCGTTGTCATTCTTCATCAAAAAGCATGGCTTCGGCTTTGCTCATGTCATAATAGAAAAGTTTGTCTCGTTTTATAATCAGCTTCAGATTGTCTGTCAGGTACTGCAATAATTTGACCATGACATTACGCCCGCGTTTGAAGCCGATACTTTCATAGGAAACCATCAAAGCCTGCAGCATATTTTCAAACCCCTTGATGGGCTTGTCATTGAAGGCTGCTGACAGAGCTTCCCGGTGCTGCTCAATGCTGAGCTCTGTATAGCTTGATCTTTGCTTGGGTTTCGGCTTATCTAGTGAGGTACTGCATTCTGCAAGAATTGGAAGTCCGTTGTCATCTATGGTAAAGGCAAAAGGTTGGAACTCTTTTTCACGGATGTGCAAAGCATGTACCTCGCTGACAGACGGATTTTCATTGTTCTTACTGATTACAAGAACAGTTTCCGCTTTATTGCTCATTTCGGTACCAATATGTCCGCGCACATTGTTGTCCCCTTTGTTAAGATGTAAAACACAGTGAATGTGCAGATCGTATTTTGACGACCATTCCATCATCTTATTGATTACCTCCACAGATTCGCTGGTACTGTTGATGTCCAACATGAGATCACGTATTCCATCGATAATGACTAATCCGTAGCCTCTTTTCTGTTGTAATGCATAGTCAATTATCTGTATCCTCAATGACGGAGAATATTCTCGTAAACCGATAAAATCAAGATTTTCGTTATCGGCTGTTGTCGGCAGGTCGGCAAGTTTCAGAATACGTTCAAGCACATTGTGACAATGGTATCTGCTCTGTTCTGTATCTACATACAAAATTCTGCGTTTGCCTTCCGGCAAATGGGCTCGATAGTTCAACACTTGCTTGCCGGCCAATGAAGCGGCAACGATAGCTGATACGTTAAAGGTTTTTTTTGATTTTGCCTTACCTGTTGATGCGCTGAAATTTCCAAGCGTGGCTATTGTCGAATTGTCTATCCAGATAATTTGTGGTGGGGTTTCGTACGTGTCTGTTACCTTGATCTGACAGGCTGACAGCATCTCCGATAATTGATTTATGTCAAGTTCTCCACCTGCGGCGTAATTAGTTTTTCTTTCTTCTTCCATATTGATTGTGATTCTTTAGTGGTTGGGTTGCAGAAATCTCAGTAGCTAAATGTATGGCTTCATCTACAGCTGGTTCATAGTTCTGCAACAGCCAATCATCCAGATCTTTCTTTGAAAAATAAATTTTCTTTCCCCGTGGCTTGTAGTGGGGTATTACTTTGTTGGCGGTAAGTTTGTAGAGCAGACTTTCGGATACACCGATATATACACAGGCTTCCTTGAATGTAAAGACATTCTTTGTCGTATAAATACTGTCTTCAAGTGTGTTCATACGTTCCAGGATACCTTCAATGGGCCCCAGCTTTTTGATAACAGCTTCCATCTCGCTCAACTGTTTGTTCAACCGTTCCATGAGTGTTGTTCTGTTCGACATATAATAACCTTTAAATTTGACAATAAGAATGTTCCTCCGTTAAGCGGTGCGCTAACGGAGGATAAAGGTACAATCTGTATTCTCTGATACAGAATTTATTGCGTGATACTAAGCACGTATCACTGTTACTATCACGCTTTTACCTTTCACATTCTTTCATTTCTGTCTTTTTTGTCATTTTCTCAGCCTTTCTATTGTTTCCCTTATGTTGTAGGCGGCGGAAGTCATATTGTTCTTTGCCGCAGATAATGCGGAAGAAAGACTGGAGGCAGAAATGAATCTCTTACCGTCTTTTGAACGTAAAAAATGCCCTTTGCTAAGGATGGATTGCCAGTTTAACTGGATAAACCTGTTTTCCAAAAGGGCATCGAACAAAATGGCCAAAAGACGAATATTGTTTACTTGTATACAGAATCCTTTTTCACAATAAAGAAGATTCTGCATATCCTTGACAGTAAGTATAGGAATACAAAACAGATGGTAGGTATCGGCGCAAGCCGTAATACCTGCCATCTGTTCTGCTGTAATATTACACCCTAAAGAAAGAGGAGGGGTATGCATTAGGGTACTCAAACTATGTACTTCGGTCGTTTTTTGCGGTACCGATGAATCGTACATCTGTTTCAGCTCCATGCATTTCTCAAATGATAATGAATCGCAAGTAAAAGAACGTTTTACGACTTCAGAATACTCTGTCAACAGGATCTTCACTATGTGAATATTCATTTCATGACAATTCCTGCAAACAGCATCGTTACATTCTATATAACGGTGACAGTTTACAAAATCATCAACATAGCGCCAGTACTGTTTGCCGCATTCCAGTACCTCATGCAAATAAACCTTTTGCGCTTCCTGTAGCAGGACGCATAGTTCGTTCGCAACATCTTCTGCTGTTGTAAAATGCTGCATGTGTTTGCCTTTCTCAAAAAGAGAGAGGGCAATAGCCTAAATCTTTCATGATAAAAACTTTTAGTTAAGTGAAACGATATTGTCATTGGTTCTACCATAGTTGGTAAAACCTGATATTTTTTATAGTATTTGTGTTTATTGAAAGTCTTCAGTCAAATAATTCGTTTATCATGTTGACTGCTTGGACTTTTCGTCGTTCTATCATCTTGGCGTATATAAGAGCCGTCTTTATATCGGATAGTCCAAGTAACTTTGATGTTGTAGAAAGGTCAACTCCCAGTGTGAGCATCATCGTTGCAAATGTGTTCCTAGCAGTCTTGAAAGTAATCCGTTTACTGATTCCTGCAGCCTTGCCCCAGGCTTTGACTAGCAGGCTGACCATAACAGGTGAAGGCAAGTCGAAGACATAATCATCGGCTTTCTTTTGCCCACGTTCCGGTATCCATTTTATCGCCTCTGAAGATAATGGAATGAGTACGGGGACTTTGCCTTTTTTCGTTTCCATTTTAAGCTGATATTGTCCGTGCTCAACATAAATGTCATTCCATTTCAGTTCACGTATATTGCCTATTCGGAGTCCGCAGAAACAGGAAAACAAGTAGGCGTTCTTCACTTCTCCATTTCTTATTGGAGTAGCTATCAGCGAGCGTATTTCATCTATCGACATGTATTCACGTTTGCACTCTGGTTTATGAATCTTACAGGAAGAATTTATCTGAGTAAATGGATTTACTTTTAGATAGCCGGCACGGACAGCAGCATTTAATGCACCGTTAAAGACCCGGTAATAATTGTATAGTGTATAGTTAGATACAGTTTTCCCATTTGGCCGATATTCTTCAATCAGATAATCAATGAACTCTTGGCAAAACTTTTTATCAATTTGTTCTAAAGGAATTGACATTTGTGCATAGTCGCCAAGAATCTGCATAGTAACTTTTATTTGATTGCTGTCCTTTTTCTCTTTTTCCTTTTGATTTTTCTTGTAGATATTCATCCAATCAGATAGAGACATTGCTTCCTTGGCATTACTGTCTTGATTGGCTAATTCTATGTTCCGTTTTGTCTTTATTGCATTGGCAGCAGCCAATATGGCCCGATTCTGCCTCCGGGCATTATTATCAGTTTCTGGTATCAGATACATTTTCAAATACTCGTAGGAGCGCTGTCCGTTATGGTACATATCCAGATATAGGCTGTAGTTTCCATTAGTGAGTGCCTTCATCCGGAGTCGGACAGGTTCTTTGACCCTTGTTGTTTTTTTCACTCGTGCCATAGGATATATTCTGTTGTTATGTAGGTCGGCGGCATTGCTGCCGCTTTCCCCATTAAGAACTGTACGTGCGACTTTCACCGCATACAGCTCCGATAATTCTAAATTTAATTCTCATAAAATTAAATCGGCTCATAATCATCTTTTGATGACTTGTTTCCGATAAAGTTTTCTTCACGCACGTTGACGGGCACTTTTAAGTTTCCGTTTTTCGAAGTATTCGTCCCATAATGGGTCGAACGGATTGGCTTCGCATCTTATCTTTATGTGTCGCTTGATTGGAATATCAGTCAGTTTATCTAATGTGAACCTCTCCTTTATTCCTCCACATACATATTCAAAACCGAAAATCCACTTTCTGCTGCTTTCATGGATAAAATATTTCCTCCTTATCCATTCCCTTGACTTGTTGGTATGTCTGCGATATGACCATCTTTTAAGTTGGTTTATTAAGATATGGTCACATCGGCAGAACACCTCCTTTGATACCACATGTCTGTAGTAGTTACCCCATCCCCTTATTATAGGATTGAGTTTCTCTATCAGTTCCTGCTGGGATAGTGCCTTACCTTTGGTCAGCACAACCTCGTGCAGCTTGTCAGTGAAACGTTTCTGACTTTTCTTTGACGGCTTTATTAACAATGTTCCGTTGTACTTCCGTACATTGAAGCCCAAGAAGTCAAATCCGTCACTGATATGTGTTATCAGTGTCTTCTCCTCGGATAGTGTAAGTCCTCTTTCCTTTAAAAAGGCTGTCAACATTTCCTTTATTTCAAGTAATGTTTCCCTTTTATCGGCTGTGACAATGAAGTCGTCCGCGTATCTTACAAGATTGACTTTGGGGCAGTAAAGTTTTCCATTGACATAACCTGCCTTGTATTTCTCTTTGAGCATCCTTTCCATGCCGTCAAGAGTTGCATTTGCAAGTGTCGGTGATATGATACCACCCTGCGGTGTCCCTTCAAGTGTCGGTTGAAGCAACTTGTTGAATACAACTCCACTTTTCAGCCATTTCCTTAATATATGCCTGTCGATTCGTACGTTATCGAGAAGCCATTCATGGCTGATATGGTCGAAACAGCCTTTTATGTCCCCCTCCAATATCCATTCGGGAGAGCAATCCCTGCTTAGCCATCTGTGGAGTGCGTCTATCGCATCTGCCGTACTTCTGAACTTTCTAAATCCGTAAGAGTTTGCATCCGCTTCACTCTCCGTTATGGGTTCCAATGCCATAAGGTACAGTGCCTGCATGGCTCTGTCTTTCATGGTTGGTATTCCCAAAGGTCTTGTCTTGCCGTTTGCCTTGGGTATGTTAACCCTTTTCAGTGGGAGGGCTTTATACCCTCTCCGTGTCAAAGAACGTATAGCTTCTATTTTCCTGGCATCGGTGTCCCACTTTATGTGGTCAACCCCTGCCGTGCGCTTGCCTTTATTGGATGTCACTTTTCTTACCGCCAATGCCTTGGCTTCGAACGAAGTGACAAGGAGGTGCTGCAAGGCTTTCACCTTGTTATACCTCTTTCCTGTATGAGCCTTTGCTATTCGGACTTGCAGCTTTCTGACCTTGCATTCACACTTATGAAAGTCAATGTCTTTCCATGTAGTGTTATACTTGGCTGAAGATGCACACTCGGCTTTCACCTCGTTCCTTTGCTGTTTCTTCATTTCGTTAAAGTTCTACAATCGTTTCACAAAGAATTACCCTGCGGAAGTCTGCCTGCTTTCGCATGAGGTGACGTTTAAACCTCTATCCTCCGCATTACACGGAAGCGTTCGCTTTCTCCGCAATCCTTTACCCGCACCTCATTCGGCTTCTCTTGCGATTGGCTTACCTACTCGATAAAGGCAGGAAAGATACGGGCTTACCAAGTTCCGTACAAGTAACTGACGACCGACTTAGAGTCCACCCATCCACCGGCAGTACTACATCCGTGTAGTCCTAATAAGCAGAGAACTATCCTGACTGCATGCCTTTTGGCTATAGCTTATAAATATCCGTAAGCTATTTCTTTGTTACGATGGTGCAGCGGTTCACATCAGTTACTCATATCGGTCAGCCTAACAGTCTATGCATTGGATATTTCTGCATAGAACCATATTGTCAAGAGGGCTTCGCACCAAACAATTACTCGTAAAGCACGCCTCTTTAGGCTACTGTTGACGGAACAACAGGTTCAGACATCATGCTGAACAATTACTTGTACGACTTCTTGTCGCACGCTTATCTAACAAAGTTAATGATTAAAATCGATAAAAAGAAACAAATAAGAAACAAAATGTAACTTAAAATAAAACATAATCCTATATTGATATAAGTAATATGATATGTCCTAATTCTTTGGATAATAGATAATTGATATAATAAATAAAAGTGTTATATTATCTTGAATTTTGAGTATTTAATAAATTCGTATAATTTATATGTGAAAAGTATTGATTTGTCATAAAGTAAACGTATGTGATATTAATCCTTAATTTTAACTATGCTATATTCTCATTTATCTCTATTTTGTGTTTCCCCGAAGTTGTTCGTAAATTTTTCCTTACGGTTTCGAATGATGTGTTCACAAACCATTCGCTGAATGTCTCCATAACAAACATAGCTGCCGCTTCACTGCTGAGATTATATTGAAAAGCAATATTCCAGGCAAAGTTCTTCAAGGAAATTTGTGTAACCGTCATTCGTTTTTTTATGTGAATGCCATTAATGGAAAGAACTTTACGGTTGCTAACAAAAAAACGGACACATTCATTTATTTGAAAGATTTCTGATTCGTCAAATCCCAATTGCTGGAATGTTTCCCGTGCATATTTTAATACGGCACATAGCTTTTCGTTTTCTTCTTTTTCTTTTTGTGAAATGTATTGCTGATGCTCTTGCTGATATTCATAATGAAATAGCTCCATTCTTTTTCTCAATAGAACCAGGTCACTTTCTTCCTGAGTAACATGAGAGGTATTCTCATTTACTTCATCTACGAAAGGAGTTGATTCCAGTTCTTTGAACATACATATGAAATAATGTAATATAAGCTTGAGTGGAATATAAATGGACACAATAAAAACAGGCAGTAAGATAAGTTTTGCACCAAACAGATTACATGCCTGGAATGCAAACATTGACGCCAACAGTATTGTTATGGCTTGGACTATTAATGACCAGAATAGATTTCGTTTGGGACTCATATCTATTTTTCTTTATTGATGTGACAAAGATATAATAGATTTCCATAAACAAAGAAAGACATGAGCTCTCTGACGAATGGTAATTTTTTGATTTGTAGTTGGTTATGAAAAGAAGAACCAAACAACTGCAAATAAATATGCAAAAATGAAAGGAAATGAAAGCAAAAAATATTCGGTTAAAAAAATATAAATATGCATAGTGCGATTTTCCAGGCCTAAATAAACTCATTTTTTGTATGTAAGACTCATTCTATATCGTAGGAATATGAAATTTATATATCAGCTTTTTTAATGCCAAAAAACGATTTAGTTTAGTTTATTCTCCTTATATATAGGTACTAAATTAAACTGAATTATATAGAGGGCCGCGCGTGTTATCTTTTTATTCCGGACATTATGATGTTTTATGTAATATGTAAGGATAACCAAATTATCGGAGATAATCATATTTGTGACATAAGAGGGTTATCTATTAACTCCCAGAGTTATTCAGGAAAACCGTAACCTTTTGTTCTTGCACCTCCATATTAATGTTTGCAGTTTTACGTCCTGCTTCTCAAAAGAATAGATTCTTTGTTCTGATTTTTCCTAAATGCAATGTCAATTTAATTTCACCTCCTCAAACTTACCGTTCGATGATTCTGATATAAACTTAGCGTTTGGTGAATAGGATTGGAATTTACATTGTGCATTAATTACCGAGTTTAGTGGTCAAGGTTTATAATTGTCTTGAAGATATTATATTCTTTATCCCAGCATATAGTTGTACTTGAAAATTGTGCATTGCTCATGAATTTACGACCTGATGATTATTCAAAGAAGTCTAAGCCGAGAAACGATTTTTTTCGTATAATTGCTCAATCTTTTTTTTGAGGTTTTTTTATTCCTATTATAAGCTTTAAAAAGCATTGTTATAAGATGCTCATATTTGTACCATGCTATGTATAACTAATTGATTTACAGCGCATGTTACTTTTGAAGAGGTCATCAGACTTCTTCCGGAACGTCATGTCCTGTCGGATAGAAGTATGTGAGAAAGCACGGAAAAATGACAATAAGAATGGCATATGAAATGGTCATGCCCTATCATCTTCATATGCCATCTTATTTTTTAGAGACATTTACTGAATATCCCTAAAAAAATCAAAACAAAGCAATCGTTCTTGGGTAAAACATTTATCCAAGAACGATAAAAATACACCTTATTCTTCTTCGGAGATTATTTCTCATAAAATCAATTGAAATAATACAAGAAGATAGCGATGCCTTCAAGTGCCTTCTTCGGTTGGTCTTTTATCTCAATTGTAAATTTAATTTCAGCCTTGGCTACGCCACGCAAGTTCTGTAAAGAATGAAGACTTGCTACCATACGGATACTCTGACCTGCTAGGACAGCCTGTCCAAATTTCATCTTGTCCATACCATAGTTGATCATCATTTTCAGATTATTCACTTCTATAATCTGGTTCCACATATGTGGAAGCAACGAAAGGGTCAGGTAACCATGTACAATAGTACTATGATAAGGACTTTCCACTTTAGCACGTTCTGTATCTACATGAATCCACTGATGATCCAAGGTAGCATCTGCAAAAAGATTAATTCGGTCTTGCGACACTTCCACATAGTCGGAAATTCCAATCTGCCGTCCTAGCAGCTTCTCAAAATCCTCGTACGAATTAACAACAACTTTATCCATTATCTCTTTGTTTTAAAGGTTATACACTAATTGAATACAAAAATAAGAAAAAATAGTCCTATATTTGCACTTTATTCACACAAAAACTTCATTACAGATGAGAATTATTGAAAGAGAACAGCGTACCGCAGAACAAATGATCCGAATTTATTGTCGGTACAAGGAAGGCAATAAAGAGCTTTGCCCAACCTGTCGGCAGTTATTGCAATATGCACATAACAGGTTAAAGCATTGTACATTCGGTGAACAAAAAAAGACTTGCCGCAACTGTCCCATACATTGTTATAAACCAGAAATGAAGAAACGAATACAAGAAGTAATGCGGTATGCTGGTCCACGAATGTTTTTTTTTCATCCCATAACAACTATCAAGCATTTCATTCATCAATAAACAGAATGGACAGAGCACAGTTTTATAAAGAAGTATATAGCATTACAAAAGAAATCCCCTACGGCAATGTTTTTACTTACGGAAAAATAGCACAACTTATAGGTAATCCCCAATATTCACGAATGGTAGGACAGGCTTTATCTTATGCACCAAAAGAAGAAGACCTTCCTTGCCACCGGGTAGTAAACAGCCAAGGAAGACTAGTTCCCAGCTGGCAGAAACAAAAAGAATTATTGGAAAAAGAAGGAATCACCTTCAAGCGCAATGGATGCGTCAATATGTCCAAACACTTATGGGACATTACTGGTTCACTCACATCGACAATAGGTATTAGCCCCACAAGTGCAACGTGGCAATAATTGCTCACTCAGTTCGTCCCGATAAAACTCATATAATTCACGATACATCGTTTCATAAAGTTCGGAAATACGATGTTCCAATTCTGTTTCATCCTCATAAATATGCTGAAACGGGTCATCAAAAGAAAAATGCTTCCAGTTTTTCACTTCCTTATTAAAATCACCCTCCACTTCCTTTGCTTCTTCACAAAGAGTAATCACATAGTCCCATGGTTGATGGCAATATATATCCACATCACTAGCTTTCTTACGAGAGCAATCGTATCCATTCTGTTCCATCACCCCTACCACTGAAGATGGTACCACTCTTCCCGGCAGAACTCCAGAAGTAAATATCTTTGTCCCATGTCCAAAAGAAGATAATATCTTCTGTGCCATACGACTACGACATATGTCACTATTACTCACCAATAAAATATTCATCGCTATTCCTATATTTAAATTCAACAATTATTTTCATTCATCCCTACTAACATAAAACACTCTCAAAGTATAAACTAATATCCGATATCCAGCCCCATTCAAGTGCAAATCATCAATGGGCAAATTAGGGTTCAATTTATCATTCAACAACAATTTATCGAACACGTCTATCACCAATAAATGAGATTTTAAGTTTTCCTTTCATACCTACCTCTTCACCAGTTTTTTTGGAGAGCCACTCCATGAACACCCCAAACAATAAACAATAGTTAAATCAAACCCTTCCATATTCTCTTCCAAATTTCTCGGTACCACTTCCCCTTCATCCGATACATAAACTAACAACCTTTCTTTCTTCTCATTTTTAACGTATAACCCTGCAATTTTGCATTGCGGACACAACAATTTTCTCATATCTATTTTCTCTTTTTATCCAAAACAACAAATTAACATCCAATTTTTCTTATAAATTTGCGGCAAAAATACGAAAAAAAACAGTTGAATAGCATCTGTAGTGAATTTGCACAACATAAAAAGATTATTGGAAAGAAAATGCCTATCTTTGCCCAAGAATATAAAATCGCAAAATAAAAGTGTAGCTATGGAAATAAAATTAGACAGAAAAAAAATCATATTGCGGCATCTGATTACAAAGAACAAATAACCGTCATAAAAACAACTAGCGATTTCAAAATAGGAAACAATGTAGACACGAACAAAATAGAAGGGAATTATATGGTAAAAAGAGAGAAAGAAACGCTTATAAAAATAATAGAACTTCGCAAATCTCAACGCGATATTATCCTAACTTTAAATCGTATCTCTATATTCCCCTTACAGACTGAAAAGCAGTCAACTGAAATATTACAGGAATTAAACAAAAACTTTATCATCCATTCCGAGTTGTCCGCATAGTGACCTCACAAGAAAAACAAATCATTATCAACTATATTAAACGAACTATGATACATTTTTTTAAGAATTCCATTGCCACTATAAAGTTACCCGATAAGTTCACTTATCCTTTTCACTATACCCCTCATCCACTTTGCATAATAGCGACTAAAGAAGTACAAGCCTATCTGACAAGTCAATCCCAATGGCAAAAAGAATTGCAACAAGGAAAAATGTTTGGTGTCCTAATTGTACAAACACCCGAGAATAAAATAGGTTATTTGGCTGCATTTTCAGGAACATTGGCTGGTAAAAACTGTCATCCTTTCTTCGTCCCGCCAATTTATGATTTGTTACAACCACAGAGATTCTTCAAAATAGAGGAAGAACGTATATCCGCCATCAATGTATGCATTAAAAAGACACAGAACGACCCTCGTTATATAGATCTACTCCGACAAATTGAAAAAGAGACAATACAATCCCAGCAGGAATTGACTGAAGCTAAAGAGTTTTTCAAATCCGCTAAAAAGAACAGAGAAATCCGGCGCAAGACGGGAATTCCCGACGCAAAGGAGTTAGCTGCAATGATACGTGAAAGCCAGTTTCAAAAAGCTGAATTAAAACGCATGGAAAAAATATGGAAAGAAAAAATCGCTTCACTACAAGCAGAGGCCGATACTTTCATCACAAAAATAGAAACGATGAAGACAGAAAGGAAAAAACGTTCTGCCACTTTACAAAGAAAGCTGTTTGAGCAGTTTCAGATACTCAACGCCCATGGAGAAACAAAAGATTTATGTCGTATTTTTGCACAAACTATACAAAAATTTCCTCCTGCCGGAGCCGGTGAATGTGCAGCTCCCAAATTACTCCAATATGCCTATAAGCATCAATTAAAACCTATTGCTATGGCAGAATTTTGGTGGGGAGATTCTCCAAAAGCAGAAATAAGACATCATGGATACTACTATCCTGCATGTAAAGGAAAATGCGGACCTATCCTGGGACATATGTTACAGGGACTGGAAGTGGAAGAAAATCCCTTGTTAAAAAAACATTATCATGAAATGCCATTAGAGATAGTATATGAAGATAATTACCTAGTCGTAATCAACAAACCAGCGGGAATGCTCTCGGTTCCAGGAAAAGGAGAAATAGACTCTGTCTATCAATATATAAAAATACTTTATCCAGATGCCACAGGTCCTCTGATAGTCCACCGATTGGATATGGCTACTTCCGGTGTGTTATTAATAGCCAAAAACAAAGAAGTACATCAACACCTGCAAGCACAATTCAAGAATAGAATGATAAAGAAACGATATATTGCCTTATTGGATGGCAAGATTTCTTCTAAAGAAGGAACCATAACACTCCCCCTCCGTATGGATCCTCTTGACAGACCCAGACAAGTAGTAGACCATGAACATGGAAAAACCGCTATTACACAATATCAGGTTTTAAACGAACAAGAAGGAAACACACTTATTGCCTTTTATCCATTGACAGGACGGACACACCAATTAAGAGTGCATGCCGCCCATCCGGAAGGATTACATTGTCCTATACGAGGAGATGAACTCTACGGACAAAAAGCAGACAGACTTTATTTACATGCTGAAAGTCTAGAGTTTGTTCACCCTGTAACAAAAGAAATAATTTTTGTAGAAAAGAAAAGTAATTTCTAATAGTTTTTGCTCAGAAAATTTATCTGTGGGTGCTGAAAGTTTTTTTCAGCACCTCACACACCAAATTAGTATTTCACCATTCCTGAAGTAGACATCCGTTTTATTCTTCCATACACATATGTAAATGCGGGAATCAGAAAAATAACTGCAAATATCCATGCCGTAGGGTCACCAAAACAAACAGCTAAATAGCCCAATATTGGTACTGCATAAAGACTGACCATTATACGGGCAATCATTTCGGATACCCCCGACAACATAGCCAAATTGGTAAAGCCCACCCCCTGAATGGAATAACGCAAGATACAAAGTAAGCCCAAAACCGGAAAGAAAGAAACGGAAATATGCAAAAACAATTCCGTATCTTTCAAGATCTCCCATTCTGCTGGGTCAACAAATAACAAGGCAAAAGTACGTGCTCCCAACATCAAGACTACAAACATAAAACCACAATAAACAACCATCATTAATACACTCGCCTTGATTCCCAGCCAGATACGCTTCGGTTTTCCCGCACCGTAATTCTGTCCACTATAAGTAGCCATAGCTATACCCAGACTCTCAAGCGGACACATACAAAACATCTTAATACGCATAGCAGCCGTAAAAGCAGCCACACAAGCAGTACCCAATGCATTATTTGCACTTTGCAACATAATACTGCCAATAGCAGTAATAGAGAACTGCAATCCCATCGGCACACCGATATACAGTAAAGTCTTTGCCAACGCTCCTCGAAATTTATGCTCTGTCGGAGTCCCCTTCAGAATCTCAAAATGACGCATCATATACAAATAACACAATACAGCCGAAACCCCTTGTGAGAATACCGTAGCCACAGCTGCTCCCGCCACTCCCCAATCAAGTATCAAAATACAAAAGAGATCAAGCAAAATATTCAATATCGTAGAAAAAAGCAAAAACCAAAACGGAGTCTTGCTATCACCCAATGCACGAATAATACTTGAAAGCAAATTATAGAAAAAGGTACAGGGCACCCCGATAAAAGTAATCAGCAAATAAAGATAAGCATCCTCAAGGATATTCTCCGGAGTCTGCATCATCTGAAGAATATCCGAACAAAACATACTAGTTACAATAGCAATTACTACAGACATCACCGCTGCCAATTGTAAACTAACTGCCACAAAACGCCGCATCATACCATAATCCCTAGCTCCAAACTTCTGTGCGACAGGAATACCGAAGCCACCACAACAGCCATTGCAAAAGCCTAATATCAAAAACACCACCGAAGTGCTAGCTCCTACAGAAGCCAAAGCATTAATTCCAAGAAACTTACCCACAATAGCAGCATCCATCAAGGAATAAGTCTGCTGAAGTAAATTACCCAGCAATAAAGGAAAAGCAAAATTCAATATCAAAGGGAACGGACGTCCCGAAGTCATCTCTCTCGAAGTTGCCATAACATGAATGTATTGTAAATCCGAATACAAATATATATCATCCTTTGTAAAAACACATATTTCTAGAACTTCATTTCAATGAATACCCATTAATAAAATGATACATATCAATTTTTCCCGGAGAACTATCGTCTTTCCCAAAATCCTGAATAAAAAAGCAACAACACAGCAAACAATTCCAAACGTCCTATCAACATCAGGAACGACAATATCCATTTAGCAGCATCAGGCAACGCCGCCCATGAAAAAGCAGGACCGAATGCTCCTAACCCCGGTCCCACATTGCCTAAGCTAGAAATTACTGTACTCATCGCTTCAATTATCCCCACCCCGAAAAACATCAGCAGTATCCATCCGGCCAAAATACAGAACAAATAAAATACAAAGAATGTATTCACTGAAGCAATGATGGAAGGCGATATAACCTGACGGTTCACACGAACAGGCAATACAGCCCTAGGATGCAGCATCCGTTTGAATTCATTTTTGATATTACGCGCCAGAATCATAAGGCGCATATTTTTGATTCCCCCACTAGTAGACCCCGTACATCCACCTGACAACATAGCAAAAATAAGAAGCATCCATGTAAAAGATGGCCACAAGTTATAATCATCCGTTGCAAAGCCGCATGACGTATGCGCCGTAGCCACTTGAAACAGAGCCCTGCGGAATGCCTTTTCCCAATCATAATGATTCTGAAAAACTAAGGCAAACATAATAACAAGTGTCAGAATACTCACTGATTTCATAAACCAACGGAATTCATCATCCTGAAATAAACGCTTGCCTTTCCCTTTCAGACACATAAAATAGAGAGAGAAGTTAATACCCGAAAGGATCATAAATATCGCTATTACATATTCTATAAACGGAGAGTTCCAATAAGCTACACTAGCTTGTTTGGTAGAATAACCACCTGTAGCCGTTGTAGAGAATGAATGACATACCGCATCAAAAAAACTCATTCCTCCTATCATCAGCAGCACAGTTTCTGCAATTGTAAGAATAGCATATATCATCCACAGCCACTTAGCCATCACATCAATCCGGGGATGTGTTTTGTCGTGCGTCACTCCGATAGCCTCAGCTGAAAAAAGTTGTATAGTTCCTCCCCCGAAAATAGGAAGCACAGCAATAGTAAAAAAGACAATACCCAAGCCACCTATCCATTGTGTCAAGCTACGCCAAAATAACAGACCATGTGAAAGAGATTCTATATCATCCAATATAGTAGCTCCTGTAGTAGTAAAACCCGACATGGTTTCAAAAAAGGCATCCGTCACCGAAAGGATTCCTCCACTAAAATAAAAAGGCAACATTCCAAACAACGTAAACAAAAACCAAGTAAAAGTTACAATACAGTACCCATCTCGTCGTGTCAGCCGATTCTCAGCACCTCTACTACAAATTAGCAAAACTCCACCGACCAATGTATTCAAAAGAATGGTATATAGAAAATATTGATAATCTTGCTCACCGTAACATAAGGAAACAGCCGCACAAAGCAGGAACATAGCAGATTCAATAAAAAGTAATACCCCCAATACACGGAATATCATTTTTTTATTTATCAAGCTATTATTCCGGCTTCCACCTTTATATAATTTATCTGGATTATAAAATTCTCCCATCTTTTTATACCTTTTATATTCGACAAGTATATAGCGAATACTATGCCAAAATGAAAAAAACATTATAAACCATTGATAAACAAACAGATATTATATGAAGTCATAAAAAAGGGAAACACTACCCTTTTCAAAATGAAAGGGAACGTATTTCAAAACAACAAGGTTGCAGATATGACGATCTCAAGCAAAATTTAAATTACATACATATCTGCTAACACTACAACATCGTCTTCATCATAATGAATAATGAATAAATATTTTAAAATTACCCACTATTTTACTATTTTTGCACCCAAATCGATAATCCTCTACTAAATTTAATTCGCCTACTGTGGAATTATTCTACAGCTGTTGCTTGTTTTCCACACTTTCCCTATCAACAAAAGGTAGTAATAAAACACTGATTATGAAAAGGAAAGGCTATTTACAGTAGTTTGGCACGCTGCTTGTATTCCTACTGACGGCATCTTAAACAATAACAAAACTAAAGTATGAAACTATTTTTTACACACAAAGAAATTGCGCTAAAAAAGAAAAGAACAGCGCTTGTAGTAATAGGTATTGGACTAGTTATCGGGATTTACCTGATTGTTTCCCATCGACCGGCAAAGATGCCGGAACTTCCAGTAGTTGCCATAGCACCGGCAACGCAAGACGATGTGGAAATATATGGTGAATATGTAGGACGCGTACGTGCACAGCAATTCGTTGAAGTACGTGCCCGAGTAGAGGGATATTTAGAACAAATGCTTTTCGCAGAAGGTACATATGTCACTAAGAATCAAGTGCTGTTTGTTATCAATCAAGATCAATATCGAGCCAAAGCTGACAAAGCGCGTGCCCAATTGAAAAAAGATGAAGCACAGGCACAAAAAGCAAAACGCGATTTAGAACGTATCCGTCCGCTATATGAACAAAATGCTGCCAGCCAGTTGGACTTGGACAATGCTACTGCTGCATATGAAACAGCAGAAGCCTCGGTAGCTATGAGTAGTGCCGACCTTGATCAAGCAGAATTGGAACTAGGTTATACGATAGTTCGTTCTCCGTTAGCAGGACATATCAGTGAACGTCACGTGGATTTAGGGACATTGGTAGGTCCAAGTGGCAAATCACTGCTTGCCACCGTAGTAAAAAGTGATACTGTATTAGTGGATTTCAGCATGACAGCTCTAGACTATCTGAAAAGCAAAGAGCGTAATGTGAACTTAGGTCAAAAAGACTCTACCCGCTCTTGGCAACCCAATGTTTCCATTACTCTAGCAGACAATACTATTTATCCATACAAAGGACTGGTAGACTTTGCCGAACCGCAAGTTGATCCACGCACAGGTACATTCTCCGTACGTGCCGAAATGCCGAATCCAGAACGGATATTACTTCCTGGACAGTTCACCAAAGTAAAACTATTATTGGATGTCAGAGAAAAAGCTACGGTAGTTCCGTTAAAGTCCGTTATCATAGAAAAAGGCGGTGCCTATATTTATGTAATGCGCAAAGATTCTACAGTAGAGAGACGTTTCATTGAATTAGGACCTGAATTCCAGAATCAAGTAGTGGTGGAAAGAGGCTTGGCTCCCGGAGAAGACATTGTTATAGAAGGATACCACAAGCTGAATCCAGGCATGAAAGTAAAAGTAAGTCCTGCCGTAGAAGACAAAAAAACGGAGGAAAAAGATACGATCGGATAATTTCACTCCCGAATACGAATTCCCCTATGGAGGAAAATTTACGCATTCAAAAAAACAATAGACATTATGAAAGTTAGTTTCTTTATAGACAGACCGGTATTTTCAGCTGTCATCTCCATATTAATAGTCATTGTCGGTATCATCGGTCTCACGATGCTACCCATTGACCAATATCCGCAGATTACCCCGCCGGTAGTGAAAATCAGCGCATCCTATCCGGGTGCCAGTGCCCTGACTGTATCACAGGCGGTAGCCACTCCTATAGAACAGGAATTGAACGGTACTCCAGGAATGCTTTACATGGAATCAAACAGTTCCAATTCGGGAGGTTTTTCAGCCACCGTCACTTTTGATATCTCGGCAGATCCCGATCTGGCGGCAGTAGAAATACAGAACCGTATCAAGTTAGCAGAATCACGTCTTCCAGCAGAAGTTATACAAAATGGTATTTCGGTAGAGAAACAGGCTGCCAGTCAATTGCTGACCCTATGCCTTACCTCTACCGACCCGAAGTTCGATGAAATATACCTTAGCAACTTTGCTACTCTGAATGTACTGGACCTAATCCGCCGTATCCCTGGCGTAGGACGTGTTTCAAACATCGGAAGCCGATATTACGCCATGCAAATTTGGGTACAGCCCGACAAACTGGCCAATTTCGGTCTGACCGTAGCCGACCTGCAGAATGCACTGAAAGACCAAAATCGGGAATCAGCAGCCGGTGTACTGGGACAACAACCCGTACAAGGATTAGACGTAACCATTCCCATCACTACTCAGGGACGTCTATCTACTGTAAGCCAGTTTGAGGAAATCGTAGTCCGTGCCAATGCCGATGGTTCCATCATCCGTTTACGTGATGTGGCCCGCATCTCACTCGAAGCACAATCATACAATACCGAGAGTGCCATTAACAAAGAAAATGCAGCGGTATTGGCCATCTATATGTTACCGGGAGCCAACGCTATGGAAGTAGCAAAAAGCGTGAAAGAAGCTATGGAGGAAATCAGCAAGAATTTCCCCGAAGGAATGAGTTACGAGATACCTTTCGATATGACCACATATATTTCGGAATCTATTCATGAAGTGTACAAAACACTGTTTGAAGCCCTGATACTGGTTATTATCGTAGTATACCTTTCACTCCAAAGCTGGCGTGCAACAGTTATCCCACTAGTTGCCGTACCTATCTCACTGATTGGAACTTTCGGATTCATGTTGATTTTCGGATTCTCGCTTAATATCCTGACCCTGTTGGGGTTGGTACTTGCCATCGGTATTGTGGTGGACGATGCTATCGTGGTAGTAGAGAATGTGGAGCGTATCATGGAAGAGGAGAAACTATCTCCCTACCAAGCTACCAAGAAAGCTATGGAAGGACTTACAGGAGCCATTATCGCCACTTCTTTGGTACTGGCAGCAGTATTTGTTCCCGTAAGTTTTCTAGGTGGAATTACCGGACAACTTTATCGCCAGTTTACGGTAACCATCGTAGTATCCGTATTGCTGTCTACGGTAGTAGCTTTGACATTGAGTCCAGTCATGTGTTCGCTTATCCTGAAACCGGAAGATCCGAACAAGAAAAAGAATATCGTATTCCGCCGTATCAATGAGTGGCTGGCTATCGGCAATCATAAATATGTAGGGCTTATCAAACACATTGTGAAACACCCGCGTCGGGTACTGAGCACATTCGGCATGGTATTGATCGCCATCCTGTTAATCCATCGCATTATTCCCACCAGCTTCCTCCCCATCGAAGACCAAGGGTATTTTAAAATAGAGTTGGAGCTGCCCGAAGGTGCAACGTTGGAACGTACACGTATCGTAACGGAACGTGCTGTGGAATACCTGATGAAAAATCCGGCAGTGGAATATGTGCAAAGTGTGGCGGGAAGCAGTCCGCGTGTAGGAACCAGTCAGGCACGAAGTGAACTGACTGTCATCTTAAAACCTTGGGAGGAACGTGACTCGCAAACTATTGACAATATTATGGCACAGGTAAAAAAAGACATGTCACAATACCCCGAATGCAAGGTATATCTTTCCACCCCTCCCGTTATTCCGGGATTGGGCAGTTCGGGCGGGTTCGAAATGCAATTGGAAGCACGTGGAGATGCCACTTTCGAAAATTTGGTACAAGCTACGGATACATTGATGTATTATGCATCAAAACGTAAGGAATTATCAGGTTTATCTTCGGCTTTACAAGCGGATATCCCCCAACTTTATTTTGATGTAGACCGTGACAAAGTAAAATTCTCAGGAGTACCTTTAGCCGATGTATTCTCGACTATGAAAGCTTATACAGGTTCGGTATATGTAAACGATTTCAATATGTTTAACCGCATCTACCGTGTATATATTCAAGCAGAAGCACCCTACCGGGAACATAAGGAGAATATCAACCTGTTTTTTGTACGGGGTACAGACAATGCCATGATACCGCTCACCTCGCTGGGTACCACTTCGTATACCACTGGTCCGGGCAGCATCAAACGTTTTAATATGTTCAACAGTTCTGTGATTCTCGGTGAGGCCGCAGACGGTTACAGTTCAGGACAGGCTATGGAAATTATCGAACAAATAGCCCGCGAACACCTACCGGAAAATATCGGTGTAGAATGGAGCGGACTATCCTTCCAGGAAAAACAGGCAGGTGGACAGACCGGCATGGTGCTGGCATTAGTGTTCATGTTCGTATTTTTGTTCCTCGCTGCCTTATACGAAAGCTGGATGGTACCGGTTGCAGTATTACTCTCTTTGCCTGTAGCCGCATTAGGTGCTTATCTAGGTGTATGGGGCTGTGGACTGGAGAATGATGTCTATTTCCAGATCGGATTGGTGATGCTGGTAGGACTAGCCGCCAAAAATGCAATTCTTATTGTAGAGTTTGCCAAAGAACAAGTAGACAAAGGAGTAGATGTAGTACAAGCTGCACTTCATGCTTCACAGCTCCGTTTCCGACCTATTTTGATGACTTCATTGGCATTCATCTTAGGTATGTTACCTATGGTCATTGCCAGCGGGCCAGGTTCAGCCAGCCGTCAGGCTATTGGTACAGGTGTATTCTTCGGAATGATCTTTGCTGTAACTGTGGGAATTTTGTTAGTACCTTTCTTCTTTGTACTGATATACAAGATGAAAGCGAAGATGAAACAAAAATAAGGATATAAAAAGATGAAAGAAATGATGAAACATACATTATTATATATAGCCGTATCAGGAATGACTTTGCTGACTTCTTGCCAATTAGGTAAGCACTACACACGTCCCGACTTACATCTTCCCCAACAATTAGATACATTACGACAACAGGATACATTATCTATAGCCGATATGCAATGGTGGGAAATCTATACGGACACAACCTTGCAAAGCCTGATAGAAAAGACGTTGGATAACAACAAAGACATGAAAATAGCTGCGGCACGTGTAAAAGAACTTGCCGCAATGAAGCGCATAGACTTTGCCAACCTTTTCCCCCAACTGAACGGAAGCGCTTATGCCCAAAAAGAAGGAAGTAATTATGGTGGTGACAACTATAAAAATGACCCCGAACAGGGTGGTAAACTTACCGTGACTTGGGAATTAGACTTATGGGGTAACCTGCGTTGGGCAAAAGACAAAAGCATAGCACAATTTCTGGGAAGCATCGAGGCGCAACGTGCCTTGAAAATGAGTATTGTGTCCGAAGTGGCACAAGCCTATTTTGAATTGGTCGCATTAGACAATGAGTTGAACATCGTTCGTCAAACACTCTATGCCCGTAAAGAAGGAGTACGCCTGGCAAAGCTTCGTTTTGAAGGAGGACTGACTTCAGAAACTTCTTATCAACAGGCACAAGTGGAGTATGCACGTACCGCAACCTTAGTTCCTGAACTGGAAAGGAAAATTTCATTGAAAGAAAATGATATCGCATTCCTGGCAGGCGAATACCCGCACCGCATACAGCGTCCCATTCTGCCCGAAGAGGTAAAACTACCTGAAACATTACCAGTAGGTCTACCCTCCACTCTGTTGGAACGTCGTCCCGATGTACGCGAAGCAGAACAGAAATTAATAGCAGCCAATGCCAGTGTAGGTATTGCCTATACCAATATGTTCCCACGACTCAGCCTCACAGCACAATATGGCGTAGAAAGTGAAGAATTCTCTGATTTCTTTAAATCACCCATTCATTATATCAGTGGCAATCTTCTAACTCCTCTCTTCGCCATGGGAAAATACAGAGCAACCCTAAAGGCTAAGAAAGCCGCATACGAACAGGAATGCTACAGCTATGAAAAATCAGTGCTGACTGCATTCAAAGAGGCCCGCAATGCCATTGTGGACTTTAATAAGATAAAAGATATCTACGAATCGCGTCTGCAACTGGAACGTTCCTCTAAAGCAACAATGGAACTGGCCCAATTGCAATACATCAATGGAGTAATAGGCTATTTGGATGTATTGGATGCACAACGTAGCTATTTCGATGCACAAATAGGATTAAGTAATGCAATAAGAGACAAACAGATTACATTAGTAAAATTGTATAAAGCATTAGGGGGTGGATGGTAACCATCCCCTCTTTTCTGTATCTTCCTTTATCCGGAAAATCAAATTAAGATATATGCCTGATAAGACGTATTGTTCTCTACCGGTGTAAGTGACAAATAACCCGACTTCACTTTTCCATTTTCCAGATATAAAGGATGCTTTTCTTGAAGCGCAAGATGAGAATGCCATGCCTCACCGGGCTTTGCATAATATTCTATAACATACCGTCCCTGCCCGCCATCACACACATAGTTATCATATATCAAACGTGCTACCACTCCCATATTCATACGAAGATTTATTTCCACACACGGATGAATGGCATACCCGCCGTTTTGGGTACGGCATATCATCATATCCACCCCCAGATAGCCTTCGTAACTCCCTTTTATCACTTCCGCCAATTCCACCTGTAACGCCCTCCCAACCTGATGTAAGATTTCCGCAGAAACATATGTGGATATCCTCTCTTCAATAACCCGATCCGCAGCCAACAAGTTTTCTTTATAAACACCTCTCTTGTCTGTTTCGAATAAAGAATACCCTATAAAATGTACCTGTCCCCACTCGTCTGCAAAAAACTCCATGGCAAAATCCAAAAGCTTATCATAAAAAGGCTCTCCTATCACCTCATGCTGAGTGGTAAGTATGTGTCGAATCCACCCTTCCAGAGGGATGGTAAAACTACCTGAAACATATTGTATCCCTCTCCCACTACCAGACCATGGCGCTTTTAACAAAGCACGAGGATGAGACAACACAAAAGCCTTCACTTTCTCTGTTGATGACAATACAAAAGCCTCCCCCAATGTGGGAATATTCCCACCTATATGCCTACAAAGGCGTCGTAACACTTTTACAGCCGTCTGACGTCCGGATATTTGACGGATACGCTTCATACGCTCTACTGAAGGATATGCTGTATCAGGAAATCCAGCTTCCTGCAAACGACGCACCAAAGACGGATTCCATCCCCAAGGAATCACCTTATTATAAATGGGGAGGAATTCTGAAGTCCAATTGACCGAAGGCGGCAAAAAAGATTGTCTTTCCATTGTTTTCATACGCAGAGCAGAATCCAGCCATACAGTTCCTCCCTGTTCTGCATACCATGCAGGCAACACGGACAACTCGGCCGCCATTCGCCGGGCACTGGCAGGTGCCATATAATAAGGATCACCACAAGCCAATGCCATATCATTTTCCGGATTGAATAAATAAAGCGCTTCCATTTCCGGACACAAAGATAAATGTTTTAGAGTACAAACCATTTCTCTTGTTCGTCTTTTAGTTGAAAAAAAATAATATTTTGCTATCTCCAGTTTGCAATTTGAATTAGTATTGCTATATTTGCAACCGATAAAAAAGCAACCATGGAAACCTTTTACAGAACACACAGTTATCTGGTGGAACATACAAATGCTCCTGTTCGCCGGGACTTGATGGACGAAATAGACTGGAACGACAGACTGATCGGCATCAAGGGTACTCGTGGCGTAGGGAAAACGACTTTCCTCCTGCAATATGCAAAAGAAAAGTTCGGAACGGATCACTCATGTCTGTTCATCAACATGAATAACTTTTACTTCTCTAAATATACGTTAGTGGAGTTTGCCGCAGAATTCGTAAAACGAGGAGGAAAAGTTTTGTTGATAGACCAAGTGTTCAAGTATCCCGAATGGAGCCACGACCTGCGTGCTTGCTATGAAATGTTTCCTACTCTGAAGATTATATTCACCGGATCATCCGTGATGCGACTGAAAGAAGAAAATCCAGAACTGAGCGGCATTGTCAAGGTATACTACCTGAGAGGTTTCTCATTCCGCGAATACCTGAATCTGCAAAGCGGTAATTGTTTCCGTGCCTATACCTTACAAGAAATTTTGGAGAATCACGAACAGATAGCGAAAACCATCCTGCGCAACGTGAAGCCGTTGGATTATTTTCAAGACTATCTGCATCACGGTTTCTACCCATTCTTCCTGGAAAAACGTAACTTTTCGGAGAATCTGCTAAAAACCATGAATATGATGATAGAAGTAGATATACTTCTTATCAAACAAATTGAGCTGAAATATCTTTCAAAGATAAAAAAATTACTATATTTGCTAGCTGTGGACGGACCCGTTGCTCCGAACGTCAGCCAGCTGGCCACGGAGATTCAAACCTCACGTGCCACGGTGATGAATTACATTAAGTATCTGGCAGATGCGCGTCTTATCAATATGGTTTATCCCAAGGGAGAGGAATTTCCCAAGAAACCTTCCAAACTGATGATGCACAACACCAACCTGATGTACTCCATTTATCCGGTAAAGGTCGAAGAACAGGATGTTTTGGATACATTTTTCATGAATACCCTGTATAAGGACCATAAACTATATAAAGGCGATAAAGGCACTTCATTTATGGTAGACAACGGACTGCATTTCCGTATTTGCGCAGAAGGGTGCAAGTTCAAAAATAATCCAAACGTGTATTATGCCCTACACAAATTGGAATTAGGACACGGAAATATGATCCCATTATGGCTTTTCGGCTTTTTATATTAAGAGATAGAGAATAGATTTTATTACCTAATAATTAGTAATTGTATGACTAAACAAAAAAAATTCATCACTTGTGATGGTAACCAGGCAGCAGCACATATCTCGTATATGTTCTCTGAAGTAGCTGCTATCTATCCCATCACTCCGTCGTCTACTATGGCTGAATACGTAGACGAATGGGCTGCCGCAGGTCGTAAAAACATCTTCGGCGAAACAGTTTTGGTACAAGAAATGCAGTCAGAAGGCGGTGCAGCAGGTGCTGTTCATGGTTCTCTTCAGGCAGGTGCGTTGACTACCACTTACACTGCATCTCAGGGTCTGTTGCTGATGATCCCTAACATGTACAAAATTGCCGGTGAATTCCTGCCTTGCGTATTCCACGTATCGGCTCGTACATTGGCTTCACACGCATTGTGTATCTTTGGTGACCATCAGGACGTCATGTCTTGCCGCCAAACAGGTTTCGCCATGTTGTGCGAAGGTTCTGTACAAGAAGTTATGGATATGGCTGCTGTAGCCCATCTTGCTACTATCAAATCTCGCGTGCCATTCGTCAACTTCTTCGATGGTTTCCGTACTTCTCACGAAATCCAAAAAATTGAAATGCTGGAGAATGAAGATCTGGCAGGTCTGATTGATCAACAGGCTTTGGCAGAATTCCGTCAACGCGCGTTGAATCCTAACAACCCTGTTGCACGCGGTATGGCTGAAAACCCCGATCACTTCTTCCAGCACAGAGAATCTTGCAATAACTTCTATGAAGCTGTTCCGGCTATCGTAGAAGAATACATGAACGAAATCAGCAAAATCACAGGCCGTCCTCATGGTTTGTTCGATTACTATGGTGCTGAAGACGCTGAACGCGTAATTATCGCAATGGGTTCTGTTACAGAAGCTGCCCGCGAAGCTATCGACTACTTGATGAGCAAAGGTGAAAAAGTAGGTTTGGTTTCTGTACACTTATACCGTCCGTTCTCTGCTAAACATTTCTTGGCTGCTGTACCTAAGACTGCCAAGACTATCGCTGTTCTTGACCGTACTAAAGAACCGGGAGCAAACGGTGAACCTTTGTATCTGGATGTTAAAGACTGCTTCTATGGAACAGAAAACGCCCCGGTTATCGTAGGTGGACGTTACGGTTTAGGTTCTAAAGACACTACTCCGGCTCAAATCATCGCTGTATTCAAGAATTTGGCTCTGCCAATGCCGAAAAACCACTTCACTGTGGGTATCGTAGACGATGTAACTTTCACTTCTCTTCCCCAGGAAGAAGAAATCGCATTGGGCGGTGAAGGCATGTTCGAAGCTAAATTCTACGGATTAGGTGCTGACGGTACTGTAGGTGCCAACAAGAACTCTGTGAAGATTATTGGTGACAACACCGACAAGCACTGCCAGGCTTATTTCTCATACGACTCTAAGAAATCAGGTGGTTTCACTTGCTCTCACCTCCGTTTCGGTGATACTCCTATCCGTTCTACTTACTTGGTAAATACTCCGAACTTCGTAGCTTGCCACGTACAGGCTTATCTGCACATGTACGATGTAACCCGTGGTTTGCGTAAGAACGGTTCTTTCTTGCTGAACACTATCTGGGAAGGTGAAGAACTGGCAAAGAACCTGCCTAACAAAGTGAAGAAATACTTCGCTCAGAACAATATCACTGTTTACTACATCAATGCAACTCAGATTGCTCAGGAAATCGGTTTGGGCAACCGTACCAATACCATCCTGCAATCAGCATTCTTCCGTATCACAGGCGTTATTCCTGTTGACTTGGCTGTAGAACAGATGAAGAAATTCATCGTTAAGTCTTATGGCAAGAAGGGTGAAGACGTGGTGAACAAGAACTATGCTGCCGTAGACCGTGGTGGTGAATACAAACAATTGGCTGTTGATCCGGCTTGGGCTAATCTGGAAGTTGAAGCTCCTGCTGCTAACAATGACCCTGCATTCATCAACGAAGTAGTTCGTCCTATCAACGCTCAGGATGGTGACTTGTTGCCGGTATCTGCATTCAAAGGCATCGAAGACGGTACTTGGGAACAAGGTACTGCTCAATACGAAAAACGTGGTGTAGCTGCATTCGTACCTGAATGGAATGCTGAAAACTGTATCCAGTGTAACAAGTGTGCATATGTTTGTCCTCATGCTTCCATCCGTCCGTTCGTTCTTGACGCTGAAGAACAGAAGGGTGCAGACTTCGAGACATTGAAAGCTGTAGGTAAACAATTTGACGGAATGACATTCCGCATCCAGGTTGACGTGCTTGACTGTCTGGGGTGTGGTAACTGTGCCGATGTTTGTCCGGGCAATCCGAAGAAGGGAGGCAAGGCTCTTACAATGAAACATTTGGAAAGCCAGTTGTCTCAAGCAGCCAATTGGGAATACTGCGCTAAGAACGTGAAGAGCAAACAACATTTGGTAGATATCAAAGCCAATGTGAAGAACTCTCAGTTCGCTACTCCGTTGTTTGAATTCTCTGGAGCTTGTTCAGGTTGTGGTGAAACTCCGTATGTGAAACTGATTTCCCAGTTATTCGGTGACCGTGAAATGGTTGCTAACGCTACCGGATGTTCTTCTATCTACTCCGGTTCTGTTCCTTCAACTCCTTATACTAAGAACGAAAAGGGTCAAGGTCCTGCTTGGGCTAACTCATTGTTCGAAGATTTCTGCGAATTCGGTTTAGGTATGACTTTGGCTGACAAGAAACTTCGTGCACGTATCGAAGCTGCTATGAAGGATGCTATCGCCAGTGATACTTGTCCGGCAGAATACAAAGAAGCATTCCAGGAATGGATTGACGGTAAGGACGATGCAGACAAGAGCAAAGCTGCTGCCGAAAAGATCATTCCAATGGTGGAAGCTGCTAAAGATAAATGTAAGAACTGCGCTACCATTGCAGAATTCAAGAACTATTTGGTTAAGAAGAGCCAATGGATTATCGGTGGTGACGGTGCTTCTTACGATATCGGTTACGGTGGTTTGGACCACGTGATTGCTTCCGGTGAAGATGTAAATATTTTGGTATTGGATACTGAAGTTTACTCTAATACCGGTGGTCAGTCATCTAAGGCTACTCCGCTGGGTGCTATCGCTAAGTTTGCCGCTTCAGGTAAGCGTGTACGTAAGAAAGACCTTGGTATGATCGCTACTACTTACGGTTATGTATATGTTGCCCAGATTGCTATGGGTGCTGACCAAGCTCAGACTTTGAAAGCTATTCGTGAAGCAGAAGCTTACCCCGGTCCGTCATTGGTTATCGCTTACGCTCCGTGTATCAACCACGGTTTGAAGGCAGGTATGGGTAAGAGCCAGGCTGAAGAGGCTAAGGCTGTAGAATGCGGTTACTGGCACTTGTGGCGTTTCAACCCCGCTTTGGAAGAAGAAGGCAAGAATCCATTCATGCTTGACTCTAAAGAACCGAAATGGGAAGGTTTCCAGGATTTCTTGAAGAACGAAGTTCGTTTTGCTTCTGTAATGAAACAGTATCCTGCTGAAGCAGCAGATCTATTTGCTGCTTGCGAAGAAATGGCCAAGAAACGTTATGCTTCTTACAAACGTATGGAAGCAATGAATTGGGGTGAATAATCTCTGATACATGCATATAAAAAAAGGCTTGTTCTGTATGGAACAAGCCTTTTTTTATAGCCTTTTCTACCATTAGTATATATGAGGTCACCCATACGTATGTACAAAACAAGACTTCAATTTCAAGTATTTCTACTGTAACCATCACCATTTATGGCTTAAGGTTACCAAAAATTTCCTACCTTTGCACATAACATTATGAAAAACCTATAAACATGAATATTCTAATCAACCTGAAATACACATTGGCTGTCACAGCCGGAGTGTGCTCCTCTTTTGCATACGCACAAAAACATCCTCATATCATACTGATAATGACCGACCAACAGCGAGCTGATGCCATAGGCTGTATGGGGAACGATGCGGTTATCTCCCCTAACCTGGACGCACTAGCTGCCGAGGGAACATTATTTATGAATGGTTATTCTTCTTGTCCAAGCAGCACTCCGGCACGTGCAGGTCTGCTGACCGGACTTTCTCCTTGGCATCATGGCTTGTTGGGATATGGAAAAGTATCTCCCGAATATAAATACGAAATGCCACAGATGCTAAAAGACGCTGGTTATTATACTTTTGGAATCGGGAAAATGCACTGGCATCCCCAACGGATAAAACATGGTTTCGAAGGCACTCTGCTAGATGAAAGCGGACGCGTGGAGGACGAGAATTTCACCAGTGATTACCGCCAATGGTTCCAAACAAAAGCCCCCGGAAGGAATCCTGACGCCACCGGCATAGGCTGGAACGACCATACGGCAAGTATCTATAAATTGCCCGAAAACCTCCATCCTACCTATTGGACAGGAGAAATGGCCTGTGAACTTATCAGCAACTACGATCCGACCAACAAACCGTTATTTCTGAAAGTTTCTTTTGCCCGTCCGCACAGTCCGTATGATCCACCACAAAGATATCTGGACATGTATAAGGATGCCCTAATACCCGATCCTGCCATCGGAGACTGGTGTGGCAAATACGCCAAGAAACTAAATCCTGAAGAAACGGCACAAGACGCTCCATACGGTAATTTTGGCAATGAATATGCACGCAATTCCAGACGTCATTATTATGCCAACATCACTTTCATTGACGAACAGATAGGCAGAATTATCCAAACATTGAAAGAAAAGGATATGTATAATGACGCATTAATCGTTTTCGTTTCCGATCATGGCGATATGATGGGCGACCATTATCACTGGAGAAAGACCTATCCATACGAGGGCTCCACTCATGTGCCATACATCGTGAAATGGCCTTCTGCCAACCACGTTACACCGGGAAAAACAGACGCTCCCGTAGAGTTGCGTGATATTCTTCCCACTTTCCTCGATGCAGCCGATGTGACCATCCCCACTGACATGGACGGCCGTTCCTTGTTGCCGCTTGCCAAAGGCATGGAAACAAACTGGCGCAAGTATCTGGATCTGGAGCATGCCACCTGTTACAGTGATGATAACTATTGGTGTGCACTGACTGACGGCAAAATAAAATATATATGGCGTATCCATACCGGTACCGAAGAGTTATTCGACTTGACCCAAGACCCTCAGGAATTGCACAATGCCGTCAATGACAAAAAATACAGGAAACAGCTGACGGAAATGCGTAATGAAATGATTCGCCATTTAAGTGAACGCGGTGAAGAGTTCGTGAAGGACGGCCGATTGGTGGTCAAGGAGAAAACCATGCTTTATGGACCTCATTATCCGGAAAAAGAAAATAAAAGATAACGTGTGTTGTACAGAGGAGTCGTTTCCAATTGCCCCACTTTCCTACAACAGAGTTTTATAATTCTGTTGCCACTGCTGTCACCTTTTCCCTGTACTCCCTATGAATAGGGAGTGAGAGGTGATGGCAATACATTATTTTATGCAAGAAAAATGCCTGCAGCCACCACTTTATCCACCTTGTTCCATGGTACAAGCCTGCCCTGTCCGGTGGACAAAGCAGGCTTGTGCAATAAACACGGTAAGCTTGTACAGCCTCGAAACTGCGACTTTCCTTGCCAAAGTATTTAGAATCTTGATACAAGTTCTGTCGGATCTTGCAGCAAGTTCCACGAAATCCTTTACCAAGTTTTGCCGTTACATCCAGCATCCTTCCCTTTCGGAGGAGAAGGATAAACCGGTAGAGCCGGAAAGACTTAAACTAAAGATTGAAAGATATAGATCTTTGGAATGAAACGTCTTGTTCTTTTTATCAGACGTCTTCATCTTTTTTGTAAACGTCCTTGTCTTTTCCGAAAAGAATAAAGGCTTTCGGAACGATACGGAACTGTGACCGGAAACGGGTTTCTACACATACGTTTCCAAGTGAACCTCCATTTACATCCGACAGATTCTTCATTTCGGCAAGAAAGGGTGCACAAGTTTCATCAAATTTCTGATGCCTCTCTATTCTTCTATTTTCCAACAGTTCCTCAGCCTGTTCACAACTTAAAATATAAAGCCTAACCCTAACGACAAACTGGAAAGGGCCAATTTATCTTTCCCTTCATTCTTCTCGTCAGTAATATTAGCCGATTTCAAACCTTTTTGATAAGCGACATTCAAAAACAAGCGTTTCCAATAAATGCTGCCCTGTACGGCAATTCCCCAATCAAAACGGTTAATATTACCTTTAGGATCGTCCGCATCATCATTCTTGCCAAAGGAGGGATAATCATCTTTGGTTATGGTATGTTTATTTTCTCCATATTTGTCGGGGGATACTGTCAAATATTTATCTGACTCATATTTAAACTTACCAAACAACCCATAAGAGAAGTAAGGCCCTACTCCCAACTGAACCCTAAACGATTCTGACAAAGGTAAAGCATAAGCAAATAAAATAGGAACGTCCAAATATCCCAGATTATGTTTTTGAGTGATACTAGTGCCGCGAGATTCCGTCACATCATATTTCTTATAAGAATCCAAATCGAGCCGATGCGACTTTTTAGTGGTAAATTTATCGTACTCATAAGTGATACCTTTCATAGAAAGTCCAACAGCAGGCTGAATACTGAAGTTTCCAATCACAGGAACATCTATAAAATAATGGATACTGTAACCCATATAGCTTTTATTATTATAATCTTGATCTGCCATAAGATCATTATACTTCCCTGTAGCACTGGTCATATTTAACCCCACACGAATACCGGAAGTTGTTTGTGCTTGTGCCGTGAATGCACATACGGACATAGCCATGATAAAAAACAGTTTCTTCATAATGCAGTATTTTTATTAAAATTTGTAATTTTGTTTCACTCCTTTCATAGTGAACAATAAAGAAGGACGGACAGACCAAGTTTCATCAATAACATACCCAGCTCCCATTCCTGCATAGAAACCTGGATGCATTTTAGATTCCTCTACGTTAGACATGCTGCTCATATTGAGTCCAGCCTTCGCAGTCCACATTAAACCCTGTGCATACAATGTTAAAGAAATCAGCATTAAAAGTGCTGCAATAATTGTCTTTTCCATACTTCGTAACAATTGACTCTATAAGTTTACATTTGCAAATGTATTGCAACTTTTACAATCAAAAAACCATCATTTGTCAAGATTTACACTAAACAAACCAAAGCAGATACCAAGCAGCTAAAATTAACGACTATATATACAATAAATAAATTATGCCAATAAGACAAGCTTGAAAATATGTAAATTAAGCTTCACATTCCAGCTCTATATGATATGAAATCGGAAGAGCCATCAAAAAAACAGTTATACTTTTCACACCTCTCCAAGCCGGCAGTATAGAACCATTTAAAACATAAACAAACAGGCGTTCATTTCCGAAGAATAAACGCCTGTTTGTTTTATGTTTCACCATTCAGCCATATCAACAAATCTTTTTGGCAAGCAACCAATTTTCACTTCTGTTGACGAAGCCGGCTAACTTAAACACTTATTTTATTTCACGAATCAACATTCCCGGATAAAAATCGCCACCCGATACTTTTCGGAAAGTGGTAAAACCAAAGTCCGAACCATAAGCCTGTTCCTCGGAAGCCATATAACGATTATCCCAAATCAGATTTTCCTTAGGCTGAATCACTCCTACACGCTTATAAGTCATTTTGCCTTCTTTGCTCAATTCAGCTTCCAGCACTTCAAATCTAGACTTTTCAGTGACTCCCTCTTTCAAGCCAATATAAGCTTTCAGGGGAGAAACACTGATTAAGGGAGTATTCACTTTGAACTGGTCAAAATTCTTTTGCAGACTCGCTATATTTTCATCAATGGCACGTTGGCATGCCTTTCGCACCATTTGCTGGGGCTCATCCAAGTTAATACCCAAAAAGGAAGTGTTACTTCCATCACTATGCTGGCTGCCCACATACTTCAACTTGAACATCTTACGGTTATTATTGAAAGCATTCACCTTCTCCTTATTATCCTTATCAGTATAATATTGAGTATAGAATTTTGTTGCAGTCTCTTCATCCCAAACCAGTTGATAGAGATAAGTATCAATATTTACTTTAAACCCCTTATAGGATGCAACCATATCTCCCGTAGAATTACCTAAATCCATATAGGATGTCTCACCGGTGTAAATAGCCGCTGCCGCACCCAGTCCTTTGACAATTCCTCCCCACACACTTGAACCTTTTGAACGGTCAATATAGCGAATGTCATTCACAATAAGAAAAGTATTTCCAATCAAGTCCTCACCGGCATCTTCCAGCAGAGCGTTTCCGCGTTGAGTCTTGGATGCCAGAGCCTTGTCCAGTTCGGAAGCGTTATACAGCCCTCGTTCTTTCACCAGTTCCACATCACAGATCCCTGTCATGTAATCACGGTTAAACCAGCGTCCTACCATACGGCTGGCAATACCATTGTTTCTGATAAATTCATCTATCTCCTCATGGTTTTTATCCAATTTCTTTTCAGAAGTATAGATTACTTTTACACTTAAATCATGGTTATTGTATTTATCAGGAACAGGAATTTTGAGAAAAACATCCTTTATTTCATCACCAAATTCTCTTCCTTCGTGATTGATCATCATGCTATAAAGAGAACTGCGGCGATATTTTATTTCGCCGTCTCCCTGGGCTTGAATTTGAGCGGCGAATACCACCGCCAACAGCTGTATTATAATGAATCTTTTCATTTTTCAAACATTCAATAATTAATAATCCCAATGTTTATCCGGAATGACAGAGGTTATCTTAAACATATTTGTATCCGGGTCAAAACGTGCAATCACTCGAAGAGCCTCTACTTCGGTCAAGTTCTTCTTGTCTTCCGCTAACATATATTGTTTGGCCAAGACCATATCCTCTTCTTTCTCGAACAAGCAAGGCACCAGTACCTTGCCATCCGGATCAATAATCCCCCACTTTCCATCAGACATCACATAAGCCATCTCATTATCAAAGTTGGACGCATTGGCAAATCCCTGCTTCAGACGAACAGACTTTTGCACCCCATCATAAAGATAATACAGGTTATCCTTTTTCACCCATATCAATTTCGGATCGACTATAGGAGCTACACCTTGCCACTCTAAAGGAACGACAACCCGGTTCTGCAAATCAATAGCCCCCCATAATTTGTTCAGGCATACGGATGCATACCCCTGATGAAAATTGCCTATACGGTCATACTTATCGGATACGATTTGTCCTTTCATATCCACATAAAACCAAGAAGCATTTTTTTGTACTCCCAAACGTCCATTGTTCACGCTGGTAAGCGAATTGGTATATTCAATAGGAATAACAACCGCCCCTGTAGAATCAATAGCGCCAAAAGCCGATCCCTTTTGTACCACCCGGTATCCTTCATTACTCAGGAAAGCCTTTGACAGGCCACCAATCACCTTGTTCCCCTTTTTATCTATGAAATACAATTCATCATCCAATGAAACCGGAGCTAAATTATGGCTGAAAGCTCCAAACTTTCCCTTTTCTGAAGAAGATATTCTGACCATCACTTCAGCATCCAAATCATAATAAGCTTTAGCTATCTGCTTCTTTTCCACTTTAGCAAGCCTAAGCATATTGTCTGAAGGAGGAAGAATAGCCTGATTGGCAGTTAAAGGAATAATAGTATTTCCATGGATATCTACCAACCCTTGGGATTTCTTATTAATGAAATAAAAATAATCGACCCTTGATGAAGGCAACTGGGACTCAGCGGCATGAGGTTTGGGAAGCAGCAAGCTCTGTATTTCCTGCTTGGTAGCCGGAAATGCAGACTGGTCTGCCTTGGTATAAAAGGCAGCCTCATCAAGCAAAGCTCCGGTTTTCTTATCTCGCAAAACAGGGAAATTGCCCACATCTTCATACTTGGCAGGAATTATTTCCCGCCCATTTTCATTGATTAACCCGAATTTACCTTTAGACACCATGTTGTTCTTTTTATCGTATTTGCCACCGATATTAACCCAACAGATTCCTTGGTTATTGAAACTGCCAATAAAATTATAAGTAGGCTTCACTATGATATTACCAGCTGAATCAATGAACCCGAACTTCTTGCCTTTCAAGACATATATCAGTTTCTTATTCAAATCTCCCATTGCTTCATAATTGGTTTTCAGGATTTCCTTACCTGTCTTATCAATCAACCCCCATTTTTCACCTGTATTGCTACTAGCTTTATTGCCTATGAGCCCACCCGTGGTTAGCATTACTCCTTTTTTAGTATTTCCACCTTCAGCGACGGGGCAAACCCCGTTATAAAATTCACCGATATATGTATATTTCCGTTTTGTAATGATTTCACCATCTTCATTAATCAGACTGTATTTTCCATCTTTTCCTATTTTAGCGATACCGTCTTTAAAGGGAGTAGCTTCATCATATTTATATTTTATCACTACCGTCCCGTCTTCCGTCATAAAACCATAACGCCCCTTTTCATTCTGCACGGCCTTCAACCTCTGAGCTTGCACAGAGCCACTGACCAGCACCAGCAGACATAGAATTAGGATAACTTTTTTATTTCTCATATTCTCTCTATTTAAAATCATTTGAACTTGAATTAATGGAGCCAAGTAATATTAGTAGTAACCGGTTGCTGCCCATTACCAAATGCTACACCTATAGCTCTGGCAGCTTCTATCCTCTGCTTTTTCAGCCCCGCTTCATCCTTATATTTCTCACGATTCTCAAAATCCCAATCACTGGTCACCTTTTGCTTTACTTCATTATACAAAGCTTTAGCTTCACCTTCACAACTGCTTCCCGGTTCAATGAAAACCAACCAGTCCAAAGCTTTTGAAGCACCTTCCGCATCGGGCGACTTCGCCCATTCGGATCTGGCGTATTGCATAATCAATTGACAATTATAATTCACATATTGAGTATAATAAGTGTCTATCAGTTTACTAGCTTCCTCATAGCCGACACAACATTCAGGAATAGAGGTAACATAATACAATGCAGCATCATACTCATGCATAGAAGCACTTTTTTGCGCTTTTACCAATATTTGCCTGTAATTACTATTATACCAAGAGATAATTTTTTCTTTCCCTTCGCGTATAAATTCTTGTATTTTCACGTTATTGCCATTTATTGCACGGAAAGCATTGATATATGCCCGGTTAATATTAGTACCTACTCCTTTTGCATCCACAGTGAGAGTAGAAAATACTTTCTGCCCTACTGCATCGCCTATATACAAAGTCAATTGAACAGTAAGCGCTGTACTGACAGGAGGACCGGACAATGTTTCCTTATATAAAGTATTGGTCTTAGCTGTGATAAAGAATGGTGTAAAATTGGAATTGGCAACACTCCCCTGACCGGCCACTGCCGCAGCTAAACGATTTCCTAAAATCTCTTGTACCTGGGATGGAAGTTCCTCTTTCTGGGCAGCTTTAGCTATGGTAAGGCTTATCTCACAATCCTGTGCTGCCACAGACATGACACAACATGCGCACCAAGCGGCAAATATCATATTCCTTATTTTCATATCTTTTCTATTTTTCTCCGATAACCAATTCAGCTTTACCTAACCCTTTCGTCATTACTTTGCAGGTAAGATTGGCTTTCTGATTGAGATATTTGCGCAAATCATTTGCAAAGCTTCTTGTATCTCTAGCCATTCCATTTTCACGATAAAGCGGAATGCGTACCTGCTCAAAAAGCATCATATTCTCAGTTGCATCAGTTAAACTAAAACGATGAGCCACCGTATTCTGCGCCACCCAATCTTCTATGATTTCCTGTAGTTCAGCCCCCCCAAATTCACTTTCCAAATTAACGCCGCTCCCATTATCAAACACACGGACTTCCAATGCCACTTCACGGCCATTAGCCATCAAATCATCAAAATGTTTCTGTAATTGACTTACGAAAGCATCCATCTTGTCTACTACCGCTTCTTCCAACAATACTGCCACTTCAGCAGCCATAGAAGGTTCTCCCGTACCTTGCGTCGCTGCGACCTGCTTATTAGTGTAGGCATCCAAGCCTCGCAAAGTATAAGTAACAGAACGTTTGGGACCCATTGTATTAATATTCCAAACTACTTCAATCAGAATATCAGCTTTAGCTCTATTCATTAACCGATCCAAAGGAGACTCTGCCAGTGAAGCTCCCGAAGTAGAACTGGTAGTCATCTCATGTTCCGCCGAACTCTGCTCTATGGAACGAATAGAAGATGCCATATCCTTCAACGGAAAATCTTTTTCAGCCATCAATTCACCTATTTTCGTTATGACATTCACCAAGTTCAAATCATTATCCAATGCCTTTTTATAATCCGGAATTTCGGTAATAGTGCCTTGATTGTTATATTTTTGTGTATAACCATTATGGGTACACCACACATTAGCGGGAACAACCATAATGGTAGGTTTTTTAGCCTGCCCATACACTCCGGTGTGTATAAGTGCTACAAGAAATAAAATAGCATATAATTTTTTCATGTTTTTCTGTCTTTATGGTTTTAAAATTTTATCTTCTATCAGTTTCTGCTGTAATTGAGAACGAAGCACACGCACCGTAGTGGAATAAGAAATTTGGGTTTTATTAGAAGCCTTCGTGTTAGAATTTGTTTTCTTATCTTCCATACTTACATACTTCAGATATTCCCCTCCGTCTCTAAAAAAGTCGTTAAAATAAGATGCATACCGTTCCTGTGCATTCACTTCTGTTATCAAAGGGCGCACACTACATTCACGACTACCGGCAACAACACCTTTGAACAAGACATCTCTTACTGCATTTTTCTTTGCCTGCTCTATAGCATCTGTACGATTTTTCCCTCTGCCCCAGGCGCGAAGTGTTTCCGACCCATCCAGTTCTACTCCCAAACATTCACTCTCAAAGGAATGATAGGAAGAAACACTTTTTTTGCTGCTGCATCCGGCAAGGATAAGTAAAAGCAGACATCCCAATTTCCACGTATAAAACAGATGTTTCATAATTTTTTCTTCTTTAAAATTCATAGCCTAATTTCAATGATACAAGTTACCATTATTCAGATTAATCACATCACGAGCCTGCCGGGAAAAAGCGGACAATAGTCCGCCAGCCAGTATCAGAAAAGTAACAATCAACCTCTTATACATAAGCTAAAATCCATTATTTAGTCCTTTAATAACTCCGGCTGATACCAACTCTTGATAGAGGGCGTCTTTCGCAACGGAAACCACTGCTGAAATTCGATACTGCTTTCCCATCTTCACCACTGAAAGATTCTCTCCTACCATATTGGCAAAATTCATGTAAGAACCTCCTTTTTGGAAAAAGACATCAAAATAATCCTGATGTTGCTGTTCTACCACCATGCTTCCTGCCAAAGGTTTCTGCCGGGTGCGTGAAGTCTGACTGGAAAATCCTTTAAAAAGCACCCCATGAACCGCACACTTCTTGATCATATCGGCATCCAATTTACTTTTCTTCTGGATTACTGTCACTTTTACCAAATAAGTACCTTGTGCACCTACTCCTTCTCCCTCTATCTCATATTTTAAAGGGTCATCACCTGCGTGCGCTCCAATACAGATGAATACAAAAAGAACCGTCATAATGATTCTACCGACAAATTTCACATTCATTACTCTCATAATTCTATTCTTTAATTATATATTATTGTTCACACCCTTCTTTACCGGCAAACTGCAAATATTCATCCTTCACTTTCCGATAATACTCTCCCATCAATTCGCCCGTATTCTTCTGAATCTTTTCTTCAAGATCTTCTAACACATATTTCAAAAAACCACAATGATTACTACCTCCTGCTATAGCAGTAGCTGTAGACCCACCAAGGGCATCTACCTCATCCATAGAAACTCCCAGATTAATTCCGGATGAAGGCTTATTTTGATTCCTGCTTTCATCTTTAAAAGAATTAGAGTTTGTAGATTCCAAATCATTATGCACACTTGCAATGTAACCAATCGTATTCAACGTTCTTTTCTTCTTGTCCTTTTTGGCTTGCTTCAGCGCTGACGCTACTTCTCCATTATCCGGATCCAATTCTGCCGCTATCTTCAGATGCTCCATTCCTTTAGAATAAATGCCATCAGTCACTTGCCCTTTTCCCATATAATAGTGGGCCATGGCATAGTCCGGAATCAAATCTGTCAATAAATTAAACATACCCCAAGCACCTGCCACTCCCTTTTTTTCTTCTTTCAAAAAGGATTCTGTCACATCCTCTGCAAAGCCATCAGAGAGTTGTCCCTTCGTATCTATCCAACCGAGTACGGAATTCAGCCAAACAGGTGCTTTGCCATCCACAAAACTACCTATATAATCAATCCTTCCCGGTAGTAATAAAGCACCTTGACTATTATATAGCCCCATTGCAAGACTTTTGGCAATCCAGACCTTTGCCGATACATCATAATATACCCATTGATAAACACAAGGCAATATAGTACGCCCATATATATCCAAAGCCCCCCATTTATCCTGCTTGCAAGCAAGAACAAATCCATCTTCTGCTATTATAAGCTCCTCATATTCTGTAGGAATTACAGTTTGTCCTCCCACTACAAGGCCCATTTTACCATTATCTTCCCTTATTCTGAGAGAATCGGTTATAACTTCTGCTCCAGGATTATTAATTTTTTCATTGACCTCTCTGCTACATTCAGCGATTTTATCAAGCAAATCATCAAAATCACCGTTCCCTTTCGCATTTTTCACTTCTTCTTGTTTCTGGCGATATACCTTATTGGATATAGGAACGCTTATCATTGCTTCTTCTAGAATATATTTACATGGAACAACGATTTCTCCCCTTAAATTAATAGCCCCGAACTTACCCTCTTGCTTGATTGTAGCCAACATGTTATCTCTAAAATTATCAGCGTAATCAAATTGAGGTTCAATGACAAATTCTCCTTTTTTATTTATAAAGCCAAACTTGCCATTCTTCTTTACCGCAGACAGTCCTAAATTAAATCCATGAATATCATCTGCATTTTCAAACTGCGGTTTAATTATAAAACGGTTGTGTATGTCTATAAAACCTACTTTTCCTCCTAAAACTACTCCTGCCAACTTTTCTGTAAATCTCTTGGTCACCCCTTCATATTGTGGAGAAATCAACCAATTTATCTCATAATCCTGATTTACTAAAGCCGCATCCCATCCACCAAACATAGAATTACCCCTATATTTTGAATTTTCCCACCATCCTTTATTTTCGGTCTGCTCATATCCCCATTTCTTTGTTACAGCATTTTGGCGCGCCTTCTGTGCATAAAAACTAAAAGGTATAGCACAGCATAATAAAAACAATATTACTTTTTTTACTTCATTCATATACATGTCTTTTTTTAACCTTATGCGGCTTCAAAGAAAAACAATTAACGTCATTTTACAAATTCACAAAACCAAGAGAAAGTATCAAACAGCCTAACAAGCATACTATTCTATCTAAATTAACGACTATATAGCCTCATTTCCATATACCGCAAAGGGAAAATTAAGCACTAAAAACAAAAAAAGCAGCAATCTCACGACTCCTGCTTTTCCACTGTGACTTAAAATCACTTTCTATAAACTTGTATTTTCAACGTCATCAATAGATTCACTACAACAAATAAAACCTATCCTGCAATTCTTTTCTGAACTTCTTGGAAACCTGAAGTTCCGTAATATTCTCAAACGGGGGAAACATGACGCAGCGGTTCTCCTTAATCATCATCAGATAATTGATATTAATGATATACGACTGATGGATCTGGACGAAGCAGGAGTCATATCCCTTGATATGATCGGCCGTAGTATTTTTCTTCAGCAGCAAAGGCAGCTGGTTGTTCAGCACCACTTCCCACAGTTTCCGGTCGGAGTTATAACGGAAAAAACCGATGTCAATGGAGCGCAGAATGCGCAAGTCATTGATGGGTGTGGATATCATAAAAGTATGCTCGCCGGCCGAATACACACGCGGAGGGATAACCAAAGATGCGGCTGCCGACTCTTCCGCCTTTTTCATGAAGCGGTCAATGATCCCTTCCAGCTCCTTCTTATCTATAGGCTTCAGCAAGTAGTCGAAAGCTGCTCCACGAATAGCATAAATCATGTACTTATCATAAGCTGTATAGAACACAATCTGCATATTCCAAGTGATTGCCCCCCTTAGCTGTTCCAGCAGTTCCATGCCCTTCATGTCCGGCAATTCCACGTCCAGAAACAGCAAGTCCGGATGAACTTTTTCCAGCAGTTTCCGGCCATTCGCACCGTTACGTGCCATCCCGTCTATAGACAGCCTGTTATATTTCTTCAACTCCAGACAAAGATTGTCCGCAGAGAACTCATCATCATCAATTATTACGACCCTGTATAGTTTATCCATAGTAAACAATCCTGCTTTAGTTATTAACGGAACAAAAGTATTAAAACATGTTTTAACGCACAAACCCGACACTCCGGTTATGGAACTATAGCGACCGTTTCGGACACTATCCTAGCAAAAATAACAACTAAACCATCTTTTTCAAATTATAATCATAGCCTTGGGGCAGGAAGACAGCAAACTCGCAACCGGTTTCTCCGTCTTCCAGCTGCACATTGGTTATGGATATGTCGATATGCTTTTTATTGTTGGCGTTCAACAACTGTATGGTTTGAAGAATCACTTTTATACCGGTGCCTGTACCATGGTTGACACTGTTTATCCGGTAACCTCCCCCATTGTCACGCACCTTGACGCAGATTCCCTCCCCGGTCTTCTTGATATCAATCCACAGTCTTTTCATCCCCTCTTTGTCCTTCAGGGCATGCTTGATAGCATTTTCTATCGGAATCTGTATCATCATGGAAGGAAGTATTTCTTGGTCAAGATGGATGGCAGCATCTATGGATGTGGACAGTATAAAGCTATCTCCCAATGCTTCACGTTCCAGGTTGATAAACGTATTGACAAAGTCCAGTTCCTCGGCCATGGTAACGCACAGCTGTTCGGTCAGTTCCAGGTTGCGCCGCATCAGCTTTACCAACCCACGCATATTTCCGGCCTGCTCATCGGTGTAGTTTCCCATCTCACGGTTCAGAATGTTAAAAATGAAATGGGGGAAACCCGGTTACGGATATTCTCCATACGCAAAGTGGCAATCATATTCTGACTTCTCATTTGCAGCAGGAAACGCTGTCTCTTGTTGTACATATAAACAAAAACAACGAGCCCCAAAATACAGATGCAGGCAAACATCCACAGGTAAAGCGTCTGATTCAACGCCAGTACTTCATTCTCTTTTTGCTGGATAAAAATTTTCTGCTTCATCAACGTGGTGTCCTGACTGTATTTCAGATCAATTTCAGCTGTACGCATTTTAATACGCTCATTACGTGTAGAATCATCAATACGCTGATTTTCCATTTGATAATAATAGGCTTGTTTGAAATCCCCCACCTCTTCAAAATAATGTTGCAGGTAACGGTTACGGATATGCTGCATATTCGGTTCCACATAATCAGGCTGTATAGCCTCAGACATACGTTTACGTGCTAAAGACAAATTATTCTGCTTCAAGGCAAGTTCAATCAATTGGGTATCCAAATAATAGAGAGCCGTCTGATTTTCGATAGAACGAAAAAAATCACTGCAAAGGTTTAAATAGTATGCGGCAGAATCAACCTGATTCATCAATAGAAAAGTTTCTCCCAAATTCATTTCAGTCAGATGTTCCTCAAAAATCATATCCGGATAAGAACGAGCTAACAATAATGATTTTCTGAAAAATTCCAAAGCATTAGGATAATCAGCACGAAAATAATAAGAATTACCACGATTATTCAAATAAATATGTTTCTCAAATGGAAGCATCTTATCATATTGCCGGGCAGCCAGTTCATAGTAATGATCACAAGAAGTAAAATCACGAAGTTCCATATAAACCTGTGCCAATCCGTAATAAACAGGAAAACGTTTTTCTTCAGGAATCTTCAATGAATCACAGTAAGACAAAGCTTTACGATACCACATCGCGCCTTTATCATAATGACCGGTACGGACAAAAGCATCAGCCAAATTAATAGAAATATCATGAAGCATATCTCTGCTACTACCCTTCAAACGATAATCAAATGCTTTTTGAAAACATACCACTGAAGAATCTGTCAACCCTTGACGAGCACATACATTACCTCGCATATTATAAATCTCAGCATACAAATCATTAATTAACGATGACGGTTCAGCTCCATCACAAAATACTTCCGCTCTATCCATGCTAAGTTTAGCCGAATCCATCTCGGATTTAAACATATATGCTTTTGCCAAAAGAACAAGATAATGGTAATACGCCACACTATCTGTGGCAACCGACATTTGCCTGGCAGTCCGGGTACATACATAACTAGGATTTTTTGACAATGAATCAATTATAAAATCATAATACTGCATATAGATATCCATTTGGGTCTTTTTATAAGTTCCGGAACTTGTACAAGATACTCCCCATATGCAAAATAATACACTATAACATAAAAATTTAAATATCAAATGTATGTTCTCCATCTTATCCTCCTTCATAGTTTATTGACAAACATAAGCAAAAATAAACACAACTATATACTTTTATTAAAATTTATTTGACCCAAACAGCCTTTTAGATAAAATTTACACAAAGATGAAGATTCACTTTGTCATGTCATGAAACATCCCTACCTTTGAAAAAAGAATTTATAAACGAAGAAACATGGAAACACTATCTAATTCTATCCTGACTGTACAAATAGCCGAGCATGGCGCCGAGCTTCAAAGTATCAAAAAGGATGGCAAAGAATATCTTTGGCAGGGCGACGCTAAATTTTGGGGACGGCGTTCACCTGTCCTTTTCCCTATAGTAGGACGTGTGTGGAACAATAAATACCGTCATGCCGGAAACACTTATGAAATAGGGCAACACGGTTTTGCACGTGATATGGACTTCAAACTAACCTATAAAGAAGACAAAGGAGCTGTATATTGGTTGGAAAGCACTCCTGATACATTGGGCAAGTTTCCTTTTCCCTTCCGCCTGCTGGTGGGATATTTATTGGAGGAAAATAAAATCACCGTAAAATGGCGTGTAGAAAATCTGGGAGCCATGGATATGTATTTCCAGATTGGAGCACACCCAGCTTTCTATTTCCCCGAGTTCGATGCTGCTACAAAGGATCGTGGCTTCTTTGTTTTTGACCGAAAGTCTGACTTAGAATATATCATGCCAACCGAAAAGGGGTGCGTATCACCAGAACGTCATGTACTAAAATTAAACAAAGAAGGGCTGATGCCAATTGATATTCATACTTTTGATTGTGACACTTATATTTTTGACAATAAACAACTGAAAAAAATAACCTTACTGGATAAAAAGAAAAAGCCCCATATCAGCTTGGAATTTAATTCTCCATTGGTAGCTTTGTGGTCTCCTACCAAGACACATCCCGATTGCCCATTTGTTTGCATTGAACCATGGTATGGACGTTGCGATTCTGTAGGGTATTCGGGCGAATTAAAGGACCGTGAATGGATACAGAAATTGGAACCAAAAGAAACGTTTGATGTAGAATATAAAATCATTATAGAGTAATCAAGAATAACGGGGTATGCACGATGAGTCACACCCCGTCTTTTTTGCTTACCGACTTCCCAAATACAAAAATATCATACCAATAAGTACCAGTGCCAAATCCACAGCCTTGCTTTTAAGATTCTTCTCACGGAATACCATTGCACCAAATAGAAAAGAAACAAGCACACTGCCACGCCTTACCATAGATACTATGGAAATCATTGCACCGTCCAAGCTTAAGGCATAGAAATAAACAAAATCAGCTGCCGACAGAAAAATAGATATCAGAATAATACACCAATGCCAATGAAACGGAGTGGTAGATTGGCGCTTCGGCCACCATAACAACATCAAAACACCTCCCATCATAAACAATTGATAGATATTATACCATGACTGTACAATCATTCTATCCAGTCCGATACCTCCTTGATCGACAGGCGCCATGAGATACTTGTCATAAAGCCCGCTGACCGCTCCCAACACAGCTGCCATTACCACATAATAAATCCATTTATTATGTTTGAAATCTATTCCCTCTTTCTTTCCGCTGCGGCTCAGCATAAAAAAAGAAAAGACAGCCATCAGCACACCAATCCATTGGTAAAAATTCAATCGCTCACCAAAGACCACTAAAGCTCCCACCAACACCATCACCGGACGAGTAGCGTTTATAGGTCCCACAATTGTGATAGGCAGATTCTTCATCCCAAAATATCCCAATATCCACGACGAAAGGACAATAACAGATTTCAACACCACATAGCGATGCACCTCCCACCCTGCAACAGGCACATAAAAAATAGAATCCTCCAATATTCCCGGTCTCCACACTGACAATACAATAAAAGGAAGAAATATCAAACTAGAGAACAACGTATTCAGAAATAATACCGGAATAACCGCATTGTCCTTCAACGACTGTTTCTTAAATACATCATAGAATCCCAGCAATACAGCCGAGAGAAATGCCAGAAGTAACCACATCATATCTTTTACCTTATTTAAAACAGAAGGCAAAGTTACAACAAAAAATAAACAAAGAAGTGTAGATTTTGATATAAATGGCACGGAAATAAAAGAAAAGGGGGATAGAGAAATACATCTCCACCACCCCTTCTTTTATTTATGAATATTCTCTCAGACTTTCGCCCGATGCTTATACTCGATTAAATTCCCAGTGATTTTCTTACGGCTTCCACCTTTTCCTCAGCAGCTGCATTAGCGGCATCGAAACATTTGTGGCAACCCATTTCACCTTTTACTTCCACATAGAATTTGATTTTAGGTTCTGTTCCTGACGGGCGAACTGAAATCTTAGTTCCATCTTCCGTAAAATATTGCAATACGTTACTAGCCTCCGGCATATCTATTTCTGTTATATTCCCGTTACCATCAGTCACCTTCAAAGTTTTAAAGTCCTTGACAAGAACAACCTTAGAACCGCCTATTTCTCTCGGAGGATTAGAACGGAAGTTTTCCATCATTGCCTTAATCTCTTCTGCCCCGCTCTTTCCTGGTTTCACAACATTCACAGTAGTTTCTTTTGAGAAACCATACTCCACATAAATATCAAGCAAAACTTCGAACAAGGTCTTGCCCTGGTCTTTTGCCCAAGCACAAATCTCCGCCAACAATGTACAAGCAGAAACAGCATCTTTATCACGGACAAAGTCTTCGGCCAGGAATCCGTAGCTTTCTTCACCACCTCCGATGTATTGCTGTTTGCCTTCACGCAAACGGATCTCACGTGCAATCCACTTGAATCCGGTATAGCAATCCAACATTTCGATGTGATTCTTGTCTGCGACAGATTTAATCAGTTCCGTAGTAACGATAGTCTTCACAATGAAATCATCATCCTTCATCTTACCCATCGCAATACGGTTCTTTATTATATAATACAAGAACAGCAAACAGGTTTGGTTACCATTGATCAGCACCCATTCTCCTTTGTCATTTTTACAAGCCATACCTACGCGGTCAGCATCCGGATCGCTAGCCATTACAATGTCAGCGTCTATTTTCTTAGCCAAATCAATAGCCATAGACAAAGCCTCGGCATTTTCCGGATTCGGAGAGACAACAGTCGGAAAATCGCCACTCTTCACCATTTGTTCAGGCACGGTATGTACATTTTCAAATCCCCATTGTTTCAATGCACGCGGAATCAACATCATACCTGTACCATGAATCGGAGTATACACAATTTTCAAATCCTTCTGACGCTTGATCACTTCAGGATCAATAGAAATCGTTTTCACTTTATTCAAATAGACGCTGTCTACCTCTTCGCCCACAATCTGAATCAGATCCTTGTTACCTTCAAACTTGATGTCGGTAGCCGATGAAATCTTGTTCACCTCATCAATGATACCCTTATCGTGCGGAGCCAATACTTGTGCACCATCATCCCAATAAGCCTTGTAACCATTGTATTCTCTCGGATTATGAGAGGCAGTAATATTGATACCGCTCTGGCAACCGAAATGACGGATAGCAAATGACATTTCAGGAGTAGGACGCATATCTTCAAACAAATATACTTTAATACCGTTCGCAGAAAAGATATTGGCAGAAATTTCCGCAAACAAACGGCTGTTGTTACGGCAATCATGACCTACCACAACAGATATCTGATCGAGATCTTTAAAATTTTTATTTAGATAATTGGACAAACCCTGAGTAGCAGCACCTACCGTATAAATATTCATACGGTTACTGCCCACGCCCATAATACCACGCAAACCACCTGTCCCAAACTCCAAATCTTTATAAAATGCTTCAATCAAATCAGTCTTATCGGGATTCGCCAACATTTTCTTAATTTCAGCCTGTGTTTCGGCATCATAAGCAGGTGTTAACCATTTCTCTGCTTTCTCTGTCACTTGCTTTATCAATTCTTCATTTTCCATAATTTTTTGTTATTTATAAGGTTTATAATTACATCCGATTTTTACGTCTTGACAAATGTAAAAGAATTAAATTAAAAATCCTAGAAATTTGAAAGAAGAAAATTAGAGATATAAAGGATTATCCCCCTAAAATAATCTGTCATAAAAAAGCAGAAGACCATACAAGGTAAAAAAACACTACTATATAACAGTCAGGAAAGTTCCCAGGCATCCTGAATACAATCTAAAAAACTATCTTATTATGCACAGGAGCAGGATCATAACCTGCCCCTCCACTAATTAATCAGACTTTCAGAACATACAAAAATATATCCTATTTCATCTTATAGCGTTCACCGGTGGCCTTTACCAGTTCTTCCAAAAATTCTTTGGGATACCCCGGACGTACCAAAGGAGCGCAATGACCGGTTTCAGGACGAAGTATGGTTCCATCTTTTGCCATCTTTTTCACAGCACCGTCATTATACTTCACAATCAAAAATTCGCCCAATTTCTTCCAGCTGTCTATTGCCGATTCGGCTGTCATGCAACTATAGTTAGTCAAGAACTCTTTTGCCTTTACAGGATCTTTCTCATATAAGCTCATGGCAGAAGATTCAATGCCAGCCTGTGCATTCGCATAAGTATCTTCCAAATTATTTTGAACGGCACGCATATCATCAATCATCAGGCTATAACGTGGACGAATCATATCGGCCACCCAATTATAAATCCAAAATGCAGAGTCCCATGAAAAAGTTACACAGTCGGCTTCTTTACCGCTATAACAGTCAGGAATACGATCCGAACAACAATATACAGGAGCAAACACTGTCATATTAGCATCATCTGTTCCAAACCATAATACTCCCCCTATTGCATCGGGCAGGTTAGCACGCATCTGTGCCACAAAAGTGAAAGCCGTTTGCTGAGTCGAAATGGGACGTTCATTGAAATATTCCTGATCTCCTACTTTAAAACTCAAGGGAGACAGACGATAAGGAGTTTTAAACGGACCGGCACCGGGATCATTAGTTATATCCAGTGGAGTACCCTCATAGTGATCGCGCATAGCCGCTTGTACATCACGTACTGAAAGTTTACGGGAAGGCTTGATATAAAGAGGCATCGGTTCTTTGCTGTCCCCCTGAATATAAGGAAGATAGGTATCTCCCACCGACTTGTTGAACATATTATAGAAACTCCATACACGCGCTTCACAGAACCGTATACCACCAAAATCTAAAGGATTATATGCCGCCGAGAAACTGAAATCTTTATTCATACCGTCAAAATAACCTTTTTCACGAGCGAAAGAAATCACATCCGGAGAGTAAAGACAATTATCCTTGTCATTCATATTGAACTGATGAATCCGGCTCTGATTAGCATGTGCGGCAATACAATCATCCGGTATACGGACTGCTACCCATACAGCACCTTTCACACCGGGACCCTTACCGATCATCTCCAAAATCCAGACTTCATTGGGATCAGCGATACTGAATGATTCGCCACTGCTATAATAACCATATTCTTTTACTAAATCCGTCATTACCTGTATGGCTTCTTTAGCTGTACGAGAACGCTGGAGAGCTACATAAATCAAACTTCCATAATCCATAATACCGGTAGAATCAACCAATTCCTCCCGTCCACCAAAAGTAGTTTCACCTATGGTTACCTGAAATTCATTCATATTACCTACCACATTATAGGTTTGACGCGCTTCTTTTATTTGCCCTAAATATTTGCCCGAATCCCAATCATAGATATCACGCATGGTTCCTTTTTCATGCATACCGGCAGGATAGTGATACAACTCGCCAAACATTCCGTATGAATCAGCGGAATAAGAAACGATAACAGAACCATCAACCGAGGCTCCCTTACCTACAATCAGGTTAGTGCATGCCAAACTCTCTGTTATTGCCGCCAATAGAAAGGCAGCACCTAAAATCAGTTTATTCTTCATTAATATATAACTTTTTAATTGTGTATAATACTTATTTTACCATCAAAATTCATATTCCTCTTTTGTTTCGTTTCCACAATAATCTGTCACCACCAATTCCAATTTATGGGCGACTCCTTTTTTTAACCGTTCAGGATGCTTCATCCACAATTTCGCATTTTTGGAACTGAAACCGAATAAGGCAAATTCGCCGTCTATCTTCACCTTATAATCCTTAATACCCGTTTCCGCATCTCCTATTTTGAACTGAACCTTACCTGTCTTCCATTGCGTTTTATTTAATGGAGTTACTCGTGGAGATAAGGTATCTATAGCTACGGTATAGGTTCCCAGTTCACGGATGGAAGTCTTCATCCAACCATTCTCATAAGTTCCTCCTGCTGAACCTTTCCTTTTTCCCCACTTACGGGCTACATAATATTTCGACGTATCCTCTACAGGAAGATGGCGTACCCCGATCATCAGCGTGCACCCAGCCTGCAAAGCTACTGGCTCATCGTGCAACTGGTACTCGTAAGATATTGCGGCTGTATCTTTAACCACATGACAGTTCAGTGCCACATCCTCATACAACATTCCTCGGGGGATAACCAGTTCCATACCCGGTTCCTGAACCACATTACCTTTATTCCATGCCAAATAATGTTTTACCTGCGGATGATATTCCTCTATCGGCTGCCTACGGCCACGCACAATGAAACGATAAGTCGACTTATTCCCGTATAAATCAGCTAATTCATAACGAAAATGATAATCACGTTCTTCATCAATCGTAACCACCCCTCCTTCATCATTGGCTTGTAACATGCGCAAACCATTTCCGGGAAGAATCTGTGAGCGCATCACCCAATTATGCCTCTTTACATTCTCCTCATAGTCTGTCCAGGCATTAATCATCCGGTTCTCTTCGGGCAAAACGCCATCCACCGTACTGCGAAAAACTTCTGTCGTATCCACATAGAGTACCACGGAACGCACACCATAATTATTATGTGTGCCATCCATATAGTCGTATGCCTTAATGCCAGCGGCTATTTTCCCCCAAGCAGAAACCGGTTGTCCCAAAGAAGCAACAGATATGGATTTTTTTCTTTGCGAGCCTTCCACAACTCCAGCGCCCCGCTGCGGATAAAGCATAATCATTGACGCACGTGGCGGAGTAGTGTCTTTAATTTTATCGGTATAGAACTGTAAGGGATCTATCAATTCACCAGTATCCGTACGGCGTATCTCCATATGCAGATGCGGTCCGAAAGAATACCCTTCATTACCGCTTAAAGCAATGATTTCTCCAGCTTTGAAACTGACCTGATGAGGCTCGAATTTCAAATCCACAGCAAAAGTTTCATGCCGATATTGATATTCCTCCACCACTTTTGCCACTGCAGAAGCAAATTTCAACACATGTCCATATACTGAAGTATATCCATTGGGATGCGTAATAAAAATAGCCTGCCCATATCCTCCGGGAGTAACCAGTACACGGCTCACATATCCGTCGGCAATGCAATGAATAGGTTTTCCCACCTCTCCCTGGGTTTTAAAATCCACTCCTCCATGAAAGTGGTTAGAACGCAGTTCACCGAAATTACCGCTCAGAGTAAGCGGAAAATCAAAAGGAGGACGGAATACAGGAGCAGCCGGTTCTTCCTGTGCCCGTACAGCAAGAACACTGCCCAAAGCTGCTATGATTATATAATTTCGTAAAGTCATTTTCTTTATTTTATGGAGAACTCATCACAAAAATTTTGAATCTCTCCGCAAACTTACAAATAAAAAACAGAATATCCTTTAAAACAATGTTGCTAAACATACATTTATTACGAAAAAAACATATCCAGACAAAACCTACTTTTCTGACATTTTGTTATCTTTGAGGCAGTCAAACCCCTTAAATGTGACAATTATGATAGTAGGAATTCCTAAAGAAATCAAAAACAACGAGAATCGTGTATCATTAACCCCTGCAGGAGCACACGAGTTGGTACAGAGAGGTCACACGGTGTATATACAACACACCGCAGGTATAAACAGCGGATTTTCCGATGAAGAGTATGAGAAAGTCGGAGCGCGTATCCTTCCTACTATAGAAGATGTGTACGCCATTGCCGAGATGATTATAAAAGTCAAGGAACCCATCGAATGTGAATATAACCTGGTACGTAAGGGCCAACTGGTATTTACATACTTCCATTTTGCCTGTGACAAAGAATTAACGGAGGCAATGATGCGTAGTGGTTCAGTATGCCTAGCTTACGAAACTGTAACAGACAAACAAGGAGGACTGCCTCTGCTGATTCCCATGAGTGAAGTGGCGGGACGAATGTCCACTCAGGAAGGAGCACGTTTTTTGGAGAAGCCTCAAGGAGGACGTGGCATCTTGCTAGGTGGAGTTCCCGGTGTCAAGCCAGCCAAAGTGCTGGTATTAGGCGGCGGCATCGTAGGAACCAATGCAGCTTTAATGGCTGCAGGATTAGGGGCTGATGTCACAATCTGTGATATTTCATTACCCCGCCTGCGTCAGTTGAGTGAGTTCATGCCTAAAAATGTAAAAACATTATTCTCGTCCAGCCACAATATAGAAAAAGAACTGCCAACAACTGATTTGATAATCGGTGCAGTTCTTATCCCCGGTGCAAAGGCTCCCCACCTCATAACACGCCCTATGCTGAAACTGATGAAAAAGGGTACTGTACTGGTAGATGTGGCCATTGACCAAGGAGGATGTTTTGAGACCTCCCATCCCACAACTCATGCCGAACCCATTTACGAAGTAGACGGTATCATCCATTACTGTGTGGCAAATATTCCGGGAGCCGTGCCGTGTACTTCAACCTTGGCATTAACCAATGCTACACTGCCATACGCTATCAGATTGGCAGATCTTGGTTGGGAAAAAGCTTGCGAAAACGATCCGGGACTAAAAAACGGCTTGAATATTGTAAACGGAAAGATTGTGTTTCCGGCCGTAGCAGAAGCCTTTGGCTGGAAAATTTAATAAAGTATGGATCCTAATGGAAAAAGGAAGGCCTATCATGAAAGGTCTTCCTTTTTTACGGAATAACATTTATAAGGATTATCATCTCATGATTTTTCAAGCACTTCCTCTACGGATTCTTCCCGCTGTTTCTTCCCAATCCGACTTACAATCCAAATGCTGACTTCGTAAAGCAAATACATAGGCACAGACACCATCATCAATGTAAAGACATCTGACGTAGGAGTGATAACAGCTCCAACTATCAGAATAATAACAATAGCATGACGACGATACCGCTTCATAAAATCAGCCGTAAGAAATCCCAGTTTGGCAAAAAGCCAACAAAGGACAGGAATCTCGAAAACAATCCCCATCATCAGGCTCATCATCATCAATGTATCCATATACGAAGACAAAGTAATCGTGTTCTCCACTTCCATACTGACCTGATAGGTAGCAAGAAAACGGAAAGTAAGAGGGAAAATCAAAAAATAATTCAAAAGAACTCCCATCATAAAAAGAAAATAGCCCCACCCTACAATCCGGGTAGAATATTTCTTTTCCTTCTCGTATAAAGCCGGCGAAACAAAACGGAACAACTGATAAATAACATAAGGAGATGCCAGCAAAAAACCCGTATAAAAAGACACGCTCATATGAGTAATGAATTGAGCCGCCAATTGGGTATTGATCATTTTCACATAAAACACTTCCGGACATAATGAAGGCATAGCCATGAAATCAGCTATCCGGCAAAAAAAACGATAAATAATGAAATCAGCATTCTTAGGCGCTAGAACAATAGCAAAAAGCTCATCCTTAAACAAGAATGCTACCAACATTAGAAATACCACAGCCACTGCAATACGGAACAAGACATGGCGCAGTTCTTCCAGATGATCCCAAAAAGTCAGTATCTTCTGCTGTTGTTCCATCATTTGTCACTCTTTCGTTTCCCCTTTCTTATCTTTCCCATCTATATCATCCTCCACCCCGTTCATCCCTTCCTTAAAACTCTTAACCCCTTTGCCCAACCCCTTCATCAGTTCGGGTATCTTCTTCCCACCAAAGAATAAAAGAACAATCAATGCAATGAATAATATTTCCTGCATTCCTAATCCTAAAAATAATAATGTGCCTGTCATTTTATCTATTAACTATTAAATGATTTATCAAAAACCAAAGTCATCCATTTACCGGGATCTCCATCCATGACAGCTACCAGAACATAGCCAGCGCCACCATTTTCAGGCTGTTTCACAATTTGCAGCATAACATCAAATGTTTACAACTTATCTTTTTGCAATAGCTTTCAACAAAGCATAGCCACCAAAAATCTGGAGCAACATGCCCGGAATTCCAATCCGGAAATCCTGTGCCGCCAAATAGAAATCACCGACAAGAGCCCATTCTATCAAGGTACCCACCACCTGATATGCCATAACAGTCCCCAGCAATGCAGGAATCGTAATCTTACGGAAACGATCTGCCATATATCCCGCCACCAACGCCAACAATACCGACTTTACCAATATAGCCGGAAGTATGGTCACAGAAGGCATTCCAAACAAGAAGCTATTGACAAGCGGAGAAAGAACAGCCGTCAACATCCCCACTTTGAATCCATATTTATAAGCACCTATTAATGTGAAGAAATAAATGGGTAACATAGCAGGTCCACCCAAATGCACCAAATGACAAAGTTGCGGCAATACCACATTACCTACAATAAACACGAATGCAAATAAATAAGTATTTGCGTTTGTGTAATTTAACGAATAGAGTTTTGTTGTTGATTCCATAAATACTAACCTTTCATTTAATTTCTGCAAATATAATCATTTCATAAAGCAAGCTCCATCTTTTTTTTCCCTTTTCTTGTTTATATTATCAAATATTCTTCTATCTTCGCAATAGATTGATAAAATTACAACTATGAAATATTATAAATTCATCTATTTTTTAGCCTTCGTCCTTGGAATGTCAACATGGGCACAGGCACAAAGCACTCCTTGTACCGGAAATGCATATAGCACAAACGCAGACTTCTTCCGTGCCTCAGCATCAGCTCAGAGCGGTGATGCCACTGCCTCCAAAAAGAAGGCGGTCATTGCAGCCCGTACCGCAATAACCAGCCAGATCAAAGCAAAGGCGGAAATGGCTGCCAAGTCTCAAAAAAAATTCGGTAATGCAGAGTGGGAACAATTCTCAGATCTGATCCAAATGGCTACCCAGCAAGAGGCTGCTAACTTAAAAGTAATCTGTGAAAACAGCCGGCAGAGCGGTGGTAAATATAAAACAGACGTTGTGGTAGAATTGCCTAAAGCAGGAGTTCTGTCCACAATCATCAACCAAATAAAAAGTGATGATAAATTAAAAGGACTTTTTGAAGAAAGCCAGTTTAAGCAAGCGTTTTAAAGCCACTTGAATCCATCAGAGGAGTCAATGCAGTTTAAAAGGAAAACCTATTACATCAACCTAATCTTGACAGATTTATGGAAAAGTTGTACGATTACCTTCCCCAGCAATTGGTTACTTTCATTCTGGTGACCTTGTTCTCTTTACTCATCGGTTTATCCCAACGGAGAATCAGCCTGAAACGAGAGGGGGAAACTACGCTTTTCGGCACAGACCGGACTTTTACTTTTATCGGCATTTTGGGATATCTCCTCTATATACTTGATCCTAAGGAAATGCATTTATTTATGGGAGGCGGAATAATTTTAGGTATGTTACTGGGCATCAATTATTATGTCAAGCAATCCCAGTTCCACGTGTTTGGAGTGACAACAATCATCATCGCCCTTATCACCTATTGTATGGCTCCTATCATAAGTACACAACCTTCCTGGTTTTACGTGATGATGGTAGTCACCGTGCTTCTTTTCACAGAAATGAAACACACCTTCACAGAACTTGTACAACGGATGCAGAATGATGAAATGATCACACTGGCAAAATTTCTGGCTATCAGCGGTATCATTTTGCCCATGCTACCCAAGGAACCTCTCATACCGGGTATCAATCTCACTCCATACACCATTTGGCTGGCTACTGTAGTCGTATCGGGTATCTCCTATTTGTCCTACCTGCTGAAGCAATATGTTTTCCGCGAATCAGGCACTTTGGTTTCGGGCATTATCGGTGGTCTGTATAGCAGCACCGCTACCATTTCCATCCTTGCCCGCAAATGCAAACGGGTACAAGCGCATGAAATACCGGAATATGTATCTGCCATGATGCTTGCTGTCAGCATGATGTTCTTACGTTTCATGATTTTGATCCTTATATTCAGCACTTCCATCTTTCTGAATATTTACCCCTATCTGCTCATCATGTCTGCAACCGCCGCCGGCATCGGCATATTCATCCATAAAAAGCATACTATAAAAGGCGAGCGCGAAGTTATTGAAGAAACGGAAACGGAAAGTAATCCACTGGAATTCAAAGTCGCTCTGATCTTTGCTTTATTATTTGTAGTATTTACATTTCTGACTCACTATACATTGGTTTATGCAGGAACAGGAGGTTTGAGTATTCTCTCCATTGCAACAGGATTAAGTGATATCACTCCTTTCATACTAAACCTGTTACAAGGCGGAAACATTCCGGCAACCATTGTAGGGGCCTGTATCATGCAAGCTATCATCAGCAACATCGTAGTGAATATGTTCTATGCCATATTTTTTTCCTCCCGCAGAAAAGAAATGCTGCCTTATGTATGGAAAGGATTCCTCACTGTCATTGGAGTAAACGCTGTACTATTACTCATCTATTACTTCTAAATTATATTCTCATAAAAAAACATGCGGATAAACAGGATTTTTCAGACAATTCATATCATCCGCATACTTTTTAATATTCTAATAAATCCCTATCAGAAAAGTAGAATATAAGCCAATGAACTAAGACTGATCACCGCCCAAAGAGCAATACCTTGAATCAGAGGTTTCATACCTACTTGCTTCAATACATCCATAGACAAGGAAGCTCCAATAAAGAACATGGTAATAATCAATCCCTTACGTGCCAGTCCGGAAACAGCCTGCCCGAATTGAGGCACACCATCCAGCACATAAGTATTCAGAACGATAGCCACAACAAAATAAAGGATAAACCAAGGAATGCTTACTTTCTTACCGCTTCCCTTGAAAATAAAAGAAGTAGCGAATGCCAAAGGAATAATCCAAAGTGCACGGGTCAGTTTGATTGTTGTCGCCACTTTCAACGCCTCTTCACCGTATGCCGCACCTGCTCCCACCACAGAACTCGTATCATGAATAGCAATAGCTGCCCAAGTACCAAACTGTTGTTGATCTAACCCAAACATATGGCCTAACACCGGAAAAATAAACAAAGCGATGGCATTCAATACAAAGATAGTAGCCAAAGCCACAGACATCTCACTATCTTTAGCTTTCAATACAGGACCCACAGCAGCAATAGCGCTTCCCCCACAAATTGCAGTACCCGAACTGATAAGATAAGCCGTATCACGATCTACCTTCAAAAGTTTATGCCCTATAAACATACCTATAATCATTGTACCGATTACAGAAATGATCGTGAATTCCATTCCTTCCTTACCGGAAGCCAGAGAAGCCTGAAGATTCATACCGAACCCCAATCCCACTACAGAATATTGCAACAAATATTTAGAAACCTTTTTATTGAACTTAGGATAGGCCTGTCCGCAAACTAATGCAAATATCAACCCCAGAAATAAAGATACGGGGGGAGTGACCCACTGGGAAAATGAAGCCAATACCGGAATATAGTCCATCAACAAAAAGACCGTTAACGTGGAAAGCAAACCTACATAAATAGTTTTGCTGTTTTGCTGTAAAGCTGTTACTGAAATCATATATTTTACTTTTTAACATTATTTCTCCATTTCGGGATGCAAAGGTAATATATGTTTCAAAAACAATCTAATTGTTTTTAATTATAAGTTATAACTTTTCCTTATAATGATTGGCAAATTGCATGAACAGAGCCGGGAGCCCTGTATCCTGCCCTTGCAATTGGACAAAATCAAATTCACGAAACATCACCAGGTCTTTTATATCCAATACTTTAAACTTCCCTGAATACAGTTCTTTATTAATAGACCGAATAGACAAAATCCCCATGCACTCACTATTTTCCAGAAATAATTTAATGCTCTCTGTACTTCCCAGGTGCATACGGATAGTAAGGTCCGATAACTTTATGTTGTGTTTATGCAAAGCGGTAATCAATACATCCAATGTTCCCGAACCTCTTTCACGAAGCACAAGAGGAACTTCTTTCAATTCATCCAAAGTTATCTCATCATAATCCATCCACTTACTATGAGTATGGACGATAGCCACCAGCTCATCTTGCAGAAAAGGAGTATATTTCAAATTAGGTTGCCGGGTATTTCCCTCTACCAGTGCCAAATCTATACGATGTTCCTGCAATGCCTTTTCCACCTCAGAGGAGTTCCCGCTGAAAAGTGATAAAGACATTTGCGGAAACTTCTCGATAAAGCGGGCCAGCAAAGGGGGAAGCACATATTGGGCAATTGTAGTACTGGCTCCCAAGCGCAACTCACCGGTATGCTCATTACGTAATAAGTTCATCTCGTACTCCAAGCGTCCGTAATCTTCCAAAATTTTCTCACAATGCTCCAACAACAACCTGCCTGCATCAGTCAGCAAGATCTTGTTCCCCATTCGCTCAAAAAGGCGTGTCTGGTACATCGTCTCCAATTCCTGAATATGCTTGGTTATAGCCGGCTGACTGATAAACAGCTCCTGCGAAGCCTTTGTAAAGCTGAGGTTTTTCGCAACACTGCTGAATACTCTTAACCTGAAATCAGACATGTTTTTTAATGATTACAGTTCGTCTGCTTTAATTCCTAACGACTGTAAAACAGCGAATCCAAGCATCTCCCACTGATAAGCTACTTCACTGGTTGGAGGATTCATACCGAATACCGTCATTTTTTCTTTTCCATCCACCTTATTTAATATAGCAGGAACTTTATCTCCATATTCTTCTTCGGCAGGGACAATAATCACCCGTTTCACCTCTTTTGCATCAACCACCACTCTCAAAGACTCCAGAAACAACTCTTCGCGACTAGCCATATCCGACGGTTCGAAAGAATAAAGTGCAAACTCTCCCAACTGGCTTTTGAAAGCCACGTTATTTAATTCCTTTTCCAAATCCGACGGCTGAAAAGCATCCATTTTCTTACTTTCCTCGTCATAAATAAATAATACCTGAACAGCATTCTCCCCCAAGGGTATTCCACTATCCAGTGACAGACATTCCAACAACACCGGTAAATCCGCTTTCGGCAACTTACGGCCCACCACGTCACCAAAATGTTTGGATAAATCACCCGCCACCCTATCTACATAGGCTACATCCACCAAAATTACAGTATCTGCAAACTTTATTTCATTTGTCATCTCGTTTTCATTTTATGATTTCGATGCTAAGATAGCAATTATCATCTGCTTGCAAAAAGAGTTATCTGCCTTTTTGTGTACAATTCGGACTTTTTTTCATTTAAAAGCCGGAGAGCCTGCCATTTTGTCTTCTTATTTTACTTCATTAGCTTTCTTTTTCTTTTTGGCAAACTATTTGACGATTATCAAATGAAATCGCAAAAGCCACTGAACAAAGCAGTGACAGTTACGTTTTCAATAGGTATTTGAATAATATTTAGAAAGGAGATACAATATGAATTTTAACAACTTCACAATTAAATCACAGGAGGCAGTGCAACAAGCGGTGAACGTAACTCAAGCCCGCGGACAGCAAGCTATCGAGCCTGTGCATCTGTTGGCCGGAGTACTGAAAGTAGGTGAAAACGTCACCAACTTCATTTTCCAGAAATTGGGAATGAACGCCCAGCAGATCGCATTGGTCATCGACAAGCAAATTGACTCGCTGCCTAAGGTTTCGGGAGGAGAACCTTACCTTAGCCGTGAAAGCAACGAGATATTACAAAGAGCCGTACAGTATTCCAAAGAGATGGGTGACGAATTCGTTTCACTGGAAGCTATTATCCTGGCCTTGTTGAATGTAAAGAGTACTGTCGCTACCATATTGAAAGACGCGGGAATGACAGACAAAGAGCTGCGCTCCGCCATAGCAGAACTACGTAAAGGTGAAAAAGTAACTTCACAATCCAGTGAAGACACTTATCAATCCTTAAGCAAATATGCCATTAATTTGAATGAGGCTGCCCGCAGCGGAAAACTTGATCCGGTTATCGGGCGTGATGAAGAAATACGTAGGGTATTACAAATATTAAGCCGCCGTACCAAGAATAATCCGATTTTAATCGGTGAGCCGGGTACCGGTAAGACCGCCATTGTTGAAGGCTTGGCACACCGTATCATCCGAGGTGATGTACCCGACAACTTGAAGAACAAACAAATCTTCTCATTGGATATGGGCGCACTGGTTGCCGGAGCCAAATACAAAGGTGAATTTGAAGAACGTCTGAAATCTGTTGTCAATGAAGTAATCAAAGCCGAAGGCAGCATCATCCTGTTTATCGATGAAATCCATACCTTGGTCGGAGCCGGTAAAGGTGAAGGTGCCATGGATGCCGCCAATATATTGAAACCCGCCTTGGCCCGTGGTGAGCTCCGCAGCATAGGAGCCACTACTTTGGACGAATATCAGAAGTACTTCGAAAAGGACAAGGCATTGGAACGCCGGTTCCAAACCGTTATGGTAGCCGAACCGGACACGCTGAGCACCATCTCCATTCTCCGTGGATTGAAAGAACGTTACGAAAACCATCACAAGGTACGTATCAAAGATGAAGCCATCATTGCCGCTGTAGAATTGAGTAACCGTTACATTACCGAACGTTTCCTTCCGGACAAGGCTATTGACCTGATGGATGAAGCTGCTGCCAAATTGCGTATGGAACGTGATTCCGTGCCTGAAGAACTGGATGAAATCTCACGTCACCTGAAACAACTGGAAATTGAACGTGAGGCCATCAAACGTGAAAAAGACGAGCCCAAATTACAACAGCTGAATAAAGAGATTGCCGAACTGAAAGAACAGGAAACCTCTTACAAAGCCAAATGGCAGAGTGAAAAGGAACTGGTCAACAAGATTCAGCAAAACAAGCAGGAAATAGAACAATTGAAATTTGAAGCCGAGAAAGCGGAACGTGAGGGAGATTACGGTAAAGTAGCCGAAATCCGTTATGGAAAATTACAGGCTTTAGAGAACGAGATCAAAGATATTCAAGAAGACCTGAAACACAAGCAGGGTGACAGTGCCATGATAAAGGAAGAAGTTACCGCTGAGGACATTGCCGATGTTGTTTCACGGTGGACAGGGATACCGGTCAACAAGATGCTGCAAAGCGAACGTGACAAATTGCTTCATCTGGAGCAAGAATTACATTTGCGTGTGGTAGGTCAGGATGAAGCCATAGCAGCCGTATCCGATGCCGTACGCCGCAGCCGTGCCGGATTACAGGATCCGAAACGTCCGATAGGTTCATTCATCTTCCTGGGTACTACCGGTGTAGGTAAGACAGAACTTGCCAAAGCATTGGCCGACTACCTGTTTGATGACGAGAGCCTGATGACGCGTATCGACATGAGCGAATATCAGGAGAAACACTCTGTATCCCGTCTGATCGGAGCGCCTCCCGGATACGTAGGTTACGATGAAGGCGGTCAGTTGACAGAAGCCGTCCGACGCAAACCATACTCTGTGGTATTGTTTGATGAAATAGAAAAAGCACATCCCGATGTGTTCAATATTCTGCTGCAAGTTTTGGATGACGGACGTCTGACTGACAACAAGGGACGTACGGTAAACTTCAAGAATACAATTATCATCATGACTTCCAACCTGGGCAGCGCATACATTCAAAGCCAGTTCGAAAAGATTAATGACGAGAATCGCGAAGTGGTGATTGAAGAGACGAAGAAAGAGGTAATGTCCATGTTGAAAAAAACGATACGGCCGGAGTTTCTGAACCGTATAGATGAAACAATCATGTTCTTGCCTTTGAACAGAGAAGAGATAGAACAGATTGTGATGTTACAAATCAACGGTATCAAGAATATGCTGGCCGGCAACGGCATTACTTTGGAAATGACCGATGAGGCCGTCCGTTTCATTGCCAGCACAGGCTATGATCCCGAATTCGGCGCCCGTCCCGTGAAACGTGCCATCCAGCGCTATTTGCTGAATGATTTGTCCAAAAAGCTATTGTCACAGGAAGTGGACCGAAGCAAACCGATTATCGTAGAAACAGCGGGTGACGGATTAAAATTCCGCAACTAGAATGTTACAAACAACCAGTAAAGATAAGGTCTTATCTTTACTGAGCAAAAGGGGTGTTCATCATGCACCCCTTTTTTCGTTAATTATAGCCCTCTATCTGCAATATTTTAAATATTTCCTTAACCAATATGTTTCCAATAGCTAAAAAACGGCAATAAGCTCATAAAACAGTTTAATCAGCCATCTCTACTTTCTTTTTTCATCCTTATATAAGAAAGAAGACTGGAATACGGCAAGATTCAGAACAGCCTGTGTAGACTGGTATATTTTTACAATATTGAAAAACATAAGAAACTTATTCATCCGAAAAGAGTTCATTGAACTGGATAATCGTAAAAAAAGATAACCTACTGTTTTATTATCAAACATATACTGAAACTTCATACCTGTATGATATGTATCACTTGTAAGATATATAATCTTTCACCTGTAACATTACTAATCTTACAGCCCACACATTAGTAACGTGTCGCCCCACACGTTACTAACCTTCCGGCATGCAGGTTACTAACCTCTCAAACGTCCTGTTCTTTTCTGAAAAGAACAAGGTCTTTAAAAAAAAGAAAAAGACGTTTTCATTGAAAGAACAAGAGCTTTTTAAAATTTGACCTGTTGTTTTTTTCCATAACGGTATCTACATGCCGAAACGCCTTATTTTTCCTTCAGATCTTTCAGCCCCTCCGCAAACACCCTGCCCGTCGGCATTCCGGCTGAAGGATATACCTCACGAAATGTTTCAGCCGGAAAATATCCTTCAGAACAACCACTCCTCCGAAAATAAAACCGGCTGAAACATTTCCACTTGGCTGAAGGATTCCATAACCTCAATCCTTCAGCCGAAACGCCGACGGGCAGGGTGTTTGCGGAGGGGCTGAAGCTTATGAAGGATTTTTCAGGATATTCTCTACAGGGCATTATAAACGACCGTATCCCACTGAAAAAGGTAATATATGTTCATAGACAAAGTATGTGTACTTCATCGGCAAAGTAAGTGGTGTTATTTCGCCAATGAAGTACACATACTTTTTTTACCAATAATGCCGGTAAACAAAAAGCCCGTCAAGCAGTTTACAATCTACTTGACAGGCCTTTCCCTTTCGCTTTATTTCAATTATTCAGCAGCAGCTTCTTCCACTTTGTCAGCAGAATCTGCCGGAGCTTCTACAAATTCAGTAATACCATTGTTTACCAAAATATTGTACCATGAAATCAGTTTCTTGATATCTCCGTTATGAACACGGTCACGATCATAATTTGGCAAAACTTCTGCAAAATAAGCATGCAACTCATCGGCTGATGCTTTTTTATAATTGATAGAAGCAACCGCTCCATTCTCTTTCTTCTTTACCGCTTCCAGCACTTCGCTCAAAGGCACTTCTTCTGCATCTGTGTACATAGCAATATCCGCCAATGAGATAACTTTGTCATGAGCATAAGCAGGAACTCTTTTCTTAGCCGCGTCAACTGTTTCTACAATCAACATGTTCTTTCCTTGAGAAATCAATTTATATAATCCCGGTTTGCCCGCGATTGATAAAATGGTCTTTAACATACTATTCTATTTTATATTTATGGTTTGAGGAAGCAAAAGTACAATTCACCAATGAAACTCCCAAATTTATAGTATGAATTTTTCGGTTTTTAATTGTTCTACTATTCTGTTCAACTGGGGTATGAGCAATTGCACCCCGTCATTCACCACCGTGAAATCGGCCCGCCGACGCTTTTCTTCATCATCCATCTGGGCAGCAATACGTGCCCGGACTTGTTCCTCGCTGGCTCCGTCACGATACATGGCACGCTGTATACGCAGTTCTACAGGTGCATAGACCATTATTACCGCATCTACCGTATCCTGAAAACCGGCCTCATACAAAATAGCCGATTCCATACCCACTATCTCACACTTTTCCTGACGTTCCACCCATACGGTAAAATCTTTCCGTACCCGGGGATGGATAATGGAATTGATTTGGAGCACATGCGCCGGATCGGAAAACAGATAGGAAGCCAGCAACGGCTTGTTTAACAGACCAGCCTTATAAACCTCCTCACCTAACAAAGCAATCAGTTCCCCACGAATTCCGGCATCGGAAACAGTAAGGCGTTTCGCTTCATTATCCGCATTATACACTGGGATATGCATATTCTCCAGCAAATGGGAAATGTATGATTTTCCACTGCCGATGCCACCGGTAACCGCTATCTTAATCATTGAATTTAATTCGTTGTTCTATCAAATAATCCACCTCCTTGGGATTCAAACGGACGTGGTTCACATATCGGGGGATGGATTTGAGATTGACCGGACACTTCTCCCCCTTATTGTTCAACAAAGACTCATAAGTCACCCCGATAAAGAAATCCTCGGAAGTGATGGACTTGAAATGACTCAGACCTACCTGAAAAGTTACCTGAACCTTGGAGGGAAAAGTGCGAAGTACTTTATCGGGCGGAAAATTGATGCCACGTATAGGCACCTCCACACTTTTTTCAGCGTAAATATCTACCAATAAAGTCACATCATCAAAAGAGGGAATGAATTTCGCTCCACGTACATCGGCCAGATTCACCCTGCGACGAACGGTGTCTGCCACATCTTCAAAGTTCAATGCCTGTGTATAAGCAGCCGTGATGGTATCCAAAATCTCTTGAGGAGCATAAACCATCACTGAATCCGGCGAGTAAATGATATCCGAGATATAATACTGACGGTCCAAAGCCACCTTGCCTTGCAATTTCACGGGCACCTTCTTTGCCTTCCCTTTTGTATAAATAAACTCCACAGTATCCGGCCGTATGGTCAGCAATTTGGTTGTCTGATTCAACTGGACCGAAATCTTTTTCATTAAAGCTGAAACCGGAATCCGGACACGACTTCCTTTATCCTCATAGTCCTTAAAGTCCACAACAATGGGATAGAATGTCTGTCCCAGCATATAGTTAGCCAATACAGTTCCCCTGTCTTTCACGCCAATACGCAGTTCATCAGGAAGTTCGGAGGTCAGCACCACATCACTAGGTACATTCTTCAACCGTAACGGAACGGAGAATTCCGTTTCATAATCATCATTTAACACCTGAAGCAACCAAAAGCAGAAAGATACAAATACAAAAAACAAGAAAATCAGGAACTCCCTGCTATTACGGCTAAGCAGGAAGCTTCTGATTCTCTCTAAAGTCTTTAAATAGTAAATACGTATGTTCCTTTTGTCGAACATGTTGTTATGTCATTTACTTTGCCTGTTGTTGGTTGGATGCAGCATTAGCGAAGATAGAATTTCTATCAATTTTAATCTTAACGCCTGACGCTATTTCCAAAACAACCGTATTATCTTCTATTTCTTTTATCTTTCCGTATATACCACCTGCAGTGATCACTTCCTGACCCACTTCCAGGTTCTTGCGGAAATTAGCAATTTCTTTCTGTTTTTTATTCTGAGGACGAATCATGAAGAAGTACATAATAGCGAAAATGGCTACCATCATAATAAGGAAAGAGTAATCTCCTCCACCCCCTGCCTGCAGAAATACAAATAATAAGTTCATACTTTCTATGTTTTTTAGTTTATAATACCGTTATTCTTCAATAACAAACAAAGATATTAATTTTTTGTTAGCTTATTCTCTTTTTTTAATGAATTAACGATTCCATCCAAAGTACCGTTAATAAAGCCACCGCTTTTCGGAGTGCTGTACAGTTTGGCTATTTCCACGTACTCATTCAGTGAAACGCTGACCGGGATATTGGGAAAACTCAGGATTTCAGCCAAAGCGATCTGCATAATGACCACATCCATGAAAGCCACACGGTCTAAATCCCAGTTCTTTGTATTTTCGCTAATCAGATGACGATAATAATCGGCATTCAAGATAGTACGACGGAACAAACGGCGCGCGAAGTCTTGATCCTCCTCATCTTTAAATTCCGGCAACAATTCCTGTTTTGCACCATTCTTCTCATCGAAACGCTTGATGGTCTTCAACACAAAGGTATCCACGATTTCCTTATCATCATTCCAATACAAACTTTGGTCCTCCAAAACCTGATCCAGTTCGATATTATTGAAAATAATATTTTTATATAGTTTGCGCCACAATTCACGGTCTTCCTCATACGAAGAAGTCTCACTGGCCATATATTCCTTATATATATCGCTTTCTAAGATTTTATCACATAAAGTCTTTACGAAATCAGCTTCATTCTCCCAAGTTTTCTTCTGATTGTTCGAAAACTCCAGCAGCTGTTTGTTTACCTCCAGCTGTGCAATAAAGCGGTTTTCCACAAATTTGGTGTTGGGAAACAATTCTTCCTTAGTAGGGACCAGTTTGTTTTTCGCAGCATTCAGTCGTTTGTTAGCCTGTTTAGTTACCTCTACCATTAAAAGCAGCAGATAGTTGTATAAGTCATACGCTTTAGAAAGGCTGAAAAATAACTCTTTTTCCGCTGTATCCAAGTTTTTGCCTCCGTTCTGATAATAAGCATAGACTATCTGAACTATCTTAAGACGAATAAGAACTCTATTTATCATAATTCACATAAAATTATTAAGGAGTTGCAAAAGTAGGTATTTTCATTGATTTTACATAACATAATTACATTTTTTAATGTAAAATTTACATAGAGCTATCTAAATCGCTTTTTTCATCGAAGTTTATCCGCAAATTCTTTGCCCATTTAAAAAAAATGTCCAATTTTGAAGCCGATTTATAAAGATACTTAAGTTATGGAAGATTATAAAAAGAAAAGTGTAGTGGATGGTGACAAAGAAATTGTTTTTTCAAAAGCAATTAAAGCCGGCAAACGTATTTATTATTTAGATGTGAAGAAAAACCGAAAAGATGAAATGTTTTTGGCTATTACCGAAAGCAAGAAGATTGTTTCGGGAGAAGGTGATGACTCGCAAGTAAGCTTCGAAAAACATAAGATTTTTCTATATAAAGAAGATTTTGAGAAGTTCATGAACGGTTTACAACAGGCTATACAGTTTATTGCCGAAGAGCAAGGTCCTATTGAACCTCATCACACTGAAAATGAAGAACAGGAAACGACCGAAGACGCTCACAAGCCGCTTAGTCCGAATGAAATTAAAATAGATATCGATTTCTGATTCCAACCGATAAAGAAAGCACAATGATAAAAAAATTGTGCTTTCTTTTTGTCAAGTCGGAAATAAGCAGTAATTTTGCACCGCTTTTTCAAGCTCATCGTGTGATATACCACATCGTGTGATGGCGAATTAAGCAATAAGATCAACTTAATTTAGAGTAACACAAAAAATTAAAAAACAATGAAATCAATTGAAATTAAAGGTACTGTCAGAACAGACGTAGGAAAGAAAGCAACTCACGAATTGCGTAAGAACAATGGTGTTCCTTGTGTATTGTATGGAGTACAGAAAGACGAAAACGGCTTGCCCGTAGCTACTCACTTCTCCGTGCCCACCGAAGGACTCCGTAACTTGGTATACACACCGCACATCTATGTTGTAGACTTGAACATTGACGGTAAAATAGTAAACGCTATTTTGAAAGATATCCAGTTCCATCCTGTAACGGATGCAATCCTTCACGTTGACTTCTATCAGATTGATGAAGCTAAACCCATCGTTATGGAAGTTCCTGTTCAGCTGGAAGGTTTGGCAGAAGGTGTACGTGCCGGTGGTAAATTGGCATTACAGTTGCGTAAACTGAAAGTGAAAGCTTTATACAATGTAATTCCTGAACGTCTGGTTGTTGATGTAACTTCTTTGGGTCTGGGCAAGACTGTCAAAGTGGGCGAATTAAGCTATGAAGGTTTGGAATTGATTAACGCTAAAGAAGCCGTTGTTTGTGCAGTTAAATTGACTCGTGCCGCTCGTGGTGCTGCTGCAACTGCCGGCAAATAATCAGTAACCTTTTAATCCTTATCAATGAAATATTTGATTACAGGACTGGGTAATATAGGTGAAGAATACCGAAATACCCGTCACAACATAGGATTCACAGTATTGGACGCCCTTGCAAAGGCGTCCAATCTTGTTTTTACCGACGGACGTTATGGGGCTACTGCCACCCTCTCGCTCAAAGGACGCCAGCTTATCCTGCTGAAACCGTCTACTTACATGAACCTGAGTGGAAATGCAGTGCGCTACTGGATGCAGAAAGAAAACATTCCGTTGGAAAATGTGTTGATAGTGGTGGACGACCTCGCCCTTCCTTTCGGTACACTACGCCTGAAAGGAAAAGGCAGCGATGCCGGACACAATGGTTTGAAACATATAGCTGCTACGCTGGGTACACAGGATTATGCCCGTCTGCGCTTTGGTATCGGCAACGATTTTCCCCGTGGCGGACAAATAGATTTTGTATTAGGTCACTTCACTGATGAAGATTTGAAGACCATGGACGAACGTGTAGCAACGGCTTGCGACATAATTAAGAGTTTTTGTCTGGCAGGCATCAGTATAACAATGAACCAATACAATAAAAAGTAATGGCTGAAGCAAGAATTGATAAATGGCTGTGGGCCTCACGTATATTCAAGACCCGTACTATCGCTGCCGAAGCATGCAAGAAAGGACGGGTTTCCATCAACGGTACTCAGGTGAAGCCGTCGAGAATGATAAAGCCGGGAGAAGTGATACAGGTAAAGAAACCGCCTGTCACGTACTCATTTAAAGTTTTACAGGCAATAGAGAAACGTATAGGTGCCAAATTGGTTCCTGAAATTCTGGAGAATGTAACGACTCCGGAGCAATATGAATTACTGGAAATGAGCAGAATCAGCGGTTTTGTTGATCGCGCCCGCGGAACAGGGCGTCCCACCAAGAAGGACCGTCGCAGCATGGAAGAATTCATTACTCCTGAATATTTCGGTGATGATGACTTCGACTTTGAATTTGATTTCGAAGAACAAGAATAGATAGTGATTAATGGTTAGTGATTGTAGGTGTACGCATCTGCTATTAATCACTAGCCATTAACTACTATCTATCTGTTAATCATTTCACTACTACAGATTTTTCTTTATAGCTTCAATCATTTCTTGGTATTCCGCATCAGTCAGATAAACTTTTCCCGGATTCATCTGAAATACACCTCCATAATCAGGTCCGTCCACATACTTGGGAGCCAGATGAAAATGCAGGTGAGAAAGTTTGTCACTATATGCTCCGTAATTTATTTTTTCAGGGTGGAAAGCCTTGTCCATAGCACGGGTCACACGGGCAACATCTGCCATAAATGCATTACGTTCTTCATCACTCAGTTCAAACAAGTCGTTTACATGATCTTTATAAGCAACAAGGCAACGTCCGCGATAGGTTTGTTCCTTAAACAGGAATACGCGTGAAACACTCAGTGGCGCTATTTCAATCATTAAATTGTGCAATGTCTCATTGTTCTGACAATACAGACAATCTTTAGGATCACTTTTCATGGTTTTCTTATGTATTAAAATTAATTATTCTTCCTCTTTTTCTTTCTTACCCAACAAACGGTACACATCATCCCGTTCGCCTACCACCCATACCACATCTCCTTCCGTAAAAGGTACATTGATATCAGGGGTCATCAGCGTACTATCTTCTTTTTCGACGCCTACCACCAGACATTTGTACTCATCCCGGATACCACTTTCTTTGATATTTTTACCCAAGAAAAATGAGTTACGATCTATAATGAACTGTTTCAGATTCATTTCACGCCTTTCCAAATCTTCCTCTTCAGCGGCGGCTGATACTCTTTCTGCCTGACGGGCAAACTCGCCCAACTGCTCATCCGTACCGATTACCTGTATGGTGTCACCGGGAAACAGACGTACATTCGCCCCCGGAATATTAATACGATGCATTCCACGAATGATAGATGCCACATGTACTCCGTATTTATGCCCCAAATTCAGCTCTCTTAACGTATATCCCGCCCATAAGGAATCCGCAGGTATCTCAAAATCCGAAAGATGTAAGTCGCGGGACAACAAATGTCCTTCATACTCAGGACGCTTCTGACCTGTGAACTCAGCATGCACATCTCTGAAACGCAAATTCTGAATAAAAGTACGCTCCATGAATATAGATTGCTTCTTCAGCCATCGCGAGAACATCATCATACCTACCAAAACAACGGCTATACCGATCAGCAAAGTCGTGGAAGTCTGAAAAAGTTTCTCTATAACAAACATCACAAACATGACAGCTATCACTATACGGAGTAAAATGGTAGAAATTAAGGGAGCCCGGTTGAAACGGCTATCCTGCCATAACGCCTGGAACTCTACAGAGTGGTTTTTTTTCATGATAATGGCACGCAAGAAAGGTGCGATGCAGACGATAGTAAAAACAGTTCCTGCCAGATTGGCCCAAAAGACAGGCAGACTAGCCCGGAACAATGGAATAATAAAATGGAATGAAAGTGTAATCATAGCTATACACAATACAGAATAAACAGCTACGATCCTAGCTATGGCAACCAACAATTTCTTCCAATTGTTTTCATGATTCACCGTTTGTGATCCCGATGAATAACGCTCAAGCATTTTTTTCCATTTGCCGGGCAGACGTTTCTCTACTATATGATAAGCAGGTATCGCCAAACGTATCATATACGGGGTCAGAAATGTGGTAATGACCGAAACAGCCACCACAATAGGATATAAGAAATCACTGGTTACTTTCAGACTTACCCCCAACGAAGCGATAATAAATGCAAATTCACCAATCTGGGTCAGACTGAAACCACATTGCATGGCAACTTTCAACGGCTGTCCCGACAAAATCACACCACCTGTACCAAAAATAACCTGCCCAAGCAGAATGGCCAATGTAATAATCACAATGGGCCATATATATTCTACAATCATGGCAGGGTCTACCATCATTCCCACAGATACAAAGAAAATGGCTCCAAACAAATCCTTTACAGGGGCCACAAGCTTCTCTATATTTTCGGCCTCTACCGTTTCTGCCAAAATAGACCCCATTATAAAAGCTCCAAACGCAGCCGAAAATCCAACCTTGGCCGCCACAACTACCATACCGAAGCACAATGCCAGCGAAACAATCAGCAATGTTTCATTTGCCATCCACTTGCGGGAACGCTTCAAAAATGTAGGAATGATATAAATACCTACCACAAACCACAATATAAGGAAGAATAATAATTTGGCAATGCTATATACCATTTCACTGCCCTCGAAATTCTGACTCACTGCCATTGTACTCAACATAACCATCAAAACAATAGCCAATATATCTTCCAATATCAAAATACTAAGAACCAAGCCGGCAAACCGTTGCTGCCTCAATCCCAAATCATCAAAAGCCTTATAGATAATAGTCGTGGAGGACATGGCCAACATACCTCCCAAATACAGACAGTCCATGCGTTGCCACCCGAAAGACCACCCTACAAAAATCCCAACCAATATCATACAAAATATAATGGTACACGCCGCAATGACCGCCGTCCCCCCTACCTTCACCAGTTTCTTGAAACTAAATTCCAACCCTAGAGCGAACAACAAGAATATCACACCAATCTCCGACCATGTATGGATATTGGCCACATCAATGACCGACGGAGTAAGAGGAACATGGGGACTTGCCAAAAAGCCGGCTACGATATAGCCGAGAACAAGAGGTTGCTTTAACCGTTTAAAGACGAGCGTCATGACACCGGCGCAGATCAGAATCAAAGCCAAATCACTTATCAATGGAGCCAATTCAGACATAGCTAATAAATTTTTGATTGCAAAATTAAGAATTATCTATTTATCATATTCTTCATCCTATTATTAATTTTGCATTAAAAGCTGTTTTTATGAAAAGGAACTAACCGTAAATGTATATCAGCCATATAAAGAAAACGCGAATATTCAGATTTCTTGAATATCCGCGTTTTCTTTGTTATCAGCGTTCTCTTTTCCGGCTTTCGATTTATTTTCTGAACGGGGCCTTTACTACTACAGCTTTCAGCTTGCGTCCGCGCACATCAATAAATATTTCAGTACCTAATGCTGTGTAAGCAGTCTGAACATATCCCATACCGATACCAATCTTACGCATTGGAGACATGGTTCCACTAGTTACTTCACCTATTTTCTCTCCATCAGCATTTACCAGTTCATAACCATGACGGGGAATACCACGGTCTACCATTTCAAAAGCAATCAGCTTGCGTTTCAATCCTTCGGCTTTCTGCTTTTCAAGTAAAGCACGTGAAGTGAAATTCTTTCCTTCAACAAATTTGGTAATCCAGCCCAATCCTGCTTCCAACGGAGAAGTGGTATCACTCAAATCATTACCATACAGGCAAAAGCCCATTTCCAAACGTAATGTATCACGAGCCCCTAGCCCGATAGGTTTAATCCCTTCAGGAGCACCTGCTTCAAAAATTGCTTTCCAGATAGCCTGACCGGCTTCGGGATAAAAATAAAGCTCGAAACCACCTGCACCGGTATAACCGGTATTCGAAATAATCACATCTTTCTGACCGGCGAACTCACCTGTGGTAAAAGCATAATAAGGAATTTCAGACAAGTTGACCGGAGTCAGTTTTTGCAAAACTTCCATAGCCTTCGGTCCCTGAATAGCAAGCTGTGCCATACGGTCGGATGCATTTTCCAATTCCGCACCCACTGTGTTATGGCTGACACACCAGTTCCAGTCTTTCTCAATATTGGCCGCATTTACCACCAACAAATATTTTTCGGATTCATAGTGATATACCAACAGGTCATCAACAATACCTCCCTCCTCATTAGGGAAACAAGTATATTGCGCTTTACCGACGGGCAAAGTTGCCACATTGTTTGAAGTCACTTGCTGCAAAAACTCCAACGCATTAGGACCTTTTACCCAAAATTCACCCATATGGGATACATCAAAAACACCTACGGCATTACATACAGTAAGATGTTCATCAATAATTCCCGAATATTCAATAGGCATATTATAACCTGCAAATTCGTGCATTTTCGCCCCCAAGGCAATGTGTGTTTCGGTAAACGGAGTTGTTTTCATGTTATTACTTTACTATTTTAAGGTTAATAAATTACTTATCTTGCCACCAATTCAGCGATTTTCACCACCACTTTCATGGCTTTCTCAATAGACTGGATTGGCACGAACTCATATCTGCCATGAAAATTCAAGCCGCCGGCAAAAATATTGGGACAAGGCAATCCCTTAAATGAAAGTTGTGCACCATCCGTTCCACCGCGGATAGCCTTCACCTTAGGTGTCACGCCCGCCTCTTCCATAGCCTTGAAAGCGATATCAATGATATGCATCACCGGCTCAATTTTCTCACGCATATTGTAATACTGGTCTTTCAATTCCAATGTAACGGTGCCTTCTCCATATTTCTTATTGATGATTTCCGCCCACTTTTTCATATTTTCCTTGCATGCCTCAAACTTGGCACGGTCATGATCACGGATTATATAAGAGATGGTAGTCTGCTCTACTTCACCCGTCATGCCAATCAAATGATAGAATCCCTGATAACCATCAGTACATTCGGGCACTTCGTCCGTAGGCAGTAAAGACACAAACTCATTAGCCACACGCAAGGAGTTGATCATTTTATCCTTTGCATATCCCGGATGTACGTTACGTCCTTTAATAATCACTTTCGCAGAAGCGGCATTAAAGTTTTCAAACTCCAACTCCCCTACTTCACCACCATCCATCGTATATGCCCACTCGCATCCGAATCTCTCCACATCAAATTTATGTGCACCCAAGCCTATTTCTTCATCAGGATTAAATCCCACACGAATTTTTCCATGCTTGATTTCAGGATGTTCTTTCAAATATACCATAGCTGAGATGATTTCAGCAATACCCGCCTTGTCATCAGCTCCCAACAATGTTTTGCCGTTGGTTACAATAAGGTCCTCCCCTTTATGATCCAACAGTTCGGGAAATTGCTTGGGAGAAAGTATAATGTTGTCTTCTTCGCATAATACAATATCCGTTCCGTCATAACCATAGACAATGCGTGGGGTGACTCCCGCACCCGTCATATCGGGACTGGTATCCATGTGTGCAATAAATCCGATGGTAGGAACCGGTTTATCCGTATTGGCCGGCCATGTGGCAAACAGATAACCATTCTCATCCAAAGAAATTTCCTGAAAGCCCAATTGTTCCAATTCAGATCTTAAATATTGTGCAAACACCATCTGCTTCGGTGTACTGGGGGTAGCCCCGCTATTCTCATCAGACTGAGTGTCGAAGCTTACATATTTTAAAAATCGTTCTATTACCGTCATTTTTCTTTTTGTTTTAATATTCATACTTGCCTGTAAAAATAGAAAAAGAGCCGTGAATTGCCAAACAAATCACGGCTCTTTTTCATTAATATTTTATTATTTTGTTATTAGAAACAACTGGAACCATCAAAACAATGGGTACATACCTTACATTTTGGTAATCCTATCGCTTCTACCAAAGTTTCCAAAGTATTGAATTTCAAGGAGCTCAGACCGAAGCGGTCGGCAATCATTTGCACCATCTTCTTATACTCCGGCGAATCTGTCGTTGCATATTTTTCCAGATTCTTATTTTCATCGCCTTCAATCTCCTTAATCATCCGGCGGGTTATCAATTCCAAATCACTTTTTGAAGAAGTGAAACCAATGAAAGGGCATCCATAAATCAATGGCGGACAAGCAATGCGCATATGAACCTCTTTGGCACCATAATCAAATAAAATTTTCACATTATCACGAAGTTGGGTTCCACGCACTATAGAATCGTCACAGAACAACACGCGCTTACCTTCCAGCATTGCACGATTAGGTATCAGCTTCATTTTTGCTACCAGTGAACGCATTTCCTGATTGGCAGGAGTAAAACTACGAGGCCAGGTGGGTGTGTACTTGGCAATAGCACGATGATAAGGAATTCCTTTGCCTTCAGCATACCCCAATGCCATGCCTACTCCCGAATCAGGAATACCGCAGGCACAATCAACTTCCGAATCGTCCTTCTGCCCCATTTTATAACCACTCATAAAACGTACTTCCTCTACATTTTTCCCTTCATAGCATGAAACAGGAAATCCATAATATACCCACAAAAAAGAACAAATCTGCATTCCTTCGTTCGGCTTGCGCATTTGTTCCATTCCGTCGGCACGCAAGCGAATAATTTCGCCCGGTCCTACATATTTCTCTATTTCATAATCCAGATTCGGCAAACTGCTTGATTCACTTGTCGCAGCATACGCACCCTCTTTTTTACCTATCACAATCGGAGTACGCCCCCATTTGTCACGTGCTGCTATAATACCATCTTCCGTCAATATCAGCATGGAGCATGATCCTTTGATTTTATTAAAGACATTCTCTATACCATCTACAAAATTTTTCCCTTGCACAATAAGCAATGCGATCAGCTCCGTCTGATTCGTCTTGCCAAGACTCATTTCAGAAAAATGCATATTAGCTGCCAGCAAGTCGCGTTCCAATTCCGTAATGTTATTGATTTTAGCTACTGTGACGATGGCGAACTTGCCCAGATGCGAGTTTATCACGATAGGCTGCGGGTCCGTATCACTGATAATGCCGATACCCGAACTACCTTTGAACTTTGGAAGTTCAGATTCAAACTTCGTGCGGAAATAAGAACTCTCCAAATTGTGGATAGAACGCATAAATCCCTCTCCTTGGGCATACGTAGCCAAACCACCTCTTTTTGTTCCTAAATGTGAATTATAGTCCGTCCCGTAAAATAAGTCGGTGACGCATTCAGCCTTTGAGACTGTTCCAAAAAAACCACCCATTCCTTTTTGCGTATTTTTCGTTTAGGGTGCAAAATTACGAAAAAAGTTTGGCTCTGAATGAATAATCATTGCTATTTTTGCATTAAAATGTAGCATTTATGAAATCACTATTACTCATCTTCTTGGGAGGAGGTACAGGAAGTGTACTTCGCTACCTGCTTACCATAAGCATTTATCGCCAGGGAACAACGAATTTTCCGTGGGGTACTTTCGCAGTCAATATTTTGGGTTGCATACTGATCGGGGTATTCTATACCCTCACCTCACGCATTCATATCAACAATGATATAAGACTGATGCTCACTATCGGACTTTGCGGTGGCTTCACTACTTTTTCCACTTTCAGCAACGAAAGTCTGCAATTACTGAAATCAGGACTCTACCCCTCTTTTTTCACCTACATCATCGGTAGTGTGGTATTGGGTATCCTCGGAGTAATGCTAGGGATATGGATGAGCGAATAAAGCAAAAAAATATCCCTCCGGCTCTATACCACATAGAACAGGAGGGATTGAAATTGCACCTCAGTTATTAAACCTTATTTTAATCTCAAGACACTTCGTCCGGCTGTAATGGCTGCACTGTTTGCAGGAGTTGACTTACGGGTACAATAATCAAATTCCGCAGTTTTCTCTCCGTTAAATGATTTCCATTTTAATTTCAGCTTCACTGTTTTTCCTTCAGTGTCAGGCAAGGAATCCAAATTAAATGCCACCAGTCCGTCGGCAGGTTCACCATATACATCACCAAAAGCATTATGACGGAATTCCACCTCATAAGGATTTTCAGCATCTTTACTCATCAACAAATTGACAAAATGAGCTTGACTGCGATTCCCCCACATGGTTCTGAAACGCAAAGTCAAATAACCGTCCTCGGCAATTGTTACCCAATCGTTAATCATATCTACAGGGTCAGTACCATATACTTCATCATTCTTATCTCCTAAATCACCGGCAATCGGTTTTGTCAAGATACTGTCTATCCAGTTGATATGTACAGCCTTGTCATACTCTCCGCTTGACTCATTCACCGGATCGAAATTTACAAGGGCCCTTACTTCCTTCTCACCATAGGGAGAATTTTTCATATTGACAGGTAACAGTGTCGTACTGTCATCCAACTGCATAAAAAATGAATTGTCGGCCACCGGTTTCACAGTAACCAGTGCATTGGGCAACGCATATCTATAATAATCATTATCATCATCATCCAAACAGGATTGAAAGATCATCACAGAAGCAAGCACCGCTACAGACGCAAGCAATTTATTAAAACCAAAAAACTTTTTCATTGTGCTTTTCTTTACTTAGTTAATTATTCTAGTTTATAAGTCCTTTCTATTGAAAGAAATGCAGGCCATACCATAATGCTGCACGAAGTTTTGTTAAGAAAACATAATCATCTGACAGTTATGTTACAAACCTTCTTCCATTTATATTTCTTACATTCACACAAGCGAGCCATAGGCGAACAAAGGGATAATTTTACCGAAATTTAGCTCATCTCAAATTACTAATCCTATGATTTTTTTATCTTAATTTTGTTACTGTTTTTTGAAAAAAGAAAAGATTTAGAATAAAGAGTTTTATGAAAGCTACTATCACAAGTCTCATTTTTTTACTACTGTCATTAACCGTCTCATCGCAGACTTATAAATACATTGGCATAGAAGAAGGACTAAGCAATCAGAAAATATACAAAATTCAGAAAGATGCTCGTGGATATATGTGGTTCCTTACCCATGTGGGGATAGACCAATATAACGGAAAAGAAATAAAACATTATAAATTAAAAGAAGGTAACAGGGAACTAGACCCGTTATTGAATATAAACTGGACTTTTTTAGATAAAACAGGTACACTACTGGTCACAGGAAAACAAGGCAGAATTTTTCGTTATGATTCAGGCCACGACCGTTTTGTACAGATATACAGTATGTACAATTACTGGAATAAGGACTACCATGCTTTCGTGAGATATAGTTACATAGACCAGGAGGATAACGTATGGCTGTGCGGCAAATCGGCTATCCACCTTTTTAACATAGAATCCGGACAAAAGCAACAAATCTCTAACCGACTGGGAAATATCACCTGCATAGAACAGATAAACAGTGAACATTTCTTTATAGGTACAGACAAAAGAATCTATCTGGCAAAACTGGAAAACGGGAATTTAAAAGAGCTCTCCTGCGGCAAACTGGGAATGATGGATATGCACGTACATGAATTATATCTACACCGTACAGCCAACAAACTATTTATAGGCACTTTTGAAAAGGGAGTCTATATATATGACTTGAACAGCCAGAAAATTGTACGTCCCGAAGTAGAACTGACAGATGTGAATATTACACGGATCAGTCCTTTGAACACAAAGGAATTATTAGTAGCCACTGAAGGAGCAGGAGTACACAAGTTAAACATAGACACCTATGAAACAGATCCTTATATCATTGCAAACTATGGTAGTTACAACGAAATGGACGGAAACATTATCAATGATGTATATGTAGACAACGAGCAGCGTATCTGGCTGTCCAACTATCCTACGGGAATTACCGTCCGCAATAACCAATATACCAACTACAACTGGATAAAGCACTCTATTGGCAACCGGCAGTCACTAGTAAACAACCAAGTAAACTCCATTATAGAAGACAGTGACGGGGATCTGTGGTTTGGAACAAGCAACGGCATCAGCTTATACGATTCAAAGCAAAAGCAATGGCGTTCTTTCCTAAGCTCTTTCAATCACGGACTAAAAAATCAGAACCGCATTTTTATTACTTTATGCGAAGTCTCTCCGGGTATTATATGGGCGGGAGGATATGCATCGGGCATTTTCCAGATTACCAAGAAAAACGGGAACATAGAATACCTCACCCCTGCCCAATCCTTCCATCTGAATGTACGTGCCGACAAATACATACGCGACATTAAAAAGGACAGATACGGGTGTATATGGTCCGGAGGATATTATAATCTGAAATGCTTTAATCTGAAGACACGCCAAGGACGTCTTTATCCCGGACTAGGTTCTGTTACTGCCATTGAAGAAAAGGACAGTACATCTATGTGGATAGGTACCTCCACCAATCTTTTTCTACTGGACCGGAATTCGGGCAAATACCATGAAATACCTCTGCCCGGTGGAGCGACCTACATTTATACGTTACACCAAGAAGACAATGGTTTACTCTACATTGGCACCAGTGGTTCCGGACTATTTACTTATGATCCGGTAAAAGAATCAATCAGCGCCCATTACCATACAGGAAACAGCTCGTTAGTATCAAACAGCATTTATGTTATTCTACCCACAAAAGACGGGAATATCTTGATGAGTACCGAAAATGGTATCAGTATTTTCTCGCCTACCAACCGCCAGTTCCGCAACTGGACTCGCGGACAAGGGTTGATGTCCACCTGTTTCAATGCCGGCTCCGGCGTACTACGTGCCAATGGGAACACCGTATTCGGAAGTACAGACGGTGCACTGGAATTCCCCCCAAACATAGAGATGCCCAAAACAGGAGATTCACATATGATATTCAGCGATTTCCGTATTTTCTACCAAACTGTATATCCCAATGATCCAAACTCTCCTCTGACTAAAGATATCGACCAAATAGAGAAATTGAATCTGAAATATATGCAAAATACATTTTCCATCCGAGTATCCTCTATCAATTACGATTATCCGTCGGACATACTATATACCTGGCAGTTGGAAGGATTCTACGATGGCTGGACTACTCCCAGTGACGAAGGAACTATCCGATTTACTAATGTTGCTCCCGGCACCTATACACTGCGTGTACGTTCCGTTTCCAAAGAGGATAATAAACACGTGTTGCAGGAGCGGATATTGAAAATAACTGTAGCACATCCCGTGTGGCTCAGTTTTTGGGCTATTTGTATTTATGTCCTGACTATCATTTTAGCAACATACGTCATTTTCCGCCTTCATTCCATGCGCAGAGAAAAAAAGGCCTCGGATGAAAGAACTCGGTTCTTTATCAATACAGCGCATGATATCCGTACTCCGCTGACACTGATAAAGGCACCTTTGGAAGAAATTCAACAAAAAGAAAATTTAAGTGAAGAAAGTCAGGCCAATATGCTTACAGCCATGAAGAACGTGGACACTTTGATACGCCTCACCACCAATCTGATAAACTTCAGCAAAGCCAATGTGTACTCCTCCTCCCTTCGTATATCGGAACACGAACTTAATACCTATATGGAAGGAATATATCATGCCTTTTATAGTTATGCAGAAGCCAAACAGATCAAACTCGACTACAAAAGCAACTTTGAATATCAAAATGTATGGTTCGACAAAGAAAAGATGGACTCGATCACAAAAAATCTGATTTCAAATGCCATCAAATATACTCCCGCCCACGGTGAGGTACACATTATCACCCGCCATGACAAGGACAACTGGAGTCTGGAGATTACGGACACGGGCATCGGGATTCCTGCCAAAGAACAGAAAAAGTTATTTAAGTTACACTTCAGGGGCAGCAATGCCATCAATGCAAAAATTACAGGCAGTGGAATCGGACTGATGTTAGTGTGGAAACTGGTACGTATTCATAAAGGAAAGATCAGCATAGAAAGCGTAGAGAATAAAGGCACCCGCGTAAAGGTTATCTTCCCCCAAAAACAATTCCGAAGTCAACAGGTTCCGACAAAAACGGTACAACAAGAAAACGTGGTACCAGTATCCCCTAGTGCAGTCTCTCCCCACACTTATAAAGATCAGTATCGGCAGCATGTTCAAAATGCACAGCGCATCCTGGTTGTGGAAGACCATGACGATCTACGCGAATATCTGTCTCATACTTTATCCGAAGCTTATCAAGTGGAAACATGTACCAATGGAAAAGAAGCCTTAAAAATCATCCCCGAATTTAAGCCTGATTTAGTATTATCGGACATTATGATGCCCGAAATGCGGGGGGACGAATTGTGTTCTGCTATCAAGAATAATATACTGACGTCTCATATCCCTGTAATTCTGCTAACAGCATTAAATGACGAAAAGAATATCGTTGAAGGGTTGGAAACAGGTGCGGACAAATACCTGATAAAACCTTTTAACATAGGAATACTAAAAGCATCCATAGCCAATATACTGACTAACCGTGCACTACTTCGTAGCAAATATGCAGAAATGGAACTACACAATGACAGCATTTCCATAAATTATAGCAACACATTGGATCAACAGTTCCTGGAAACAGTAAAAGAAACAATAACTGAAAATCTAGACAATTCAGGTTTCAACGTGGAGTCACTCTGTGCTTCACAAAATATGAGCCGTTCCAGTTTCTACAATAAACTAAAAGCATTGACAGACCAAGCTCCGGCAGACTATATCCGCCTGATCCGGCTGAAACGGGCAGCGCAATTACTATCCGAAGGACAGTATAATATATCCGAAATATCAGATATGACCGGGTTTAATGATGTAAAATATTTCCGCGAGGTATTCAAAAAATACTATAAAATAAGTCCTAGCGGATATAGCAAGGGAGAAATGAAGGAAGAACCGACTAAACCATAAGATTCCTAAAGAAACTTATTTTGAACAAAATTTATCATTAACGCATTAACAGATAAAAGAGAAAATGAGTACTTTCGGGGCATTCATCCGTAGAATAAACTGACTTATGATAGGAAAAATTAAAATGATGGCAATCATCACGTTTTACGTAGCTGTATTACTTGTTATTGCAGTGTATTTGCAAGACGGAAGCGGAACATTCTCCCATTTTTTCGAAAATGCAAATCTATACATACGTAATTTGCGTAATGTACATGCTCCGGCTTTCCATCAAACTTATGACAATTATCTGCAACTTTTTCCACTCATACTTCTATTCGGACTGAAATTGGGAGGAATAAGAGGTAATTTCGGATGGAAACGGCTGTTCACTTTCATAGTCTTGTCAGTCGTACTGACGCAGCTGGTAGTAAATGGATTAAAACTCACCACAGGGGTGCTTCGCCCGGATGCCACAAATTATTTCTCTTTTCCTTCCGGACATACGGCAGCAGCGTTTATGGCAGCTACCCTATTGTATAAGGAATATGGATTCAAAGGATATTGGGTAGGATTAGTAGCATACGCAGCAGCTATAGTTACAGGGTTTACCCGCATTCTGAATAACCGTCACTGGCTGTTTGATGTCATCATTGGTGCGGCCTTGGGAATATTGCTTACAGATTTGGCTTTCCGCCTGGTACAACTCATATTCAAAGATCGGGGACTTATACAACATAAATAAATACTATAAACTTAATAACACAACAAACTTGGCACTTATGAAAAAACAAATGATCTTATTGGGAATGTTAATGGCATTTTGTATGGCAGAGGCCAAAGTAACACTGCCTGCATTATTCACAGACAATATGGTATTACAACAAAAATCGAATGTCATTTTTCATGGCCATTCATCTACAAAAAAAGAAGTGATAATAAAAACGGGATGGAATAAGCATCCCTATACGACATCACCTGACAAAGAAGGAAATTGGAAAATAGAAGTTCCTACCCCATCTGCCGGAGGTCCTTATGAAATTATCATTTCGGACGGGGATGAGCACATACTGCAAAATATTCTGATTGGCGAAATATGGTTGTATACAGGAGAATGTGAAACAGAAACTCCCATAGATATACCCTCCCAACCTTATATCCGTCTGTTTCAGACAAAAAAAGAAATCTCTTTAGTTCCCAAGAAAGATTTGCATGCTACACAAGAAGGTTGGAAAGAATGTACATCTGAAACCATAACCGGACTCCCTGCAATCGGATATTTTTTTGCCAGTCAGTTACAAAAAAACCTGAAAGTACCCATAGGTATAATAAGTTGTACCTGGAAAGATACTCCTGCAGAAGCATGGGCCAGTTATGATGCGTTAGAAAACCTGCCAAGTTACAACAAAGAAACTGAAATGCTTGAATCCTTGGGGTTCAATCCTGAAAAAATAGAAGCAGAATATGCCCGTCAAAGAGAAGAGTGGTATCAAGCTCTTTACGAACACGATATGGGATGGTGCGATGACCACCAAGTATGGGCGGAACCTGATTATTCGGATGAAAACTGGAAAACAATGGAACTTCCGGGATACTGGGAAGATAAGGGAATGAAAGACTTCGATGGAGTAGTGTGGTTCAGAAAAACGATAGATATTCCACGTAACTGGGCTAGAAAAAATGTCACAATAAATTTAGGGAACATTGCCGATGAAAGCATCGTATATTATAACGGGACTGAAATAGGACGAAACACGAAAGCCGATGCGTCCCGCTATTACACAATTCCCTATAAGCTGGTAAAACGCGGAAAAGCTGTACTGACCATACGTGTGACCAATTACAAAAGCAAAGGAGGAATATATGGCCGTCCAGAAGACATGAAGCTGAGTGTAAAAGGCAAAGATCCTATCTCATTGGCAGGAGAATGGAAATACCTATCCGGTCTCTCATTAAGTGGAATCCCCCCTGTACCCATTTCACCAGAAAGTAACCCTAAGTATCCTACAGGATTATTCAATGCAATGATACATCCGCTTACCTCTTTCCCCCTTCAAGGTGTTATATGGTATCAAGGAAAGAGTAATTTGGAAAGTAGCGATGAATATGCAGACTTATTCATGTCATTGATAGCCGACTGGCGCGATAAATGGCAAAAACCACAAATGCCTTTCTACTTTGTGCAACTGCCCAATCATGAGAAAAAAGAAGAAGCACAAGATGATTCAGACTGGGCGGCCATGCGTGAAGCACAAGCACAGGCTTTACACTTGAATCATACAGGCATGGTGATAACCACCGATATTGGGAAAGAAAAAAGCAATACCTTCCAAAGTACTCTGGAAACAGGTCTTCGCCTATCACAGTTAGCTTTAAAGCAAACTTACGGAAAAAGAAAAATGCCTCAATATCCGGTTTATAAAGGCTACAGCATCGAAGGAAATACCCTTCGCATCCATTTTGAAAACTTAGGAAAAGGATTCTTGCATCCCGACCCAGTACGCGGATTTATAATCGCAGGTACAGATCGGATTTTTTATCCGGCAACAGTAACTGTAAAAAAGAAAGAAATAATTGTACAATCACCCGATGTACCTCATCCTGTAGCCGTAAGATACAATTGGGCCAACCATACTGATGGTACCTTATTCGGAGCATCAGGCCTGCCTGTAGCTCCATTCCGAACAGATAATTGGTAATTATTGCAAGCTATATGAATAGCCACTTAGATAATTCCTGTATATTTGCACTATTTTAAAATAAACAAAGAAAAACAATGGGAATGGTAATAGGTATAGACGTAGGCGGAAGCACCACCAAGATAATAGGTGTGGATAAAGAAGGCATAAAACATCCTATGATTGTAAAAGCCGAAGATCCTATCACTTCGTTATTCGGTGCTTTCGGCAAATACATATATGATAATGGAATCAGCTTAAACGACATTGATAAAGTCATGTTGACAGGAGTGGGAAGTGCTTACGTAAACCAACCCTTATATGGACTCTCTACTGATCATACGGATGAGTTTCTAGCAAACGGTCTTGGAGCTCACTATGACTCCCAATTGCAAGACCTTATTGTAGTAAGCATGGGTACCGGCACCTCTTTTGTAAAAGTGGAAGGAGGTAAAAACATATCTCACATAGGTGGTATAGGTATTGGCGGAGGAACCATTCAAGGACTATCTCGCCTGTTGTTAAAAACACAGAATATTCATCAAGTGGTAAAGATGGCAGAAAAAGGTGTAATAGAAAATATTGATCTGCAAATCAAGGATATTTGCAATACCCCTCTACCTGGACTGCCTCTGGATGCCACCGCTTCCACATTTGGCAAAGCAAGTTCAAACGCCTCTATGGAAGATGTAGCAGCGGGAATCATTCATATGGTATTACAATCAATAGGACAATCTGTCATATTAGCAGCACTGAATAGCCACATTAAAGATTTTGTCCTAATAGGTAATTTGACCAAAATGCCACAATGCAAAGAAATATTCCCAGTTATGGAAGAAATGTACCAATGCCATTTTTGGATACCTGAATATGCAGAGTATCGCACGGCATTGGGAGCAGCACTAGCTTATACACATAAATAAGAAAGAGAACCGTACTGTTCCTAACTCCTTTCTATTATTATGCTTAGCATAGCAGCAAGATTTTTCAGGGATATTCAGTAAATGTCTCTAAAAAATAAGATGGCATATGAAGATGATAGGGCATGACCATTTCATATGCCATTCTTATTGTCATTTTTCCGTGCTTTCTCACATACTTCTATCCGACAGGACATGACGTTCCGGAAGAAGTCTGATGACCTCTTCTGATTCTGTGAGTAAAATCATATCATGCTGCTTTAGCTGTTTTGTTTCTGATTTTTTCTATTATCAGTATGGCATTTGCCGTATGTATTCCAAAGAAAATCCACAGTATTTCCGTCTTC